>Ga0233424_10002966_pt1 | contig 11405 bp, 10 predicted proteins | sample Watercolumn_Towu_FD_181011 | JGI IMG/M metagenome (GOLD analysis project Ga0233424, IMG submission 181011) | Freshwater microbial communities from Lake Towuti, South Sulawesi, Indonesia - Watercolumn_Towuti2014_125_MG | ecosystem: Environmental > Aquatic > Freshwater > Lake | place: Indonesia... | reverse complement strand
CAACCAACTTATGACCATTGCTAACTATTTCATTAAATTCTTCTTCCGTAACTTCCATAGCTGATTCGTTCCTAATTGCCATATCTCTCTATTATCACCGCAATTATTTTTATGATAAATCATATCACTTAAAACCCTTCATCATTTATAAGTATTTTTATTTATAATTATTTATTTCCCGTTACTCCTGATTGACACTGATATCTCCCATTGTATAAATTATCGGGAATATCGTCTAAATAATTTAATATCAGTTGACAAATTTCTATTCCAGATTTTAATTCAAACATAATATCTCCTGCATTAAAAAATTCCAAAGTAAGATTGCCTTTAAATCCAGAATTTACATGTCCCGCAGTATATACAAAAAGTCCTTTTCTTCCAATTGTACTTTTTCCCTCTAATGAACCATATAATTTCCCAGGAATTTCTAGATATTCTAAAGTAGTCCCAAGTATAAAATGTTTAGGAGGAATAATTATTTTATCTCCTTCGTATTTCCTTAGAATCAAATTATCATCTAATGTAATTTTTTCCACGCTATGATAATCTGGCACTAAAAATCCTTCTCCCAATCTTAAATCTATTGAAGAAGGTTGAACATTCTCTTCTTTATAAGGTTTTATAACAAGTTCGCCTGTTTTTATTAAATTTTTTATTGTTCTATCACATAAATTCATATCGTAATTTTATTTTTACAATTTATAAATATTATCAAATTTCAAACATATAATTCAAAATAAACTATTTAAGATAAATAAATTTAAATTTCATCTATTTATAAATTTAATATGAATAAAATAAATGATAGATTAAATATTGCGATAGCTGGTGGTCCTTGCACTGGAAAATCAGTTACTTCTGCAGCTTTATTTGCAAAATTAAAAATTAATGGACTCGACTATGATTACATTTCAGAAGAGCATAGAAAATTAGTAGTAGAATTTGGAAATTATAGGTCTACCTTCGACAGATTTTACATGTGGCGACAGCAAGAAAGGGAAGAATTAAGATCAATAGCTAAAGATGGTTTTATAACAGACGCACCTTTATTTCACTTTTACTGCTCTGCTATAATGTATTCTTCTGAAGACAGAGATAAATTAGCATTAAGAGAGCTTCATAGAATGTGTTTAGAAATTAATAATAGATATCAATTAATTATAGTTGCAGAGAATCCAGAAGAATTGCCTTATAAAACTGATTCATGCAGAAATGCAGGAAGAGAAAAAGCCGTTCAAAAACACAAATTAGTAAGAAGTTTCGTAGAACATAATTATCCTGAAAGAATGTTACTAGTAAAAGGAAATTTAGATAATAGATTAAATCAAATTGAAGATAGATTAAAAGAGATGGGAAAAGAATTTAAAGAATTACCTTATTAATCCCATTCTAAGCTTCCCGCCGTTTGATACTCTGTAACTTTCGTTTCAAAAAAATTTTTCTCTTTATTTAAATCAATTGACTGGCTCATCCATGGAAAAGGATTTTCAGTATTATAAATTTTTGTTAATCCTATTCTTTCTAATCTTCTGTCAGCGATATATTCAACATAATCTGCAAACTGGTCAGGATTAATTCCTAAAAGTCCTTGAGGGCAGGCATCATAAGCATATTTCTTCTCAAGCTCAACAGCTTTTTTTACAAGTCTTAAAATCTCCTCTTGAAAATCTTTATCCCATAATTCGCAATTTTCAGTTTTTATTGTGTTTATTAAATCACATCCAAAAGCCAAATGGATGCTTTCATCTCTCATAATAAATTCAAACTGCTCTCCTACTCCAATCATTTTGTGCTGCCTCTTCAAAGCCAGCATCATAGCAAATCCAGCATAAAAAAATATTCCTTCCATAATTACATAATATCCTATAAGATCGTGCAAGAATTTTTGAATATTTTTCAAGCTGTCCGTTTTAAAATTAGGATCGAAAACATTTTTAGTTATCTCAATGACAAAATCATCTTTTTCTTTTATTGAAGGAATAGTTTTATACATATTATATATTTCGTCTGGATTTAACCCCAAGCTATCACAGCAATAAATAAAAGTGTCAGTATGAATTGCTTCTTCAAATGCCTGTCTCAATAAATATTGCCTGCATTCGGGATTTGTAATATGATTATAAACTGCAAGAACTATATTATTGGCAGTCAAACTTTCAGCTGTTGAAAAAAATCCTAAATTCCATAAAATCAATCTTTTTTCAGTTTCAGACAATTTAAAATTAGACTTCCATTGCTGAACATCATCCTGCATAGGAATTTCTTCCGGAACCCAGTTATTAGCAACACCACTTTTATAATGTTCTCTTGCCCATAAATACTTCATAGGCAATATTTTATTCGGATCAGTCTTTGAATTATTAATTATTGTCATTTTATTTAATATTATTGGCAAGATTCGCAATCTGGATCATTTATTAAACACAATTTAGGCGCTGATTTTGTCTCTATTTCATCAACAGTTTCTTTTTTCATAATAGGAGATAAATTTGTTTTGTTTTCTTCAAATTCATTTTCACTTTTCTTATCTCTTTTTTGAGTAAATCCATACTTTGTAGCATCAAGAGTAGCTTTCTCTATCTGAGTAGCAGCCATAGATCTAAGATAGTAAGTAGTTTTCAATCCTTTCATCCAGGCATACAAATAAGTATCATGAAGTTTTTTCCCTGACACGCCTTCCACAAAAATATTCAAAGACTGACTTTGATCTATCCATTTTCCTCTCGCTGCAGCTATATCAATTAAAATTTTAGGATCTATATCAAAAGCTTCTTTATATTTTTCTTTAATCTTCTCAGGAATTCCAGCTATCATTTTTAAATTTCCATCATAATATTTCAACTGCTCCAAAACCTCATCATTCCACAAATCTAATTTCTTCAAATCCTCTACAAGATAATGATTAACAACTGTAAACTCCCCTGTAACATTAGCTTTTACATAAATATTTTTATATATTGGCTCAATGCAAGGATATGCACTGCTTATATTTCCTATAGTTGCCGTTGGAGCTATAGCCATTACATTAGAATTTCTCATTCCATATTTTTTAACATGCTCTCTAACAAATGACCAATCCAAACGTTCTTCTCTTGACAATTCAATTTTCATTCCTCTCTCATTTTCTAATAATTCTATAGTATCTATTGGAAAAATATTTCTATCCCACTTTGATCCTTTATAGGTTTCATAAACTCCTTTTTCTTTAGCAAGTTTAGAAGAAGATAATATAACATAATAAGAAATCATCTCCATGGTCTTATCAGAAAAGTCGATCGCCTTTTCAGAATCAAAATTTATATTCAGTTTATATAATGCATCCTGAAAACCCATTAATCCAAAACCTATTGGCCTATGTTTCATATTTGAATTTTTAGCTTCAACAGTAGGATAGAAATTTATATCTATTACATTATCCAACATTCTTACAGCACTATTTACAGTTTTCTCAACTAAATTAGGATCCAATTTACCATCGATAATATGCCTTCCTAAATTTATAGAACCTAAATTGCATACAGCTATTTCATCTTTAGAAGTGTTTAAAGTGATTTCAGTGCATAAATTAGAGCTATGAACAACACCTACATGATCTTGAGGAGACCTTATATTGCAAGGATCTTTAAAAGTAATCCAAGGATGTCCAGTTTCAAAAAGCATCGACAACATTTTTCTCCAAAGCTTCAAAGCGCTTACTGTCTTAAAAAATTTAATTCTCCCATTCTTTGTCATTTGTTCATATTGTTTATATCTTTCTTCAAATTTTTTTCCATAAAGATCATGTAGATCAGGAACATCTGAAGGAGAAAACAAAGTCCAATTCTCCTCGTTAATAACCCTTTTCATAAATAAATCAGGAATCCAGTTAGCAGTATTCATATCATGAGTCCTTCTTCTCTCATCTCCTGTATTTCTTCTCAAATCCAAAAAATCTTCTATTTCATAATGCCATGTTTCAAGATAAGCTACAACAGCTCCTCTTTTTCTGCCACTTCTATTTATGGCTAAAGCGCCATCATTTGCAATTTTCAAAAAAGGAATTACACCTTGGCTCTCAATTCTATTACTTTTTATCTGACTTCCGACAGCTCTTATATTAGTCCAATCATTTGCAACTCCTCCAGACCATTTAGAAAGCTGAGCATTATCTCCATAACTTTTAAAAATATGATGCAAATCGTCCATGACTGTACTAAGATAACAAGAACTTAATTGAGGATGAGTAGTTCCAGAATTAAATAAAGTAGGTGAAGAAGAAATAAATCTCAAAGAAGATAACAAATGATAAAATTCTATCGCTTTTTCATCTTTATCTTTTTCATTTAGTGAAAGTCCCATTGCAACTCTCATCCAAAAAGACTGAGGCATTTCTATTCTTTTTTTTCCTATTTTTCCAAGATATCTATCGTATAAAATCTCAAGCCCCATATATTGTATTAGACTATCTCTATCTAAAACAAGTTCTCTGCTTAATCTATCCAAATCAAAATCTCTTAATCTCTCATCGAAAATTCCTTCTTCAATTCCCTTCTGAATACTATAACTAAAAGAGTTTCTGTACAGATTTTCCAGATTAAAATTTTTATAAGATTCTCCTATAACTTCTTTATAGAGCTTATACAAAAACAGCCTAGAAGAAACAACATTATAAGCAGGATCTCTTTCTATAAAACTTATTGAAGAAAGTATTAGTGCCTTTTCAATTTCTTCTACGCTGACTCCATCATAAATATTTCTTACAACTTCTTTAGATATTTTATCAACCGAGATCTCATTTTCAAGACCTTTAACTGCGTCTTTTATAACTTGATTTATTTTATTTACATCAAAAAGAACTATTCTGCCATCAGTTTTTTTAACTCTTAATTTCCCAAGCTTTGCCTTTTCTATTACTATTTCTCTTTGTTTCTCTCTTTCTTCTCTCCTCTTTTCTCTATATAAAATATAAGCTTTTGCAATTTCATATAAATTATTATTGACAAGATGTTTCTCTACGATATCCTGAACATTCTCTACATTTGGATAAAAATCTGCAAATCTACCTCTAATTTCTATTATTATATTTTCAATTATTTTATCCAGCTCTTCCTGATTAATTTCATATTTAATGGCTCTTGCTGACTTGGATATAGCCGTCTTTATCTTATCAGAATTGAACTCAACAACTTCTCCATTCCTCTTTGTTATAAACATTTTATTTTCAACTAACTGCATTTTACACCTCGCTAATCACCTTCTTAAAATCTTTTACATTTTTAAAATCCATATAAACACTGGCAAACCTTATATAAGCAACTTTATCCAGTTTCTTCAGCTTATTTATCACCATTTTTCCTATAGACTTACTTTTTACCTCTTTTCCTTTTGTCCGCAATTTTTCCTGTATCTCTTGTATCACTCTATCTATTTTGTCGATACTTATTTCTCTCTTCATACAAGCTCTCATTAAACCTTCCTTCAATTTATCGACAGAGAAAGGTTCTCTTCTTCCATCTTTTTTCACAACAACAATATTCTTGCTGTCAACTTTCTCGTAGGTTGTGAATCTTTTTTTGCATTTCAAGCACTCTCTCCTTCTTCTTGTACCTTCAGGAGATTCTCTTTTATCAGTAACTTTCGTATCCGACTTGCAAAAAACACATTTCATGTTATTCTAACGAATATACAACAGATTGTGTAATACCGCCTTTTTGTCCCAACTTATTGTATGAACATGCTGTATAATACTAAATACTATATAAATATTTCCATACAATATAATGTATATCAAAACCAAAATTAGAGAAAAATAAATTTTAGATACAAGATATAAATTTATGCTTTGCTTTTATTTTTCTTTTCATTAACGGGAATTTCTGGAAGTTTCATATCCTCAAAATTAGGGATCTCGTTCATTTTTCTTGAATCAACGTTTTTCTTAACTTCTTGATAAGATCTTTCAAAATCTTCTTTTGTTATCTTCAATTTATCAGAGTCCTTTGTTACTTTATAAAATCTTTTAATAGCATTTATTCCTGCATTTTTAGCTAGCGATTCTAAGTCTGCTCCTGTCCAGTCATTAGTTTTTGAAACGTAATCTTTAACTTCAAAATTATTCTCTAAAGGCATTCTTTTAGTATGAACTTCTATAATCTTTTCTCTAGTTTTCTCATCTGGTATTTTAAGTTCAATATGACTATCAATTCTTCCTGATCTTAACAATGAAGAGTCTATTAAATCTTTCCTGTTTGTTGCAGCTATAACCATTACTCTTTCAAGTTCTTCAATTCCGTCAAGCTCCGTCAAAAGTTGATTCACAACTCTTTCAGTAGAATCGCTTAAAGACGAACCTCTTTGTTTTGAAATAGAATCAAACTCATCAAAAAAAATTATACATGGAGAAACCTGTCTTGCTTTCTTAAATATTTCTCTTACATGCTTTTCACTCTCTCCAACCCATTTACTTATTAATTCCGGTCCCTTCACAGAAATAAAGTTGGCATTAGATTCTGTCGCAACTGCCTTCGCTAAAAGTGTTTTTCCAGTTCCGCTCGGTCCATAAATTAAAACTCCTTTGCTTGGTTTTATCCCTGCTTTCTCAAACAAATCTGGTCTCAATAAAGGAAGTTCTATAAGCTCTCTCAATTTTTCTTTTGCTTCATCTAAACCTCCTACATCTTCCCATAAAACATGAGGCTTATTTATTATAACTTCTCTCATTGCACTTGGTTCAACTTGTCTCATAGCATCTACAAAATTCTCTCTTGAAACTTTTATTTTATCCAAAATCTCAGTAGGAACTTTATCCTGCAAATTTTTCAATTCAGAAAAATAGGGTTTTACAGCTTTTAGTCCAGCCTCTTTACACAAAACTTCCAAATCAGCACCAGTATATCCAATAGTATTCATAGCAATCTCATTAAAATTCAAATCTTTTGCAAGAGGCATTCCTCTTGTGTGTATTTTCAATATTTCTTTTCTTCCCTGCTCATCAGGAGGATTTATCTTTAATTCTCTATCAAATCTACCTGGTCTTCTTAAAGCTTCATCAATATCCTCAGGTCTATTTGTAGCAGCCATTACAACAACCTGCCCTCTTGATTTCAAACCGTCCATTAAAGTTAATAATTGAGCAACAATTCTTTTTTCTGTTTGATCAATTCCCTCTCCTCTTTTAGGAGCAATACTATCAATCTCGTCTATAAAAACAATTGCCGGCGCATTTTTTTCTGCCTGCTCAAAAACTTCCCTTATATGTTTCTCGCTCTCTCCATAATACTTACTCATTATTTCTGGGCCTGCAATAGAAAAAAAAGCAGAATCTGTTTCAGTTGCAACTGCTTTCGCTAAAAGTGTTTTTCCAGTTCCAGGAGGACCAGTAAGTAAGACCCCTTTTGGTGCACCAACTCCAAGCTTTTCAAAAACTTCCGGATGTTTCATTGGAAGTTCTACCATTTCTCTTATTAACTCAACTTCATTTCTTAATCCCCCTATATCTTCGTAACTAACTCCTGTTGCCTTTGTATCTTGAGAACTGACAATATTAGAAACTACAATTTTCGTAGAAGGAGTCACAATTACATAATCTTTTGGATTTATTTTTGAAACAACATAACTCAACCTCGTTCCAAAAACATCAATAATCGTTTTCTGTCCTAATGCCAAGGGTTTATGCATAAGTTTTGAATGAAAATATTCTGTTGGATCATCGGAAAACTTAACTTCCTGAATAGGAGAAAGTGTTAATGTCTTTGCCTCATTTATTTTAACTAAATTAACTTTTACCTTATCGCCAATAGAAGCACCTATATTTGAACGTGTTGTCCCATCAATTCTTATTATCTTTTTATTACCATAGTCTTTAATAGATCTTAAAGCCTTAACAACCCCCGAAGATTTTCCAGTTATTTCAATAATATCTCCAGATTTAATTTTAAAACTATCCATAATCTTAGAAGGAATTCTTACTATTCCTTTATCAACATCTTCCTGCAAAGATTCCATTACTTCTAATTCTATTTTCTCTTCCATTTTATTTTTTACTGAACACTACTTCTAATATTCCATTTTTCATAGTATGTTTAAAATTTTTAGCATCTACAGACTTAGGCAAACTTTTTCTTATAATCATTTCTTTGCATAACTTTTCAACAAGATAATTTTGAACTTTGCCATCATCGCATTCATTTTCCTTTTTTCCCGCTTTTATGCTAAGCTCATTGCCTTTAACAACAACTGAAACATCATTCTCACTAAATCCAGGAAGTTCAAAAATCAGATAAATATAATCATTGTCTTCTATATAATCAGTTTCTCTTTCATCATTTTCATTACTTATAAAAAAATTATTATTCTTAGTTCTCCTTCTGCCTCCAAAAAATTCTCTTACAATATCCTCAAAAGGATCTCCAAAATCATCGTCAAACGGACTCATCTTAATATTTTATATTCATTTATGTATACACTATCTGTGTATACTATAAATATCTGATTTAAAAACCTTTCTGTTTCTTTGGCTTTGTCAAGAGTTCCAAAAAACAAAAAACAATTATAAAATATTACATAACAAGAAACTTTAAATTATCTATTATATTGTTAAATATATGACTATAAGTTCAGAAACAATAAAAGAGCTCGATGAAGAAATACAAAAAGAGCATATGAAAAAAATAGAGGCAGTTCTTTTCCTTTCTGCACGCTATTTGTCTTTAAAAGAACTTGTCCTTCTTACAGATATAAATCCTATTATGCTCAAAGAATCAATTGAAAGATTAATTAAAAAATATGATGAGAATTACGGAATAGAAATAATAAATAAGGAAGATAAATGGAAAATGGATGTAAGAGAAGAATATATGGGAATGGTAAATAAACTTGCTACTGGCTCTTCGGAATTTACGAAAGCAGAACAAGAAACTTTAGCTGTAATAGCATACAAACAGCCTGTAAAACAATCAATAATAATAAAAATAAGAGGAAACAAAGCCTACGATCATATAAGAAATTTTATTGAAGCAGGGCTAATTCAATCCAAGAAATCAGGGCATACAAACGAATTAAAATTAAGCGAAGATTTTTTTAATTATTTTCATCTCCAAAAAAATGAAAAAGGAATGATGGAATTAGAAAGTAATGAAGCAGAAAATTCTTAATATCTATTTATAAACTTTATTACCTCTCTATAAAAATGGCCGAGATTTTACCTTACATATATTTAACATATATGTTCATATCAATCTACATGCTCTCTTTGTTTCTAATAATATATTCCAGAAATAAAAAAAGATTTTTTTTATATCCTGAACTTTCAAAAAATTATTCTATATCTTTTATAACCCCTGCTTATAACGAGGAACTTACTATAAAAGAAACAATAGAGCATATTTTTGCTATAGATTATAATATAAAAGAGCTTATAGTAGTAAACGACTGTTCAAAAGATAATACAAAAAAAATAGTAGAAAGCTTAATGAAAATATACCCAAAATTAAAATTAATAAACAACGAAATAAATTTAGGTAAGGCAGGAAGTTTAAACAAAGCATGGAAATTGACAGATTCAGAACTAATTGCAATTGTAGATGCTGATTCTTTCCCAAAACCAGATTCTTTAAAGAAAATGATAGGATACTTTGATGATGAAAAAGTCGGGGCAGTAACTTGTCCTGTATTGGTAAGAAATAAAAATACTTTCTGGACAAAATTACAAAATATAGAGTACATTGCAATCAGCTTTGGAAGAAAATTATTAGAATATGTCGATGCTATATATGTAACTCCAGGACCTCTAGCAATTTACAGAAAAAAAGCTCTAGAAGATATAAATGGTTTTGACGAAAAGAATATGACTGAAGATATAGAAGCAACCTGGCATCTCGCTTACAATAACTGGGACAGAAAAATGAGTTTGTCCACTGGAGTCTCTAGTCAAGTGCCTCAAAAATTAAAAGCATGGTTTGTGCAGAGAAGAAGATGGAATATTGGAGGATTACAATGCATTAAAAAATATTTTCACGTAATAGGGAGAAAAGGAATGCTCGGAGCTTTTATAATTCCTTTCTTCATAATAAATATGTTTTTAGGATTAGCCGGACTCTGCATATTTTTTTATTTGACGTTCACAAGATTCCTTCTTAATTACCTTTCAATCAAATACTCCCTAACAGCAGAAACTCCTATAATAACTTTAGAACAATTTTATATCACCCCCAGTATTTTAAATTATTTGGGAATAATTTTATTTATAGCTGGACTTGTTTATTTACTGCTTATAATGTCTATACTAAATGAAAAAATAAAGACTAAAGATAATTTTCTGAATATCCCTTTTTATCTTTTATTTTATGTAATACTTTATCCTTTCATAATGCTCAATTCAATATGGCATTTTTATACTAACAAAAGAATTTGGAGGTAACTTCATTTTTCTCCTTCAGTATAAACAGATACTAATCCAAATTTTTCTTGCTTTATATTTTTAAAATTTCTTTCTTCAAATAATTTTTTATATCCTTTAAAAGTATACATCTTAGAATTTCCTGGCTCAAGCTCATGAAATATCAAATTGCCAATTTTACCAAAACTCAAATCACATATAACAAGTTTCCCTTTTTTATTCAATAAACTCTTTATTTTAATAATTAATTTATCATGTTCAGGAAGATGATGAAAGGCATCTTCTATAAATACATAATTAAAATAATTATTTTTATACTTAGTTAACAAATTGCTAACACTTCCAACTTTAAGTACAGCCTTGCTTTTCAATTTTTCTTTTGCTATTTTAATCATTTCTACAGACAAGTCTATTCCGTGCAATTCCAAACTTCTGTCTTTAGACAATAAATAAAGCAAATCTCCAGTTCCGCATCCTATATCCAATACTTTAGAATCTTCTTTTACATTAGCAAACTCCAGGGTTTTTCTTATCCTATAATTTTTAATTTTTTTAAAAAATTTTTATCATATATTTTCGCAATTTTATCAAAAAATTTTTATTAGCCTCTTCTATCTTATTTTCTTCTTCCAACATCTTAGATTCTATTATATTAAATGATATATATAATTTTATACAAACTAAAAAAGAAAGATTTAAAATAAATGCATCTTATATAACAAAAAAGAAATGAAATATGATTTTTTAGTTTTTGGAGGAACAGGAAACCAAGGTAGAATATGTGTAAGAGACCTTTTGGAATTAGGATATTCAGTAATCATCGCTGGAAGAGATCCTTCCCATATAAAACATCTACTAAAAAATAATAAAATAAATTTTGTAAAACTAAATCTTAATGATAGAAAAAAGATAAAAGAGACTATTATAAAATATAATCCAGATGTTGTTATTAATTGTGCAGAATTAATTTTTAATATACCAATAATGAAAGCTTGTTTGGAAACAAAAAAATCTTGCACTGACCTTG
>Ga0233424_10002965_pt1 | contig 11412 bp, 8 predicted proteins | sample Watercolumn_Towu_FD_181011 | JGI IMG/M metagenome (GOLD analysis project Ga0233424, IMG submission 181011) | Freshwater microbial communities from Lake Towuti, South Sulawesi, Indonesia - Watercolumn_Towuti2014_125_MG | ecosystem: Environmental > Aquatic > Freshwater > Lake | place: Indonesia... | reverse complement strand
GACGCGGCATCCCCCATTTCCGTGCGGGCGTCGAAGCGCAGATTCACCGCCTTGCCGGTCTCGGGCTGACGCAAGTTCATGCTCACGCCGAGTTCGAGCCGCTGCACGGGCACGCGATAAGCGAGTCGTTCGGCAACGGGAAGCAAGGCGTCCGCGACGCGCACGCCTTCGGGTACGGGATCATCCTTGGCATCCGGCGGCGGCGTGCCGACTTCGTACGCCGTCACTTTCACCATGCCGCGGGCGTCGGAGCTTGGCTGGAGGCTGAACTCTTGCGAACCCGGCTTCACGTCCACCCAGCGCTGATCGACGATCTGCCCCCGGCAATGAGCGGCGAGGAGCATCTTGCGGGCGGGCCCTTGATTGCGAAGCGTGACACGGATTGGTTCGCCCTGCTTGCCCACCGCGGTCGGGACTTGCAGGACGACGCCGGTCGGGCGGATGGGCAGCTTCACAAAGGGATCGCTGATCTCGGTGGTCTTGCCGGGCGCCGTGATGCGGACCGAGTACGTATCTTTGGCGTTGGGCGTGAAGTCGAAATAGCCCAGGCCGAGCTGATAGCGCGAATCGATGACGTCGGTCGAGCCAAGGAGAATGACGGTGCCGTCGCTCGTGACGGGCTCGCCGGTTTGGGAGCGGACGCGGTAATAGACGCGATTGGAAACGCCGGCGACGAGGTCGCCGCCTTCGGGAAAGAAATCGACGGCGTAGTCCGCCGTTTCGACGGGCACGACGCCGCGATATTCCTGCTTCTTGTCGCCGTTCTGGAATTCCAGCGAGAAGGGAACGAAGCGCTGTCCGGGGGGCAGTTCCTTGGGAAGCTGGGCACTGAAGCGCTGGAGCGTTGGCGGCGCCGCGCTCGGCTGCACCGATTTGGCGGCGCCTTTCTTCTTCGGTCCGATTTCAATCGGCCCGCCCCCGGAACGGCTGAATCCGCCGCCGCCTTCGGGCTCGACGTTCACGGGCACCGGAGGCTGGTTGCCGAATTTACCCATGACGCGCTCGGGCATTGGACCGCGCACGACGCCGGTGATGGTTTCACCCGGCAAATAGCGGCGATTCTCGTCGAGTTCGATATCCGGCATGCGCAGGTCGCGCACGACCTCGAGCTTGTGCGAGGCCGATTGTACGAGCGTCTGGGCCGGATCGCGCGGCGTCACCGTCAGGCTGTAATTGCCGGCGAGGAACGCTTCGGCAATCGGGAATTCCTTGGCAAGAATGCCGCCTTCGCTGGTTGCCAGGTCGAGCCGGGCCACCACCTTGTCCGCTGGATCTTTCAACTCAACGCGCAGCAGGATCGGCTGGACCGGCGGCTGCAAGCTGTAGCGATCGAGCACGAGGGTGCGGAAGAAAAGCACATCGCCGACCTGATAGACGACCTTGTTCGTGTCGATGCGCGTCACGTAGGTTGGCGGCATCACGCGGATGGATTCCTTGACGGCTGCCTGCTGCCCGCCCATCTCCGCGTCGACGATCACGTGCAGCATGCTGGAGGGCCTGGCCTTGCTTGCATCGATCTCGACGTTGGCCTGGCCGTCCCGGTCGGTCTGCAAGCGCGTCACCTGCACGACATTGCCGCTCTGCACCTCGATCAGACGCAGGCGGACATGCGCGGGCGCGGGTTCCCCGGCAGGATTGCGCGTCATCACCTGAACGTGGGCCTTGGCGTTGGGTTGAAGCAGCGTCGGGCCGACAACATGCAGGTGCGGCGTCCCGGCAGGTTGCAACTTCTGAAGAGCCGTTTTTTGTTGTTCCGCATAGTAGGCGGGGAGGGCCTTGTACTTTTCGTCGATCTCGTCGAGTGCGCGGCGTGCCGAGGCGACCTGTGTTTGATGCGCCGTCGATCGCGTGTGGTGCCAGGTGAAGCCGGCTGCAACAGCCAGGAGAACTGCGGCGGCGGTGACGTAGGCAACAGCCGGTCGGCGCCAGAACGATTGCGCGGGGGGCGGAGTCGGCGCCGTAGCGGGCATTTTCGCCGCGGGGGCGGGCACGTTGATTTGCGGCAAGGTCGGCGCTTCGTCGGCAGGGATCTTGTATTCAGGCACGCCCGTGATCGCCCGCGCAGCCCGAGCCAGAATTGCCTGATCGGCCTGCACGTCTGCGAGCATGGTCCGACACGTCGCGCACGACTGCAAATGCTCGCGCGTCTGCTCGAAGTCGTCTTCGAGTAGACCGTAAACGTAGTCGAGCAGACGTTCCTGGCACTGTTCGCACTTTAGCATCGGTCATGAGTCCTTCAGAACGCGGCGGAGCTTTTGCAGTGCGGAGCGCATCTGCGTCTTCACCGTTCCCACGGGCGTTCGCCGCATTCTGGCAATCTCCTCGTAAGTCAGATCTCCGTTCTGACGGAGGAGAAACACTTCTTTTTCCTCTGGCCTGAGGTCAAACAGAGCTTTCCGCAGGCGTTCCAGAGTCTCCTTGTTGTAAAGAATATCGCTCGGCGACGGCAGCTTGCCGGGCACCTCGGGAGGCGCCTGATCGCCGAACGGCTTGGCCTTGCGCCGCCATGCATTGCGCTGCAGGTCCTTGGCAGCGTTGAGCCCGACGCGGAAGATCCACGCGCGCATGTTCTTGACGTCGCCGAGCGAGTCGCGCGTCCGCCAGCACTTGAGGAACACTTCCTGCGCGACGTCCTGGGCATCGTCATGGCTGCCAAGCACGAAGAACAACGTGCTGACGAGTTCCGTGCGCATCTGGTTGAACGCGCGCACGAAATCCTCCTCGGTGTCCATGCCGGACTCCGGGTCACGCGGTCGTTCCTGGATGCCGACAACCAGTTCGCTCATACGACCTTCATCCTACTAGACGGAAGGACATGTCGAACGGATTTGAGATTTCTTATTGTGCCAGGAATGGGGGAGTTGTGGAAGAAAATTAGCGGTTTAGCCGGCGAGCTTGCTCGCCGCGGACTGGATGCTGCCCACGGCGAGCAAGCTCGCCGGCTAAACGTGCCAAACCTACTTCTTCGGCGGAGGTGTCGCGGCGGCGGCTGGGGTGGCGGCGGCGGCTTCGCCTTCGGCCCCTTCAGCAGCCTTGTCTTCCTTCTTCTTCGCCTTCTTCACGACGATTTTCACGACCTTCACCTTCGGCAACCCGTATGGGCTGCGGCCCTCGGGAAAGCGTTCTTCGGCAATCATCTTGGCGATGCGTTCGCCGCGGGTGAGCACATTGCGAGCGCGCTGCAGCGTGTTCTTGCGCCGCAGGCTTTTATCGATGGACATGGCAAGTTCCCTTTTCCGCTTGCGGCTTAGCGCTCGCGTGTTCGCTTCAACGACTCGGCGCATTGCCGCGAGCGCTAAGCCGCAGGCGGCAAAAACCAACCCAAGTATGATAACCAGGCCTGTCATCCGCGACAAGGGACTCGAGCAGGTGGGATTCGCATTTCACGGCCTTCACGACCCCAACAAGTTCCTGCCCCCCAGCTGAACAATCGCTCGCGAAAGTGGTATAAAGACCCCATCCTCAACAGGCGAATCGGGAGGGCCGTGCATGCCGAAGAAGAACTCCATGCCGGTGAAGGAACGCGCGAAAGCGGGCGTCGAATCGGGCGAGGAATTCTTGCCCGGGGAGCTGTGTCTGAAGCTCCACCGCATCATGGTGCGGGCCCGCTACATGGAAGAGCGCATGATCAAGATGAGCAAGTCCGGCGAGGGCTTCTTCTGGATCGGCGGCCCGGGCGAGGAAGCCTTCAACGCATGTCTCGGATTGCAAGTCAAAAAAGGTGAAGGCCCCGCCTACGACTACCTCCATCTGCACTATCGCAACAGCGCCACGATGGTCGCCATGGGAATGGAACTCATCGACGGCATTAGCCAGATGGGCATGACCTTCAGCGACCCGTTCTCCGTGGGACGCAACTTCCCGAGCCATTTCTCGCGCAAAGCGTGGAACGTCGTCCCGGTCAGTTCGGTCATCGAAGTGCAATTCGCCATGGCGCCTGGGACGGCAATCGTGCAAAAGCGTCACGGCGGCGACGGCGTCACCATCGTGGTCGGCGGAGAAGCGGGGGCGGCCGAAGGCGACTTCACGTCTTGCCTGATCTGGAGCACCCGGCCCGGCAACGAATTACCCGTGCTCATGATCACCATGAACAACGGCTGGGGCATCTCGACTGCCCATTGCAGCCAGCATTCCTGCGAGTACACAAGCGAACGCGGCAAGGCGTTTGGCATTCCCGGCGAAGTCGTGGACGGCAACGACCCCGTCGCCAGCTGGTTCGCCATCGAGCGCGCTCTCGCCCATTGCCGCAGCGAACGCAAGCCGTTCATGCTCGATGCCGTGGTATCGCGCCTGTATGGACATTCGTCGTCGAGCGGCGCGCCGCATTCCGGCGAAGCCGATTGCATTGCACAGTTCGAGGAAAAGATGCTGTCCGCCGGCATCATCGAGCAAGGTGCCATCGATCAAATTCACGAGGACGCCAAGGCCGAAGCTGAGGCCGCCCTCGCCCAGGCGATGAAGGAACCGAAGCCGCGCATCGAGGATATCGAGCGCTTCACCTACGCTCCGAGCGATGTAGATCCGGTCTATCCGAAGGACTATACGGGATTGCCCTGAATTGTTTAGCCGCCGAGCTTGCTCGCCGCGAACCGTATCGCGTCCACGGCGAGCAAGCTCGCCGGCTAATCGTCACATCTTCTTCCCCAGCGCAACGGCGATCTTCCGGCATTCGGCCATCAACTCGCGGAAAGCGGCGGGTGTCAGCGATTGGTAGCCGTCGCTCATGGCCTTTTCAGGATTCGGATGCACCTCGACGATGAGGCCGTCCGCGCCGGCGGCGATCGATGCAACCGCCATCGGCGTTACCAGACTCGCCTTGCCGGTGCCGTGGCTGGGATCGACGACGACCGGCAGGTGCGTGGTCTGATGCAGGTAGGGCACCGTGGCCAGCGGCAGCGTGAAGCGCGTGTGGTCCTCGAAGGTGCGGATGCCGCGCTCGCATAGCATGACGTTGGGATTGCCCGTCTTGAGGATGTACTCGGCGGCGAGCAGGAATTCGTCCATGGTCGCCGCCGGCCCGCGCTTGAGCAGGACGGCGCGATCGGTCTCGCCGACGGCCTCGAGCAGCGGGTAGTTTTGCATGTTGCGTGCGCCGACCTGCAAGACGTCGGAGTACTTGGCGACCATCGGCACATGATCGGGCGCCATCACCTCCGTGACAATCGCCAAGCCCGTCGCCTCGCGCGCCTCGGCCAGCAATTCGAGGCCTTTTTCTTTCATGCCCTGGAAGCTGTAAGGAATCGTGCGCGGCTTGAAGGCGCCGCCGCGCAGGCCGAACGCACCGGCTTCGCGGACGGCGTGCGCGACCTCGAGAATCTGCGTGCGCGACTCGACCGAGCAGGGCCCGGCGATGACGCCGATCTTGCCGGCGCCGACCTTGAGCTTGAGCGACTCGACGCAGGTCGGCTCCTTCTTGACCTCGGTGCTCGCCATCTTGTACGGAGCGAGAATCGGCATGACCTTTTCCACGCCATCCCCCGTTTCCAGGGCTTGCTTGGCCCCGTCTCGTTTTTCGCCCAGCGCCGCCACGACCGTGCGATCGGTGCCGACGATGATGTGGCTGCGCAGCCCCAGTCCCTCGATGAGTTCGACCACGTGATCGACCTGCTGCTGGGTCGAACCATGTTTCATGACGACGATCATTGGCATCTCCCTGGACTGCCGCAGCCCGTTAGCCCGACGCGCCAGCAAGGTATGCTGCTCAATCCTTGCTTGCGCGTCGGGCTAACAAAACAACCGCGGCCAGTCGGCCTAGGACAACAAAAAACCCCTGAAACCACAGGTTTCAGGGGTCGCGATTCTTCAAGCTAAAGGTAGCTCTAACCGCCCTCCGAAACCCGATGGTTGGCGTAATACCAATAAGTAAACGTAAAACGCGCGTCGGAGCGGTTCAAGAATAGGAGGAATTTCTGCATGCAATAACTCTATCAACCCTTACGCGGCGTTTCAATCTGCAATTTGCAATCTGAAATCTGCAATTCCCTTATCCACATCCCTTCGGCAATTCATACGTCCGGCCGGTCGCATCCCCTTCCTCGTGCTGGCGCAGCGCAATCTGGTACATGCGTTCGCCCGCTTCCGTGGGATATTCGCCGGTAATACAGGCCCGGCACAGCCTGTCGGCAGGCAGGCGAATGCAACGTGCGATCGCATCGAGCGGCAGGTAGAACAGGCTATCCGCTTCGAGGGCGTCGGCCATCGCTCGCTGCTCCTCGATCGTGATGATCTTGCCCTTCATGAACCGCGGCGCATACAACTCGCTGACCGTAGACATGTCGATGCCGTAAAAGCACGGCGCGATGATCGGCGGACAGGCGACGCGGACATGGATCTCCTTGGCGCCGCCGCGTTCGCGGATCAGCGACAGCAGCGATTTCAGAGTCGTGCTGCGGACGATCGAATCCTCGACCAGAATGACGCGCCGCCCCTCGAGCACTTCACGCAGCGGCGAGAATTTCATCTTCACGCGATCGACCCGATTGTTCCCCTCGATGAACGTGCGGCCAATATGGCGGTTGCGCATCAAGCCTTCGACCGACGGCACGCCCAATTCGTAGGCCATCGCGTCGGCAGCGGCTTTGCCCGTGTCGGGCACAGGAACGACGACCGTGTTGTAGTCGGGCTTGATGATGCCCAGCCGATGCTCCTGGATCGCGAGCTCCTTGCCCAGGGACGCGCGCGACAGGTACACGCTGCGCTCGTCGAGTGTGCTGGCCACGTTGGCGAAATAGATCCACTCGAAAAAGCAGTGCGATGTCCGCGGCTTGCGCTCGGCATAGCGTTCGATGTGAATCTTGCCGTCCTGAATCAGCACCATCTCGCCGGGTTGCAAAGTCTTGATGTTCGTGAAGCCGACATTCGATAGCGCGATGCTCTCGCTGGCGGCGGCGAAGAGCGGGCCGTCGATCGCGTAACAGAGCGGCCGGAATCCGTTCGGATCGCGCACGACCGCCATGTCGCCGTGGCCGTTCATGAAGACGAGGTTGTAAGCGCCGTCGAATTTCTTGGACAGATTGCGGAAGACCTGAATGAGATCGGGACGGTCGTCGCCGCGCAGCTCGTAGCTGAGGTAGTGCATGATGACCTCGGTATCGAGGTCGCGCATCAGGTGGTAGTCTTCCTTGTTGAGCAATTCGGACTTCAGATCGGGATAATTCGCCAGCTGGCCGTTGAACGCCATCGAGAACCATTTCCATTTTCGTCCGTGGTAGCGCTCGAACGGCTGGGCATGGTCGCGATCATTCTTGCCGCAGGTGGCGTAGCGCACATGGCCGATGGCGGCCCGGCCGGCGTAATCGCGGAGAATGTTCTCGAACTTGGCCGGGTGGTTGAGCCGAAAAGCTTCGATGACCGTGCCGATCTGCTTGTAGGTCGCCAGAACGCCATCGCGCTGCGGGTTGTACGCCGTCACGCCCGTGGCAAGCTGGCCGCGGTTCTGCAAGTCGATCAGCATGCGGACCATGAGCCGCGTGACCTGTTCGGGCCCGTCCTTGAAAACCAGCTTGGATGGAGTCTGGCTTTCAAGATGGTAGATGGCCGCGATCCCACATTCGTGGTGCAGTTCTTGCATGAGAAAGGCAGCTCGCGAAAAGGAAGTCCCTGGCCCACATTCATTATACAGCGCAGATCAGAGCCTGAAGCGTAAGCGAAGTGTCGCGCCCGTTGCGTGTGGCAATTGCAACATGCCATGGGCGCTTCACTTCGCTAACGCTTCAGGCTCTGATCTGCGCTGTGACCGAGGGCGCTTCACTTCGCTAACGCTTCAGGCTCTGACGGTCAAGCAACTCGGCGACCCGTCGCGCCATCGCCTCGCGCGTGAATTGCAGCAGCGCATCCGGATCAGGCACGGCGGCGCCACCGGCGCGAATCTCGCCTATCAACTCCGACAGTGCCGAGCCAATGCGCGCCACATCGCGCAGTGGGGCGATGCGGTGCAAGACCTTGCTTTCACGCAGGACCCAGGCAATGTCGCTGTCCGGGTCCGCGAGCGCCAGGATCGGCCGGCCAGCGCCGAGGTACTCGTAGAGCTTGGCCGGCACGCCGACTCGGTAGCCGGGTGTGTGGACGAGCAACAGGATATCGGCTCGCTTCATGCGATCCAGTGCGTCGGCATAAGGGACCTGGCCGAGCAGCCGCACACGGCCATCGAGGCCGCGCTGGCGAATCTCGGCTGGGAAATCACACAACGTTTCGGTCTTCCGGCCCAGCAGGTCCACGTCAACCGGAAGATGCGATGCTGCCTGCAATGCACCGAAAAAAGGACGTGGATCGCGGCCCGAGTAGAATTCGCCGGCATGCAGGATCGTAACGCGCGAAGTATTCCCAGGGACAGCCGTCCCTGGGCTTTGCGGGTCGAATCCATTCGGAATGATCGCAATCTTCTGGGCATGCTGCGGATACACACTCGCCCATCCCTCTTGATTGAGCGGCGTGTTGGCGATGAGCGCCGTGGCGTGCTGCATCACATTGCCTTCGAGCCAAAGGTCCAATCGCTTGCCGAGCGTCCAGCGATCGATGACGTGATTGGTCACCCACGGATCGCGAAAGTCCGCGAGCCAGGGCAACTGCGTGCGCCGGTGCAGCCACCAGCCGAGCAAGTGGACGCATCCGGGAGGACTGCTCGTCAGGATCGCGTGCGGCTCGTGTTCAGCGATCATGCGATTGCATGCCGATCGCGCTTCCAGTAGCCAGTGCGATTCAGGCGCCAGCCTCCGGGCAATCTTCCCGAGAAAGCTCTCCGCGAACGGCACACGCTCGATCGGCGTGTCGGCAGGAACTTGCGCAAGCAGCGACTGATCTTCCGGCTCCCACGGCACGCGCGGCGGCGCGACCACGACCGGCTGCCAGCCAAACCGCGGCAGGTGCTTCACCAATCCCAGCATGCGATAGACGGCGACCGCGCCCGACGGCGGGAAATGATACGTCACAAGCAGGACTTTTCGCACTTGGCTGGCCCGTTTGCCCGCAGCGCAAGCAAGGAATGCGGCGGTTACTGTTGTTTCACGACATCGCCGTCAACGTACCATATCCATTGCACAAGCGCCAATGCCGACAGTCCGCCCATGACGAGGCAAGAGCGCAGAATCGTGGCAAACTGCAAGCCGATAAATTGCTGCCCAAGCGGCCCGCACAGCAGGCCAAACACGACGATCGCGAGCGCCCAGCGCCGCTCCGGCCGCAACAGTTCCGGCAGCATGATCGCCAGCGGCGCGAGCAGCATGACGTCCGCGTAGCCCCACCGATGCGGCAAGAAGAATTCCGTACACAGTCCCACCGTCATCATGAGCGCCCATCCGCCGTTTTGCCGGCGAGCTTGCTCGCCGCGGACGACGCCCCACGCCAGCAAACCCAAGAGCGCCAGCGCCACGCAAACCAGCCCAATCTTACTCGTCAGCGCGACGTCGATCATCGGCAAACCGAATCGCTCGTGCAACGCACGCCAGGCCGGCGCAAACGCGCTCGACTCGACATTGGGAAGCGCGGCATCAAAGTTGGTTCCCTCTGCGATGCCGTGCGGCGACGGGCGCGGCCGATCCGGCACGGACTCGGGATCCTGAATGCTGCGAAAATATTGATCGCCGACGTCGAGATAGCTGCGCCAGCTCGATTCGGGCAACGCCGCGTACGCCGCCCCGACGCCCAGCGCCACCGTCGCGCACAGCGCCGAGAAGCCGCGCCATTGCCGCATGAGCAAGAGCCCCGGCGCGAACAAGAGCAGGTTGGGCCGCATCAGTCCCAGGACGCCCAAAGCGACTCCTGCCCCAAGTGAATCGACTAGTCCACAGCGGGTGCAATAGGTCGCAACGCTAATCGCAAGCAGGTTGAAAACGTAAACCTGCCCGCGTTCGAGATGCAAGCGCCACACGTCGGTCGCGACCACGAACACCGCCGCCGCGAGCAGCAGCAGGGCGCGTTGCCGCTGTTCCGGCAACGTCCGCGCCAGGAGCGCAATGCTTGCGATGAGCGCTGCCCATTCCGCGAGCCAATGCAGGAAACGCTGAACGCGATAATGCAGCGGCGCCATCGCCGCGTACGGCAACAACGTCGGCGGCGACAGCGTCAGCCGATGCGCCTTCGGATCGTAGACCGGATCGAGCAGCGTGTCCGGCAGTCCCGATTCCCAGACAAACGTGTAAGGATCGTAACCCGCTAGCATCACCCGCGCGCCGACGACGCGGTTGCGCAAATCGACGCCGGCATAAGTGCGAATATCGAGAAAGGTCCAGAGCGCGATAAGGATGCCGCCAACGAGCGCGATGCGAAGCAGCATGCGTTCGATCGGCGTCAGACGCTCGGGTTCGAGCGCAAAGAGCCGCCAGAAAATGGATGGGGAGTCCATGAGGGATTCGTTTAGCCGCTTGCCGAAGGCGAGCGCGGACCGTTCGTCAAACAGCAACCGGTTCCCGCGCTGCGGGCCGTTCCAGGCCAGTCTTCTTGATCGTGGCGCCTTCCTGGTAATCGCTGTCTGTGTTGACCGCCCACAGGTCGTGGCCTGCCGAATCGAGAATGTTCTCGGCGGCCAGCACGCCCATCAGGATGCTGTGGTCCTGGTTGTTGTACTTGAAGGCGCCGTAGCGCCCGATCGCTTGCAGGTTCTCGTACTCGCGCAGGTGCTCGACGACCGGCTCGAGGTGCTTCTTGTAGCCGCGCGAGTAGACGGGGTAGCAGCGTTTGATGCGATGGACGTGCCCGCCGATGATCGGTGCGTCGCCGATGAGGCCGGTCGAACGCATTTCGCGCGAGGCTTGTGCGATCAAAGCGTGGTCGTCGTCGGTCCAGAACGGGTCCTCGTCGTAGCACCAGTATTCCAGGGCCAGAATGCTGTTCGGCGAATCGCCATAGAGGTCCGGCACCCAGTTGCGGAAGTTCGTCACGCGCCCCGTGCCTAGCTCCGGCGAGTGGACGTAGAGCCATTGATCCTTGAACAGGTCCGTGCCGGCGACGTTGAGATAGACGAGGATCGTGTTGCGGAACTTGAGCTGATCGACGCCGCGCGATACGTCGGCCGGCACGTCTTCCAAGCCCTTCATGAACAGCGTGAGCGGCATGGTCGAGATCACGTGATCGAACGGCTCGATGCGGCCATCGGTGAGTTCGAGTGCGTCCACGCGGCGCGAGAGTTCGCCGGCTGAACGGTGCGTCTCGAGCAGCCGGCGAACCGGCGCCTTGAGCTGCACGTGGCCGCCGAGTTCCTCGACGCGCTGGGCCATGCGTTCGTAGACCATTCCGGTGCCGCCGATCGGATAGGCGAACTGATCGACGAGCGTATTGTGGCCGTTGCCACCGATGCCCAGGGCCGCCTTGATCGCTTCAGCGAGAGAGAACTTCTTGATGCGCTGGGCCGCGAAGTCGGCATCGAGCTGGTCGCACGGGATGCCCCACAGCTTCTCGCTGTACGACTTGAAAAACATC
>Ga0233424_10002960_pt1 | contig 11420 bp, 9 predicted proteins | sample Watercolumn_Towu_FD_181011 | JGI IMG/M metagenome (GOLD analysis project Ga0233424, IMG submission 181011) | Freshwater microbial communities from Lake Towuti, South Sulawesi, Indonesia - Watercolumn_Towuti2014_125_MG | ecosystem: Environmental > Aquatic > Freshwater > Lake | place: Indonesia... | reverse complement strand
CCATCGCTCGCGGCACCCAGTCGGGGCGCATCGACTCGAAGTACTTCATCGACAGCAGCTCGCTTTCCTCGTAGCCGAGGATGCGCGTCGCCACCGGATTGACGAACGCGAACCGCCCGAATGAATCGGTGCGGTAGATCATGTCGCTGGCGTTGTCGACCAGGTCGCGGTAGCGGCGTTCGGTCCGCTCAACCGCCCTAGTGCGCGCCCGCACCTGCCGCTGCAGCGACCGGTTCCAGGCGGTGCCGCCGACGACCAGCAACAGCACGAAGACGCCGCCGAACGACAGAATCGTGGCGTAGCGTTCAATCCACGACGAGCGCACCGGGCTGGTCAGGTGCTGCTCGACCAGCCGATCGAACTCGCCGCTGTTCTTCAGTCGATCGAGCGCAACCCGCAGCGGCGCCACCATGTTTTCGCGGCCGCGCAGCACCGCCAGGTGATAGGGCCGGGACATCAGCGGCACTTGGACGGCGTTGTCGGCCAGTGGTCCCATCAGGAAGCGCATGGTGAGGTGATTGCCGGCCACGCCGTCAACTTCGCCGCGCTCGAAGGCCCGGACCTCGTCTTCCCGCGTGGCGACCACGGTCAGCGCCGGCCGCCGCGACTCCGGCAGCGCCGCCAGCAGCTGGTGGTTGATCGAGTTCTGGTCCACGGCAATGCGCGTGCCCCACAAATCATCCAGGCCTGTGGGGTAGCGCGGCAGTCCCGGACGCATCATCACCACCTGCGCCAGCGTCCAGGTCTGGTCCAGCAGCTGGTACTTGGCGGCGCGCTCGTCGGTATGCGACAGGAACATCACATCGGTCGTGCCGGCATCGAACTCCCGCATCCGCTCTTCGCGTTGGCCGAGCCGGATCTCGATCGCCATCCCAGCCTGGCGGGCGAGCGCGCGAATCAGGTGGATGTTGAAGCCCTCGGGGCGGCCTTGTTCGTCCAGGTATTCGTAGGGCGGAAATTCGTGATCACCTCCGTAGACGAGCGATCGCGACGAATCGGTCTGGGCGGAAACCGATACGGCGACTGCCGTTAAGAATCCGACGGTCAGAAGGACCAGGCGGCGCACGGGCGAATTGTAGCGGGGCTTGGGGAGAGGGCCTGGGGCTTGGGAAGAACTGCGAAGTAAAATAAAGGGTCTGTCTTCAACCACGAGGAACGCTCATGTCTGATGTGCTTGCCGGCCGCCGACGGGTCCCCCGTCCCGAAAACGATCCGAACCTCTCCTACGCGCCCGGCACCGCCGCGCGCGCCGAGCTCAAGAGCCGCTTGGCGCAGATGGCCGGCGAGACCGTGGATATCCCGATCATCATTGGCGGGAGGGAGATCCGGACCGGGGTTACTGGCAACGTCGTGATGCCGCACAAGCACGGACACGTGCTCGGTCAGTTCCACAAAGCAAGCGAGCAGAACGTCCGTGACGCCGCCGCCGCAGCAATCACCGCTCGCCGGGAATGGTCGAGCTGGTCGTTCGATGACCGTGCCGCGGTATTTCTTCGCGCCGCGGAGTTGTTGACCACTACCTGGCGGTCGACCGTTGTCGCCGCCACCATGCTCGGTCAGTCGAAGACCGCCTTCCAGGCTGAGATCGATGCCGCATCGGAGCTCGTGGACTTCTGGCGGTTCAACGTCGCCTTTGCACAAGAGCTCCTGTCAGAGCAGCCAGACAGCGCCCATGCGGTCTGGAATCAGATGGAGTACCGCCCGCTCGAAGGCTTTGTCTACGCGATCTCGCCGTTCAACTTCACGGCGATCGGCGGCAATCTCGCCGGCGCTCCGGCGTTGATGGGGAATGCCGTGCTCTGGAAGCCGGCCAGCACCTCCATGCTGAGCGCCTACTACGTCATGCGCCTGCTCGAGGCCGCGGGCCTGCCGCCGGGCGTGATCAACTTCCTGCCTGGCGATGCGGTGTCGATCTCGGACGTGGTCCTCGATCACCCCGAGCTTGCGGGCATTCACTTCACCGGCAGCACCGGCGTGTTCAACAACATGTGGCAGAAAGTCGGGCAGAACCTCGTTAAGTACCGCGGTTATCCGCGGCTGGTCGGTGAAACCGGCGGCAAGGACTTCATCGTCGTTCACCCATCGGCCGAACCGCAGGCCGTGGCGGTTGCTGCCGTGCGCGGCGCGTTCGAATTCCAGGGCCAGAAATGTTCCGCGGCCAGCCGCATGTACGTTCCGAAGTCGCAGTGGAACGATATCCGCGACCGCATGGTCGGGATGATGCAGGAGATTAAAGTCGGCGACGTCCGCGACTTCCGCAACTTCATGGGCGCGGTGATCGACAAGAAGTCCTTCGACAAGATCAGCGGCTACATTGACGACGGGAAGAAGAACGCCAAGGTGATTCAGGGCGGCGGCTGCAAGGGCGATGAGGGATACTTCATCGAACCGACCCTGGTGGAATCGTCCGATCCGGGCTATCGCCTGCTGTGCGAAGAGATCTTCGGGCCGGTGCTGTCGGTTTACGCCTACGACGATGCGAAATGGATCGAGATGCTGCAGATTGTCGATCGCACGTCGCCGTATGCGCTGACGGGCGCTGTGTTCGCGCGCGATCGACAGGCGATTGTCGAAGCCTCGTCGGCGCTGCGCAACGCGGCGGGCAACTTCTATATCAACGACAAGCCCACCGGCGCCGTAGTTGGGCAGCAGCCGTTCGGCGGCGCGCGCGCGTCCGGCACCAACGACAAGGCCGGCTCCAAGATGAACTTGGTCCGCTGGGTCAGCGCGCGGACGGTGAAGGAGACCTTCGTCCCGCCGACGGATTACAAGTATCCGCACATGGCCGAAGAGTAGCCGATCCTCATGGCGGCCGCGATCCAGACGGGCCGGACTTGTCGGCGTGCCGCGATTGCAACCGCGCGATACGCGCCTGCAGGAGCGGCTTGGGGAACCTCGACGTAGACAGATCGCCGATGCGGCCGTAAATCTCGATCGCGCGATGAAGCGCCGCCGCGGATTCCTTCTCCGCGAGCCTCCCGAGGTTCCACAGCGCCAGTGCCCGATCCTCGTTTGTCGAGGCATTCCCGGCGATGGCCTCGAGCACCCCGCGCGCGTTGACGAACGCGGTGGAGTCCTCGAGCGCCTTGGCGAGGACGAATCCTGCCTGGACCCAGCCGGTGTGCCGTTCCTGCACGATAGGCTCGAGGAGTGTCTGCACGCGCTTGGTCCGGCCCATGTTCAAGGCCGCGCGAGCGGCCGCGACGGCAGATGCTGCCAGGGCGTCCCCTTCAACCGGCGCCCCCGGCGGAATGACGTCGTCGATTGCCACATCGATCGCGCCGGGATCGAGAGCCGCAAGGACGGAGTGATAGGCCTGTGGCCGCCGCGCCGGGTCCTTTTCGAGCAGCCAGAGGATCAGCCGCGCCAGCGGCTCCGGCACTTCCGGCGGCAGCGGCGGCACCGGTTCGACCGCGTGGCGGACGATGACGTCGAGGGCGTTCTTGGAATCGAACGGCGGTCTCCCCAATGCGAGGTGATACAGCGTCGCTCCCAGCGAATACAGATCGGAAGTCACACCGACCGCTTTGCCAGACGCCTGCTCCGGGCTTACGTACCACGGGGTGCCTAGCACCACGTCTTCGGCAGTCAGATTCAGTTCGATGCCGAGGTCCTTCGCGAGGCCAAAGTCGGCGACTTTGACGGCACCCTCCGCACTGCGCAACAGGTTCGATGGCTTGATGTCGCGATGGACAATGCCATGCGATGCGACGGCATTGAGGCCGTGGCAGACGTCGCGTGCGACCGATCGAATCGCATCCGCCGAGAACACACCATGGCGCTGCAGTTCTTGTGACAGGGAAGAGGGCAACAGCTCCATCGCCGCCCACGCGACGCCGGCGTCTTCGCCGGCGCCGTAGAGCAACACGATATTCGGGTGTTGAATGCCGGCGACCAGCCGCACCTCGCGCAGGAAACGTTGTCGCGCCTGTGGGAAGGCGCCGTCCTTGAGGACTTTGAGGGCGACGATGCGGTCCAGCCGTTCATCCAGCGCGCGGTAGACAACGCCGTTGGCCCCGGAGGCGATGGGCCGCTCGATCAGGTAGCCCCCGATGCGCAGGCGCGATGCAGGCGCGTCGCTGGAATGCGTCGCTTCTGGATCCGGCACGGCCGGGTCATCGGAGCACATCTGAAGGTGGCGAGCAGTGTACGCCCGAAAGGGTGGAGTGAGCCTGTCAGCCTCCACGAGCAAACAGGCGCCACAGGGTAGGCGCGACGGCGGCCGCGAAGCGCGCTGCAACTTCAGCCGCGACCGCGATGCCAAGGCCCTGCACGAGAAACAAGGCGCTGCCGTTGGCGGCGCCGGAACCGGAGCCGGTCGGGTCGAGGCCGACCGCCACGGCCATGAGCGTGGCCATGATCGCGAGTCGAACCGCGCTTTGTGCCAGCGGACGCGTGGGCAGCGCGGTGATGATTCTGGAAGCGGCCAACCATGTCGCTGCCGCACTGACCGCGATAGCCGCGCTGGGTCCGGCGCCATGAATGAAAGTTGCCGCGCCGGCGGTGCCCGCCGCGACGCCAATCATGCCGCGCCACAACTGCCGCCGGCTGATCTCCGCGTCGAGCAGCAGCGGCGAGACTGCGAACAGCGACGTGGCGATCGCCACGACGACCGGGACCGCGACGATTGCACAGGCGCCGCTGATGACGCCGGGTACCGCCACCCCGGCCCAGCCGCGCAGGACGGCCCGGTCAGGGGCCGTGAATTTTCGCGATACAGCGAACCACTGCAGTGCGCCGAGCATCAGCAACACGAACGACGATCGCAGGCCAAAGGGCAGCGCCAGGCAATAGGCAAGCGAATACGTGCCGGGGCCGTGTCGCATCCAACCTTCGATCACCGGCACCGGCGCGGCGGCCAGCAAGCCCAGGATCGACAGCCCGACCAATGACCACTCAACCGGAAATAGCGCTGACGCCGTCACCGTGATGGCGAGCGCCGATACCACGTACGGCGCCCACAAGCCGGCCACCATTTCGATCGAGGTTCGCTGTGGACGCACGCTGTCCTGGCGGATGATGGCAAGTCGTCCGCTGACGGCGTCCTCACGAGTCGTGGCCGGAATCACCAGCAGGCCGATGGCCAGCGGCGGCAGGACGAAGACCGAGGTGGACGGGGTTGCGACACCAAACCACCGCATGGCGATGACCGGCGGACCTAAGAGCAGCAACACTACCACGCCGTTCAACGTGAGCGATGCGCTGCGAAAGAAACCCGGCCACGCGAGCATCCATCCGCGGAGTCGAAAGCGGAGTTTAGGGCCGCGGGTGACGGTGATCGCCGGCGGATACTTGATTTCTGAGACGAGTGGCATCGCGACCCAGGCAACGCACATCCACTCGATCGCGATAAGGAGCGACCCGATGGCAGGATCGTCCGGCCACGACAGTGTCGGCCGCCAGGTACGGAGGGCGGTGATCCCGCCGACCATTGGCACAGCCACCGCCACCCTCCTATCAATCGATTGCCCATTGAGACCGAAACGTGCAATCGCGGCCGCCGCGCCGACGAACGCCCCAATGACGACGATGGTTTCGGAGAGCGGTCGAATCGGTCCCGGGGCCCAGCGTGACAAGGTGGTTGCGAGTAGCCCGATCGCCACCCAGGGCCCCGCCGTTTGCAGCAGATAGCCAATAAGAAACGAACGGGGTGGCCGGCCGCTGAGCCTGATCTGATCGAGCAGCCCGCCTGAGTGAAGCTCGGCCAGGTCGACGGCCGTGAGGATCAGTCCGCTGGCAATCAGGGCGAGGCCGATGAAATCGAGCAGCTGGTCATTGCGTAGCAGTAGCGGCATGGCGACCGACGCGGCAATCAGCATCCACATCGGATAGCGCCGCCGATCGCGTTCGACCAGCACCCGCAGCCACGACTCGCCGGTCGCGATCGGCATTGAGCTCAATTCGTTTCGAAGGCGGCAACCTTCATAAAAATCTGTTCAAGCGTCGCCCGTCTCACGGCAAACGACGCCACTGGAATGCCGGCTTCGACCAGCGCTTTCAGCAACACGGCGTGCTGTTCGCGTGCGCCGCTGACCGTGACGGCGATTCGGGCACCGTTGACGACAACCTTGGTCACGCTGGTGAAGCGACGCAGCCTTTGCACCGCTGCCGCGGTGTCTCCGACGACCTCGACGTCGATCTCCTGAATCGCGCCGAGAGAGTTCAATACGTCAGCAATGGAGCCCGACACGACCAGCTTGCCGCGCTCGACGATGCCGACCGACGTGCAGAACTCCGACAGCTCGGTCAGAATGTGCGACGAAACGATGATCGTCTTGCCAGCGGCGATCAGCTCGCGCATGATGTGCCGGAATTCGACCCGAGCCGCCGGATCGAGTCCCGAGCTCGGTTCATCCTGCAACAAGACCGCGGGATCGTGCACGAGGGCGCGAGCCAGGAACAGCCGCTGCCGCATGCCTTGAGAGAGTGAGTTGCACCAGGCATCGCGTTTGCCGGCCATGTCGGTCAGCGCCAGCACCGAGTCGACACGCGTAGCGCATTGCGTTCCCTGCAGCCCGTGCAGTGCTGCCGCCCATGACAGGAACTCGCCAACCGTGAACTCCATGAAGACCGGCAGTGACTCCGGCATATAGCCGATCATCTGTCGAACCTGCAGGCAGTCGCGCACGACGTCACGCGCGCCGATCGTGGCGGTGCCCGATGTCGGCACGAGCAGCGTCGAGAGGATCCTGAGGGCTGTGGTCTTGCCGGCGCCATTTGCGCCGATCAATCCGAAGCAGTCGCCTTCGTTGACGCGCAGGGTGAGGCGGTTCAACGCCGGCTCGACCGTTCCATACGCGTGGGTCAGTTCATGGCATTCGATCATGTGGCCTGTAACAGCAGTTGGCCGAGTCTATGCCAGCGACCGCTGGCGCCCAATCACGCTCGGTCTATAAGTAGAAGACTACTTGGGACTTAGAAGGCCTCCCGCGATTACAGAACCGTTACAGTTTGGATCGAATTAGCACATTGGCACCATCTCGCAACCACGTAGATCGCGCCCAAGTGACTACCCACCAATGGTTTACGGGTTGCGTAAATGACTGGTGTGCCTCTTGCTCTGCCCTGGGCATGCTCTCAGTGCGGGGCTTTACCTTGTTCGAGCTGCTCATTGTCATGTCGCTGATCGCGATTGTTTCCGCGATGGCGGTACCTGGGATGATGCAGAGCAGCGCCCGGAACTCGGTGTGGACCGCGTCGGAGACCATCGGCACGCAGATTCGCCAGGCGCGCCTGAAGGCGATCAGCCGCAACATGTCCTTCCAGATCCGTTTCGACTGCCCGTCGGCCGGCCAGTTCCGGGTGCTGGCCGTCGACTCGACGATCAACGACACCGATCGCTGTGACAACATTATCGATTACGACAGCGGCGTGTTCACCATGCCGAACGGCGTGAGCTACGGTTCGCCGCCGCCGCTGCTGGAGGTCAACAGCCGCGGCACGTTCGAGTCCTCAACCGGCATTCCCGCGACGATTACGGTGACCTCTGCCGGGTCATCGTCTCGCTCGCTGAACATGTCGGCCACGGGACAGATTACCTTCGATGTCTACTAACGATTGCGGCCTTGCCCGGGATGGCGCGTCGCGCGAAGGCGGGTTCACGCTGGTCGAGGTCCTGATCGCGATGGTGATCCTGACCATCGCCCTCGTGTCGATGGCCGAATTGATGGCCGTCACTCTGCGCATGCAGATGCTCGGCCGGAATGAAACCGCCGCCATTCGTCTCGTCCAGTCGAAGATCGACGAGCTGGTTGCGGTCGATTTCGACGCGGTCGGCACGGCCGTCGCGATTGGAGGCGGACTCGACGCCGACTTCGCAAATTACAACGACGATCCCGTCGAAGGCTATCACCGGCGCTGGCAGATTGAAGAAATTGCCGGTGAGACGAAGGTCCGTACCCTGACCGTGCGGGTTATCCCGTCGATCGCCGACCGGCGCACCAACGCCCAGGTGCAACTGACCACCATCATCCGGGACCCGTAGCCATGGCAGTTTCGCACTTGCGCAAGGAGGATGGCTTCACGCTGATCGAGCTGATGGTGGCGACCGTCTGCACGGTCATCGTGTTGGGCAGCGCTGTCGCGCTGACGTCACAGATCGAGGCCGGGTACCGCAGCCAGATCGAGGATTCGGCCGGCGAGCAGGAAGCACGCTACGCCCTCGAGTGGATCGGCCGCCATTTGCGCGGCGCAGGCAACAACCCGTTCAACGTCACCGAGTCGGACTGTCCCGGCGCCAACACCACGTTCTCCGGCATCATCATCGACCCGAACGATGACGACGTTGACGACGACATCACGATCCAAAGCGATTCAAACCCCCCGGACGGCAAGATCGGCGGTGAACCGCCGGACTGCGACCAGAGCAACGAACACGTCACCATCTCGTACGACAGCGCCGCCAAGACCATCGTGTTTCTCGATGAGGCGGTTGGTGACAGCGCGACAACGCGGACGGACAGCGTCATTGATGGCCTGCTGTTCGAGTATCTCGGTTCCGACGGGGTGACGCCCGTGACCGTGTCGGCCAACATCTTTTATGTCAGGACCCGGATCACCATCCGGACACGGACGCTGAACGCGTCAACGGGTCTGCCATCGACCCGCACGCTGACCAGCGAGATTCGAGTCAGGGGGCGCTAGATGTGGGCTCATCGTCGTGACCCATCGGAGCGTGGTATCGCGCTGATCGTCGTCTTGTTGCTGATGGCGGTGCTGTCAGGTCTGGCGACCGGTTTCGCGATGACCGGCCAGTCTGAAGTGCAGATGGGCACCAACGAGATCTACTACGCAGGCGCCCGAGCGGCCGCCGAGGCCGGCCTCAACCGCGCCATCGTGGAGATCATCGCGAACACCAACACCAATTTCCTGGCCGGCGCCGACGGCGCGGTCGACGCCGCCAATCCGTCCGCCGCAGTCAATGCCGATAACGGCAGCCTCGCGTTCCTGCTCGGCGGCGCGGGTCCGTATCCGCTCGATGCGGCCGGTCAGTACACCTACGACATCGAGATTCTGGATGATGCGGATGACGACCTTTATGAAACCCCGCTGACGTCCGCTCAGCGAGCGCAGATGGGGGAGGACAACAGCGACTACACCAACACCAACGATCGGCTGATGCTCCGCGCGACGGGTTACGGCCCCAACGGCACGATGGTGCGGCTGGCGCGCGTCCTCGAAACCGTCGACAGCGCCAGCACGACGACGACGACGACGACCGTGTTGTCGAACCCCGCCATCCTGGTCAATGGCAATTTCGAAATGAACGGGAACATTACCGTGCAAGGCACGTCGGGTAGCGTCCACGCCAACGGCAATCTGTCCAAGACCGGCGCCTCGGGAACGGTAACCGGCAGTGCGACCGCGAGCGGGACGTTCTCGGCGACCGGCGGTTGGACCGCGAACGGATCGACCGGCGGCGGGCGGCCGACCATCAACGTTCCCGACATTCAAGCCGCCGACTACTTGTCGCTCGCGGACTACAAGCTCACCAGCAGCGGCACCGTGCAGACTTATTCGGGAGGTACCTGGTCCACCTGCACCACCTCGGCATGCAAGAACATCGGCTGGACGTACAGCAGCGGCACCTGGACCTCTGGGAAGAACCCTTCATCGGCAACCTACTACGTTGAAGGCAATGCAACGATCGGACCGACCAACGGCTCGAGCAACAAGGTCGTGTCGGTGATTGCGACTGGCAACATCGACATTAACAGCAGCCAGGCGAAGTTGACGCCGGAGAATTCCGAGAAGATCCAGTTCGTCTGCGACGGCGATCTCACAATCAACGCCGCCGACCTCGATGACCCCTCGTCAGTCGAGGGCCAGGTCATGGTGCGCGGACAAATGGACGCCGGGGGCAACATGGAGTTCCAAGGCCGTGTGCTGATCCAGGACGTGTCCGGCGCCGGCACGGCAGTGGCCGATGGCGCCAGCCGCATCCACGGCAGCGTGAACTTCACCTACAACGGCACCTTGGGCGCCATCTCGACGACGACGACCACGACGACCGGGCCCACGACCTATGTCAACAATGTGTCGGGGTGGATGGAACAGTGACCATCCGCGGCGCGATGGTCGTCGTGCTTCTCGGATTCGCGTCCGCGAACGCGGCGGCGCAGCAGGAGCCGTCACTTGGCGACCTCGCGAGACGGATCGAGGCGGCGCGCGCCCAGCCCGCGCAGGCCTCGCGGATCTACACCAACGCCGATCTAGTCAAGGCGCCGGAGCCACCACCGCCGGCAACGCCAGGCGGTGCGTTCATGAGCGAATCGCTTGGCAAGCCGGTCACGGCCGAAGAAATTGTCTCGCGAAGCGAGGAGAAGGTCGCGCAGGATGAGATTGCCGCGCAATCCGAGGCGCAGTGGCGGCAGCGCGCCGAGTCCGTGCGAATGCAGCTCACCCCTCTCCTCAGTCGGTTGCAGTCGCTTCAGGTGCCGAATTCCGCGCGCGACGCCAATCCGAGCGCGAAGGCGCGCCAAGAATCACAGATCAGGAATGTTCAGACCGGCATCAGCGGACTTGAGAAGCAATGGACCAGCCTCGAACAGTCCGCGCGAGGCGTCAAGATCCCCATGCAGTGGCTCGAACCGCGGCCGGTGTTTCCACCGCGATAGCCCTGTAGCCCAGTTTCGGCATCAGGCGCCGAAAGCAGCGACGAAACGATCAGTAAAGATCGCCGGCATGCCACCGGTGTGTAGAAAGACGACGGTGTCAACAGTGCGGAGCTGACCGGTTCGCACATGATCGATCAACGCCGCCATCGCTTTTGACGTGTAGCACGGATCGAGCAGGATGGCTTCCGTGCGGGCGAGCAGGGCAATCGCCTCGAGTGCTTCCCGGGTCGGAATGCCGTAGCCCTTGCCGATGTATCCCTGATCAGTAAACAGATCCGCGAGCTCGAGCCGCTCCGCAAGGCCAAGCCTCGCGGCCGCCTCGTTGCCGATTCTCTTCGCCCTTTCAGTCTTCTCAGGCTCGCCGGCGCTGACCGCCACTCCGTAGACTTGGTACGGCGCGCCGCATGATTTCGCGCCGAGCGTCAAACCCGCTTGCGTCCCGCGAGATCCGCTCGCGTAGTACAGCCGTGATGGCTCGACGCCGGCCTCTGACAGCTGGTCGACGAGCTCCGCCGTGCCGCCGACGTAGCCGCAGACACCCACACCGCTCGAGCCGCCGACCGGGATGACATACGGCACCCGGCCGGCGGCGCGTTCGGCCGCAACCACCTCGGCGACCACCGCGTCATCCTGACCGACCGCAAGCATCGGATCGATCGACGGGATCATCCGAATCTCGGCGCCGTACAGCTTGTCGAGCAGCAGGTTCCCGGCAACCTGCGGCGTGTCGCTGCTCGCCGTCAACACCAGCACGCAGCGCATCCCGGCCACGCAAGCCGCTGCCGCCGTCATGCGCGCGTGATT
>Ga0233424_10002956_pt1 | contig 11431 bp, 12 predicted proteins | sample Watercolumn_Towu_FD_181011 | JGI IMG/M metagenome (GOLD analysis project Ga0233424, IMG submission 181011) | Freshwater microbial communities from Lake Towuti, South Sulawesi, Indonesia - Watercolumn_Towuti2014_125_MG | ecosystem: Environmental > Aquatic > Freshwater > Lake | place: Indonesia... | reverse complement strand
GACTGCCTCGACCAGATCCGCAACCACGACGCCATATATCTTGGCGCCGTCGGCTACCCCGGCGTGCCCGATCACGTCTCGCTGTGGGGGCTTCTGGTGCCGATCCGGCGCGGGTTCCAGCAGTACATCAACCTGCGGCCCGTGCGGCTGTTCCACGGGCTCAAGTCTCCGCTCGCCGACCGCAAGCCCGGCGATATCGACTACATGATCGTGCGCGAGAACAACGAGGGGGAGTATTCCTCCATCGGCGGCCGCATGTATGAAGGCACCGAGCTCGAAGCGGCGATCCAGCAGGCCGTGTTCACGCGCAAGGGCTGCGATCGCGTCATGCGCTACGCCTTCAACCTCGCCCGCACGCGTGGCCGCAAGGAAGTCACGAGCGCCACCAAGTCGAACGGCATCTCGATCTCCATGCCCTACTGGGACGAACGCTTCGCCGCGATCTCGAAAGAGTATCCGGACGTCAAGACCAACCAGTTCCACATCGACATCCTCACCGCGCATCTCGTGCGCAATCCCGACTGGTTCTCGGTGATCGTGGCCTCGAACCTGTTCGGGGACATCCTCTCGGACCTCGGCCCCGCCACCACTGGCACGATTGCGATTGCGCCCGGCGGCAACATCAATCCCGAGCGCGAATTCCCCTCCATGTTCGAGCCCGTGCACGGCTCGGCCCCCGACATCGCGGGCCAGGGCATCGCCAATCCGATCGGGCAGATCTGGTCCGGCGCCATGATGCTCGAGCACCTCGGCCACAAGCAGGCGGCAGACGCGATCGTGGGCGCGATCGAGAAAGTGATCGCGGGCAGCGACGTGCGCACCCGCGACATGGGCGGCAAGGCCAACTGCCGCGACATGACCGACGCCATCCTGGCGCTGATCTGATGGGGCATGGTCCCCTCTTCACGTGAGCGCCAGCGAAACGGGAAGAGGGTCAAGGTGAAGGGCAGCAACGCGCACACCGGATGAAGAGCTTCACACACGATCGGCCAAGGCAAGGCGCGCGCGCAGCCGTCGCATCTGCCGCTGCCCCTCACCCCGACCCTATCCCCGCATGCGAGGAGAGGGAGAAAGAGGCCCATGAGCGCTGACGGCTTCACGCGCGACGGCTTCCTGAAGCGCGCCCGGGACGGATTGCTGCCGGCGCCCTCACAGGCGATCTTCGATCCGCGTTCCGGCCGCGCCCTGGGTCCCAGCGACTGGGACCTCAACCCCGAGTTCAAGGACGATCTCGCCGTCATGGCGCCGCCGCGGCCCGCAGCCGTGCTCGTGCCCATCGTGATGCGCGCGGAACTGACCGTGCTCCTCACCCAGCGCGCGCACGATCTACCGAGCCACCCGGGCCAGATCGCGTTTCCCGGCGGCAAGATCGACCCGCAGGACGACGGCCCGCTTGCCGCCGCCCTGCGCGAGGCGGAGGAGGAAATCGGCCTCGACCGACAGTTTGTCGAGCCCCTGGGCTACCTCGACAGCTATCGCACGGGCACGGGCTTCGAGATCGCGCCCGTTGTCGCCTTCGTGGAGCCCGCTTTCTCGACCAAGCTCGAGCCGCGTGAGGTGCTGGAGGTGTTCGAGGTGCCGCTGTCGTTCCTGATGGACGAGACCAATCACCAGAAGGACAGCCGCGAGTGGCGCGGCCGCCAGCGTTCCTACTATGCGATGCCCTACGAAGGCCGCTATATCTGGGGCGCCACCGCCGGCATGCTCAAGAACATGCACTCGAGGCTATTCGGCTCATGCGCTTCGTTATAGAGAATATCCTGCTGTTCCTGCTGCCGGCAGCCGTCTACCTCACGTACAAACTGCTGCGCGAGAATCCGGAACGCAAAAGCACGCTGCAGGTGATGAACAAGGCGCCGCTGGTGGTGCTGTTCGTCGTCGGCCTCTCGCTGGTCGCAGGCACGCGCATCTACTACGCGGCCACCAATCCGGGCGGCAGCCCTGACAAGCACTACGTGCCCCCGAAGATGGGCAAGGACGGCAAGATCCAGCCGGGCCATCTCGAATAGCGGGGCGCGCATGACGGACGCATCGCCGCCACTGCGCCTCGAAGCCGCGTGGCTCACGGCACCGCCGCGGGCGCGCGTGTTCGCAGCGCTGGCCGCCAAGGGCCACGTGGCACGCGCCGTCGGCGGCGCCATCCGCAATACGCTGCTCGGCGCGCCCGTCGCCGATGTCGACATCGCCACCACGGCCACGCCGCAGGAGACGATCGCAGCGGCGCGCGCGGCAGGCCTCAAGGCGCTGCCCACGGGCCTCGCCCACGGCACGGTGACGATCGTCGTCGACGGCATCGCCACGGAAGTCACCACGCTGCGCACGGATGTCGAGACGCACGGCCGCCATGCCACCGTCGCCTTCACGACCGACTGGGTGGCGGACGCCGAGCGGCGCGACTTCACCATGAACGCGCTCTACTGCGATGCCGATGGCACGCTGTTTGATCCGCTGGGTGGCTACGATGATCTCGTCGCGCGCCGCGTGCGCTTCATCGGCGATGCCACAACGCGCATCCGCGAAGACTGCCTGCGCATCCTGCGCTTCTTCCGCTTCACCGCGCAGTACGGCGCGGGGCCGCTCGATGCGGCGGGACTTGCGGCCTGCGTCGCCGAGCGGGACGGCCTGACGCGGCTCTCGGCCGAGCGTGTGTCGCAGGAGGTGCAGCGGCTGCTGGTTGCGCCGCGCGCCATCGACATCGTGGGCGAGATGTTCGGCCACGGCCTCATCGCCGCGATCCTCGGCCGTGCACCCGATTGCGCGCGTTTGGCGCGGCTGGCCGCCTGCGAAGCGGCGCTCGGCATCGCGCCGGAGTTCGCCCGCCGCCTCGCAGCACTCGCCGTGCAGGTTGAGGAGGACGCAGACTTCCTGCAGACGCGGCTGAGGCTCTCGAATGCCGTCACCGCGCGCCTGTGCGCCGCGGCCACCGCACCGCGCTGGGATGCGCCGCCCGGCCTCGCCGCGGCCCGCGCGCATCTCTACCGCACTGGGCCAGACGCCTTTCGCGACGCACTTCTCGCCGCGTGGTCACGCCAGGCCATGGGCGCCGATACGCCTGCGTGGGGCCCGCTCTATGCCCTTCCCGACACATGGACGCCGCCGAGCTTTCCCCTCGACGGTGCCGATGCGGCCGCGGCCGGCGTGCCCCCCGGTCCTGCCATCGGCATCGCCCTGCGCACCGCCGAAGCCGCCTGGATCGCCAGCGACTTCACGTTGACGCGCGACGCGTTGCGCGCGCTGTTGAAGGTGTAGGTTTCTGTGCGTCGCGTCGTCCGCGCGATACGCCATTCCCTCTCCCCGTGAAGCGTCGCGGAACGGGGAGAAGGGGAAGACGTGCCTATTCCCTATTGCCTACGCGCACCAACCTCATCGCCGCACCACTTCCACCTGGATCGGCTGGGTGCCTTGCACGGTGAACTCGCGCTGGAAGGCGAGGCCGGCGTTCTTTGCCGTGGCGATGTAGGCCCCGGGCGCCAGGATATGGCTCGGCAAGGCGCCGACGCTCTCCTTCACGATCTCGCCCTGCCGCGTCGTGATCACCCACTGCGTGTCGGCGATGGCCTCGCCGCCCTGCCGCGCCACCAGCCGCAAGGTGACCTTCGCCGCCTGATGCGTGAGCGTGACTTCCGTGAGCTTTCCCGCTTCCACCGCCACATCCGCACGCGCGATGGCATTGGCATCGCCGTAGGTGGAGACGAGACTGTAGATGCCGGCGTTGAGCCGCAGCACCACACCCGGTCGCATGCCGGAGACGAGCAGCTTGCGCTGGCCCAGCTGATCGCGCTCGTCGGAGTAGACGTCGAAGACCGTGGCGCGCTCGGCCATGGGATCGATGCCCGGCAGCTGCAGCGTGGTGCGCAGGCCGCCGGCGTTGAGCACGAAACGCTCCTGCGCCGGCCGCCCCGCCGCCACCGTGATCTTGCGCGTGAGGTTGGCGCGGCCGTAGGCGACATTGATGACGTAGTCGGCGGGCTCGAGCCGCAGCGTCGGCCTGGCGTCGCGATGCAAGGACACGAGCCGCGGCCGGCCATCCGTGCCGGGCTTGTCGCGATAGACGCGCCACACGAGGCCCTGATCGATCAGCTGCCCGTCGTCCGTCATGCTGGCCGAGAGCGCGAGTTGCACGGCGCCGCTGCTGGAGGCGGCCTGCGCATCCGGCGCGGGCGTCGAGCGCGGAACGATGGTGACGTTGCCCTGCGGCGGTTGCTGCTCGCCCGTGCTTTGCGCGGCTGCAGGCGAGGCTGCAAGCCAACCGGCAACCATGGCCGCCAGGAGAGCGGCGGCGCCCAGCGCTTTCGCGATGCCCATCATTCGAAGCTCATGTTGGTCGTTCTCTTGTCGCCTGTGCGCAGGTCGAGCACCGCCTCCACGCGCTTGTCACGGGCCTGCGCGCGCACGGTGTAGCGCCCCGCCTGCAGCGTGAGTTCGGGCTCGGGCTGGCCCGAGGACCAGATCGCCTGGCCAGTCTGATCGCGCACCTCCCAGAACACCTCACCCGGCGGGTTGACCGCGCGCAGGCGAACGTCGCCGGCCTGCTGATCGAACGTCACCTGCTGCAGCGGCGCGCCAGGCTTGACTTCCACCTCGCGCACCACCCGGGCATTGGCCGCGCCGTAGCGGCCCTCGATGCGATAGCGGCCGGCCGCCAGCAGCACCGTCGGCTGCGGCCGCGACAGCATGATCACGTCCGCCTGCACGCCGTCTACGCGGTCGATGCGATAGGTGATGTTGTCGTCCAGCGCCTGCGGTCCGAGGCGGCTCGCGAGGCTCACCTGAGCGCCTGCGACGGCGAGTGTGCGGCGCGCGACGTCGCCGCCCGCCACCTGCACGCGCTCGCGCGTTTCGACATCGCCCAGGCGCATCACCACCGTGTAGGTGCCGGGCGTCACCGCGAACTCGGCGTTGCGATCGGCCGAGCGGGCCACCTCGCGCCGCCCCTTGGGCGCATCCGGGTCGTCCTCGAGCAAAATGAAGACCGGCGACAGTCCCGGGAAGGCGGTCGCGGCGGCGAGTTGCAGCACACCCGCATCGAACAGGACCTCTGCGCCCTGATCGGCGCCGGCGGCGATGCTCACCACGCGCTGGGCCCGCAGCAGGCCCGCTTCCACGCGCACGAGATAGCGCCCAGCCGGCAGCAGCAGGTTACCCTCCGAACCCTGGAAGGCGCCCGCCACTTCCCCGGGCGGCGACGTCAGTGCCGGCGGCGTCTCGCCCGCGAGCTTCGACACCGTCACCAGCACGCGCGGCAGGTTGAGACCGCTCTTCTGCGCCGGGATGCGCACGCGCAGGACGCCAGCGCCCAGCGTCAGCGACGCGAGCGTCGGCTTGTCGGCTGCAACGGTCACCGTGGATTGCGCCGTCAGGGGACCATCCCGCAGTTCCACGCGATAGCGGCCCGCGCGCACCGGCACATGCGGATTGATGGCGCGCCCCTCGAACACGGGAATACGCCCCTCGCCTTCGGGGCTGACGATCCAATGCAGGGCTTCCGCGAGCGGCGCCGTCTTGTCCGCCAGCCGCGCGCGCAGGTAGAGCCCCGGCGGCGCCGTCTCGGGCACGTCTGCGCCGGCATCCTGGCCTGCCAGCGGACGCGCCGGAGCCGCGGGCTTCTGCAGCACCTCGGCGGCGGCGAGCTTGAACGCGTCGTCGATCGCCGCCCCCACCTCCTCGGCCGTGTTGGCGAGATAGCTGCGGCCCTTCGTCAGCTGCGTGAGGCACATCATCTTGGGCCGGTCTTCGGGCTTCAGCGCCAGGCCCACCGCGTGCACGACCACCTTGACGCGGGCGAGTTCGGCCGCGGCCGCACACAAGTCGAGCATGCAGTTGTCGGCGTCGTCATAGACAAGGATCAGCGTGCGCTGGGTATTGCCGGCGGGTAGCGCGCGGGCGGCGACGCGCAGGGCCTGCGTCAGCGGCCCGCGACCGCGCGGCGTGATCTTCTCGGTGGCCTGCGAAAGGCGCGCGGCATCGAGCGGCTCCGTCGGGCGCACCACCTCGATGTCGCCGCAGTCCCCGCGCCGGTGGCCAAACGCCGTCAGGCCGACGCGCAGGCTTGGCGGCATGCGCTGCAGGGTCCGCGCCAGCGCCTCGCGCGCCACGCCCACCTTCGGCAGCCGGGTGGCGGCGAGCGGCGCCGCCATCGAGCCCGACCCATCGAACACCAGCTGAACTGCAGGCGTATCGGGGCCTTGCGCGGGCAGAAGCGTGATCTGCTGCTGCGGCGGCAGCGCCTGCGGCTGCTGCGCCGATGCGGGGACCGCCCATGCCCAGCACACGGCCAGCGCCATGGCGACGAGGCCCGCGCAAAACGCCCGCCCCCCCGCGCGCACGCGGCGTGCCGGCTCAACTTTCCTCAGCAATGCGGCCACGGGCAGCGTCTGACCTCTCGGGCAAAGTCTCTATTCACCTGACCGGGATTCTCTGACGAGCCATGCCGGCCCCGATATTGTACTCGCCCCAGGTTTGCTTTAGCGAGACACGGGTTCAGCCTGCGCACATGAATTTGGCGCCTCCTTGAGGCAGAAATTTGGAAAATCCCCATGAGCCGCGAGACGTTAGACCTGTTGCAAAAGCGCCGCTCCGTTAAGCCGGCAGCGATGATTGAGCCCGGCCCCACCCCCGCCCAGCTGCAAGAGATCCTCACCATTGCCGCGCGCGTGCCCGACCACAAAAAGCTCGCCCCCTGGCGCTTCATCGTCTTCGAGGGTGCCGCCCGCGCCGCGTTCGGGCAAGTTCTGGCCGAAGCCTGCCGCGCCGAGGAGAAAGAGCCGCCCTCCCCTACCCGCCTCGAAATGGAGGCCCAGCGCTTCCTGCGTGCGCCCACCGTCGTGGGCGTCGTGAGCCGGGTCAATCCACAAGCCCCGGCGCCGGAATGGGAGCAGGTGCTGTCCTGCGGGGCGGCCTGCTTCAACCTGTGTCTCGCCGCCAACGCGCAAGGTTTTGGTACGGCGTGGCTCACAGAGTGGTATGCCTATAGTCCAGCCGTGCGCGCGCGCCTTGGTCTCGCTGACACCGAACGCATCGCCGGCTTCATCTACATCGGCACTGCGAAAGAACGGCAGGCCGACCGCGATCGCCCGGCCTTGGCCGATATCGTCACCCACTGGGCGCCCTAAGCGCCCCGGGCGACCTGGGACGCCCTGGGGCTCCCGGGCCCCCTTGAGCGCCCTGCGAGGAGTTTCATGTTCTACGACACCGCCAGCAACAAGCACGGCCTGAAGCACGATCCCTACAAGGCCATTGCCGTGCCGCGCCCCATCGGCTGGATCTCTAGCATCGGCCGCGACGGCATCTGCAATCTCGCGCCCTACAGCTTCTTCAACGCCGTCAGCGAGAAGCCGCACTACGTGGTGATCGGCTCCTCGGGCGTGAAGGACACCTAGCGCAACATCGAGGAAACCGGCGAGTTCGTGTGCTCGATGGCCACTTACGACCTGCGCACGCACATGAACATGACGTCGGCCGCGGTGCCGCCCGACGTCGACGAATTTCCGCTGGGCTCCCTCACCGCTGCCAAGAGCACGCTGGTGAAGCCGCCGCGCGTGAAGGAAAGCCCGGCCGCCTTCGAATGCGTGCACTGGAAAACGCTGCAGCTGCCCAACCCCGATGGCCCGAGTGAGAGCTACCTCATCATCGGCCGCATCGTCGGCATCTACATCGACGATCGCTTCGTGAAGGATGGCATGGTCGACACCGGCGCCATGCGCCCCATCGCGCGCATGGGATACATGGACTATTCGGTGGTCACGCCCGAAACCATGTTCGCCATGACCCGTCCCAGCTCTGCCGAGGCAATGGCCAAGATGAAGGGCTGAAGCGGGCGCGTCCGGAAAGGTCCCGGACCTGCGCGCCTTCGGCGCTCCGCCCGGAATTGCATAGTGGAGAGGGAAGCGCCTACGCCGGCTCTTGAAGCGGGCCGCCGCGCGGCTGCGGCTCACCGCTTGCGCAGCGGCTCCATCGACGACACGGCCTCTTCCGTCATGGCGCGGCTGAGTTTCGAAAGCGCCTCGAACTCCGCCTGGTAGTCGGCCACCGCGTTCTCGAAGAAGCCGCGATACACGCCCAGCATGTCCTGCACCGTCTTGCAGGCGGCAAGCTGCTGCGGCACGGCAAAGTCCTCCTTCAGGCGCCGATTGACGAACGCCACCCAGGTCTTGTTCAGTGCCGAAATGTTGTCGTAGGCCTTGCCGTTGGCCTCGGCCATGGCGTTGAGCGCGGGACGGTTCAACTCCATCAGCTGCTCGAAATTGAACGGCATCAGGAAGGGAAACGCCGTCAGCGGGGATGCCGCGGCGAAACCGCTCTTGCCCCGTGCCTTGCCGTCCTCGTCCGCCATCTTGCGCTGCTCCTCGCGTCATCGATCGTCAGCCTAACCCACACCCCATCGCAGCGCAGCCCCTACCTTGGCGTCAAGCGTATGGAAAACCGACGCTGCTGATCCGTTTCGAAGACGACGGGGCGGTCTGGCGGGGGCTCCCGCCGGCGGCGTGGGTGGCAGGGCTTGCTTTCACCGATGGCGAAATCAGAGCCGGTTCAACCGATCAGCGCTTCAGCTTCCGCCCGCGTCGGCAGTCCCGCGCGCGAGCCGAGCCGCGTGCACTTCAAGGCCGCGACGGCGCAGGCCATGCGCACGGCGTCCGGCGTAGCGCGCCCTTCCGCGATCATCAGCGCGAAGGCGCCGTGGAAGGCATCGCCAGCCCCTGTGGTGTCGGTGACGGTGACCGGATATGCGGGGTGATGCCCGTGGCCGCCATCGCTCTCGCGCCAGGCATAGCCCTCGGCACCCAGCGTCACGCCCGCATGCCGGGGCCCGAGCGCGAGTACGGCCTTCAGGCGATCCTCGTCCGTCTCGCCGGGCGCGAACTCGCGCAGCGAGGGCCGCGAGAAGATGGCGTAGTCGGTGAGCTTGATAATGCCTGGTAGCGCCTCGCGCGCGCCGAGTTCGGCATCGAGCAGCGTCGTCACGCCTGCCTCGCGCGCACGCGCGAAGGTGGCGCGCAGGCCTTCCAGCCAGCGCACGTCGCCCAGCACCGCGTCAGCACTCGCCACCCGTTCGAGCGGCAGCCAGCTGGTGCCCGAGGGCATGCCGGCGTCGCGCTGCCCCACGATCAGCCGCTCGCCCTTGTCGTCGACGATGATGGCGGAGGTGGAGGAGCGCGCGCCCTCGTAGGCCATAAGATAGCGCACGTCGACTTTCTCGGCGCGCAAGCCCGCGCGGATGGCGGCGCCCGCGGCATCGTCGCCCGTCCGGCTCCACAGTTCCGCCTTGCCGCCCAGCCGCGCGATGGCGACGGAGGCGTTGGCCGACATGCCGCCGCCCGCCTCCACGTGCTCGAGCGCGCGCACTTTCGTGGGCTCGGGCGGGAAGGCCTCGATCCGGTAGATCCTGTCGAGCGCCGCGTGTCCCACGCAGATGATGCGCTTGGGTGATGCCATGGATGATCCGGCTAGTTCTGGTCGATCAAGCCATTAGCATCCGCGCCCCGGACTGCCCATGAAAATCGCGGTGAGGCCTGCGCCTGTTGCGCACATAAGGTGAATGCTCAGGGACCGGACGCAAAGCGCGCGCGCAGGGCCGCCAGCGCTTCCGGCGTGTCGATGTCGGTGAAAATGTCGCCCTCCGCCACGGCCACGCGGATGACCCGGCCCTCGAACGCGGGCAGCAGGCGGCGGGCCCCGGCATCTCCCGCGAGGCCCGCCATGGCCGCGAACGCCTCTCGCGGCCACAGGATGGGATTGCCGATCTCGCCCTCGCGCACCGGCACCACGACGTGGCCGGGCTGAAAGGCGCCGATCAGGGCATCAAGCGTCGCGGCCGCGATCTGCGGCATGTCTCCCAGCGCCACCACCACGCCGTCGCAATCGGAAGGCAGCGCAGCGACGCCCGCCGCCAGCGACGTCGCGAGCCCCTCGGCAAAGCGCGCGTTGTGCACGTATCCCACGTCGAGCCCTGCGAGAGCGCCTGCAACCGCCTCCGCCTCGTTGCCGGTGACGACGATCGTACGCGTGACCTGCGCGGCCGTGACCGCTTCCACAACCAGCCACAGCATCGGCTTGCCACCGACATCGGCGAGCAGCTTGAAGTGCCCCATGCGCGTGGAGCGCCCGGCGGCGAGCACGAGAGCGGCGATGCGCGGCGCTGTCATGGCACCCTCACGGCCTGGCGTCGGCGAGCGCGAACAGGTCGAGCGGATCGGCCTCGGCCGCGGGCCTGAGGTCCGCCGCGCCCACCCCGATCAGCCGGAACGTGCGGCCATCCACCTCGCGGGCGATCAGGCTCTCGGCCATCTCCTGCAGCACGGCAGCGCGCTGGGTCGGATGCGGCAGGCGCCGGTTGCGCGTCAGCACCTTGAAGTCGGACGTCTTGAGCTTGAGCACGACGGTGCCTGCGGCGAGCCCCTTGCGCGTCAGCTGCTGCGCCACGCGCTCGGACAGGCCCCGGCTGACGCCGGTCAGCTCGGCAAGCCCGCCGGTATCGCGGCGGAAGGTGGTCTCTGCGGAGATGCTCTTCGTGGGCCGGTCGGGCGTCACTTCGCGGCCGTCGTCGCCCCGCACGTACTCGGCGAGCCGGCGCCCGAACTTGCCGAAGCGGCCGACCAGCGCCTGCGGCGGCAGCGCCTGCAGATCCGCGATCGTACGCAGGCCCTCGTCCTCCATCCGCCGGGCGGTGGCCGCACCGACGCCGTGGATCTTGCGCACTGAGAGGGGCGCTAGGAACGACACCACCTCCGCCCGCCCGATCACCGAGAAACCCGCGGGCTTCTGCAGCTCGGAAGCGAGCTTCGCCAGGAACTTGTTGGCCGACAGCCCGATCGACACGGTGATGCCCACCTCGCGCTCCACCCGGCGGCCGATCTCGGCGAGCGCTTGCGCAGCGCAGTCTCCGCGCTGGCGGTTGTCGTCCGTGAGGTCGAGATAGGCCTCGTCGAGTGACACCGGTTCGATCACCGGCGTGGCGGCGCGGAAGATGTCGCGGATCTGCGCGCTGACTGCTTTGTACTTCGCCATGTTGGGCGGGATCACCACGGCATCCGGACAGCGCTCCAGCGCCTGGAACATCGGCATCGCCGAGCGCACGCCGAAACGGCGGGCAACATAGCAGGCCGTGGTCACGACCCCACGGCCGCCCGGATGCCCGACGATCAGGGGGAGCGGCGCCAGCTCCGGCGCGTCACGCTTTTCCACCGACGCATAGAAGGCATCGCAATCGATGTGGGCGATGGTGAGGTCCGTCAGCTCAGGGTGCGTCACCGACCGGCTGCTGCCGCAGGTCCCGCACACCGCCACGTCCAGCGGCCGCAGGCTGGCGCAATCCCGGCAGAGTGCGTGTTGCAGAGCCATGAGATCCTCGCGGTCTAGATTCGTTCTCATCTGACGATAGGCGCTCCGGCGGACTTCGCCAACCGGCCTGCGCCCGCCTCCGCTCTCCAGCGGC
>Ga0233424_10002955_pt1 | contig 11434 bp, 9 predicted proteins | sample Watercolumn_Towu_FD_181011 | JGI IMG/M metagenome (GOLD analysis project Ga0233424, IMG submission 181011) | Freshwater microbial communities from Lake Towuti, South Sulawesi, Indonesia - Watercolumn_Towuti2014_125_MG | ecosystem: Environmental > Aquatic > Freshwater > Lake | place: Indonesia... | reverse complement strand
GCACTCGAAACTGGGCGGTAAGACCCCCGCCGAGATCGCCGGCCAACGTGTCTTGGGGCATGCCCCCAGACACGTTGCCATCCCATCAAACAACCATCATGAAGGAGCCAGACTCTACCTCTGACTGGTAACAATCAGGGGAGCACGTCAAAATGGCACACTGAAGCTAACCTTCTGGGGGCTCAGAACATCCGAAGGCAGAAATGCACCCGATCACAGATTGCCCATGATTGGATGAGCGTCCACGGCTGGGCATTGACGTGAAGTCGGCGGTCATCGCTTGGATCGGCTGCGATGGACGCTTCACCACCGCCCGCCCGGCGGCTATCAGCTGCACAAACGGCTCATTTCTAGGCGTGCGTATGCGCTCGCGGTTCCTCTTGGAGACGGCGTATGCTAGTCGGCAAGCACCATGGCGAAGCTTATGTTGCAGCCGAGAAAATCCGTGGCTCTGGTATCCTATCTGACACCTGATCGCTGTTTTGGTTCGCCTGCCAGAAATCGAAAAGATCGACGCCAGCATTGAGCTTTTCGATGTGGACGACTTCCCTTGTTTCTTCCTCATCGTATGGAGCGGAAAGCCCGTCAAGCGTAGAAGCGTCTCCAATCACGACATAGTCGAAACGCTTTAGCAAGGCTGGATCAGCTGTCACCATCGCGCTAGCATATGCAAGCGCAGCCCCAGGCTTTACTCCCACGCGGTAGATCTCCGGGGCCACCACTTCGTAGTATGCTTGGTGGTTCAATGGACGGTGGATCAGTAAATGCGGCGGGGCGAGCAGATTTGTTGCGACGGTTGTCCGGAGGCGCGCTGTCCTCCCGGTCGTGCTTTCGCGGTAGACGGTGAGTTCGAGCGTAGCTTCCTGCGAACGACTAGACGTCGTCTGGAAGCGGATCATGCCGTTGGATGACATCGCAATGCGCTGGAGATCTTCCTCGGACCCAATCGATGGCAAGCTCGTGAGATAAACATAGGCAACGTTAGCGAGTTCTCTCGTGCCCTGAAGGTTCCACCGGGACGAGCGAAGCTCACCACTACCCCGGATGGCGGCAAAGGCAGCCGGATTTGTAACGTGCGAGAGAAAGAGGTCAAAGTCCTGATCCGCTCGTGGTGAGCACCGGCCCGCGGAATAACGCAACGATCGTGACGGACCCTCAAGTACGCACCGATAGAGCTGTGCGCCGTCATCATAGCGACGAACCAAGCCATCGGAACGTATTTCGACGATAAACCGAGTCGGATCTGTCTCGCGCGGACCGCCTACATCGACATTGAAACGAGAAAAGTGAAGGCTCGGCTCGATATTGAAACCAAGAATTGGCGGCCCGAAGAAGCTGGGCTGGTAGAAGCGCCAGCCTCCCAGGTTCAAGAAGATGAGTTCCGGAAGGAGCATGCTGCCGAAGGCAGCATGGCCAAGCCTCAACTTCACCAGTCCCTCAAACCGTTCTAGCGCATCAACCCCGATTGCAGGCGCGTATCGCGCTGGCGGCCCCGCAAGCTTAGGATCGTAAGGTGCACGCATGCTTTTGTCCCTACTCTGCAGCATTTTGCCTTAACGTCGCGAATCAGGTTGCAAGCGGCTAGCTGCACTGATCGTCCTCCGCAGAACCACCAATAACTCGTTCATATCAATAGCCGAAACTCTTGCCTCTATTCAGGCCAACCTAAATTTGGTTGGACCGCCCTGTGCCTAACGCTGATTTCACAGTTTTCCTCGTAGTTTGTCAGGTTTCCTCCAGTGTGGATCCTGCCATATCGGTAGCGCCGATGGCAGCATCCTGGCGGCAACACGACTGCAGAATTTCAGATCACCTGCCGAAACCGGTGCGAACAATGCCGGTAGCTTGCTCTTCAAGTCCGGGTCAGCCTTTTTCCATTGCCGTGCAAGCTGGTCAGCTTCCGCATAGGGCGAGAACCATTGCAGCGCGCTGAATTTGACCGAATATCCAAACCCACCAGCGCATTGTGATAGCAAGTCGTTTTCGTCCTTTCGCGCCGCCTCAACGATGTTGCTGAACAAGTAGGTCTTCGCGCCCGATTTATGGATGGCTGTTGCACGCGCAGCGACTGTTGATGGCCTCGCGCGGCTACCGGAGTACAAACGGACCCAAGCCACCGGGTTTGCGACCATGTCGCCAGGAGCCAATGGCGGAAGCTGCCGATTGTGACGCAGCAAGTTTACATACGACTCGGCCAGTACTGCCGACACGGTACCTGGACAGATACGATGAGTGATGATCATCGCCAATCGACCAATCGCGCCCGAAGTTTCAAATTCGAAATATGGGTGCCGTTTACCCCTATTGGCCCTTCTTCCGTAGAAGGGTCCCATCTCCTTCCTGATTTCCAGGATAAAGCGGATTGCCAATGTACGGGTATCGCGGCCCACGAAAAAATGAGCTGGCAAATCCCCAGTGATAGGCCGAAGCCTCGAGTCTTGTGCAAACGGAACGGCTGCGTAAATGCTCTTGGCCGCAACCTTCCGGCCGCTGTCTGTGCGGACCGCTGCAAGCTCATCAACCGTTGGGGCGAATCCATTGGTGGCAAAAGCCTTGTAAGGATGGCTCTGTTCGAGGGCCGGCGCGCAGCCATTTTGCTGCAATTCGGTGAGTGCCCGCACGTGGCACCACGCGGTACTGACATAAAGAGCCGCCCGGCTGCCAAGACCAGCTGCAGCTGCGCCATCTGCTGTCGAAGCAAGGAAAGCGCGAAGACTGGACTCCGTTACGCGCTCTGGCCCGCCAAACTCTTCGAGCAGCTCAAACAACCGCTCAAACTCGGCCCAAAGACCCACCATGAACCGAAATTTCTGAATCGGATCCTTCTGACTACGAAGGCACCTGAGCTGAGGCAACCGTTCCGGACCTAGCTGGCCCAGAATCGCTTCCGCCTTCGTGACATCGCGGTGCCAGACGGCAATGAACATCTGTGGGCAGATGGTCCTGAGCTCCTCCAGAAATCTCATCCAATCCACCAGCGTGCAATCCAAAGCTCGCTCGGTGATCTCGCCTGCACAGTGGTCGGCATCGTATACGTGGCCGGCATATTGATCGTCCAACACGGTCCGGCCATGCGCATCGCGATAAATTCTGGTCAGATCTGCATCCGGCCCAATGAGAGGTGCATATCTGTACACGCAGGCTTGAACCAAATCGGCACGATTTCTTGGATGTAGTAATTTGCGAATATCTGCGTCGGACGCATGAGGCTGGTGGTCTCTGACAGTCTTGCCAATCCTTTTGCTGACCACGCGCCTCAGCAGCAGCACGTCTCGCGCTCCCGCGTAACGGTGCATGCGGTCGCGCGGCGAAGCCTTCAGCTTGGCCGTTTCAGGATCGGCTACTCTCGTCTGAATTCTTGACCCATTTGGCACTGCACGCAGTTTGATAGGGACCAGTGCGGGATAATCACTGCATTCCTGCAGGACAGCGGCGCGAACACTTCGCAACAGAGGACTTGCATAAGCACCTTCCAGGTCCGGGCGCTTCGTCATCGATCCGCCAATCAGAGACTTACCTTTTCTCATTGCCTTCCTCCATCCGCTCGATAACTCTGATCATGTCATCTCGATCTCTATCAATGGCAAATTCGGACCAAGACGCCATTTGGCTTTCGAGCGTTTTTATGCTTTCTATCATATTTACTATTTTTTTGATGCCAATATAGGCGATACTTGCTGTCTCATTTTGGGAAATTTTGAAGTTGATTCTGTTATGCTCAACCAGCTCTATTAAAGCCTTTTCGATAACCATGACCGTTCGGATCTGATGGAAATCCCCATTGAGATCCTGCCACTCAAATGCTGGCATCGATGGGGGCAGCGGCAGCCGATTAGTCGCTGGCTCACGCAGCAGCTCCCGCTGGGCGGCTTCAAATGATTCGGGCGCCACGAATGGGATCGCCTTGCGGGTAGCCAGCTTTCTCAGCACCCTTATCTGGTCATCCGTCGGGCCACTCCGCCCCGTCGGCGGACCAGCTACCGATTGCTCAAAGCATCGATGCAAAGCCTCGAGATATTCGACCTCAGCTTCCAGTTTCTTTACGATTTTCGACATTTCCGCTGATTGACGTCGTATCTCCGCTTCCCAAGCACGATTATATCTTTCAAGATCGACCCCAAGCTGAATAATGCGGTCACGCAGACGCTCCAGCCGAGGCCGAAGATCCAGATATTCCGCTTGGCTTGCGCTCTGAATGAATGGCTTGAGATCCATTAATTCCCGTGAGAACCTAGTGTACTCCAGCTCGATTTTTTCTGGACTGTCGAGTGTATGAACATTGCCTGCGGCATCGATCCATTCGAAAGCCATCATATCCCAGCCCCGCGATACAGGAGGTTTGCCTTGTATTGCGACAGCCAGTCATGTGCTGACCCTCGGCTCAGATGGCCCGGAAGATCAATTTGAAACAATGCGCATGTCTGCCGGATGAGCTCCTGCTGTCCGGTCGACATTTTTTTGATTCGCCATTTCCCGGAGCGGCGAAGCTCGAGATCGGCTTCAAGCCACTGCTCATGCTCGTCGAAGTATCTACGGGCACGCCGATTCCACGCCTCAAACTCTCCCTGGGCTGCCAGTTCAGGCCCGCCCAGATCTAACGCACGAACCAGCGCCTCGCCCCCTGTATGCTCGCCAGTGCCAAGGTGCGCTGCAGCCTCGTTAAGCCGCTCAACGAGCGAGCCTACGCGCTCACTGAGAAGGCCCTCCAACTTCCAGCTGTCGGCAGCTCGCAGGCCAAGTCGCACACACACAAAACCCAAGGCAATAGCACTGGCCATATCGCGCGGGTCTCGTTTCACGAGAGTGTGCTCTGCCTGCAGAGCCAGTCGTCGCTGGGCCGCAAGCTCCGCACTTCTGACAGACAGAGCCTGCCTGGCGTCGACCGCCTCATCGACTGAGCCTACAGCCACCCGCATATCTATCTCATCCTCTTCTACACCCATGGCGACCTCAACTTTCAAATTTGAAATCTTTTCATCTCCATGATGAAATGATTGCACCAAATATCAATACTCCATTATTTTTATATTGAAAACACAGATGTCAAGGGCCATAATTTGGAAGTGAGATTTTTTAGGGGGCAATTGGCGAAATAAATGTTTCACTATGGTGAAACGGCGCTGCGCTTTTATTGCCCCCTTTTGAATACGCAATTTGGAATTTGATCATGAACAATTTTCAGATCGTCAGCCGAGGTGACGTCTGGATGTCGCTCGACAAGGTGGCTGCCAGACAGTTGTTCAAAAAGGCGACCGATGCATTGGCGCTGACGATTCGCCATTGGCGAGAGCATGTCAGGCGTCAGGCCGCTGCGGCCGCTTACCGAAGGGCGTGCACATCGCTTCTGAAAGAGCAACGCGAAGCCGAACGGCGCAACCGAGCATTGTGGGTTCGAACCAGAGTGCGACCAGAGCGGTGCGGCTACGCAACCCATAAGCCTAAACCCACCGTTCGAATGGCACTACATTTTGGCAGCCGTCACCTTGCACAAGGGACCGCGCTACCCCGCTACTCCGGTGCGATCATCGATCGAAATGGGCGTCGAGGCATATTTCTGAAAGTGTTCTATTATGGCCGGGCCACAAAGCCTGGCGTAGGCAAACGTGTCACCGAGTACATTTGGGCAGGGGCGCTCGAAAATCTGGAGGGCCAACCATATTTTGAATCCAACGTCGGCGAATCCATCGAGGAGGCGGTTGAGGCCCTGTCACTGATCGAGGACGTCAACCGCGCCGCGCAGAAAAACAGCAAGGCTCTGTTCCACGCGATCGCCAACGTGCCCTATCAGTTGCGCGATCCAGAGCTCATGATGGAGATTGGCAGGGAGTTCGCCGAACAGCACTTCGGCAGCAGCGACCTGCCCTACGCACTCGCGCTGCATCCACCTTCCGAAGAAGGTGATCAGCGCAACTGGCACCTGCACATCCTTTTTTCTACTAGGCCGATGGTGCGCACGGGAGCATATGAGTGGGATGTCGGCACCATGCTCAGAACCGAAATCGATAACCCTGACGCATTTGACCGCATGCGCCACGATTACGCCAGCATCCAGACAGAGATCGCGCGGCGAGCCGGCCTTGATTTCACCTACACGGCGCTATCGAACGCTGAACGCGGATTACCGAATGCGCCGCAGCGCCATCTGGGCGGGAAGGAAACCGCCAAAGTCCGGCGCGGGGAGTTTAGCGCCGTCAATGACCGCAATATCGAGATAGTGATGGCCGGTGAGGCTGCCCTGCTGGATGAGCGGTTGCGGCATGGTCAGGAGCAGGCGGCTGCCGAGGCTCTGATTATCTCACAAGCCTTGAAGGGTGCTCCCCAGCTGGAACCGGTGCATATTCCCGCGCCATCACCATTGGCGATCGCTGGAGAGACCATGCTTCCGCCAGACACTGTGATGGGGGAAATGCCAGTTCGTGCCGATTCTCCGGCACATGTGCCTATCGGACCTTCCCACCCAATGGGGATCGCGACCGATAGGGCACGCATTCTTTCACAGTCGCCCGCCTCACCTCCCCGGCAAGGCCGAGCAACGCTAGTCACACCACCCAGACCAGTCGCTACCGAAAGCCCCGTCCTGTCAGTCGCACAGCCGTCAATTTTGGAGAGCCACAGCCTGCGCGACATTTCAAATTTGAAACCCGCAAATTTACCTCGTCAAGCAGTGCGACCAGGTGTTGGCTTAACCAGAATGGATAATATTGGCATCAACCCCTTTGCCAGAATATCGGTGGCAGCCCCGCTCAAGGTTGACGCACCGGCTGCTGTTCCTTTCCCATCAGCAATGCGCGTCACCCCCTGGCGCTCTTCTGTACGCCCTCATGCTGGCCAGCTTTCGCTATCTGCAAACATTCTTGTGCCGCAGTCTGTGCCGAGATTGGCAAGGCCGACCGTGTCGTTGAAGCAGATGGGCAGATCGACGACAATTGGAATAGCAAACGTGCAGGTCGCTCCCCGGCCACCTGCCCCATCAATGCCAGTGCGCGTGTCGCCAATGAACGTTGCGCGACCATCAGCGGTGATGAGTGTTAGCCTCCTGGCTCCATCGACCCCACCAACGAAATTGCCAGCGGCTCCTGTCGCAGAACATATTGCTGCGATCCGCCAAGAAATCGCTGCGCTGAACCGCGCGTTGGACCACGAGGATGCAAAGCGCGCGCAAAGGGACACAGCCAAATCCCAAAATCCCGCGAGCGCGGCAACGCCAAAGCTTCCCACTGCACCGCCCCCTCGTGCAGCTGTGGATGACATCGCAACGCGCGCCGATCCAACGATAGACGGCCGTTCGATAGCAAGAGGCCCTGCAGTTCAACATAAGACGCAGGTTCGTCAGGCGCCATCAGGCTTCGACGAAACGGGCAATTCGAAGGTTCAGGCAGAAACTGATGAGCTGCTGGCTTTTGCAGCCCGGCGGCGAAAACGACGGGCCAAGGAATGGCTGCAGGCAACGCTTCCACATGCGGACGGGCAGCATCGACAACAAGAGAACCGGCCAACTCGGCGCGAAGCACCTCGTCAGTCGCGGCCTGCGGGATGGCGGCCCGGCATCGACGGGCAGGAACGGTAAACAGAAAGGCCCACCGTTCCCATCGCTCTCCGCTTCAACGACCACCAATCGCCGCAAGCTCCTGCTCACGGCCATCACAATGCGTGATTGGAGCCCTCTTTCCGTCCCAAGTGGTTGTGTGGAGAATCGTGCAATAACAGCGAAGGTCACCTTCCTTGTCAGCATACCAGATCGATGCCGGACAATCTGTGCAGGCAGCACCAGGCGTCGCATACCGGGTTGTCGGCAGGCCGGCATCCTCTTCCTCTTTAAGCCTCTGCAAAGTTGGGCTGAAATAGGCGGCTGCTGATCCTGCCATGTAAGTCTCCGTCGGTGTGGCGTCCCAAAGCTATACCAAGCCTGTTAAAATTCTGCCGCCAAGGGCAACGATGCAAAACCGGCCGGGCTTGGAGCATTGCCACTGCCCCTAGGCAAAGCCTTTCGGATCCTTTGCCACCGGTGATGAGCTTGCGCCGTTTTCAGAACCACACTGGCTTGATCGTTGGCGCAACCGGTCGGCGCAGAGAACGAACGAAATAAGAACATCTGTACGGCTGCGCATTCTGCGGCCGTAGCTGTCCGAGCACGCATGTGATCTCAATCGGAAAACCGCTCTCGTTCAAGAGAGGTGACTGGAATTGAAGAGAGGAAAATTTCTTCTCTTTTTCAGTTATTTGATGGAGATTGAATATGTCACAAGCAGCTAACTTCGACCACGACGATGACGTTCCGTGGTTGCAAGATCTCGAGGGATCGAAAATCAGAGTTCTGCGGGAGATCGTCGACATCAGCCACTTTGTCCGCAGCAAAGTGCCCGTCGAACCGGTTCGCCAGATCGCTCTGATCGATGTCGAATGTACTGGCCTGGACCCGCTGATCGATCAGGTCATCGACTTGGCCTATATTGTCATCGCCGTTGACGACGACGATGACATTGTCGGAATCGTTTGCGCCGACCAGGCGCTGTGCGATCCAATGATGCCGATACCGCAAAGGGTATCATGGCTGACCGGTTTGACCAACGAAATGGTCGCCAACAAGGCGATCGATCTTGATCGGGTCCAATGGGATCTGGAAGGCGTCGATGTGTTCATCGCGCACAACTGCGCCTATGATTTGAGCTTTATAGGCCAGTTGCTCCCCTTCACGCAAAGCGCGGCCTGGGCCTGCAGCCTGAATGATTTTGACTGGCTGCGTGATGCCGGCATTGCCGCGAAAGCCCTGGGCCATCTGCTGATGGAGCTGGGCTTTTACCATGACGGTCATCGCGCCATGGCCGACGTAATCGCGCTGCTCCACGTCCTGTCCTATCGGCTGGACGATGGCCGCACTGTGCTGAGCCGCCTTCTGGAAAATGCAGAACAGGACTCCTTCCGGGTCGAGGCAGTCGGAGCACCGTATTCGGCGCGCTTCCGGCTCAAGGCACGCGGCTATCGCTGGAATCCGAAGTCGAAACTTTGGTGGAAGGAAGTAGCCGAAGCCGATCTGGAGGACGAAGAACTCTGGCTGGGTCGTGAAATCGTCCCCAACGGCCCCTCGCCACGCCTTACCAGGATCAGCTGGCGCGAGCGCCATCGATAAGACGGCAGCCAAGCGCCCTCAGCTGAGGGCGCCTCTTTCAAATTTGAAACTGGGAATGAGCACCCTGTTTTTGGGGAAAATGCTCCGGTCGAAAGACCGCCTAAGAAGGACGTAAGACTATGAACACCAATTCGAATCCTAATCTTTTTCAGCAATGCTACATGCACGCGCTCAGGCTGACCATGGGGCTGCCGCTGCATCGACCAACCAATGACGCGGTTGCGTACTGCATCGGGAAACCAATGGACCTGATCGGCGGATCGGAAATGGCGCGCCTATCTCGGGACCTGCAAATGGACATTGTTCACATCGGCTTTGCCGACTGTCACGCAATCGCACCGAGCCGCCTGTCGGTCGTCTATCGCGAGCTTGAGCACATTGATGTCATCGATCATCTGGATGTTTACGCTGCGGCAGCAGACAAGCCTGTCCTGCTCATCAGCGACCGTAGGAATGAGCATTTTTGCATCGATCGGCGCGGAGGGCTGGCTCGTTTGCCAGGGAATCCAACCAATCTGGTTGCTGGCCGAAAGCTGGCGCGCCGACTGATTCAGAAGGCTGCCCAAAGGCTTGCCAAGAGCAGCGCAGTCGATTGCCAGATCATGGAAGTGAACGCTGCAACATCGGCCCCGGCTTACAGCAAGGCACCGCTCGTTTGTTTCGTTTGATCTGACCCATCTGACGGCAGGCAATCTGCTCACAATCATTGAACCACTGCCAAAGGCCGCCCCGTCAGGGCGGCCTTTGGCGCATCAAGGACAATCACAATGCGCAAGTACACCTTTTTTGATACCGAATCCGCTTGGGACGATTCCCTCCATGAGGGCGCGCGTCACATCGATCCGGCAGTGCAACCTCATCACCGCATCGGCAGCAAGCGTATCTTCGCTGCGGCATGTTTCGATGTCTCTGTCGCCAGTGACGGCGCGATCAGCTGCGAAGGCATGGCGAGTTGGACTGAGCGAGATTACGGCGACGAACGCGAGATCGTCGATCGTTTCTTCAACCATCTGCGTGCTCGCAACGATCGCACCGCGATCGGGTTTGGCAGCGTCGCAACGGACCTGCCGCTGCTACAGCTTGCGGCGATGGAATACTCGCTCCAGCTGCCATGCCATTTCCTTGCCCAAGGGCGAAAGTTCGGATCTCCGGTTTTCGCTGGCCGCCACTTCGACCTTGGATTGGCCATGAAGGGTTCCGGCCGGACGTGGCACCACCTTTCCGAGGTGATCCTGCGGCTCGGCCTTCCAGCTGAGCTCATGACCACAAAGAAATACGTCCAGTTCCCAACCACCAGCGAAGGCTGGGCAGACGCTGTTGCGCATGTGGAACTGGATTGTGCACTGCTGGCTGTCGCGCACCTTGCCTGGAACCGGGCACAGGGCCAGGCTTATCTCAATGCCAAGCTCGCGGCGCTCGTGGTTCTCGAGTGGCTGTTGCGCAATCGGACGCTCACTGAGCAGGTACGGGCGAAGGTCGTCAGCACGTGCGCGGAGCTGTCGTCAACCATCAAGGATCAGGCCGCATTAGCGGCCTGATCTGAGGCCCAATCCAGCATGAACCAAGGGCGCATCAGCCTCCAACGCGAGGTGGATGCGCCCTAGGTGATGGGGACGGAACGGGATGCGCGGCCGCGCATTTGCCGATGCTAAGCTGTGCTGACCAGGCGGCCTGCATTTGGAGAATACCGGTAAGCGGTGATGGATCGATCACGGATCCGAGCTACGGCCTCGTCAACCACAGCAAGCGGAACAACGAACCATTCGCGCGGTTTGACCGCGTTACCAAATCGGTCCGGGATGCTGAGATCAAGCTGAGCTTCGGCGAACACGCGGTGCAGCAGGCTTTCCAGCTTCTGGCAGTTCACGCCATAAACCTTATAGGTCGCCACGACATCGACGCCTGCCAGCAGATAGGTCGAGCTCTTCTCTGCGCCTGATATCCGCGTTTCAACAGAGCCGCTCGTGACACCGATTTTGTGTATGACCTCGCGGTGCTCGGCGACGAAGGGGTGGTCCGATCGACTCCGCAGAACGTAGATCGTCCCTGCCTCGGTTGCGCCATCCTCTGGTCGGTCCGCGAATAAAGGGCCGGGCGCGGGTTCCGTGATCCGCCGACCCGCATCGTCATCATGCAACTGACGTTGCAGCGAACGCATCAGCATGCCGCTTTCGGTGCCATTGTCGAAGATCACGCGCATCCGGGCATCGGTCCGGCCTTGGGCGTTGGTGAAGATTTCATCCATCTCGGCGACATAGGAAATGAGACCGCCGACAATGAAGAAAGCACATGGGCGGATTTCAGCCT
>Ga0233424_10002954_pt1 | contig 11436 bp, 11 predicted proteins | sample Watercolumn_Towu_FD_181011 | JGI IMG/M metagenome (GOLD analysis project Ga0233424, IMG submission 181011) | Freshwater microbial communities from Lake Towuti, South Sulawesi, Indonesia - Watercolumn_Towuti2014_125_MG | ecosystem: Environmental > Aquatic > Freshwater > Lake | place: Indonesia... | reverse complement strand
GCACGATGGAACCGATGTTCATGTCGTGCTGCCAGTTCTCGATCGCGACGTGGAACGGATGACGCCGCGTATCGAGATCAGCGACGATCGCCTCCATGCGCCAGTAGCGATAGCGGTCGATGACGTTCCGCGTGTCGCCGTGCGCGAGGAGCTCGGGATCGTACTGCTCTCCCTCAGGCCAGGCCGACGGCCCTCCGGGCCAGGGGCCGACGCCGTATCCGGGCTGCGCCGAGGACCCCCCGGGGGCGGTCGGTTCCGTGCTCTCGGGGCGCTGCGCATCCATCCCGCCAGGCTATCGCCGCCTCCGCCTGGTCGCGGTCGGCGGAGGGGCCGCGCAACACCCGCGGATATTTAGGCAGACCGAAAATACGCTACGGTTTCGGTGTGCCTAAAAATTCCGACGCCGTACTGATCCCCGCCCGCACCGCCTCGCCGCGCCTGCTGTGGCTGCTGGGACCGGCACTGGTGGCAGGTGTGGCCTACCTCGACCCGGGCAACGTCGCCAGCAACATGACCGCGGGGGCGCAGTACGGCTATCTGCTCGTGTGGGTGGTCGTCGCCGGCAATGTGATGGCCTGGCTGATCCAGTACCTGTCCGCGAAGCTCGGCGTCGTCACCGGGCAGAGCCTCCCGGAGGTGCTGGGCCAGCGGCTGCGCCGCCCCTGGACCCGCCGCGCCTACTGGCTGCAGGCGGAGCTGGTCGCGATGGCGACGGACCTCGCCGAGGTCATCGGCGGTGCCGTCGCGCTGAACCTGCTCTTCGGCGTACCGCTGCTGTGGGGCGGCCTCATCACCGGGGCCGTGTCCATGGTTTTGCTCGCCGTGCAGAATCGTCGCGGCGCTCGGCCGTTCGAGTTCGTGATCATCGGCCTCATGTTCGTGATCACGATCGGCTTCATGGCTGGCCTGTTCCTCGCGCCACCTGACCCGGCCGGGGTCGTGAGCGGCCTCGTGCCGCGCTTCGAGGACACGGGGTCCGTGCTGCTCGCCGCCTCGATCCTCGGCGCGACGATCATGCCGCACGCGATCTACGCGCACTCCTCCCTGGCCCGCGACCGGTTCGGTGCGACGAGTGCCGAGACGACCGAGGAGGCGGCCCGGATCGAGACCTCGCGGATCCGCCGCCTGCTCACGGCGACGCGCTGGGATGTGACGATCGCTATGGTCATCGCGGGCTCCGTGAACCTCGGCATCCTCCTGCTCGCGGCGGCGAACCTCGCGGGCGTCGCGGGGACCGACTCGCTGGAGGGCGCACACGCCGCCCTCGCCGCGGGTCTCGGCCCGGTCGTGGCGACCTTCTTCGCCGTGGGACTGCTCGCCTCGGGTCTCGCCTCGACCTCCGTCGGCGCGTACGCGGGCGCCGAGATCATGCACGGCCTCCTGCACGTGCGCATCCCCCTGCTGGCCCGCCGCCTCGTGACGCTCATCCCCGCGCTGGTGATCCTCGGCATCGGGGTGGACCCCACGCTCGCCCTCGTCCTCAGCCAGGTCGTGCTGTCTTTCGGCATCCCGTTCGCGCTGATCCCGCTCGTCGCCCTCACGGCGCAGCGCCGCACGCTCGGCGTCTGGGTCAACCGGGCGTGGACGACAGCCGCCGGCATCGTGGCCTCGGTGCTCCTCATCGCCCTGAACGGCGCCCTGCTCTGGCTGGTGCTGACGGGGGCATGACGCCGGATAGGCTCGACATCATGTCTGCCGCCTCCGCCCGTCGCACCGTCCGCCTCCTCACCTGGAGCGGCTTCGCGACCGGCGTCATCGGCGGTCTGCTCATCGCGTTCCCGAAGGTCATCGGCCCCGCCAGCCCGTGGGTGCAGCTCGCGCTCGGCGTCGCCACCTTGATCTTCGCGTTCCGCGCCCGCAAGGTCGGCATCGCCGAGGTGGAGGGCTTCGACGGGCGCCTCTCGCTCGCCGCCGCCCTCCTGGGGTTCCTCGTGCTCTTCTTCGCGGGGCAGGCGACCGTGATCCTGCTCGGCTCCGCGGGCGCCTGACTCAGGCCGCGAGGAAGCCCGTCACGAGGTAGAGCACGAGCGAGACCCCGGCGGCGATCCCCGCGTAGGGGAGGATGGCCAGCATGAGGTTGATCGGCTTGATGCCGATGGACCGCGACGCGAGGATGATGCCGTCGCCGTAGAGGCAGGTCGTGCTGCCGAGCGCCGCCCCGGAGAACACCGCCGCGCCCGCCAGGATCGGGTCGGCGCCGAGGGCCAGCGCGAGCGGCAGCACCACGGGGGTGATGACCGCGGCGAGGTCCCAGAACGAACCGGTCGCGTAGGCGTACACGCCGCAGACGGCGAATACGATGGCGGGCAGCAGGGCCGGGGTGAGCACCGGCTCCGTGACCTGGATGACGAACTCGGCGAGCTGCAGGGTGATGTTCATCTCCTGCACCATGAACGCCAGCACGGTAAGCACCATCACGAAGAGCATGCTCTCGACGCCCTCCAGCGCCGCGTCCAGCACGCCCCGCACGGAGAGACGGCGCTGCACGAGGACGAGAACGATCGTGACGGCGAGCGCGGCCGCGGTGCCGGCGACGACGTTGGCGTCCGTGGCGATGGTGACGCCCACGAGCACCGCCATCGCGACGAGGAACGACCACGGCTGCGGCTTGCGTCCCGCCTCCGTCGAGGTCTCCAGCGCCACGGCGACCCGCTGCGCCGTCGAACCGTCGGGGTCGTCCTCGCGCAGCTCGGAGAGCAGGGCCGCTCCCTCCGCGCGGCGTTCCGCGTCGGTCGTTCCGAGGGGGAAGACGTCGCCGTCGCGCTCCGCCCGCAGGGCGTCCTTCTTCAGCGGACCGAAGCGCGGCAGCCAGCCGATGCTCATCAGCAGGGCGACCGCGATCGCCGTCCACCCGAAGAAGATGAACGGGATCGACTGCAGGTAGGCGCCGAAGCCGCTGCCTCCGACGGTCACGCCCTGGGCCTCGAAGAGTCCGGAGAAGAACAGCGCCCAGGTCGAGACCGGGACGAGCACCGCGATCGGCGCGGCGGTCATCTTCATGATCGCGCCGAGCTGCGTACGAGGGACGCGGTACCGGTCGGTCACCTGCTTCATCGAGGTGCCGGTGGTGAGCACGTTGAGGTAGTCGTCCACGAACAGGACCACCGAGAGCAGGAACGTCAGCAGTGTCGACTTCCGGCGGGAGGTCACGAACCGCTCCACCCAGCGGGCGAAGTCGGTCACGATGCCCGACTTCTCGAACAGCATCATGAGGATGCCGAACAGCGCCACGATGAGCAGCAGCCACTGGGCGGTCTCGTTGGACAGCGCTGTTCCCGTGTATTCGACCCAGACGTCGAAGCCGCCCCAGCCGCCCAGGATCAGGGCGCCGGCGACGGTGCCGCAGAGCAGGGCGAAGAGGGTGCGCCGGGTGGCGACGGCGATCACGAGGATCACCGCGATGGGCAGGAGCGCGAGGGCGCCGAATTCGGGCATGGGGTTCACCTCGGTGTGAAGAAGGAAGGGGGTATGAGGGGTCGAGCGGGGGTCAGGGCTCGACGCCGCCGACGACCGTCCGCTGTACGGGCAGGTCGGGGAGGTCGTCCGGGGCGACGTGCAGCGGGTTCTCCGCCCACACGGCGTAGTCGGCGCGGAACCCGGGGGCGATCCGGCCGAGGTCGGTGTCGCCCTGAGCACGCGCGGCACCCACGGTGTAGCCGTGCAGCGCCTGGTAGGGGGTGAGCACCTGGTGGGGCTCGAAGACGGGGGCGTCGCGGTCGCCGGGACGACGGCGCAGCTGGGCCCAGGCGAGGCCGATGCGGGCGTCGTTCTGGGCGATGGGCCAGTCCGATCCCAGGGCGACCGGGGCTCCGGCCTCCCAGTAGTCGCGCACGCGCCAGGCACGGGCGGCACGGGCCGGTCCGAGACGCCGCGACCAGTCGTCCGAGCCGTCGGCCTTGCGCCACTGCAGGTGGAGCGGCTGCATCGAGGCGGTGATCCCCGCGGCCGCGAGGCGCGCGACGTCACGATCGGTCGTGGTCTCCAGGTGCTCGATCCGGTGGGGTGCGCCACCGGCACTGCGGACCCCGGCGGCGAGGTACGCATCGATGACCTCCCCCACCGCTCGGTCGCCGATGGCGTGCGTCGCGACCTGGAAGCCGGCCTCGGCATAGCGGCGCACGGTGCGGGCGTAGGCGGCGGCGTCTTTCCAGAACGGCGCGGTCCCCTCCCCCGCCGTGTCGGGCTCGTACAGCCAGGCGGTTCCCGTCTCCACCACGCCGTCGGCATAGAGCTTGACGACCCCGCCCCGCCAGCGCTCTCCCCGGCGGTCGCGCATCCGGAGGTTCTCGGCCGTGCGGGCGGTGTCGAACCCGGGCTCGTGGTCGATGGCGGAGACGATGCGGATCGGTAGACCCGGCCCCTGCTCCATGGCGTCCAGCAGGTCCAGGGTCGCGAAGCCGCCGTCCATGATCGTGCCGCCGGTGAGGCCGGAGGACCGGAGCCCCTGCAGCAGTTCGTGGCCGGCGGCGAGCGTCTGCGCACGGTCCAGGGCGGGGGCGGCGAGGCGCACGGGCTCGTAGGCGCCGAGTTCGCGCAGCTCGCCGGTCGGGATCCCCTCGGCGTCGACCACGACGAGGGAGGAGTCGTCCGTCTCGCGCGGCCCGGTGATGCCGCCGCGCCGCAGCCCCTCGCGGCTGGCCAGCGCGGTGTGTCCGTCGAACACGATGAGGAGCGCAGGGAGGCCGCGCACCGCGTCCTCGATGGCGTCGGCGGTCATGGGGACCTCGTGGAAGACGTCGTAGTCGAGATTCCACCCGCGCACCCACGGCTCGGCGTCCTCGTCGAGCGCCCGGTCCGCCTCGGCGCGCAGGGCGGCGCGCAACGCCGCGGCGGTGGTGATGCCCCCGAGGTCGATTCCCGCGGTGAGCTCGAGGCCCTGCAGCGGGTGCAGGTGCGCGTCGATGAGCCCGGGGGTGACGGCGGCACCGCCGAGGTCGTGCACGACGGTTCCGGTCCCGCGCAGCTCGCGGACGAGGTCGTCGCCGCCGACCGCGAGGAAGCGACCGTCGCGGACGGCGAAGGCCGTCGCCTCCGGGCGGCGGGGGTCCATGGTCACGACGCGCGCGCCGGTGACGATAGTGTCGGCGTCGAAACCCGTCATGACGTTCTTCCTCGAGCGAATTGAAAGAGTTTCAATAAACTAGCAGACACGGAACCCGAATCGAGCCCCGATGACGAAGACCCCCCGCAGCGTGGGCCGCCCCTCCGGCCGGGTGCTCACCGAGGAGCGGATCCTCGATGCCGCCTTCCGACTCAGCGCGGAACGCACCCCGCAGCGCTTCACCATGACCGCGCTCGCGGAATCCCTCGGGGTGCGCACCTCGGCGCTCTATCACCACTTCGAGAACCGCGACGCCGTGATCCGGGCCATGCGCGGCCGCGTGAGCCGCTCCCTCGCCACCCCGGTGCCCCGCGAACGGCCGCTGGAGGACGCCCTGCTCGCCTGGGCGCACAGCTATCGCGACGCGGCCGTCGCCGCCCCGCAGGCCATGGTCATGCTCGCGAGCTCCCCCATCGATGCCGACGAGGGCTCGTTCGCGGACTACGAGCAGATCGCGGTGCTGCTCTCCGACGACGGCTGGCCCCGCGAGACGATCGTCGATGCCATCGTCGCGCTGGAGTCGTTCATCATCGGCTCCGCGCTGGACGCGCTCGCTCCGGCGGACAACATGGCGCCGAAGGAGCTCGCCCCCGCCTACCCCACCTTCGCCGCGGCGGAGAGTGCGAGGGCCGAGCTCAGCGACGACCCCGCCCGACGGACGTTCGAGATCGGCGTGCGCGCCCTCATCCACGGCCTCACGGCCTGGGCGCGCAGGGGCGGAGACCGGCCCGCGCCGTAGAGTGGTGGGGTGGCATCCCCGGCAGCTGACGACTATCTGAAGACCGTCTACGCGCACACCGAGTGGCAGGATGCGCCGATCACCCCCTCGGCCCTGGCGGCCAAGCTCGGCATCGCCCCGTCGTCGGTCACGGAGATGGTGAAGAAGCTCGCTGCGGCGGGACTCGTGTCGCACGTGCCGTACGGAGCGGTCCGGCTGACGGACGCGGGGACCACCCGGGCCCTCGCGATGGTCCGCCGCCACCGCCTCATCGAGACCTGGCTCGTGCAGGAGTTCGGGTACGGATGGGATGAGGTGCACGACGAGGCCGAGGTGCTGGAGCACACCATCAGCGACCGGCTGCTCGAGGGCATCGACGAGCGCCTGGGGCGGCCGCGCTTTGACCCGCACGGAGACGCCATCCCGGATGCCGAGGGCCGCATCGAACGGGAGCCCTTCGTGCTGCTCGCCGATGCCCCGGACGGACACACCGGCCGCGTGCTCCGCGTCGACGACCGCGACCCGGAGCTGCTGCGGACCCTCGACGCCCACGGGGTCGTCGTGGGGACGACCGTGACGGTGACCCCGTCCGGCATCACCCTCGACGGCACCGAGCCGCCGCTGCCCCCCGCCGCCCGCGACGTGGTGTGGCTGTCGGCCTGACCCCCGGCTTCGAATCGCGCACTTTGCGGCACATCGGCCGGGGATGGGGCCAATCCGGCGATTCGAAAGGAAAGGTGAGGCCTCTAGGCTGAGCACATGGCACACCGTGACGACATCGAATGCTGGCTCACCGACATGGACGGCGTGCTCGTCCATGAGAACGACGCCATCCCCGGGGCCTCCGAACTCCTCGCCGGATGGGAGCGCAACGAGATCCCGTACCTCGTGCTCACGAACAATTCGATCTTCACCGCCCGCGACCTCTCGGCCCGCCTCCGTGCGAGCGGCCTGATCGTGCCGGAGGAGCGCATCTGGACCTCCGCGCTCGCGACCGCCGACTTCCTCGCGCAGCAGCTCCCCGGCGGCTCCGCGTTCGTCATCGGCGAGGCCGGCATCCTCACCGCTCTGCACGAGGCCGGCTTCATCATGACCGAGACGAACCCCGACTTCGTCGTCGTCGGCGAGACCCGCAACTACTCGTTCGAGGCCATCACGAAGGCCATCCGCCACATCATCAACGGCTCGCGCTTCATCGTGACCAACCCGGACGCCACCGGCCCGAGCGCCGACGGGGTGCTGCCGGCCACGGGAGCGATCGCCGCCCTCATCACCAAGGCCACCGGCAAGGAGCCCTACGTCGTCGGCAAGCCCAATCCGATGATGTTCCGTTCGGCCCTGAACAAGATCGGCGCGCACTCGAAGAAGACCGGCATGATCGGCGACCGGATGGACACGGACATCGTCGCCGGCATCGAGGCGGGTCTGCACACGGTGCTCGTACTCACAGGCATCAGCGACCAGCGGATCATCGAGCAGTACCCCTTCCGCCCGGACGAGATCGTCGACTCGGTCGCCGACCTGCTGCCGACCATCACCGACTCGATCCCCACCCTCGACGAGGACTGACGTGGGCGCCCTCGACGACGGCGAGCGGGTCACGGCGGCGGACGCCGCGGCCTGGCGCGCCTGGCTCGAGGCGAACCACGAACGCACGGCCGGAGTGTGGCTGCTGAGCGTGCGCGGGCGATCCGCCACCGGCGTCGGCTACGAGGACGCCGTCCGGCAGGCGCTGTGCTTCGGGTGGATCGACGGCCCGGTGCGCACGTTCGACGACGAGACCGGTGGCCAGTGGTTCTCCCCTCGACGCCCGGGGAGCGGCTGGGCGGCGACGAACAAGGCCCGCATCGCGGAGCTGGAGGCCGCGGGGCTCCTCGCTCCGGCCGGCATCCGCGCGCTGGAGACCGCGAAGGCGAACGGCTCCTGGACGCTCCTCGACGGCCCCGAGGCCGGCATCGAGCCGCCGGAGCTCACCGCCGCTCTCGACGCGGTGCCGGCGGCGAGGGCGAGCTGGGATGCGTTCCCGAAGTCGGTGAAGAAGTTCGGCCTCACACACATCGCGATGGCCAAGCGGCCGGAGACGAAGGCCGCGCGCATCGCGAAGATCGTGGCGGATGCCGCGGAGGGGAAGCGCCCATGAGCCAGAGCGACCTGCTGTTCCTCGTCCTGTTCCTCATCATGCTCACGTCGCTAGTCGTGTTCGTGGTGCAGTTCGTGCGCTCCCGCCGCCGCGGCGGCGAGGATGACGGCCGCGCCGGCTGGTGGGAAGGCCCCTGGGACGACGACGACCGCCGACGCTGAGCCGACGGCCGTCGCCCGGTCTCAGGAGGCGAGCGACGCCCCGGGGATCGCGGCGAGCAGCTCCCGGGTGTACGGATGCTGCGGCGTGTCGAAGATGCTCTCCGGGGTGCCGCTCTCGACCACGACGCCGCGCTGCATCACGTGCACCTCGTCGGAGATCATGCGCACGACGGCCAGGTCGTGGCTGATGAAGAGGTAGCTGAGCCCGAGGCGCTTCTGCAGGTCGGCGAGGAGATCGAGGATCTGCGCCTGCACCAGCACGTCGAGCGCGGAGACCGCCTCGTCCAGCACGACGAGCTCGGGCTCCAGGGCCAGGGCGCGGGCGATCGCGACGCGCTGCCGCTGTCCGCCGGAGAGCTCGTGCGGCAGCCGCTCGGCCATGGCCGCGGGAAGGGCGACCTGCTCCAGGAGCTCCAGGACGCGGGCGTGCCGGGAAGCGGCGGTGCCGATCCTGTGCACGCGCAGCGGCTCGGCGATCGACTGCTCCACGGTGTACCGCGGGTCGAGCGAGGCGTAGGGGTTCTGGAAGACGGGCTGCACACGGCGGCGCAGCGCGAAGAGCTCCGCGCGGCGGAGGGTCGTGAGGTCGGTGCCGTCGAAGAGGATGGACCCCGAGGTCGCGTCCTCCAGTCCCAGCACCATGTTCGCCGTCGTGGACTTGCCCGAGCCCGACTCTCCCACGATGGACACGGTCGTGCCGCGACGGATCGAGAAGCTCACGCCGTCGACCGCCGTGAAGGTCTGCGGCTCCCCGGCCTTCGCGTTCCGGAGCGGGAACTCCTTGCGCAGGTCCCGGATCTCGACGAAGGGCACGGCGTCGGCGGCGACCTCGCGCGCGGGCAGGGCGTCGCGGCGGGACGCGAGGCTCGGTGCGGCGGCGAGCAGCTGCCGGGTGTACTCGTGCTGCGGGTTCCCGAGCACCTCCGCCGATGTCCCCTCCTCGACGACGTGGCCACGGAACATCACGACGATCCGGTCGGCGCGCTCCGCGGCGAGGGCGAGGTCGTGGGTGATGAGGAACACCGCGGTGCCCAGCTCGTCGGTCAGCTGGTCGAGCTGGTCGAGGATCCGCCGCTGCACGGTGACGTCGAGCGCCGACGTGGGCTCGTCGGCGATGAGCAGCCGCGGCTTGCAGGCGAGCCCCATCGCGATGAGCACCCGCTGCCGCATGCCGCCGGAGAACTCATGCGGGTACTGGGTCGCGCGGCGGGCGGCGTCGGGAATCCCGACCATCTCCAGCAGCTCGACCACACGGGCCTTCGTCGCGTCGCCGCTCGTGTACCCGTGGACCTCGAGCGCCTCTCCGATCTGCTCACCCACGCGGAGGAGGGGGTTGAGGTTCGACATCGGATCCTGCGGCACGAGGCCGATGCCGGCCCCGCGGAGCGACACCATCGCGTTCTCGGGGAGGTCGGTGAGCTCGCGGCCGTCGAAGCGGATGCTGCCCGCCGTGATGACGCCGTTCTCCGGCAGCAGGCGGTTGACCGCGGCCGCCGTGGTGGACTTCCCGGAGCCGGACTCGCCGACCACGGCGACCGTCTCCCCGGCGGCGATGTCGATCGAGATGTCGCTGATGGCGGTGACCAGCTCGGAGCCGGTCCGGAAGGCGACCGCGAGGCCGTCGATGCTCAGCACGGGCGGAGTGGTGCTCATGGGGTACTCGTTCCTTCGGGGTCCAGGAGTGCGGGCAGCGCTGCGCGCCACAGGGTCTCGGTGGGGGCGATCTCGTCGGCGAACAGCCGGTTCGCGAGGAGGACGACGGCGGTTCCGGTGGCGGGGACCACGCCCAGCGCGCATCCGGTGTAGCCGGGATGCCAGAGCACCCGGGTCGGGGGTCCGTCCGCCGTCACGGTGTCGCTGCGCCAGCCGAGGGCCTGACCGGGGTCGGGGCCGTCGCGGAACAGCTCGGCCACGAGCGCCGGGTCCCAGAGGTCGGGGTGCGCCTCGGGGTCGGCGAGCGCGACGCCGAGGGTCAGCAGCTCGTCGACCGTGCCGAACAGGCCGGCGTGCCCGGAGACACCGTGCAGGGCGTGGAAGCAGTTGCCGTCGTTGACGACTCCGGCGATCTCCCCCTCGCGCCAGGGGAAGTGCCGGCGAGAGATGAGGATCGGGTAGGGCGTGCCGGTGGCGACCATGCGTCGCTCGGCGGCATCCCCGTCGCCCGCGGATGACGCGACCGGACCGGAGACGGGCCCGTAGCCCGTGCGCGTGAGACCGAGGGGCCCGGTCACGAGCTCGCGCACGGCGGCGTCGAGGGGGATGCTGGTCGCGGCGGCGATGATCCGTCCGAGGATCAGGAAGCCCAGGTCGGAATAGTGCCGTCCTTCGTCCACGCCGTAGCGGAGCGGGAGAGCGTCGGCGGCGGCCGCGCCGTCGGCGTGCGTGCCGTCGAGGTAGAGCGGCTGCCACTCCCAGAGCCCCGCCCGGTGCAGGAGCAGGTGCCGCACGGTCGTCCCGGGGGCGCAGGCGGTTCCGGGGTCGAAGCGGTCCACCGGATCGTCGAACCGGAGGTCGCCCCGGGAGGCCAGCCGGAGGATCGCGGTGGTGGTCGCGGCGACCTTGGTGACCGAGGCGAGGTCGAACGCCGTCTCCGTCGTGACCGGCGTCCCCGCGAGGTCGGCGAAGCCGCCGGCCGCCGTGTCCCGGCTCGTGCGGGTGGCGACACCGGCGACGGCTCCCCGGGGCGCGGTCGGCCCGGCAAGAACTGCGGCGATCGCCTCGGCGGCACTCATACGACAGCTCCTGTGCGGGAGCGGTCGAGCAGCACCTCGGCATCGCGGGCGATGCCGATGATCCCCAGTCCTGCGGTCGGGGCGAGGGTGAGCCACTCCGCGGCGGCGGTGAGCCCTCCGGTCACCGGCGACCGGCGCAGCCACGATGCCGCGTCGAGGTCGTGCACGACGTCCGGAGCGACCGCGGCGGCGAGGTGCGCCGCGGCGGCCACCCCGACGTGCGACTCCATCATGCAGCCGACGATGACGCCGAGTCCGGCGGAACGGGCGGCCTGCGCGCACGCGAGCGCCTCGCGGAGCCCGCCGGTCTTGGCGAGCTTGACGTTCACGAGCCCGGCGGCTGCGCGCGCGGCGATGTCGCGGACATCCTGCGCGGTGCGGACCGACTCGTCCGCCATGATCGGCGTGTCGACGGCGGCGGTCACCACGGCCAGCGCATCGAGGTCGCGCGCGGCGACGGGCTGCTCGACGAGTTCGAGTCCGAGACCGGCGTCCTCCGCCGCCCGGATGACGCGGATCGCGGTCTCGGCGTCCCACGCCTGGTTCGCGTCCACGCGCAGGGTGATGTCGGCACCGACGGCGGA
>Ga0233424_10002953_pt1 | contig 11437 bp, 7 predicted proteins | sample Watercolumn_Towu_FD_181011 | JGI IMG/M metagenome (GOLD analysis project Ga0233424, IMG submission 181011) | Freshwater microbial communities from Lake Towuti, South Sulawesi, Indonesia - Watercolumn_Towuti2014_125_MG | ecosystem: Environmental > Aquatic > Freshwater > Lake | place: Indonesia... | reverse complement strand
GGGCGATTATGGTTGCTGTTTGGGGTAGTGGTAAGAATTTCGGACTGCAGATTTCAGATTGCGGATTCAAAAGGCGAATGCCTTTTCCGCTCGTTCCGCTCGTTCCCAAACTCCGTTTGGGAACGCCGCATTTGGAAACTCCGTTTCCCGCATCCACCCGCAGGCAGCAGGCCACACGATCGGGCGAGGGGCGCGAAACGGCGTTTCGTAATGCGGTTTCCCAAACGGAGTTTGGGAAACAGGATCCTGCATTTTCAACAGGGTCCTGCAGTTTCTAATCCGCAATCCAAAATCTGCAATCCGCAATCGGTTCATTCCGGCAGCGGTTGGTCCTTCGTCTCCGGCAGGAACGGTAGCGCGATCAGGCCGAGCAGGAAGACGGCGCACATCGTCACCCCCGCATAGCGGAAAGGCTCCGGATAGGCGGCGAAGACCTGGCTGCGCAGCAGGCCGAGCATCGCGGGGCCGACGGCGGCGATGAGGCGGCCGACGTTGTAGCAGAAACTTGTGCCGGTGCTTCGCAATCGCGTCGGGAACAGCTCCGGGAAATACACGGCATAGCCGCCGAAGATCGCGAGCTGGAAGAATCCCATGAGCGGAATCATCCAGAAGATATCGGTCAGATCGTTGAAGAAGAGGAAGACGATCGCCGTCATGCCGCCCGCGAGCAAGAAGAACACCGCAAACGTCGGCCGGCGTCCCGCGAAGATGCTGGCATAGCTGAAGATGAAGATGCCGAGAAAGGCGCCGAAGTTTTGCAAGAGCGAGGTGATGCCGGACCAGAGCGTCTTCTGCCATTCGACGAAGTTCTTCTGTGCAGCCACATCGGCGAATCCAAGTTCCTTGGCCTGGGCCTGGTAATACGGGTCCATCACGGTGCGCTGCAGGTCGAACGAGAAGAAGCCGATGCCCCACAGGCCGATCACGCCGGCGAGCGCGAGGATCAGGCCGAACACGGCCCGGCTGCGGTATTGTGGATCGCCGAGCAGCTCGAAGTACGACCCGCCTGCTTTCACGCCGCCGGCGGCCTGCTGCGCCAGCCATTTCTCAGGCTCCTTGAGCCAGAGCTGAATGAAGACGACGAGGAAGCCGGGAATGATGCCGACGAGGAACATCAGCCGCCAGGGTGTGAGGTCGAAGCCGAGGAAGGATTGGCCCGCGAACCAATCGTTATAGACGGCCCAGCCGAAGCCGATGCTGAGGAGTGCCGCGCCGCAGTTGCCGAGAGCGCTGGAAGCCTGAAAGAGACCGATGATGATCGTGCGCGAGCGCTCGGGCATCGTTTCAGCAAGAAGCGTGACCGCCGCAGCGAATACGCCGCCGACGCCCAGGCCGGTGAGGAATCGATAGGCGAAGAAATCCAAGGGCGAGGTGGAGATGGCGCTGAGGCCGGTGAAGATGGCATAGAGGAGGATGGTGACCATGAGCGTTTTGACGCGGCCAACCTTGTCTCCCATGATGCCGAAGGCGATGCCGCCGACCGCCCAGCCGATGAGGAAGATCGAGGTCGCCCAGCCCGCCGCCTCGCCGATGTCCGCCGTTTGTTGGGCGTCGATGACTTCCTTCTCCGTCTTGGTGCTCTTCGCCTTTGCCTCCATCTGAATCTTCAAGGCAGGCAGGCGCGGATCATCGGCCTTCACGGTCGGAACCAGCTCCTTCATCGCCGGCTGGCGGGCGAGGTTGAAGAGCTGCTGGTCCATGCAATCCATGTCCCATGCCAGGCAACAGACGATGAACACGAACCACTGATAGCCCGTCAGCGTCTTGTACCAGGGACGATCGTCTACCGCGTCGGTCGGCACGGGCGGCCGCAGCGGCGGATCGCCGGCGCCGATGGCCGTCGAGTCCACGGGAGGTTTGGGTTGGTCAGCGCTTGGCATCGCGTCAGTCTCCGGCAGCATGCCTTCCGTCTCCTCTCGCCCCGATGTACCCATGGGGGAGAGGGGCCGGGGGTGAGGGGAAAGAGATGAAGATAGATCATTTCTTTCGGGAAGGAAAGGAAATTCAAGAAGGCGAACGGCTCCGACGCGAGCCGTGCAAATGCTATAATCATCCAATACGCCGAGGTGGTGTAACTGGCAGCCACGCGGGACTTAGGATCCCGTGCCGAAAGGCGTAATGGTTCGACTCCCTTCCTCGGCATTTCTTTCTCTGCTGTTGCGTTTCACTAACCCTGAGCGCCAGCGAGGGGATAACGGAATCGCTTGCGAAGGGGCTCTCCCCTCGCTTGCGCTCAGGGTTAGTACAACTGTCCGCAAGCGACCCAGTGAACGTAATGAACCGCATCGAAATCTACGACACCACCCTGCGCGACGGCAGCCAGGGCGAAGGCATCAACTTCTCGCTGCAAGACAAGCTCCTCATCACCAAGAAGCTCGACGACGTCGGCGTCGATTACATCGAGGGCGGCTATCCGCTGTCGAACCCAAAGGATTTCGAGTACTTCCAGGAAGTCCGCAAGCTGCCGCTCAAGCACGCCAAGGTCGCCGCCTTCGGCATGACGCGGCGCAAGAACTGCGACCCCGCCGTTGACGTCTGCTTGAAGGCGCTCGTCGAATCGAAGGCTGCCGTCATCACGATCGTCGGCAAGACGTGGGACATGCACGTCACCGAAGTCCTCGGCACGACGCTCGAAGAGAACCTGCGCATGATCGCCGACTCGGTGCGCTACTGCAAGTCGCAGCCGCACGTGAGCGAGGTGCTCTATGACGCCGAGCACTTCTTCGACGGGTTCAAGGCCAACCCCGAATATGCGATGCGGACGTTGCAGGCAGCCCGCGAAGCCGGCGCGAGGACGCTGATCCTGTGCGACACCAACGGCGGCACGTTGCCGGAAGAGATTGCCGAGCGCGTGGCCAAGGTCCGCGCGGCCCTACCCGGCGTCGCGCTCGGCATCCATTGCCACAACGATTGCGATGTCGCCGTGGCGAACACGCTGACCGCCGTCGCTCACGGGGCCTCCCACGTGCAAGGCACCATCAACGGCATCGGCGAACGGTGCGGCAACGTCGATCTCGTCAGCGTGATCGCCAACCTCGCGCTCAAGCGCAGCATGCCGCTTCTGTATGCTGGCAGCCTGCGCCACCTCACCGAGCTGTCGCGCTACGTCTACGAAATCGCCAACATGAACTTCCGCAACAACCAGCCGTTCGTCGGCACGAGCGCCTTCGCCCACAAGGGCGGCATGCACGCCCACGGCGTCGCCCGCGTCTCGGCCAGCTACGAGCACATCGACCCGGCCCTCGTCGGCAACGAGCGGCGCATCCTCATCAGCGAATTGTCGGGCCAGTCGAACATCCTGATGAAAACGGCCAAGTACGCGATCGAAAACAACAAGGAGATCGGCGCCTGGCTGCGCGACATGGTGCAGGACCTGGAGAATCAGGGCTACGAATTCGAGGCCGCCGAGGCGTCGTTCGACCTGCTCGTCAAGAAGGCGCTCGGCGTCTATCGGGCCAAGTTCGAGCGACTGGCATATCGCGTCAATGTGGAGACGATTCCTGTTGACGGCGCACACGGGGCGCTTACGCAACCCCGCTCGCTGACAACCGAGGCAACCGTCAAGGTGCGCGTCGGGGAATGCATCGAGCACACGGTCGCGGAAGGCGATGGACCGGTCAATGCTCTCGACGGCGCGCTGCGAAAGGCGCTGCAACAGACTTATCCGCGGCTAGCGGAGATGCAGCTCGTCGATTACAAGGTGCGCGTCGTCAACAGCCGCGCCGGCACCGCGGCGCGCGTGCGCGTCGTCATCGAGTCCCGCGACCACGATGCCGTCTGGGGCACCGTCGGTGTCAGCGAGAACATCATCGAAGCGAGCTGGCTGGCGCTGGTCGATTCCTTCGAGTACAAGCTCTTCAAGGATGAGGAAAGCGCCAGCAAATAACTATCACGAGAGCACGAAAACTGAAAACACGAAACAGAACCGATTTAGACCCATTCAGTCCTCTGCGTTCTTTCGTGTTTTCGATTTTCGTGCTTTCGCGATGGAATTGGATCGAGCTATTGCTTGAAGCAGACCAGATTGCCCGCGCGGTCCTTGCAGTAGAGGCGGCCGTGCGCGAGGACCACGTGCGGCCAGGCCAGGTCAGACAAAACACGCCGATTTTCTGCGAGAAGCTTGAATTCGTTCGGCGAGCGCTCCGCGCCAGCAAATAACAATGACGAAAGCACGAAAGTTGAAAACACGAAACAGAACCGACTTAAACCCATTCAGTCCTCTGCGTTCTTTCGTGTTTTCGATTTTCGTGCTTTCGTGATGGAATTGGATCGAGCTATTGCTTGAAGCAGACCAGATTGCCCGCGCGCGAGGACCACGTGCGGCCAGGTCGGACAGGACACGCCGATTTTCTGCGAGAAGCTTGAATTCGTTCGGTGAGCGCTCCTCGCCAGCAAATAACAATCACGAAAGCACGAAAGCTGAAAACACGAAACAGAACCGACTTAGACCCATTCAGTCCTCTGCGTTCTTTCGTGTTTTCGATTTTCGTGCTCTCGTGATGGAATTGGATCGAGCTATTGCTTGAAGTAGATCAGATTGCCCGCGCGGTCCTTGCAGGAGAGTCGGACGTGCGCGAGGACCATTCGTTCGGTGAGCGCTCCGCGGTTTCCGCCAGGAGAAGCTCACCCGACTTGCAGCAGACGATCAAGCGATCGGCGGCGGGCGCCGACAAAAGTCCTTGCCGAGGGAACGCGCCCGGGTTACATTCGCGGGCATGACAACGGTTGCCGACCTTCACCGCGCTGTGCAGACGACGCTTGCCAGCAAACGCGTGGGCACGCCAGTCTTTGCGCGTTATCAATTCCACGCCTCGCTGCGCGGCCAGGCCGTCATCGATCGGTTGGCAAGAACTGCCGCTGCGGTGCGCGACTGGCTCGGTGCGTCGCTCGAACGCGTGCTCGCGCAGGGTACGTCCGCGAGCCGGCATGTCTCGCTGCTGCTGGAATTTCGCGGCGGACTCACGGCGGTCGTCACGTGGATCGGTACGGCCGGGCGCGGCGCCGGCGTCGATTTGACTCTCATCGGCAACCACGGCGTGATCTACCACGACGCCGGCGATGGATCGCTGTGGGATGAAGCGATGACCGCAGACGACGCGGCGCCGGATCGCAATCTCGCCGCACTCATCGAACGCGCGATCAAGAGCGGCCGGCCCGAAGATGCCCCCCTCACCCCCAACCCCTCTCCCCCGAGGGGCGAGGGGAGAAATGGGGCGCAGCCATGAGTCAGCCACAACGCTACGGCATTCTCTGCGTCACCGGCAGCCACACCCACCAGGAGAACTACGCCGCAGCCTTCGCCGCCGATCGGCGCTGCAGGCTGATCGCGCTGACGGATGAAGCGAACGTCGATCGCCGACGGCGCGACCTCAATGAGCGGCTCGCCAAGGCGCTCGGCATCCCGTACATTCCCGATCTCGACAAGGCGCTCGGCGACAAGGACGTCAATATCGTCTGCAGTTGCGCTCCGCCCGAACGGCGCGGGCGGATCGCGGTGCGCTGTGCCCAGGCGCGCAAGCATCTGTACCTCGACAAGTCGCTCGTGCCGCAATTGCGCGAGGCGGACGATCTCGTGACCGCGGTGCAGAAGGCCGGCGTCAAGAGCCACATGTTTTCGTTCATCAGCCAGCCGTGGGCGCGCGAGGCCAAGCGCCTGCTCGACTCGAAACGCCTCGGCACGCTGCTCGCCATCCACGCCGACACGTTCTTCTCCAAGGGACGCACCGGCACCGCCACGCTCGGCCAGCGCCGCCGCGAGGAGTATCCGCCGCAGCGCCATCAACTCGTCGAGGCCAAGCGCGAGATGGATAACTGCGGCATCTACCCGATCACGCTGATCCGCTGGCTGACGGGTCGGCGCTATCGCAGCGTCTATTGCGTCACCGGCAATTACTTCTTCCAGGAACATCAGAAGCACAACGTCGAGGATTTCGGCATCATCAGCGCGACGCTCGACGATGGCCTGCCCGTGACGATTGGCTCGGGCCGCTACGGCTGGACGTCCCATCCCGCCGCGGGGACGAATCGCATCGTTCTGGTCGGCAGCGAGCAGACGATCGTCGTCGATGCCAATCGACCGCGCTTGCAGGTGTACACCGACGAGACGCCCTGGTCGCCGCCGAACACGCACAAGGAAGATCCGATGGGCTTCTGGTCGAGCACGATGCAGGAGGTTCACTTGCGGCCCAAGACGACGTGGGCTGCTTGTGGCCCGGCCGCCCAAACGGATGCGGCCTATTTCCTCGACCGCCTCGACGCCAACCGCGACAGCGAGATCAACGTCGCCGAAGCCGCCCATGGGACCGAGGTGCTGCTGGCCGCGTATCGCTCGGCGTCCACGCGCGAGATGGTGACGTTGCCGTTGGCGCGGTAGGACAGCGATTTCTCTTCCTCGTTTAGCGCCCGCTGTATCCGTCCGCTTCGAGCGGGCGCTAAACAAGGATCACGAGGTGATTCATGTTTCGATTTGGGATTGCCGTTCTTGTTTCTTTCATCCTCTCAACCACGTTGCTGGCCCAAACCAAGAAGCCCAAGCAACTCCCTGGCGCCGACCTCGGCTGGCAGGCGAGCGGGAAGAACGGCGCCGTGTCGGCGGGGGGCGCGGAAGCCGTCGCCGCGGGACTGGCGACGCTGCAGCGCGGGGGCAACGCTGCCGATGCGGCGGCGGCCACTATCTTCGCCCTCACCATCACAGATAGCGAACGCACCTGCTTCGGCGGTGAAGTGCCGATCATGATCTACGATGCCAAGCGCAACGCCGTCGAACTGATCTGCGGCCTTGGCACGGCGCCGAAGCTGGCGACGGTCGCGCACTTCGAGAAGAAGCCCGGCGGCATCCCGCAGAAAGGGATCGAGAACGCCGCCATTCCCGGGCTCGTCGATGGCTGCATCACGGCGCTCGATCGCTACGGCACCATTACATTCGCCGAGGCCATTCAGCCGACGCTGGACATCCTCGATCGCAAAGCGCAACCCTGGCACACCGATCTCGCGGTCACGATCCGGCGCATGATCGAAGCCGAGAAGCAAGCGGGGGGCGACCGTCGGCGCGGCTTGCGCCTGGCTGTGGACAGCTTCTACCGAGGACCGATCGCCAGGGAGCTGAGCGCCTGGTGCGAAGCCAACGGCGGCCTCATCCGCTACAGCGACCTGGCCACGCACGTCACGCGTATCGAGGATCCAGTGTCCGTCGATTACCGCGGGCACACCGTCTACAAGTGCGGCGTCTGGAACCAGGGGCCGTATCTGCTGCAGACGCTGCGCCTGCTGGAGCCTTTCGATCTGAAGAAAATGGGGCACAACCAGCCCGACACGATTCACGTTATGTCCGAGGCGATGAAGCTCGCCCTCGCCGATCGCGACGTTTACTATGCCGACCCGCTGTTCGTGGATGTGCCGATCGAGGGGCTACTGTCGCGGAAGTATGCCGATGTGCGCCGATCGCTCATCGACATGAAGAAGGCATCGCAAGCGCGCCAGCCGGGCGACCCGCGCAACATGAAGCCGCTGCTGGAAAATCCGCCGCGCGAAGGCCCCCCCGGCGACGGCGACGACAAGGACACCACGTCATGCGTGGTCGCCGACAAGTGGGGCAACGTCGTCGCCGCGACGCCGAGCGGGTTCAACGGCGTCATGGCGGGCAAGACGGGCATCCGCCTGGGTTGCAGGTTGGTCAGCAACAATTCATGGCGCGGGCATCCAAACTGCATCGAGCCGGGCAAACGGCCGCGCATCACGCTGACGCCGGGCCTCGTCTTCAAGGACGGCAAGCCGCTGATCGCGTTCAGCGCCGCCGGCGGCGACACGCAGGACCAGACCGGCTTGCAGCTAATCCTCAACGTCCTGGAGTTCGGCATGTCCCCCGCGGACGCCGTCACCGCGCCGCGTTTCGCCACCAAGCATCATCTCGGCTCGTTCAACCAGACGCCCGCAGACCTGGGGAGCTTGCTGCTTTATCCGGAGTTCAGCAAGGCCGTGATCAAGGATTTGTCCGACCGCGGGCACAAGATTTCGATCTCGCAGAAGCACTTCGCCGAGCCGAGTCTGATCGTCATTGACCAGAAGACCGGCGTGAAGAACGTCGCCGGCGACCCGCGCGCCAAGCGGCATGCGGCGGCGTATTGATACAATGGCATGACGAGATTGCCCGCGGACACGGAGCACGTCATGAGTTCATCCACGCCGACGCCGACGCAAGAAAAAGAAGCCGCCAGTTTTGCCGAGACCGCCCTGCGCATGGGAGGCAAGACAGAAGAGGAAGCGCGGCGTCTGGGGGCCGTGGACAAGGCCGACGAGCAAGTCGATCGCTTGTTCCGTTTTCAGACCGCCAACAGTCCGATCCACAAGGCGATCTGGGACGGCACGGTTCCGCTCGAACTCTTCCAGCCTCCGCCGTTGCCCGCGAACGCGCCGTGCGATGGGGTCATGGAGAAGTCGCTGGCCGTCATCCGGCGGCGCCGCGACGAGAAGTCGCTGCTCAACCAGGACCGCAAGCTCTCCGCGGAGACGATCGACGAACTGGCGTCGGCCGGCTACTGGGGCCTGCTCATCGATCCCAAGTACGGCGGGGCCGGCGCCCCCTTCGTTCGCTTCGCGCCTTTCCTCGTCAAGATGGGTCTCTACGACTCGATGACGAGCGCCATGGCGTCCGTGCACGGTTGCATCGGGGCCGTCGATCCCTTGCGAACCTTCGGCAGCGACGAGCAGAAGGAACGAATGCTCCCCATCCTCGCCAGCGGCAAGAAGATTTCCGCCTTCGCCCTGACCGAACCCGGCGCCGGCTCCGACCTCACCGCGCTCAAGACGACGGCCACGCTCGTCGGCGATCATTACGAGGTCACGGGCGAGAAGCTCTTCATCACCAATATCGTCCCCGGCCGCATGATCGGTCTGGTCGCGCTCATCAACGGCAAGCCCGCGGTGCTGATCGCCGAACTGCCGATGGCGGAGAACGAGGAATTTCAGATCGTGCGCTACGGTCTCTATGCGCTCAAGCAGGCCTACAACGTCGGCATGAAGTTCAACAAGTTCCGCGTGCCGGCCGCCAACCTGCTCAAGCCGCCGACGGGGGACGGCCTGACGATCGCGTACCACGGCCTAAACCTGGGCCGGCTGTCGCTTTGTGCAGGCGCTTCCGCGAGCATGCGCGTCATGCTCGCCAACATCCTGCCGTGGGCGCATTTCCGCGTCACCTACGGCCAGCCGATCGACACGCGCGAACTGGTCAAGCGCCGCATCGCCCGTCTGGCCGCCCTCATCGCCGGTTGCGACGCACTCATCGCCTGGGGATCCTGGCTCATCGATCAGGGTTACCGCGGCGAGCTGGAATGTATCATCGCCAAGATCTTCGGCTCGGAGGCCCAGAAGGAAGCGGCCATCGAGCTGTTCATGAAGACGCACGGCGGACGCTCGTTCCTGCACGGACATCTATTCGGCGACAACGTCCACGAATACCTCGCCCCGTGCATCTACGAAGGCGAAGGCGAGATGCTCGGCATGGCCTTCTTCAAGTCGCTCGTCAAGGAGCACGGCAAGGCCTACTTCGAGCCGATCGGCAAGGCGCTGCAGACGCACGGCATCAAGGACTTCAGCCCGTACAACCCAAGTCACGCGTGGAAGCTGCGCAGCGAGCTGGCCGCCTACGCCAAGTGGTCGCTGGGCCGGAAGTTCATGGGGGCCGATCGTGGCAGCGTGGCCGGCCTCGATCCGCGGCTGGCCGAGCACTTGCAATTCGCCCAGGACAGTTGCCAGCGCCACGCCGTCGATCTGTCGAATGCGATGATCAAACATCAGGTCAAGATCGCCGACCGCCAGTGCCGGATGTCGGAGCTGTCGCAGCGCGTGCAGGACACCATCGTCATGATCGTGACGCTGATGTGGGCGCACGGCCAGAAGAAGGAAATCGCCATCGCGTCGGCGGACATTCTGTGCCAGGATTTGCGCCGCAAGCTGACAGGCGAACGGCCCACCGACAGCTACTTCAAGGCGGTCAGCGAGCTAGGCGACAAGATCGTCGCCGGCGGCTTCGAGGAGCTAACGAGCGTGCCGCGCGAGGAGATCATGATGCGGTATTAGATAGCAGTGAAAAGTCAGAAACGGCAGTCCGATCACGGAATTCGCCCTGCGATCTGCAGCTCGTGATCGCCAGCGGCAGCGCGAAACGTCGGAAAAGAAAGGGTTTTTGTTCGCCACAAGCGCCGCGATCACGAAGCCACCTACACTCGGGCGCGACGAGTCATAGCGCACATGGTCAGGCTCTATGCGGACGAGGATTCTCCTCTGCCGGTGGCCGAGGCATTGCGGCGCCTCGGCCAGTGTCCTGACCGTTCGCGAGGCCGGCAAAGCGGGGCAGCGCGTTCCAGACACCGAAGTCCTCAAAGAAGCCACGCACAACCAACGCGCGGTGCTCACCCACAGCCATCCCGATTTCAAGCGGCGACACCGCCAAATCTAGCACACGAAGGCATCATTTCCAGAATCGAGCGATTCCTATTGAGCTAGTAAACGTAAGTGACCGCTTCGCCATTTCGCACCGAAGCGATTCACTCCATTCGCTGAGCAATTTGCTTGGATTATCCGCGCCGGACGCATTACCATGAGCGCGTCGCGATTCAATTAACGAGGAGTAGAACCGTGTCGAAATTTCGTCTTGCGCTTGCCGCTATCATCCTGTTTGCCGCATTTGGAATGCTGCCGTGGGGCTCGGGCGATGCTCTCGCTCAGAAGGGAGGCAAGGGGAAGCAGCCCTCGGCGACGCCGATTGAGTTGATCAAGGTCAAGAAGGACTTCAAGGTCGAGTTGCTCTACTCGGTGCCGCGGGCGACGCAGGGGTCGTGGGTGAACTTGTGCGTCGATCCCAAAGGGCGGCTCATCACCTCCGATCAGTACGGCAAGCTCTATCGCGTCACGGTGCCAAGCCCAGGGACGGCCGTCCCTGAGCTTTCTGTCGAGGAGCTGCCGGTCGAACTGGGCGAGGCGCACGGACTGTGCTGGGCGTTCGACAGTCTCTACGTCGTCGTCAACGAGGGCCGCAAGTACAAGCCGCGCGGGCTCTGGCGCGTCACCTCGTCGGATAACAGCGATCGTCTCGACAAGAAGGAACTGCTGCGCGAGATGGAGGGCAACGGCGAACATGGGCCGCACGCCGTCATACCTGGCCCCGACGGCAAGTCGCTCTACGTCATCCACGGCAACCATACCAAGCCGGTGCAGACGAAGAGCACAACGGTGCCGCGCATCTGGGGCGAGGACTTCCTCGTGCCGCGGCTGTGGGACGCCAGCGGGCACGCCGTCGGCATCATGGCGCCGGCGGGATGCATCTACAAGACCGACAAGGACGGCAAGGATTGGACGCTGATCTCGATGGGTTACCGCAACCAGTTCGACATCGCCTTCAACCGCGACGGCGAGCTGTTCACCTACGACAGCGATATGGAAT
>Ga0233424_10002951_pt1 | contig 11450 bp, 5 predicted proteins | sample Watercolumn_Towu_FD_181011 | JGI IMG/M metagenome (GOLD analysis project Ga0233424, IMG submission 181011) | Freshwater microbial communities from Lake Towuti, South Sulawesi, Indonesia - Watercolumn_Towuti2014_125_MG | ecosystem: Environmental > Aquatic > Freshwater > Lake | place: Indonesia... | reverse complement strand
CGATGCGAGGCTCGCAGTGTCAGGTCGGGCCGCGCGCTGTTCGTCCTCGATCAGTACGGCTATTCGGCCGTGCCCATGCATTGCCTGAGCAACATCTTCAGCAAGCTGGCCAAGGCCGAGGTCATCTCTGCGTCCAGCAGCACCAGATCGACCGGCTCTCGGCGCAGCAGACGCAGGGCGTCAGCGGCGCTGCGCGCGAAACGGCAGCGCCCGAATTCGCTCAACAGGCGGCTGGCCGCCTGGATGATCGATGGGTCGTCGTCAACCAGGAGCAGCGTGGCTGATGTGAATCTGGATTCGTTCATGTCGGTTGGCGACCGGGTTGGTTAGCACTGCCGAGGCGCATCATGCCTGACGCGACGAGGCATTGGACTCTTGCCACTCACTCAGCAACTGATGCGCAGGCGCAAAGTCGAGATCGGCGATGCAGCGCTGAAGGCGACCCAGCTCCGTCGAAGGCAGGCCTTGCGCGCGAAGCCAAGGGAGCAAGGCGTCAAACGCGTCGAGAGCGCCGATGTCTTGCTGGCGCAACAGCAGCAGCAGTTCGGCAAGACGCGCCGCCGCCTGCTCTGGCGCCGGCATGTCCGCCGCGATCGTCGGTTCAACTTGGGATCGCACCTGCGCCAACATCGGTTTCGCCGATTGGCGCAGCTGGCTGAGCGCATCTCCCAAGGCTTCCAGCTGAGGGCTGAGTTCGGCCTGCGGGAGCCCCTGACGAAGATGGGCCTCAGCTTGTGTGGCCAGCAGGTCTACCCGCTCGGCCCCGAGCATCGAAGCAGCGCCGCGCAGCCTGTGCAGAGCCGCCTGCAGAGACTGGCTGTCCATGGTCGATAGGCTGGCTGCCCAGGATGCGTCAAAGGTATCGAGCAGGCGCGCAAGCAAGCGGTGGAGCAGGGGTAGGTCATCGCCAAGCCGCGATAGGGCGGCAGCGAGGTTCAAGCCTTCGAGCCCTGGCTTGACCGCCGATGCCGGCAAGATGGCCAGGCGGCTCGTGTCTGTCACGGTGTTGGCGCGAGCACCGAGGTGGCGACTCAGGGTCTCCACCAGTTTGGCGACCTCGACCGGCTTGGCCAGGAAGTCATCCATCCCCGCCTCCAGCGCACGGCGTCGCTCGTCAGCCAGCGCGCCTGCGGTCAAGGCCAGCACCGGCAGTCGCGCAAGGTCGGGAATCTGCCGAATCCGGCGCGTCGCCTCCAGCCCATCCATCTCGGGCATCTGGATGTCCATCAGCACCGCCGCAAAAGCCTCGTTGTGCTGCAGTCGCGCGAGGGCCGGGGCCGCACCCGACTCGCAAACCACCTCGGCGCCTTCACGCTCCAGCAGCCGCCTCAGCACCTCCTGGTTGATCTCGCTGTCGTCCACCACCAGCAGCCTGGCGCCCGCCAGGCGCCGTGCGGCACCGGGCGCTGCTGAGGGGCTGGTGATTGACCTTGGGCTCGCCTCCCTGTTGGCTTGCCCGGCGTCCTCCAAACGCAGCAGCACGCTGAACTCGGCCCCTTCGCCCAGTGCACTGCGCAGCGTCAGCTGACCGCCCATCAAGTCGACCAGGTGCCGGGAGATGTACAGCCCCAGGCCAGAGCCCCCGAAGCGTCGCGTGGTTGACGCATCCGCTTGCGCGAAGGGCTGAAACAGCTTGCCCTGCGCCTCCTCGGCGATGCCGATCCCGGTATCGCGGACCGTGAACCGCCACAGTGCGCCCTCCCGCACCACGCTCAGGGTCACGCTGCCCTGCTGCGTGAACTTCAGAGCGTTGCTGAGCAGGTTGCTGAGCACCTGGCGCAGTCGTGTCACATCACCGGTCACCCGGTCCGGCAGCTCGGGCGCCATCTGGAGGGTCCAGTGGAGCTTCTTGCGCCCGGCCAGCGCCGCAAACACCGTATCCAGCTCCAGCAGCAACTCGCGCGGGTTGAAAGCAACGCGCTCGATGCTCATCTCGCCCGCCTCGATCTTGGCGAGGTCCAGCACATCGTCGATCAGGCTCAGCAGCGAACGTCCAGCCGTCTGCAGCTTGCCCAACAACTGCCCTTGGTCTTGGTTGAGTGGGGTGTCGGCCAGCAGCTGCCCGATGCCGATGATGGCGTTCATCGGCGTGCGGATCTCATGGCTCATGTTGGCAAGGAACATGCTCTTGGCTTCGCTGGCCGCTTCAGCGGCAGCCTTGGCCGCGCGCAGGGTCGCCATCAGCCGGTGCTGCTCGGAGACGTCTTGGAACGCACCGATCAAGCGCGCCGGCTTGCCGTTCTCGTACTCAACGGCGCCAAGGGCGCGAACCGTCAGCAAGCTGCCGTCGCGGCGCACAAACGGCAACTCCAGGTCCCAGCCGCGGCCGTCCTGCTGGCTGCTTCCCACTTCCGCGACGAGCCTCGCGCGCGCGTCCGCCGGGTAGAAATCCAGAGCCTCTTCCAGCCCTGGCCGGTAGCCCTCCGGCACACCATGGATGCGGCAGGTCTGCGGCGACCAATACAGCGCCTCGCTGCGCAAATCCAGCTCCCACCCGCCGATACCAGCCAAGTCACTGGTCCGGTTCAGCATGGCCTCGCTGCGCCGCAGCGCGTCGCGCTGCTCGATGGCCTCGGAGATGTCGACCAGGCTGCCAAAGACCCACTCAGGGCTGCCATCGGACAGGCGACTGACCACGCGTCCCCGCTCCTGCACCCAGACCCAGTGTCCCTGGCGATGCCGCATCCGGTGTTCGCTGAGGTACTCCGGCCGGCGCTCATCTAGCAGCGCTGCCAGCTGCTGCGCGACCGCCTCGTGATCCTCGGCGTGCAGCTGAGCGCTGCGTCGCGCCAGATCAAGCGCCTGGGTGTCGGCGAAAGACCACCCCAGCATCGCCGCCCAGCGCTCGTTGACCCGCAGCGCGCCGGAAGGAACATGCCATTCCCAGGTGCCGGCGTTCGAGCTCAGCAGCAGGTTCTCCAGGCGCCGCCGGGTTTGCAGCAGCTCGGCTTCAAAGCGCTGCCGCTCGACGGCCTTGAAGAAGACCCAGTGGATGCGAGTGCTGGCCGGCGGCGCGTCACCGGGCCAGCACCTCGCATTCAACAGCATCGGTCGCAACTCGCCGCCCTGGCTGCGCAGCTTCAGATAGATCTCGTCCACACGCCCCTGGCGCAGCAGCAGCGGCCAAACATGGGTCTGCACAAAGATCCGCGAGGCGGGCGGCAACCAGTCGTCCAGGTGAGCCGGTCCGTGCGGGTGCGCAGGCGCCCCGAACTGTTCGCGCAGTTCGGCATTGGCGGCCAGCACCTGGCCCTCGCCGTTCGTGACCAGCACAGCGCATGGCAGGTTGTCGAGATCGGTGCTCAGTTCGCGTCCTTCAGCGAGCCGCGGACCCATCGGCCAGGTAGCGTCGCATGGCGTCGATGACCAGCTCGGGGTGACTCATGTGCGCACAGTGGCCCGCGACATCCAGCACTTCGTAGCGGCTGTCTGCCAGCTCGCGGTGCAGGAATTGGCCCACCGACTGGGGCGCGAGCGTGTCCCGCGCATGCTGGAGGATCAAGCTGGGACAGCGAACCTTGGGCAGGTCGGCGCGGTTGTCGGCGAAAAAGGTGGCGCGGGCAAACACCCGTGCGGTCTGCGGGTCGGTCGAGCAGAAGCTATGTTCCAGCTCGTTGCCGGCGGCGGCGCCGTCGGCGCCGGCGACCACCGGGGCCAGGTAGCTGGCCCAACCCAGGTAGTTCTGATCCATCAGCTCCAGCAAGCCCTCCAGGTCGGCCGCCTCGAAGCCGCCCTGGTAATCGGGCGGGTGGTTCAGAAAGCAGGGCGAAGGCCCGATGAGCACCATGCGGTCGAACAGCTGCGGCCGCTGCAGGTGGGCCAGCATGCCGATGCTGCAGCTCACCGAGTGCGCGACCAGGGTGACGCCCCGCGTCAAGCCCAGCGCATCGCAGACCTCGATCAGGTCCTGCGCATAGCCGTCCAGTCGGCTGTAGCGCCGACTGTCGAAAGGCGCCGCGGCGGATGCCGGGCCGCTGCCCGTGTAGTCCATCAGGATCTGCTGGTGGCTGGCCTCAAACGCCGGCGTGATGCCGGCCCACATGCCTTGGTGACAGCCAAAGCCATGTGCATAGAGCAGCACCGGGCCTTGCTGGCCGATGCGGCGGACATGGTTTCTTTCGATCGGATTCATGCTCTCGACTCCAGAGTGAAACACATCGCTGTGCAGGTGGGTCCAACAGGTTCAAGTTGAAAGCTGACGGGCTTCCAACAGACGCAAAGCCTGATCGAAGTCCAACTCGTCGACGTGGGCTTCGATTGCCGCAACATCCTGATCACTCAGTCCCCGCTCTCGCAACCAGAACCGCAACTCCTTCAGAGCGCTGCCGGCATCCAGGTCCTGCTGTCGAAGCAAATCGAGAAGCACCCCATACCGCGCCGGTCCGTCGCTCAAGGGCGCTGCCTGGCCGCTGTCCGCCTTGTCAAGGGCTTGAGCCAGCCAAGCCGATGCCGCGCCACGCAGCGCCGACAGGGACTGCGACAGGCTGTCGAATAGTGATGTCAGTTCGGTCAGGGGATCGCCCTGGCCCAAGCGCTCCTCGCCCTCGGCGGCGAGGTCCTGCACTGGCTTGGCACCCAGCAAACCGGCGGAGCCTCGCAGCTTGTGCAGGCTCGCGGCAGCCTGTTCGGCACTCATCGCCGCCAGGCGCCCCACCCAGGCTGCATCATGCGTCTCCAAAAGCCTGCCCAGCAGGCGATGGAACAGGGCGACATCCCCACCCAAACGATGCGCGGTTTCCTGGGCCTGAATGCCGTCGATCAGCGGCCAATCGGGCGGCAGCGCGGCCTGGGTGTCACTGCCGCGCACGGGCAGGGGCGCGCCTCGTCGCGCTTCGACTTGCCGTCTGACCGTGCGCACCAAGGCCTCGGGGTCTAGCGGCTTGGTCAGGAAATCGTCCATGCCGGCGTCCAGCGCCCGGCGGCGCTCCTCGACCAAGGCGCCGGCCGTCAGCGCGATCACCGGCAGCTCGCGCAACTGCAGACGCTCGCGGATCTGCCGCGTGGCTTCCAGGCCGTCCATGCCGGGCATCTGGATGTCCATCAGCACAGCGTCAAAGGTCTCGCCGCCGGCCAAGCGCGCCAGCGCAGACTCGGCACCGCTGTCGCAACGCACCACCGCGCCCTGGCGCTCCAGCATTCGTCTTGCCACCTCCAGGTTGATATCGCTGTCGTCCACCACCAGCAGGCGCACATCGGGCAGCAGGCCACCACCCAAGCGCTGGATCGCAGCCGGGTCCAGCAGGTGATCGCTGCTGCCCTTGCGCTTGGCGATGGCCTCGTTCACCGCGTTGAACAGCGTGGACGGGTTGGCCGGCTTGGCCAGCACCGCGTCGACCACCGCCTCGATGTCCTCGGTTTGCAGCGCGCGTCGCTGGTCCTGGGTGATCAGCAAAGCCGCCGGCACCTGGCTGGCCGGCAGCGATGCACGCAAACGGCGCATCGCGCTGATGCCGTCCAGGCTGTCACCGAGATGCCAGTCAACCAGCAACACATCGGGCAGGGGCTGACCGCCTTGCTGGCGCTGCTGCATCAGCGCCAGCAGGCCGGCGGCCTCGGCAAAGCTGCGCGCCTGCCAGCCAAAGCCGGCGCACAGCGCGCTGAGGCGCTCGCGCTGCAACTCCTCGTCCTCGACGATGAGCGCCTCCAGCCGATGCGGCCTCTGCCGGCTGGTCTCGGCCGCCTCCCACAGTGGCAACTCGATGGTGAACATGCTGCCCTGGCCCGGCTGGCTCTCCAGCGCCACCGTGCCGCCCATCAGACCCACCAGGTGCTTCACGATGGACAGGCCCAGGCCGGTGCCGCCGAAGCGCCGGGTGGTCGACGCCTCGGCCTGCACAAAGGGCTGGAACAGCTGCGCCTGCGCCTCCAGGGGGATGCCGATGCCGCTGTCCTGCACCTGAAAGCGCAGGCCGGGCCGTTCACCATCAAGCTCGACGCGGTCGACGCGCAAGCTGACCCGACCCTGGGCAGTGAACTTGATGGCATTGCTGAGCAAATTGCTGAGGACCTGCTGCAAGCGCTGCGCATCGCCGATCAGGGTGTCGGGCAGGTCCGGCGCACTGCTCAGTTCCCACCCCAGGCCCTTGGCCCGCGCCGGGTCGGCAAACACCGCGTCCAGTTCTCGCAGCAGCTCGCTCAGCTGGAAAGGTGCCTGCTCGACGGCCAGCTCGCCGGCCTCGATCTTGCTCAAGTCCAGCACATCGTTGATGACGCCGAGCAGCGAGCGCCCGGCCACCTGCAGCTTGCGCAGCAGCTGGCGCTGGTCCTCGCTGAGCGGGGTGTCGGCCAGCAGGTGGGCGATGCCGATCACCGCGTTCATCGGCGTGCGGATCTCGTGGCTCATATTGGCCAGGAACATGCCCTTGGCGGCGCTGGCCTGCTCGGCGGCGGCCTTGGCATGGCGCAGCGCCCGCTCGGCGGCCAGCCGGGCCGAGATGTCCTGCGCAACGCCCAGGTAGCCGACGATCTCGCCGCGTTCGCTGCGCACCACGCTCACGGTCAGCGACACCGGAACCCGGCCGCCGTCCTGGCGCACATAGGTCCATTCACGCTGCTCGCTGCCCTCGCGCTCGGGCCCATGCACGAAGACGCGAAAGCCCTGCACCGCCACGCCCTCGACCGCACTGAGTTCGGCGCCGCGCTGCATGACTTCCTCGGGCAGGTGGATGATGGCCGGCGTCTGCCGCCCGACCATCTCCTCGGCGCGGTAGCCCAGCAGGCGCTCGGCCCCGGCGTTGAAGACGGTGATCAGGCCGTCGGGATCGGTGGCGATGATGGAGAAGTCAGTTGCTGCCTGCAGCACGCCACGCAGCAGGCTGGCAAAGCGCTCGCGTTCCTGCTGCGCGGCCCGCATCTCGGAGATGTCCAGCAAGGTGCCGCTGACCCACTCAGCCCGGCCATCGGGGGTGCGGCTCATCACCCGGCCGGTCGACAGTGTCCAGACCCAGTGCCCGTCCCGATGGTGCAGCCGGCTCTCGCAAACGTATTGCGCGCTCTCGCCCTTCAGGTGCTCACCCAGCAGCTGCCGGGTATGCGCCAGGTCCTCGGGGTGGATCAGCGCGATCCAGCCGTCGCGGGTCATCGGCGGCAATGCCTCGGGGCGGTAACCCAGTATCTCTGCCCAGCGTGCGTTGAAGCGGGTCTCGCCGGTCTGCGCGTTCCACTCCCAGGTGCCCGCCCCGGTGCCCTCCAGGATGTTGCTCAGGCGACCGCGCTCGCTCTGCAAATCCCGCGTTTGCTCGGCGACGCGGCGTTCGAGGTCAGCGTTCAGCGCTGTAAGCCGCCCTTGATGTCTCTGTTGCAGGCGCCAGTACAGGTAGATTAGCGCGTAGAACAGGCCCGACAGCAGCGCCGCCGGCAGCATCCGTGTACGCCACTGCGTCATCACCTCGGCAGCCATGGCCTGGTCGGGTACGACTGCTCGGTAGATCACCCTTGCGCTTCGATCACCGGGGTTGGGGTCAATGACGCTTTCCACGCTCAGCACCTCGCCGTGCTCACCCTGCCAGGCGCGCAACCGACCCAAAGGTGTTTCCAAACCCAAAGAGCTCGGACTGTAGCGGTCCAGCCAGCTGTCCCCGGCGTTCCCTTCCAGCAGACCCTGGCTGCTCAGCCAGCGCTCGTCGCTGCTCAACACATGCAAGCTGCCGTCCCAGGGCAGGCGCAGATTCTTGGCACTGAAGCGCGCAGAGACATCAACGTCCATTTCCAGGACGCCGAACAGCCTGCCGTCGACCAGCACCGGTTGGGTGTAGCGAATCAGCTGCCGCAGCGGCTCGTCGCGTGCGTCCGCGCGCGCAGTGGCCATGATGGGATGCGTCCAGGCCTCGCCACGCAGCAGGCGGGCGCTCAGGTCATTCAGCGTGCTGAGCCCAGCCGGGGTGAGAGACTCATCCATTGACACGGTACCCGCTTGGGCGGTGCCGGTGGCTTCTCGGCGCCAAATGACCAGTTGCCGCGCAGCGCCGGCCAGGCGGATCAGGCGGAGCTCCTGGGCATCCGGGTTGGCCTGCGCATAGGCAGCGAAGATCTGCCCCATGCGCTGCCGCCACAGCGCGGCGGAGCTGCCATCCTGAGGATCGCGACCGCTGGCGTTACTGCGCACCAACCCATTGACAGGCGGTGTTCCGCGCAGGTAGACCAGCGCAGCCTGACGGCCCTTCATGGCGATCTCGCCGGAGCTGGCGCGCTGGTCGACCAGCAGCTGCAACTCCCGCTCGACGCGGGCAGCGACTGACTGCCGAACCTGCCATCCCACCAAGGCCGCGTAGGCCCCACCCAAGGTCAGGAGGACCAGCGTGGACCAGCGCGCCAAGGGGCTGTGAACGAAGTCGGACAGCTTGGCGCGGCCTCCTAGACCGAGGGCCTCTACATCCGGCCGGGACGTCGCCAGGCGGGTGACTAGGGCGATCAACCCGCTGAGCACGGCGCCGAGCGCCAGAACAAGCCAGACGGGCGCAAGGCGCGACTGGGCGAGCAAGGCTGGGCTAGACCGTAATTCCAGGCGCCAATCGCGGCCGAAGATCGATAGGGCTTTCTCGACACGCTGTCCAGGCGCAGCGGACGCGTCTTCAGAGTTGGGGTGGGTCTCGAAGAACGGGCGGGATTCCTCGCGCTCAATCAGGCCGATGCTCACAAGGGGAAAGTCCGCCAGCAAAGGCTTGAGCACCTCGTCAGCCAGGAGCGGCGCGTAGGACCAGCCCAGGGTATGGGCGAGCCTTGCATCAGGGTCGGGTGGCAACACGCCCTGCGCGTAGACCGGCAGCAGCATCAGGAAGCCCTGACGGGGCTTTTGGTCGGCCTGCACCAGGGTGATCGGTGCCGTCAGCCGTGCCGCTGCCGAATACGCCGCGGCCAATGCTGCCTCGCGCCGATGGGGTTCCGACGCGATGTCCAAGCCGGTTGCGCCCTGGTTGCTGGCCTGGGGGTAGATGTACTCAATGACGAATCGCTCGCCCGGATGCGCGGTCAGTTCGCGAAGCCGGAATTCCGGCATGTCGTCCGCCTTGGCCCGGCGCAGCTCGACCTCATCCTGGCCAGCGGGCCAGCGCCGAATGTAACCAAAGCCCCGGGCCCCCGGGAACTCTCGTGACAGCTCGCGGCTCTGCGAATAGGAAGCAAAGGTCGGGCGGCGGATGTCAGCGCCGCCGCCGGCGAGGATGGCGCCGCGGGCGCCGCGCAGACCGTACTCGTAAAGGCCGAAGCGTGCCTCCACCTGCTGCGAAACCTGCTTCGCCTGGCGCTCCATCTCCTGCGCGAGTCGGCGCTCGTTTTCCAGGCTCAAGCCGCTGCCAATGAGGCCTGTGGCGATCAGACCCAGCAGTCCGACCCATGTCCATGCCCTGCTGAATTGAGCTCGCATCGTGTTAGGAGTTCTGGCTCAGCGGCACGGGCCTCAACCCTGCCACCTGACTTTTGCTATGGTTGGTGTCCAGATGATATCGAGACGGCGCCAGGCGAAGCGCCGAGATCGTCATAAGGGGGTGTATCTATGGCCGACAAGCCCAGACTGTTGCTGGTGGATGACGACACGGTCACGCTGCAGGTCCTGAGCAAGACACTGGCGCCGTACGCACGCATGCGGTTTGCGCGCAGCGGCGCCGAAGCGATCAAGGCGGTGGAGGCGGAACTGCCCGATTCACTCATCCTGGACGTCAACATGCCGGGCCTCGGGGGTATGGATGTGCTCGCGCAGCTCCGGGGCCGCCCCGCCAGCGCACAGCTACCGGTGATCCTGGTGACCAGTGCCAGCGATGAAGCGCTGGAAGCCACGGCGCTGCAGATCGGCGCGCAGGACTTCGTCCGCAAGCCGTTCCAGCCGGAGCTGCTGGTTGATCGCATGCGGGCCTTGCTGCGGCTGTCGGCGCTGCGAGCACGCCAGCCTGCTACCGGCAATCTACGCAGCGCGCGCATCTTGCTGGTGGACGATGACCCGCTAGCAATCGAATCCTTGCGCTCGACGCTGGCGCCGCTGGGCGCTTGCTTGCTTGCGGCGGCGGATGGCGAGGAGGCGCTAGACCACATGCGGGAAGATGTTCCGGATCTGGTGCTGTTGGATGCTCAGATGCCGCGCCTGGACGGGTACGCCGTGTGCCAGGCGATGCAGACCGATCCTGTCCTGAGTCAAGTGCCGGTGGCCTTTGTCAGCGTTCACGCCGAGGCCAAGTATGAGACCCTGGGCTTCGCGGTCGGCGCCTCCGACTTCCTGGCCAAGCCTTTCAAGCCTGACGTCCTGCTGGCCCGGGTGCGCAAGCTCTTGCAGCTGCGCAGCGAGCGCGAGGAGGCGGCCAGTGCAATCGCCGCGCAGTGGCAGGAACTGGGCGATCGTCGGGTGGCCGAGCTGGTATCGGTGGCGTCGGATGCCATCGTTTCGGTGGACTCGGCCGGAGTGGTGCGACTGATGAATATGGCGGCTGCAGCCCTGTTCGGCGTTTCCGTCGAACGCGCACTCGGCCAGGAGGCGGAGGCAGTGCTCCCCGGCTGGGTGGCTTTGGACTTCGCCAACGAGGCAATGGGCCAAGCCAACGAGCGGCGACGCAGTGGCCGTTCGGCCAAGGTGCTACGTCTGTTCCGCGGCGATGGCGCGGTCCGCTCGGTGGAGCCGGTGATCTTTCAGCAGGGCGCCGGGGTGCACCGCATCACTACCGTCGTGCTGCGTGATGCGACCGATCGAATCGCCGCCGAGCAGCGCCGCGAGGCGTTGCGTGATGCGGTGGTGGCCTCCGGCGTGCAGCTCACCCTGCTTCAGGCCTTGAGCGACGGCGTTCATTCGGGCGAGGACCTAATCGCCGCTGTTCAGGGGCGCGCGTCGCTGCCCATCGCCCCACCGGATCTCAAAGGCTATGACCTGGCGCGGGCGCTGAAAGAGCTCGAAGCATGGAACAGAGCACAAAGCAAGGGAATAAGTCTTGGCTTAACCCTGCCCAGCCGGGCCCTGGCGGTGGTGGGCAATGCAGAGCACTTCCAAGCGGGAATGCAAAAACTACTGCTCGCCCTGGCGGCGTCCCGCGCAAGCGGCCTGACGCTGGAGATCAGCGTCAAAGCAGAAGAAGCCATCAGTCTGTCAATGACCTTCGGCGGGCCAGTACTTGAGCCGATCCACTTCGAATCACCGCTGGTTCGATTGGCTTTGATGCACATCGGGGCGGGTGGAGCGATTGCCAGCTCCCGCGATGAGCGCGTGGGCAACGAGGGGCAAAGCCTGGGCTTCAACCTGCTGAAACCCTCGCTCACCATCGAAGCCCATCTCTAATACTCTCCGCTGCTAGTGAGCGCGAAGCGACCTGGTCCGGTCGTTCGTTGGGTGGTAGTAAATGTCTGCTATCGCTGCATACCTGCCTCTCAAGCTCGGGCTGCCACGGGGATGCGGCATCGACGGTCCTTGGTCTTTCAGTGAAGTCCGCGGTGAGGCGATGCTGGCCAGCAACCCGAAAGCAAAAGGTCCGTCGAGA
>Ga0233424_10002950_pt1 | contig 11452 bp, 9 predicted proteins | sample Watercolumn_Towu_FD_181011 | JGI IMG/M metagenome (GOLD analysis project Ga0233424, IMG submission 181011) | Freshwater microbial communities from Lake Towuti, South Sulawesi, Indonesia - Watercolumn_Towuti2014_125_MG | ecosystem: Environmental > Aquatic > Freshwater > Lake | place: Indonesia... | reverse complement strand
CAACGACATTGCCTGTAGGAAGTCGTCGCTCTGCAGACCTCTCAGAACTGGCAATCGCTCCTTGAGCCGACGCTCCCTCTTCTCCCAGTCATCCCTCAACTGGAAGTTGTCGGCGGCAAACGCAGCCGTAAGCAGTTCAAAGACCGTGAGGGCAACGCCGCCCGTATTCACTCGTTCGAACACGAGGCAGACCGCTTCCTTGGGCGTCTCCTTCTTAAGTTCGATGACTGGCACTTGATACTGCTCAAAACGTTTGATCACTTCGCGCTCGAAATCATTGAACAGCCGCATCTCTTCGCGGTCGAAATGCCAGTACTCGCTGTACTCCTGGCGCCAGTCGGCGCTCGCGAAGATGTCTCGGACAGGGAACAGGTGGGAGGCAAACTCCTTGTGTCGGTCGGATACGTCCAGCTGGATCTCCCCGCCGAACGCCTTTACAACTTTCTCCTCGGGCACACTGATGACCGCGTCTTCCCTGTCCTCGGCTGCACTGACCGCCTTGACCATGTCCAAGTAATACCAGCGCTTCATAGCCCTATTCTTTGAGTCCTTCGTCTCAACAGGCCCGACGCCGCGGAGAGACTGGTACAGGGAGGTCAGTCTCTGCTGACCATCCAGGATCAGCGTGTCGGGGACGACCCGGTCGAGCGCGCTGGGAGTTCCAGACAGGCGCCTAGGCTTGAACTTGACCTCGGCGCCTCCTGCTTGTAACAGCATCACCGCTCCTATCGGGAAGGAAACGGACACGCTTGCGAGGAGACTTCGGATTCGATCGTCGTCCCACACCCAACCGCGCTGGAAATCCGGTAACTGCAACTTTCCCGAATGGCACATGGAGAGAAGATCCGCCAGCGGGGTCTTCGTGCTGTCAAAACTAGCGCCTATCACGTGGGCTACCCCCTACCGAATCCTTGGTGGCTACGTGTCCGAATTCGAATGCATGCACCGTCTGCGGCAACTTGGGTTACAACGCTCGCCCTACCCACGGCACTGATGACCGGAAGGAGATATTGGACGCCATGGGCGGCGAGTGACGACTCGGCCATCCGACCTACGGAGCACAGACAGGGCAGGGGTCGGCGCTACCCCCAATCCTCCTCGCCCAAGCTTCGAGCTCCTGCCTAGCAGCCGAGCAGGTTTTCGAGTATTGCTTGGTGTAGTTGACAGCAGGCTTGCTAATCGTTGAACAGCGTGCCCGGTGCATCTTCAAATACCCAGATGCGGGGCTCCTGTACGAGTTGATGACGAAACCGGTTGGATTCCTCAAGAGCCAGAACCGATATCCGTGCTCATCATCCAGAAAGGTCAGCATATGACGCGCTCCGCCGAGATTGTATTGCGGAACAACCGCGCGACGAAGTCCGCTAGGGGCGGAGCCACCGGAACCCCACGGGGCGTCTGGGAGTGCCTAAGCGAGTGCCCATCCCAGCGCCCGGCGCCCTGCCTGCCATGGGGTGCTTCCAGTCCTAGCGGATCGTCGCCATACTCGCCGTGGTCCGAGGGTCTGCGATCAAGTGGCAAGTGCAACGAGAAGTCAGACCGGTGTCGTCCCGGTCGAGCGCATCGAGCGCGCGATCTTGGCCCTACGCGGGCATAAAGTCATGCTTGACGCTGACCTCGCCTCGCTTTACGAGGTACCCGTGAAAGTCCTCAACCAGGCCGTCAAACGCGACGCCATCCGCTTTCCCGATGACTTCATGTTTCAGCTTACGGAGGCCGAGGTGCACACTTTGAGGTCACAAGTTGTGACCGCAGACGGCGGCCGTGGTGGTCGCCGAACCGCGCCGTACGCGTTCACTGAACAGGGCGTTGCGATGCTTTCCAGCGTTCTGCGCAGTCGTCGGGCGGTCATGGTGAACATTGAGATCATGCGCGCCTTCGTGCAGCTCCGCCAGATGCTCGCCTCCAACGTCGAAATGGCACGCAGACTTAACGCGCTCGAGAACCATGTCCTGACGGAGGTCACGAATCCTTCTCCTTGCGGTCGCGTCGTGCTCCTCCGTGCGTCAGCTTCCCGTTGACAAGGAATTCGTCCTTGCCAAAAATAAGGACATGGCAAAGATCACGAGCAAGCTTCAAGTGACAATCCCCAAAGCCGTGGCCGATAGACTCGGGATCAGGCCGGGAGATGACCTCGATTGGCAGGTGACGGGGGACACGATTCGAGTAACGCCGACGAGTCGGACTCGCCACCGGCTGCCCCCCGAGTTGCGGCTGAAACTCTTCGACGAGGCAACGGCACGCCAGCGCGCCCGCAAATCGAAGGCAACTGGGGAGCCTGTGGTCGATCGCGGCTGGAAGCGAGAGGATCTCTACGAACGTGGCGTCGCTCGTTGACACGAACGTCCTCGTGTACCGCTTCGACCGACGGTTCCCCACCAAACAACGGGTCGCCAGGGACCTGCTGAGGCGCGGGCTCGAGGACGACTCTGTCCGGGTCCCACACCAGTCGATCGTTGAATTCGTGGCAGCGACGACGAGGTCTACCGGTGGTTACCAGGTCCTGACATTGGCGGAGGCATGTTGGGAGGCCGAAGGGTTCCTGAACCAGTTCGAAGTGCTCTACCCGACGGACGGGCTCGTTCGGTTGGCGGTACGGGGGGTGGCAACCTACGCGTTGAGCTGGTTCGATGCTCACATATGGGCGTATGCCGAGTTCTACGGGCTCCCTGAGATCCTGTCAGAGGACTTCCAACACGGCCGGCTCTACGGCACGGTCCGCTCAGTCAATCCATTCCTTTAGGCTTAGGGGAACCCGCAGCGAGGGCGCCAACAGCCTCCCGCTACTTCAGGCCGCCGGCAGGGACGGGCGTGGTAGCCCCGCGAGGCGCACGAGCCTTTGAGTCCGAAGCCTCGACTCAGAAGTTCGGCAGCCAGCGAAGGAACCCGGGCAGCCACCAGTTGCGGTCACCGAGCAGTCGCATCGTCGCGGGCACAAGCACCGACCGCACGATCGTGGCGTCGACCAGGACGGCCACGCCCAGGCCGAAGCCCATCTGCTGGAACATCACAAGCTCGCCCGCGGCGAACCCGGCGAACACCGAGACCATGATGAGAGCGGCGCCGGTGATGATGCCCGCCGTCGACCGCAGCCCGAACGCCACGGACTCGGCGTTGTTGCGGGACTGGTCGTAGCGCTCCCGAATGCGGCTTAGCAAAAACACCTCGTAGTCCATCGACAGACCGAACAGCACCGAAAACAGGAACAACGGCAGCCACGCCTCGATCACCTCGACCTGCCGGAAACCGAGGATCCCGGTCGCGAACCCGTGCTGGCTGACCAGGACCACAAGCCCGTAGGCGGCGCCCACCGAAAGCAGGTTCAGGATGATCGCCTTGATCGGCACGATCAGTGACCGGAACACGACCATGAGCAGGACGAAGCTCAGGGCCAGGACAAACGCGAACACGACCGGCTGCCAGATGTCGACCAGGTGGAAGAAGTCGACGTTGATCGCCGTCGGTCCGCCGACATAGACGGTGGCCGGCACCTGGGCTGCTGGGACAATCTCCGTCCGCAGTCGCTTGATCGTCTGAACCGCGGCGTCGCTCGACGCGTCCGCCCGCAGCGGCACGGTCAGCCTCGCCAGGTCGCCGCCCGGATTGACCTCCAGGGAGCCGGCCTCGAGCAGCGGGTCTCTGTCGGCCAGGTCGTTCAGCCGCTTGATCCCGGCCTGCACCGGCTCCGAGTTGACGGGCCCGTCGATCACGATCTCGACGGCGCCTAGGTTGCCGAGTGCCGCCGGGAACTCGGCGATGAGCAGCTCGAAGGCCTGCTTCGATCGCAGCTCGTCGGGCAGCGTCTCGATCCCCGAGAACCCTCGCTTGATCGAGAAGAACGGGATCGTGGCGGCGATCAGCACTGCGCTTGCCAGAATCATGCTCGGCCACGGGTTCCGCATCACCACCCGGGTCACCGTATTCCAGAAGCCGGTCGTGCTGTCCCCGGCAGGCTTGCCGTCGGTGCCGACGAACGGCAGCCGGAGCGAGTTCACCCTGTCGCCGACCAGGCTGAGGATCGCGGGGAGCAGGGTAAGGGCGGCGAGCACCGCCATGATGACGACGAGGATGGCCCCTAACCCAAGGCTGAAGAAGATCGTCGTGGGCACGATCAGCATGCCAAGCAGCGCGAACACCACGGTCAACCCCGAGAAGAACACCGCCCGCGTAGACGTCGCCCCGGCCCGTTCGATCGCGTCCAACTTCGGCCGGCCGTGCGCCCGCTCCTCGCGGTACCTGGCGATGATGAACAGCGAATAGTCGATGCCGACCGCCAGCCCGATCATCGTGATCATGTTCACCACGAAGAAACTGAGCGGGTACACCTGGCCGATCAGGGATGAGAGCGCGATCGCCAGGCCGATCGCGACGATCGCAAGAATGATCGGAATCCAGGCCGCGCCGAGCGCCCCGAACACGAGCACCAGGATGACGATTGCGATGACGATGCCGAAGGTCTCGCTCTTCTGAAGGTCCTCCTCGGAGATCTTGCGGAAGTCGGCGCTGATCGAGGCGTTGCCTGCCGTCATGACCTCGAAGCTGTCGGCGCGGTCGTGGCGCTTGATGACCTCCAGCACCTGGTTGATGTTCTGGTTGGCGTCGTCGAGGCTGCCCGCCATAACGACCGGTGCGATCGTGGTCTTGCGGTCGGCCGACACCAACCCCGGGTTGCCGGTGGCGTAGTAGGAGAGGATCTGGGGCTGGCCACCCTCGCCGAACTGGATGACGTCCGGGCCGAGCGCGGCGATTTCGCCGGCTATCTGATCGAACTTCGTCCTGAACCCCGGGTCGTCCACCGTCAGCGTCGACGACCGCACGATCAGGGTCTCGACGTCCTGCCGCTCGCCGGCCAGCCGCTGCTCGACGAGGTCCCGGGCGACCTTTGCGTCAGGGCGGTACCAGCCCGTGAAGTCCTGGTCGGTGGTCGTGCCCGTTGAAAGCAACGTGGCCGCGGCCAGGCCTCCCAGAATGACGAGCACAACCCAGGCCCCGACCGTTCGCCACGGGTGCGCCGCGCTCATCTTCGCCAGTGCCTGGGTCGAGAGGTTCACGACTACTGCACTCTCTTTCCGTTCCGTTTTGTATCCCGTCTGCCGTTACGGGCAGCGCTCCCTGCAGCATCGGCGCCTTGCTCGGGGCCCCTCATTGCTGTCAGGAAACCTTCGAAGTACAGCTTCTTCAGGGAATCGACGTACTCATCGACATCCACATCCGGGTCGAGCGCCTTCTGCAGCACGAGCCCATGGAAGGCGGACAGCATGTGGCGGGCGACCGCGGCAGGGGACAGGTCCGGGTTCACGTGACCTCGTTCTTGACCGTGCCGTATCAGCGCAGCGAACTGGCCGAGATGTAGATCGATGCGCTCTTGGAGCGCATCGCGGACCCTCGGGTTGCGCAGGGCCTCGGCCCAGATTTCGACGTTTACTCGACAGGAGTGGGGGACGTCCTCGCCCAAACGCTCGAAGAAATGGTCGGCGAGCCCCGACAGCACCGTCTCGGTGTCGCCTCGGGCGGCCTGCTCCTCGATGATCGCCAGATTCCGCTTGAGCTCGCCCTCGCACATCGCAAATATGATGTCTTCCTTGCTCTTGAAGTAGCGGTAGATCGCACCCGGGCTCAGGTGCGCCTCGGTGCAGATCGACTGCATCGTGCTGCGGTGGAAACCGTCGCGAGAGAAGCACGCCCACGCCGCGTCGAGGATCTGCTGGTGGCGAGCATCCAGATGAGCTTCTGTAACTACGGGTGCCATGTCAGGACGTCACGCGTATCGAGTCTTGCGCATTGAGCTGATCCCGGTAAGAAAAACGAACATTCGTTTTATATCAGCGGCCGATCGAGGCGTCAAGGGCCGCGGATGGGCTCACTAGTCGGCAGCTTGCTCACCGTCCTAACTGCTTCTAGAACACGTCGCACCGTTCGAGCGTGGGTTCGGATTACGACGATCCCAGCGGCCCGACCGGGCGGGTGTCGGATGACGTTGGTCAGATCCCGATCCAGAGAAATGAACGCTCGGCTTTCGAGCACCGCCGCTACGACTAAGTTGTCGTCGTCGACTCCGGCGAGACCCTCATTACGTGCCAGCGCCGCGTCATGACCGTCTGCGCGAAGGATCTCCTGCGCGGAATCGGGTACGTTCTCGTCGAGTTGTTCGGCCAGTCCGAAGGTGCTAGCGTTCCCCCAAAGCTTGCGACGGCAACCCGTGCAGGTGCGCGGACGGCGACGGCCAGCGTCTGCCGGTCTCGCCGGTGCGGGCGAACGTCGGTGCGATGTGTCAGGAGGGGACCATGGCGTCTGACGCAAAGGCGCCCCCGCTGCCCAGGGACGTCGTTCCTTACCCGGTCGTGGCCAACATCGACTTCGCCGAGGGCCCGATCTTCGACGAGTACGGCAACCTGTACTTCGTCAACTATCTGAAGAACGGCACGCTGGGCCGGATGTCGCCCGACGGCTCAACTCAGGTCTGGGTCCACACTGGCGGCCAGGTCAACGGCCTTAAGTACGACGGGAAGGGCTGGATCGTCGCCGCCGATCCCGGCAAGCGGCGTGTCACCCGCTTCAACGTCCTCAACCGCGAGATGCAGATCCTCACCGACAGCTTCGAGGGCCGCCCGTACATTGGCACCAACGACGTGTGCCTGGACCTCAAGGGCAACGTGTACTTCTCCGACCCCGGCAACGACGAGGACAAGCCGATCGGCGGCGTCTACCGCATCGAGATGGGCGCCGACAATAACCCGGTCCGCGTCACTCAGCTCGATGGCGAGCTCCCGTTCCCGAACGGCCTGGCGGTGCACCCCGACCAGAAGCGGTTCTTCCTGGCCACGTCCGGCGACATGTCGATCCTGGCCTACGACCTTACCGAGGAGGGCCGTTTCGCCAACAAGCGCCTCGTTTACAAGTTCCCGACGTACACGGTCGACGGCATCATGTTCGACGAGCATGGCCGCCTCTGGGTGGCGCGCTGGCTGCACGGGACTGTGGATGTGCTCGACGTCGAGGAAGGCAAGCTGCTCATGAGCTACAAGATGGGCGGCAACCGGGTGACCAACCTCTGCTTTTACGACACCTCTGCGTATGTGACCGTCGCCGGCCGCCACAGCATCGAGCGCCTCGACGTCGGTGTGCGCGGCGCCCGGATCGTGCCCGGCTCATGAGCGCCCGTCTCAGGGCCTGGGCCATGAGCGCGTAGTGTCGGGGCCGCTCTCCGGCATCAGGGTCGTTGAGTTCAGCCAGGTCATCGCCGGCCCGGTCGCCGGGCTCCTGCTTTCCGACCTGGGCGCAGATGTCATCAAGGTCGAGCCGCCTCAGGGCGAATCGTGGCGGCTGATGACGCCGCTAACCCCGACCGAGAGCCGCGGATTCGTGGCGGTGAACCGGGGCAAGCGAGGGATCGCGGTCGATCTGGCGAGGCCGGCCGGCCGTGAAGTAGCCCACCGCCTGGCGAAGCGGGCGGACGTGGCCCTGATCAACTATCGCGCGGACGTGCCGGCAAGGCTCGGAGTCGACTACGAGACGCTGTCGAAGGTCAACCCGAAGCTCGTTTACTGCGAACTGACGGCGTTCGGGCGGAAAGGGCCGTGGGCCGGGCGCCCCGGCTACGACCGCATCGTGCAGGCCGAGAGCGGGATGATGGTCGCCGAGGGGCTGACCGAGGCCGGCCTACCGAGGCCTGTGCTGTCGACCCCGCCCGCGGACCTGGCGGCCGGCTACGGCATGGCGTTGACGGTGTGCGCGGCTCTGTTCCACCGGGAGCGCACAGGACGAGGGCAGAAGATCGAGACGTCGCTGTTCTCGAACGGCCTGATGCTGCAGGTGCTGGCGCTGACTCGGCTGGAGGGGCGCCTGTCGCCGTCACAGAAGTTCGTGCAGGAAGAGCTACCCACCCGCAAGACGGCCGGCGACCGGTTCGCCGAGATAGCCCGTGAGTATCACCGGCGACGTCTCAGCAGTATTTACCGGGTCTACTACCAGCCTTACCGCACGAAGGACTGGCTGGTCATGCCAGCCGCGCTCAGCGAGTCGCTCCAGAAGAAGATGATGGCGGTGCTCGGCCTGCACGACTCACGCTTCGACCCGGGTAAGGATCCCACGGTGCCCGCGCCAGTCGAGCAGGACGAGAAGCTGATCGCCGAGATGGAGAAGGTGTTCGTTACCCGCACGACTGCAGAGTGGCTCGAGATCTTTGACCGTGCCGGAGTCCCGGCGGGGGCGATCAACTTCGTGGAACAGATGATCGACAACGAGCACGCGAGGGCGAACGGTCTGATCGTCGAGCAGGTCCACGAGGTGTTCGGCAAGGTGACGACCGTCGGGCCGGCATTTCGCATGTCTGAGACCGACCTCGAATCGCGCCTCCCCGCACCCGCTCTGGGCCAACACACGGATGAGATCCTTCGCCAACTCGGGTACTCTGGCGACGAGATATCCGCCCTCCGAGCGAGCGCCGTCCTCGGGCCTGCGAGGGCCACTGCGGGGGTGCCCAAGCAGGGACGAGAGGCCCCCGCGAGACGAGTGAGAGGAGACGAGTGCTAGGACTCGAGAGACAGCTCGTCTACTTTCCCGATCCGACGCATCTGCGGACGCCGGCCTCGGTCGGCCTCGATTTCGCCGATGTGTGGCTCACCGCCGCGGATGGCGTCCGGCTTCACGGGTGGTGGATCCCCGCGTCCGGCAGACATGCCGTCCTCATCTTCCACGGCAATGCCGGCAACATCAGCTTCCGCCTCGGCGAGATTGCACTGTTCGCCTCTCGTTTGCAGGTGAGTGTCTTCCTGCTCGACTACCGCGGCTACGGGCTGAGCGAGGGGAAGCCGTCAGAACGCGGTACCCAGCTCGATGCCGAGGCCGCCGCCAGGTACGTGGTCAACGACCTCGGCATTCCACCGCGGCGCCTCATCTACCTCGGACGTTCTCTCGGCGGCGCAGTCGCAACACAGCTCGCCGTACGTCGACCCCCCGCCGCTCTGATTCTCGAGTCACCCCTGCCATCGGTGATGCGAATGACTCGCTTTTCGTACCCGTGGCTCGCCCCGGTCGTCACGCCGTTGTTCCTGACCCGTTACGACACCCTTCGAACGCTCCGCCACGTACGGGTGCCTGTATTCGTGGCGCATGGCGATCAGGACGAGACGATCCCCTTCGAGCTGGGGCGAGAGGTCTTCGACGCGGCCCCGGATCCGAAGGTCTGGTTCCCGGTCGTCGGCGCCGGGCACAACGACATGGCGGTCGTGGGCGGCGTGGCATACTTCGACGCCATCGACGCGTTCATCTCGGCGCACGTTCCCTGACTTCGAGCGACGATCAGGACCGGCGCTCGACCTCGGCGACTGAGACTTCCCGGCGTTCCGTCGCGCTTTGGATGACGGCGAACAGGGTCGCCAGGATGTGCCGCCCCTCGGCGCCGGTCAGCGACGCGCTGCTCTTGCCCTCGGCAATCGCCGACGTGAACGCCTGCCCGCCTCCACGGAAGCTGTCGCCCCAGTCTGTTTCGACATCAGAGTGGTGCGTGACCCGGCCGTCGCGGTAGACGGTGACCGGAGGCGCGCCAAGCAGGTCTGCGGTACACCGGTTGACCCAGACGATCCCCTTCGTACCGGTGATTTCCAGCAGGTCCTCTCCGGAGTAGTAGCGGGTCCTCACCTGCATGTCAGGCGACGACGTTACCTGCCAGCATCCGTACCTGGGCACACTCGATGAAGCAACGGGGCGGTGCTGCCACGTGATCATGGCAGGCGATCCGCCAAGGTACCGGCCGGATGCCTTGCGGAGGTCCGCAAACGCGTGGACCCGGTCGAACTCGCCGAAGAAGTAGTAGCCCATGGCCGCATGGTGATGGCCGGCGTCGAACAGCTGCCCCGGGGGCCCTCCCTTCGCTGGGTCGGCACGCCAGGTCTGCGACTCCTTCCACACCGTCCACCCGCCCACCGGCGTGCCGCCGACCACCTTGATCCGGATCGAAACCGGATCGCCGATCTCCCCGGAGTCGATGATCGACTTCGCTCGCATGTGCGGCTCGTAGTGGTGGAAGTTCTCCAGCACACGGAAGATCCGCCTCGCCTTCTTCGCGGCTGCGACCATCTGGTCCGCCTCGCCGACGGACAACGCCATCGGCTTCTGCAACGAAACGTGTTTTCCCGCTCGCAGCGCGGCCACAGTCGCCGGCAGGTGCAGGTGGTGCGGCAGCAGGACCTCGACGGCGTCCACCTTCGGGTCGGCCAGCAAATCCTCGTAACTTTCGTATGCCTGTTTCGCTCCCCACTGGCGCACGCGCTCCTCGGCCCGCCCCGGGGACGCATCGGCTACGGCGTACAACTCGCCGGAGGGGCTGTCCCGATAGGCCAGTGCGTGCAGGTCGGCGATACGACCGGCACCGATGAACCCGACTCGGACCTTTGCCATAGAGGTGCTCCTGCGTATTCGCACGCGCCGCAAGTTCACGCGACGTGAGCGGGCGCATATTGTGCACCTGCGCGTTCGTGTGCGCTTGCCCTACCGCCGAGCGCCTGAACGGCATCAAATGCGTCCGGCAGCGGGCGATGATGGCTAGGCTAAGCTATGCGTGGCATGGCGATGAATAGGCGAGTCCGAAGCGAGATCCCGGCCATCGACGACGACCTCGACGTGCAGGCCGGTCAGGCCGTCCTCTCCGAGGCTTCCCGGAAAAAGGTCGCGGCAGGCGTCAAACACATCATCGACGCCGTCAACAAGTACATCGAGCACGAAGGAACCCGCGACACGCCTGCCCGAGTGGCACGCATGTACGAAGAGCTGCTGGCCGGCTATGTCGTCGACCCGAAGAAGATGCTCAACAACGCCCTCTTCGCGGTCGACTACGACGAGATGGTGGTCGTCAAGGACATCGAGTACTACTCGCTCTGCGAACACCACCTGCTGCCGTTCTTCGGCACCGCCCACGTCGGCTACCTGCCCGACGGCAAGGTGGTCGGCCTGTCGAAGATCCCGAGGCTGGTCGACATCTTCGCCAGGCGGCTCCAGGTCCAGGAGCGGATGACGCAGCAGATCGCCGGCTTCCTCGAGGAGCTCGTGCAGCCGCAGGGCGTGGGGGTGGTCGTCGAGGGGACTCACCTCTGCGCGGCGATGCGGGGGGTGAAGAAGCCAAGCGCCAGGATGGTGACGAGCGCCGTGCTGGGGCGGTTCCGAACCGACCCCAGGACACGTGAGGAGTTCATGTCCCACCTTCGGCGTGACTCCGGCGAGGCCTTCTGAGGAGTCCGACCCGGAACCGAGGATGGAGATCACCGGTCGAGTCGCCCTGGTGACCGGCGCAGGCCGCCGGGTCGGACAGGGCGTGGCGGTCGCACTCGGGAGGGCGGGGGCGAAGGTCGCCGTGCACTACAACTCGTCGAAGGACGGCGCTCAGAAGACGGTGCGAACGATCCTCGACGGCGGGGTCGCCTCGGCCGGGAAGCCAGGTCGGGCAGCCAAGTCAGGT
>Ga0233424_10002949_pt1 | contig 11453 bp, 10 predicted proteins | sample Watercolumn_Towu_FD_181011 | JGI IMG/M metagenome (GOLD analysis project Ga0233424, IMG submission 181011) | Freshwater microbial communities from Lake Towuti, South Sulawesi, Indonesia - Watercolumn_Towuti2014_125_MG | ecosystem: Environmental > Aquatic > Freshwater > Lake | place: Indonesia... | reverse complement strand
ACCAATTATTCGGCTATCGCCAACCAGGCGCCGGTGTGGGTGGGGTTTGGCAACTTCAGCGAGATATTGAACGACGAACAACTGTGGAAGTACTTCGCCACCACCGGCCGGTATGCGCTGGCGTCGGTGAGCCTGCAAACGATTTTGGGTTTTACGCTGGCGATGCTGGTGCGCCAGAAATTCTGGGGCAGTGGCGTTGCCACCACACTCATTCTCGTGCCCATGATGCTCTCGCCCGTAGTGGTCGGACTGTTCTGGAAACTGATGTACGACCCGACATTTGGTTACGTCAATTTTCTGTTGGGCTTCGACAACGCGCGGCTTGCGCCGGAATGGCTGGGCAGCCGCTGGGCCGGCGACCCCGTGCCCGGACTAGCGCTGTTGTCAGTGGTGATCGTCGATGTGTGGATGTGGAGTCCCTTTGTAATGTTGCTCGTGTTGTCCGGCCTGAATGCCATTCCCGATTATTTGTACGAAGCCGCGGCCATTGACCGCGCCAGTTCGTGGTTTCAGTTCTGGCGCATCACCCTGCCGCAGGTGGCCCCGCTCCTGCTCATCGCCGTGCTCTTCCGCACCATCGAAGCGTTCAAATCGTTTGATCTCGTAATGGGCATGACCGGCGGCGGCCCCGGCGACCAAACGGAATTGATCGCGGTGAACCTGTACCGCCAGGCCTTCCTCGGCCAATTCCAGACTGGGCAGGCGAGTGCGCTGGCCTACATCATCCTGGTCATCATTATTGCTGTGAGCAATCTTTATATCAAATACTTGAATCAAATTCGAGGCGGGGAGATTTAGATCTTGGCGCGTTTTGAAGATACCGGCCCCGGCGTGCCCGTCGTCGAATCAATCCGGGTGGACAAGGTCAGCCCCACCGCCCGGATCTTCGGCGGCGTCCGCGCTCTCATTGTCCTCGCCTTCGCGATAATTGGTCTCATTCCCGTTGTTGTGATGGCGTCTACGGCGTTCAAGACTCGCGCCGATATTGTATCCACCCCGCCCAAAGTCTTATTTCAGCCCACATTACAGGGCCTGGTTTATCTGCTCACCGAGCGGGCCGTGGCCTCTCCGTCACGGTTGGAAGAACTGAAGAAGAATGCCGAAACCGGCAACCTGACTTTTTTTCAACAGATTGCGCTCGACTCCGGGCAGGAGATCACCGGCCCCAGCGATTACATCTTCCGCCTGCGAAACTCGCTTATCATCGCCGGGTTCTCCACACTGGCCTCGGTCGTCCTCGGATTGTTCTCGGCCTATGCCTTCAGCCGCTTCAACGTCCCCGGCAAAGACGACCTTTTGTTTTTCATTCTGAGCACCCGCATGTTGCCCGCGGTCGTCGTCACCATCCCGCTTTTCCTCATGTATCGCCAGTTGGGGTTGCACGACAAGCACCTCGGCATGATTCTGCTCTACACCGTATTCAATCTGTCATTCTCGGTGTGGCTTCTCAAGGGCTTCATCGACGAGATCCCGCGCGAGTACGAAGAGGCGGCGCTGGTGGATGGCTACACGCGCTGGCAGGCGTTTTATAAAATTGTTCTGCCGCAGGCCGTCACCGGCATCGCGGCCACCACGGTGTTCTGCCTCATCTTTGCCTGGAACGAATATGCCTTCGCCCTGATGATGACCAGCGACAACGCCCAGACCGCGCCGCCGGCCATTGCCACCATGCTCGGGCGCGGCGGCATCGAGTGGTCGGCCATCGCCGCTGGGACGCTGGGCTTTCTGATCCCAGTGGTCATTGTCACTTTCACCCTGCGCAAATACTTGTTGCGCGGAATCACCTTTGGCGCGATTCGGCGGTAACTTGCACAGACCTCACAGGTCTTTAAGACCTGTGAGGTCTATGAAGAACACATGGCAACCATCGAACTCAAGCAAGTCGAAAAGAAGTTTGGCAGCCTATTCGCCGTCAAGCCGATGGACCTCACCATCACCGACGGCGAATTTGTGGTATTGCTCGGCCCCTCCGGGTGCGGCAAAACAACCACCCTGCGGATGATCTCCGGGCTGGAAACGGTGAGCGGCGGGCAGATCCTGCTCAATGGGCGCAATGTCACCTGGCGGCACCCCAGCGCGCGAGACATCGCCTTTGTCTTTCAGTTTTATGCGCTCTACCCGCACCTCACCGCGCGCGAAAACATTGCCTTCCCGCTTCAAGCACAGCGCGAGTCGAGCGAGACGATTGAACAGCGGGTCAAAGAAGTGGTGAAGTTACTGCAAATCGAGCACCTGCTGAACATGCGCCCCGGCAAACTGAGCGGCGGCGACCAACAGCGCGTGGCGCTGGCTCGCGCCCTCGTGCGCCGTCCGGCGGCCTTCCTCATGGACGAGCCGCTCGGCGCGCTGGACGCCGAGTTCCGCGAAACGATGCGGGCTGAGATCAAGCGCCTGCACATTCTCCAGCACGCTACCACGGTGTATGTGACGCACGATCAAATTGAAGCCATCGCCATGGGCGACCGGATTGTGGTCATGTCGGCGGCGGAAGTTCAGCAAGTGGGCACGCCGCACGATGTGTATTACGACCCGGCGAATTTGTTTGTGGCGCGCTTCATCGGCAGTCCCGGGATGAATCTGGTGCGCGGGAATTACACGGAGGGCGTTGTGCGTTTGCCCGGCGACAACCGCTATCCCGCGCCCGAAGCGTGGCGCGGCGTACTGCCCGGCGGCGATATTGTCCTCGGTTTCCGCCCGGAGGCCGCGTATATCAATCCGAACGGCACATTGTCGGGCGAGGTCTACGCCTCCGACATGCACGGCGCGTACACCATGCTTCACGTCAATCTCAACCAGACCGACATCGTGCACATTCGCGGCGACCGCCAGACTCTTTACCCCATCGGCACGCCGGTGCGTTTCGATCTCGATCCGGCGATGGCGCGTTTCTTCGAACCCGCCACCGAGAAGGCTTTGCGCCGGGCGGAGGTGCGGGCATGAGCAACGTCGAACTGCGCGGCCTCACCAAACACTTCCCCGGCGTGACAGCCCTCAACGAGGTGTCGTTCTACATCAGCAATGGCGAATTCTTCGTCCTGCTCGGCCCCACCGGCGCCGGCAAGACGACCACCCTGCGCATCATCGCCGGATTGGAAAAGCAGGACGCGGGCAGTGTGATCTTCGACGGGCAGCCCATGGAGAGCGCTACGCCTGCCGACCGCGATATCGCGTTTGTCTTTCAGCAATACTCGCTCTATCCTACGATGTCGGTGTACGACAATCTGGCGTTTCCGCTCCGTTCACCCCTGCGCAGGATGCCGGAAGCCGAAATCAAAACTCGGGTGGAGGCCGCCGCCGAAATTCTGCGCATCGGCCATTTGCTCACCCGCAAGACAGCGCGCCTCTCCGGCGGCGAGATGCAGCGCGTCTCGATTGGCCGCGCCATTGTCCGCAACCCGCGCGTCTTCCTCATGGACGAGCCGCTCTCGAATCTCGACGCCAAACTGCGCGAATCATTGCGCGTCGAACTCAAGCACATCCAGAAGACGCAGGACAGCACGACCCTGTTCGTCACCCACGACCAGATCGAAGCGCTGACGATGGCTGACCGCATCGGCATTCTTCGTGAAGGGCGAATTGTGCAGGTGGGCACGCCGCAGGATATTTATGACCGGCCCGCCACGACGTTTGTGGCGCAGTTGGTTGGCACACCGCGCATCAATCTCTTTGAGGCGAATCTTGAAGATGGCGCTCTGTATCTCAAGAACAGCAATTTGCATCTGCCGGCCTCCGGTGTTTCAATGCCGGCGTCCCTGCTCGTCGGCATCCGCCCCGAAGATGTCAGGCCGGAGGCCCAGGGCAAGTTCGTTGGCAAATTGACGCTCACCGAACCGTTGGGCGTGGAAACCATTCTGCATATTGAATCCGGCGGGCAGACGCTGTTGAGCCTTGTGCCGGGCATGACCAGTGTGCGAGTCGGCGACGACGTGCGTTTCAATCTCGCCCAGGAGAAATTGCACTACTTCGGGTTGGACAGGAAGCGTATTCATATACAATCGTAGGGCAAGGTGTCAAGTGGCCCTGCGGATGGTTAAGGAGCGGAACTTGTGAAATTCGGAGTCAACACCTGGGTTTGGACATCGCCGCTGACCACGGAGGAGCTGGAGAAACTTGCCCCGCAGGTGGCCGGGATGGGTTTCGACTGGATCGAGACGCCGTTGGAGTCCATTTCGGATATGGATCACAAGCGGGGCGCGGAGATTATTCGCCGCCACGGCCTGGGCGTTAGCGCGTGCGCCGCCATGGGCCCCGACCGCGATCTCATTCATCCCGACCCGGCCATCCGCGAGAATGGGGCGAAGTATTTGCGCGGGGCGATTGAGGCGACAGCTGCCCTCGGCGCAACCAACCTGGTCGGCCCGATGTATTCCGCCGTGGGCCGCACCTGGCAACAGACGCCCGCCGAGCGCGTCGCCGACCTCACCCTGTTGGTCGGGCAGCTTCGCGCGCTGGCCGAATACGCGGGCGAGAAGAGGGTGGTGCTGTGCATCGAGCCGCTCAATCGATTCGAGACCAGCTTTATCAATCTGACCTCGCAGGCGATTGAGGTGGTCGATCGGGTGAACCATCCGGCCTGTCAAATCATGCTCGACACGTTTCACATCAACATCGAAGAGAAGTCGGCGGGCGCGGCCATTCGGGCCGCCGGAAAACGCCTCCGGCATGTGCACGCTTGCGAGAACCATCGCGGCGCGCCCGGCTCCGGCAACGTTGCCTGGAATGAAGTGGCTCAGGCCCTGAAAGACATCGGCTACGATGGCCCGGTCGTCATCGAGTCGTTTACCAGCAAGGTCAAAAGCATCGCCCGAGCCGCCGCCGTCTGGCGCTCTTTCGCCCCGACCCAGGATGATTTGGCGAGAGACGGGTTGGCGTTTCTAAAGAGATTGTTGGCGCAATAAACGATTAACCCAATAACCGCTTCTTCCGAAATCGAAGTTATTCGTTATTGGTTTTTATGAAAACCATCGCCCTCATCGGCGCGCTCGACACCAAAGGCCGGGAGTTCGCCTTCGCCAAAGCCGAGATCGAACGGCGTGGTCAGCGCGCGCTGGTGATCAACACGGCGGTGATCGGCGAGCCTGCGTTTACGCCCGACGTTTCGGCAGAACGGGTGGCCGAATCGGGCGAGGCCACTCTCGCCGCATTGCGCGCGCAAGCCGACCGTGGCGCGGCGATGGAGGTGATGACGAAGGGCATCGCAGTCGTCGTCAAGGAATTGTTCGACGCGGGCCGCATTGATGGAGTGCTTGGAATGGGCGGCTCGGCGGGCACGGTGATTGCCACCTCGGCCATGCGCGCCCTGCCGGTGGGCGTGCCGAAAGTGATGGTGAGCACCCTGGCCTCCGGCGACGTAAAGCCTTACGTGGGCACCAAAGACGTGGCGATGATTCACTCTGTGGTGGACGTGGCCGGGGTGAATCAAGTGAGCGCGCGAATCTATGCCAATGCAGTGGGAGCAATGGTGGGCATGTTGGAGACCGACCCGCCCTCCGTCGAAACAAAGCCGTTGGTCGCCGCTTCCATGTTTGGCAACACGACGCCGGTCGTGACGCGGTGCCGGGACGCATTGGAGAAGCAGGGCTACGAAGTGTTGGTGTTTCACGCCGTCGGCACGGGCGGGCAAACGATGGAAGACCTAATCCGGGCGGGCTACTTCAGCGCCGTGGCCGACATCACCACGACCGAATGGGCCGACGAGCTGGTGGGCGGGGTGCTCACGGCGGGGGCCACGCGCATGGACGCCGCCGCCGAGGGCAACGTGTCTCAGGTCATTTGCCCCGGTTGCCTCGATATGGCTAATTTCTGGGCGCGCGACACGGTTCCGGCGAAATACGGCAACCGCCTCTTCTATCAGTGGAATCCAAATGTCACTCTGATGCGCACGACGCCGGAAGAGAATGCACAGCTGGGCCGTATCCTCGCCGAGAAGGCGAACAAAAGCCAAGGGCCGGTTGCGTTCTTTCTGCCGCTCAAAGGTGTTTCGATGCTCGACGCGCCCGGCAAAGAGTTCTGGTGGCCCGAAGCCGATCAGGCCCTGTTCGAGGCTATCAAACGAACCTCCCGCCCCGACATTCCCGTGTACGAATTGGATCACAACATCAACGACGATGCCTTTGCCGACGCGGTGGCGGAGAAGTTGCTGGAGTTTTTGACGAACTAATTCTCCAATCCTCCAATCCTCTTTTTTGAGAATTGGAGGATTGGAAAATTCCAGGAGTCTTTCATGGAAAAACGTTTGCGTGTACCGATCGGTCTGCCGGGCACGGCGGTTGCCTTGCTGGCGGTGGGGATCGTCGCCAACATCGTCATCCCCTCCGTGGCGACGCCGGAACAGTTGGCCGACAACGTGTTGCTTAACGCCATTCCGTTCATTCTTATCTTTGTCTCCATTATCCTGGGCTTCATCACGCTGATTGTCTTCACCGCCAGCCGGCTCAATCACAACATTGGTGCTGCGACGCATCGCGCGGTCGAGACCCTGCTCATCGCCGGAATTGTGCTGGGCGTGTTCGGCATGTTCCAGCCGTGGTTCTTCAGCCTCTACAAAATCGGCTTCATGCTCCTGCTGTTATCTACTCTGGGCTTTATTCTTTGGAGTCACATCGTCCCCAAACGCGCCAACAGCCAATAACCAACAACCAATTACTGTTTACTGTTCACTGCTCGCTGTTTACTGTCCATTCATTCACCATGCCCTTCATCCCCCGTCAAGAATCCCTCCGCCGCCTCCGGGCCCAAACCGCCGCTGGCAGGGCCATCATCGGCGCGGGCGCGGGCACCGGCATTTCAGCCAAGTTTGCCGAGAAGGGCGGCGTGGACATCATCATCATCTACAACTCCGGCCGCTATCGCATGGCCGGGCGCGGCTCGTTGGCGGGCCTGTTGCCCTACAGCGACGCCAATGCAGTGATGATGGAAATGGCGGGCGAAGTTCTGCCGGTGGTGGAAGACACTCCGGTGTTGGCCGGTGTGTGCGGCACTGATCCGTTTCGATTGATGCCGGTCTTTCTGCGCGAGGTGAAAGCCAAAGGTTTCGACGGTGTGCAGAACTTTCCGACCGTCGGGTTGTTCGAAGGCAAGTTTCGGCAGAACCTCGAAGAGACCGGAATGGGTTATGGCCTCGAAGTGGAAATGATCCGACTTGCGCGCGAATTGGATTTGCTCACCTGCCCGTATGTGTTCACGCCCGACGAGGCTGTGGCAATGGCAAAGGCTGGCGCCGATGTGCTGGTGCCGCACATGGGCCTCACCACCAAAGGCGCCATCGGCGCGGAGACGGCCTTGACGCTGGACGAGGCGGCCAAACGGGTGCAGGCCATGCGCGATGCGGCGGTGGCCGTCAACCTAGACATCATCGTATTGTGTCACGGCGGCCCCATCGCCGAACCCGAAGACGCGAAACACATTCTCGAACACACCCACGGCATTGCCGGATTCTTTGGCGCGAGCAGTATCGAGCGGTTGGCAGTAGAATCGGCGATTACGGAGCAGGCCAGACGCTTTAAGGAGTTGAAACTGAAGGCTAATAACTAATAACCTACTTACGGAGTAGAGGTTATTGGTTATTGGCCGCTACCGGAACCATGCGCGGATACGCTTTCGATATGCTGTTGAGCGAACTGGCTGATGTGGTTGGTGAACAGCATGTCACCACCCGCGCCAGCGATTTGCTCGCTTACGCCACCGACTGGTCGTGGATGCCGCAAATGTGGCTGGATCGGGGCAAGGCGCCGGTGACGCCTGATGTGATCGTGCATCCGGCCTCGGCGGAAGAGATTTCGCGGGTGCTCAAGATCGCCAATGTCTATCGGATGCCCGTGGTGCCCTGGGGCGGCGGCTCCGGCACCCAGGGCGGAACACTGCCCATCTTCGGCGGCATCCTTTTGGACACAAAGCGCCTTGAGCAGATCATCGCCATTGACGAGAAGTCGTTGACGGTGACGGCTCAGGCCGGGATCATCGGTACGCAACTGGAATGGGCCTTGAATGATAAAGGATTGACCCTGCCGCACTATCCGGCCTCGGCCAACGCCGCTACGCTCGGCGGGTACCTTGCGGCGCGTGGTTCAGGCGTGATTTCGACGAAGTATGGCAAAGCAGAGGACCTGGTGCTTTCCATCGAGGCGGTGATGCCGAACGGCGACATCATTCGCACCCCGCCTGTTCGCAGTCATGCCAGCGGGCCGGGGCTGATGAACTTCCTGGTCGGCTCGGAAGGAACCCTGGGCGTGATCACTGAGGCGACCATGCAGATTGAACATCTGCCCGAATGCCGCCTCTTCCGCGCGGTGTTGTTCGACGATATTTCGCAAGCTCTGGAGGCCGGACGCCGCATCATGGCCGCGCGCCTGCAACCCACGGTGATCCGCCTCTACGATCAGGCTTCAACCGTCTCACTCATCAAGCGGGTGCTCAATCTCGACTTGCAGGGCGCATACATGATCCTCGGCTTTGACGGGTTCGAAGAGATCGCCTCAGCGCAGGAGAAACGGGCCATGGCGGTTTGCACCGAGCTTGGCGCCCGCGACCTGGGCCGCGAATCGGGCGAGCATTGGTGGAATCACCGCTACGATTTTTATTACCCGCCCCTCGGCCTCACTTTGCCGAAGATGTATGGCACGATTGAGACGGTGGCGACGTTTGCCAACATCGAGCGCTTGTATTGGGTGAAGAAGCAGGCAATCGAAGCGGACTTTGCCGACTGGAAGACGCGCTACATTGCCCATTTCTCGCACTGGTTTCCGTGGGGGGTCATGGTGTACGACCGCTTCATCATCGACGAGCCGCCGGAGGACCCGCACGAAGCGTTAAAACTCCACAACCGAATCTGGACGACGGCGGCGCGCACTTCGCTGGCGAACGGCGGCATGTTGAACGAACATCACGGCATCGGCCTGAAACTCGGGCGGCTGATGCGCGAGCAGTACGGCGCGGGCTGGGAAACGTTGGAAACGATCAAACACGCCCTCGATCCGCGCGGCATCATGAATCCTGGCAAGTTGGGGTTCAGTGTTTAAGAGGAAGGGGACTCGGCCGGAGAGAAAGAGCGAGCCGTGAGGAAGCCAGCGTTCTATCTCGCGTTGATCGGCGTTATCGGGGTAGGCGGCCCGTTGGGGTGGCAGGTGGCTCGCGTGCTGGCCGCCCCCGACGACAGGAGCACGTACCGCGCGCTCGACCCTAATGTGTACTACCCGAACTTCTTCAAGCAGTTTGCGCAGGCACGGACGCGCGGCGCGGCCTGGGTTTTGGTTCCTCCAGAAATGGCGCTGGCCTACGTAGGCCGCACCCGGGTGTGCCCGGATCAACAGATCAGTTCCCTGCCCGTCGAAGATGGGCGGAAAGTTTTCATCATCACCCGCACCTGCCCATACAGTCGAATGGTCGTGAGACAGTATCGGCTGGAAATGATCGAGCGTGACGGCGCGGGGGAGATCGAATGGGCCGGGATGCGCCTGAAGTGCGCCGTCAACCAGAGTCCGGTCGGGGCGTATCTCGTCAACCACAACCCGTTTGCGGCCCGCTTCGCGTGGGCCATGCCGATCAATAAAGTCGTGCGTTCGTTTGCAAACACTTTGAATCTCTGGATGCCAGAATGTCCGTGACACTGGCCGATCACGCTTCCAACTACAACCTGTGCCGTTTCTGCCTGATGTGCCGCCACGTCTGTCCGGTGGGGCGTGTTACCAAGCGCGAGGCCACCACGCCGCATGGCTGGGCCTTGCTGATTTCTTCCGTTGATCGTGGGCAGATGGAGTGGGACGCCGACACGGTGGACACTCTTTACCAATGCGCGCAATGCAATTTATGCCTGGCCAACTGCGTAACCGATCAGCCGTTGCCCTCGGCCATCGCCGCCGCCCGCGCCCATGTCGCCGCGCTTGGCGCCGCCCCCGAATCAGTGACGGCCCTTGATTCAAAACTGAAAGAATGGGGCAACCCATACGCTGCCATCACGCCGGCATCCGCCGGCGGCAAAGCCGGGATCGCTCTTTTCGTCGGCGCGGCGGCTCAGTATTTGCGCCCGCAAACTTTGGCGGCGGCGCGGAAATTGATGGAGGCGTTGGGCTTCGCGCATCAGCCGATTGGCGTGGGGCTTTCATCGGCCTATTTGCCGCATTCGCTTGGCCTGCGCGGAACGGCGCGGGCGCTGGCGGGATCGGCTCTGAGTGAGATTGTGGCTAGCGAGTGTTCGCGATTGGTGGTGCTCGCCCCGCAGGATGCCCACGCCTTCAAACACATTCTGCCCGAACTGGGCTTGCCCCTGCCGGATGGAGTCGAAGTGATCGAGTTGATGGCTCTGTTGGCAGAGGGATTGAATTCGGGACGATTGAGTCTTAGGCGCTTAGAGCATTCGCTCACGTATCACGATCCGACGCTCACTCCGCTTCTTGGAAATCGCGCCACGCTGGCCCGGCGGGTGCTGGCCGCGCTCACAACCCAGCCGGTGCGCGAAATGTTTTGGCGCGAAGGACGCGCCGCGCCGGGCGGGGCGGTGGGCGGGCTGGAGTTTACCCACCCGGCGCTGGCCGAACGGATGACGCGCGATCGATTGGCGGAGGCGGCCTCCACCGGGGCGAATCTGCTGGTCACCGAGGACCCGGCGGCGCTGGCGCACTTCGCCGCCCACGCGAATGAGGCCGGGATCAGGATCGAAGGTTTATACGAACTTGTCGGGCAACAATTGAGTTGACGGGAGGTGCCGCAGTCAATGAACAGTAATCCGTAAACAGTGACTACTCAATCACATTACCGGTGAAGAAAGGCATGAACACTCCCGAATTGCGGTTCACCACCCCGCCGCGCAAGAAACTCACCGTCGCTGACGAGGGCGGCTATTTTGTCGCCACTTTCTGTCTTTGTAAGTCATCATTTTAATTTTTAGAAAGTCATTCACTAATCTTTTTTAACTTCGGCAACTTTACCCATTGGTTTGGTCATGATCTCGTGTTGGCCTCCTCATGATGATTATATTTCCATAAATAAATAAGGCCCTCAAACGAGGGCCTTCTTAATTAAAGATAATTTTTGAAAGTCGACCGACTTTCTACCAACGAGTAGAAAGTTCATTGCTATCAATGAAATAAGCAATCTCTCTTTCTGCGGAAGCTTTTGAGTCCGAGCCGTGAACAGCTGAACTGCGACTGAGCGCAAGCGAGTTTTTGGATCGGATTGCGTTATTGGTACCGCCACCGCGCAAGCATCGGCACCGCTACTTTGGGGTACTGGCGCCGAACTCGGCGTGGCGGGAACTGGTGACGGCGCAGGCTGGGCGGAAGCTGGCTGCGGGGCGTAAGCCAACGCGGCCAAAGGCAGCGGATGCAGACACCGGCGCTGCGCGGAGCGGACACCCGGCACGATATTTGTGGGCACAGTTGCTGGCGCGCATCTACGGGGTGTTTGCGCTCAAGGGCAGCGGGTGCGGCGGGCGGGTGCGCCTGATTGGCTTTATCACA
>Ga0233424_10002947_pt1 | contig 11460 bp, 9 predicted proteins | sample Watercolumn_Towu_FD_181011 | JGI IMG/M metagenome (GOLD analysis project Ga0233424, IMG submission 181011) | Freshwater microbial communities from Lake Towuti, South Sulawesi, Indonesia - Watercolumn_Towuti2014_125_MG | ecosystem: Environmental > Aquatic > Freshwater > Lake | place: Indonesia... | reverse complement strand
GAGCTTCGTTACCAACAGCATTCTTGGCAACCGGTTTTCGAGAACAATTATCCGATTTTTGGACGCGAGGACGGTTCGCGACCACATTGTCACTCTGTTCTTTGACACCTATCGGCCAGACGCCGTTTTTCTAGCCGATCTTTTTGAGGATACTGAAATCAGCATGCTGCGGGAAGCGCGTCGGCGAGGGATTCCCACCATCGGTTACTTGAGCACTTGGGATCGCCTGACTTCTCGTTGGGGGATTAGACTTTTACCAGACACACTCATTGTTTTCAATGAACTTTTGCGAGACGAGGCTATTTTATACGCAGATATGCCAGCCAAAAAAATTGTGGTTTCCGGCGCTGTCCAGCTCGATCTTCATCTAGCGAAGCCTCCGATGCCGCGCGCTGAATTTCTGAAGAGTCTTCATTTGTCTCTGGACACGAGAATTATTGTCTATGGACCGCTAGGCCGCACATTTGATCCGACCAACCAATCAGATGTCGATATGGTCAAGCTTCTTAATGGTTGGGTCGAATCTGGCGCTTTAGGCAACGGCCCGTTCAAGATTATTGTCCGGTTTCCACCGAACGATTTTGTCGACCGAGGCAAACTACTCGATCTACCTCATGTGATTTACGATATTCCCGGTGTCCGTTTTGCCACCGTTCGTGGACAGGATTGGGATATGAAACCCGAAGAGCTCGATCATCTTCGCGACCTGCTCTCGGCTTCCAGTGTGGTCGTTTGTTATTACAGCAGTTTAAGTATCGACGCTGCAGTGTTTGATGTGCCAGTGATTAACATCAATTTTGATTTGGCAGACGAATCCAGACGACACCCGTATTACCAAACAACCCATTACTCGAAAGTCGCTTCGGTCGGAGGCATTCGTTTAGTCGAGAGCGCGCTTGCGCTCCGGTCGGCAATCAAAGAATATCTTGACGAACCGAGTTGTGATCGCGTTAAACGGGAGGAGCTGGTTAAGCAGCAAGCATACCGGCTAGACGGAGGTTCTGCTCGGCGCATCGTCGATGTTCTTGAACGTTCATTCAAGAAGAATGAAACAAAATAACCTATTTGATCGTTATAAGAGAGCAAGGTTGAGGTTGCTTATAATGGCCAATTTGTGATACAGTATAAACGTGAAGTTGAACCTATCGCGCAAGCGGTATTTTAATTTTAGAGACACTTATGAATCCAAAACTCTCTCACATCACGGTTAAATCGAATGCCACAATCAAAAAACTTATTTCGGCTATGGAGAGCAACAAGCCGGCCAAGACTGGTATTCCATCTGGCTTGGCGCTGGTCGTTGACAACAAAGGCCGACTAGAGGGGATTGTCACCGATGGTGACTTGCGTCGGGCGCTTGCAAATGGAATTACCCTTAACGATTCTGTAGAGCGGGTGATGAATAAAAAACCGCTTCTCATTACCGGCCGTCAGGGCGCCTCTGCCATCCTCTCAATTATTTCCGATCGCAACAGGCGCGAACATCAGGACGCGGCTCATTTTGAGAAAGTCATCTTGGTGGATAATAATCGCCAACCGATTGAAGTATTATCCCTTTATGATCTCTGGAAATCGAGCGATGTCAGATTCAAAAGAATAGGCGTGGTCGGTCTTGGTTACGTCGGTCTGACTCTTGCTCTTACTTTTGCCGATCTCGGCTTCTCGGTCAACGGTGTTGATATCAGTCCTGCAGTCGTGAAATCTCTTCGGACCGGCACGCCGCACTTTTTTGAACAAGGATTGTCCAAACTTCTCAAAGATCATATCGGTAAACGCTTCAACGTGGTCGATAATTTTGATGGGGAGAACGCCTGTGACGTTTATTTCATTACTGTGGGCACCCCGATTGGTAAAGACGGCCTGCCATCGCTTGATTTTATTAGGACGGCATCTGATTTTGTCGGCCGTCAACTTAAGCGTGGTGATTTGGTAGTGTTTCGATCGACGGTGCCGATGGGGACGACCAGAAACACTGCTGTGCCAATTTTGGAGAAGCGGTCTGGTCTTACTGCCGGGGATGGATTTTTGCTTGCCTTTGCGCCAGAACGGACAATCGAAGGCAAGGCTTTAGAGGAGTTGCGCCACTTGCCACAGGTAGTTGGCGGGTTTAATCATGCTAGCGCCGAGTTGACCTCGAATATCTTCAGTTTTATGACCAAGTCAATTGTTCTGGTCGATTCGCTCGAGGAAGCTGAGATGGTGAAGCTCGTCAACAATACTTATCGAGCGGTTACTTTCACTTTTGCCAACGAGTTGTCGCTTATCGCCAAGCGCTGGGGTCTTGATACGCGCCGAGTTATCCATGCGGCGAATTTCGGTTATGAACGCAGCAAGGTGCCGCTACCGTCTCCGGGTGTTGGCGGTTATTGTCTCGAGAAAGATCCGGCAATTTTTCTTCACAGCGCCAAGACAAAGGGTTACGAACCGATACTCTTTAAACACACCACTACATTGAGCAACAGAATGCTCGATCATATTGCTGACGAAATTTTGGTCTTCCTCAAGAAGGGAAAGATTAAGCCGGAAAAAGCCCACGTCTCAATTCTCGGCTTCGCCTTTAAGGGCACTCCGGCGACTTCCGATGTCCGTGGTTCAACCACCTATGGTTTAATCGAGCGCCTAAAGGCACGCAAAGTCAAACATATTCATGGCTATGATCCTTATGTTCGGAAATCTGATATCGATCCTGTGGCCGCCTACCTCCTTCGGCCCGATGAGGCAATCAAAAAAAGTCATGTGGTGGTGGTAATGAACAACAATCCGCACTTTGCCGAGCTCGATATGCGCTCCTATCTAGAGGTCATGAGTCGGCCGGTATTTCTGGTTGATACTTGGGGTCTCTATGATACCGAGGACATCGGCAAACTCGCACATGTTACCCATTACCGATTATAGGCGCCGCTATATTGTCACTAACTTTGCCTACGGGACAGGTCCATTTTTGCGGACAACCGATTTGGCTATCGCTTTTAACCGCGAGTACGAGAAACTCACCGGTTCTCGACTCGGCATTATCGTGCCATGGCTTTACGGCGAGCGTCAGAAACAGGTGATGCTCGAGGAGTTTTCCGAGCACGAAGCGGAGCATCCGGCAGAGATTCTTCTTGATCGCACGCTCGGCGCTTTGTACAGTAAGGTGTTCTATGGTAGTCACAACTATGCCGACGCTCTGACCCAGTGGGTTGAGCAAGCGCTTTTGACTTCGCGAGAAGCTTATCACCATCTCTCTGGTGAACTTATACTCGAGACGCTCTCTGGCGATATTCGCCGAGTTCGCGGCAAAGACATCGCTTTGGAATTGAATCGTTCTCCTCGGATCCGTTTTGGCGTCGCGCCGTCATATTTTACTTCTTTCGCTTCTCTTACCGAGATCCTTGAACAGGCGAGGACTATCAAGAATTTTGTCGTTTCTCCGAAATTGTTGAAGCAAGCCATCGAGACGGCTCGAGAGGTTGAGCGTGGTCATGAACAGTACGCTATCGCTCATCCCGGTACTTTCTCTTATCAAAAAAACCGACAATCTAGGTTTGAAAAGGAAATTCTGGTGCCGCCCATTGCTCCTCCGCCTAAACCCAATCGGGAACGGGGGATCAAGCCAGGAATTTTCGTGACAGTCACGGGAATCCCCGGTCTTGAGCGACTTTATCGAGAAGCTAGCGATCTTGGGCTGGCTCTCTACAGCAACGATACGGACTCGGTTTCAGGCAGTACTAGGGCTTTGCCTCACATCATTTCAAACAAAAGCATTCGTTTCCAGTTTGCTCGTTCGGGATGGAGCTCGGTTTGGATCTCGATGATTTCTGGCACGCCCCTTCTTGTGCCAGAGTACGATCCGACTGACGATCCGGAAATCTGTTTCAATAACCGATGCGTGGAAGCTCTAGGCATAGCCATTGTTTACCGAGGCGAGCCGCTTTCCGAACTGCTTTCACGGACAGATGATGTCCGGTCCGCCAGTCGGCGGGTAAGCGCCGAGGTCAAGAAACGTTTCGGCACTCTTGACGGTAACACATATTGCGCGAAGCTATTTGCGAAAGATTTCGTGACGCGGTATAAATAATCTCTATAACATGACTAAAATAATTGTCGAATTGTGCCAGAATCATGTTGGTGACAGGAATGTTTTGGCGAGGATGATAAAGGAGGCCTCGGAGGCTGGAGCGGATTATGTAAAGATGCAATCGATTTTTTCAGAAGATCTGACGAGGCGTGACGAGTTTGAGGAAGGCCGAGTCGCTCCTGATGGCGTCACTTTGACAATCAAGCGACCGTACCAAGCGGAGTATGACCGTCTGTCTAAATTAGATCTGTCGCTCGACGACCATAAGTTTTTTATCGACGAGTGCAAACGACATCGAGTAATCCCTATGACGACCATTTTCGCCAGAAAGCGCATTCCGGAAGTGGCAGCTTTGCCTTGGCCGGAGCGGGTAGTGAAAGTCGCCAGCTATGATTGTCCGAGTTTCTCGATGATTGCCGAGCTAGCCAAAAATTTCGATCATATTATTGTTTCTACCGGAGCGAGTCATGACCATGAGATTGAAAGAGCGGCTGATTTATTGAAGAAGAGCGGCAAGCGGTTTTCTCTACTCCATTGCGTTACAAGTTATCCGAATACTCTCGAGATGGCGAATTTGAAGCGTATGGATTGGTTGAGGCGCCACAGTGATGAAACTGGCTGGTCTGACCACACATTAGTTGAGCGTGATGGTTTAAAGGCGGCTAAAGTGGCAATATATCTTGGAGCAGATTACATTGAACGGCACTTTACCGTGCTTGAGAAAGATAAAACGAAAGACGGTCCGGTTTCTATTAATCCGGCCATGCTCAAAGAACTCGATCGTTTCCGCAAACTCTCAAAGGCGGACCAACGGGAAGCGATTGATCGGGAGTGTCCGGATTGGCAGTCGCTCTTAGGTAACGAAACACGCCCTTTGACGCCGACAGAGCTTCTAAACCGTGATTACTATCGCGGCCGGTTTGCATCCCATTACGGAGACAAAGTGTTATACAATTGGGATGATTAACTTTTCCCACTATTAATTTTCAAAATATATATGGAAACTAGAGAATCTTTGCGCAAAGCTTTTTTTGACAGAGTTCCGAAAGCTCGTCCGCATAGTCCTGTATTCCAAAAACTCTTCGACCTAATGTACGAGGCGCACCTTAGCGCCCGTCCGGGCAAGAAGCTCTTGAGCATCTATGCTTCCCACGACAAGAGCGGTGAGCGGGAAGCGGTCTACCGCGAGAGATTTTTCAACGAATGCGATTACACCCCCCTCGATTTTTGGCGCGATCAGTTTATCTATGAAGGCAAGCCTTCCGAACCGGATCGGCATCGAATGCCGTTTGCCGACAAGGCGTTTGATATTGTTGTGACCACCAAGTACATGATGGAGCATGTCTCCGAGCCAGAAAAAGTTGTGAACGAGCTCTTCCGCGTGCTCAAGCCGGGTGGCGAAGCGTTTATTATTGCCGCTCATGTCCGCCGTCAACACCAAGCTCCCTACGACTACTACCGATTCACCGAATTCGCGCTCGAGTACCTCTTTAAGAAGGCCGGTTTTTCTGACGTGAAAGTAATTGCTACCAATGGCGCCTTTGTCACTTTGACTTATTACTCCTATTTCTTTCAGCGCCAAACGCCGATGCCGAAGTGGCTTGAGAAATGCTTCGATTTCTTTTACTACTGGGTGATGGAGCCGGTCGGTTTTTTCCTCGATCGCTTTGATAAAGGTTACGGACGGGATTTTAGTCTCTATTTTTATGTCAGGGCTAGAAAGTAGATTTATGGCAAAACAACCCGTTGTAATCGGTTTAATACCAGCCCGTGGCGGTTCTAAAAGGATTCCTCACAAGAATGTGAAGGAATTTTGTGGCAAGCCCCTTATTGCTTGGACGATCGAGGAAGCTAAAAAATCCAAATATATCAGCCGAGTTATCGTTTCGACTGACGATCCTGAAATAGTGGAGGTTGCCAAACGCTACGGCGCTGAAGCGCCTTTTATGAGACCAAAGGAAATTTCTGCTGACCTGACTCCAGACTTGCCGGTTTTTGAACACTTGCTAGAGTGGCTAAAAGTGAACGAAGGGAGCGTGCCGGACATCATTGCTCACCTTAGGGTAACTGGCCCAATGCGTACTAAAGCGGATATGGACAAGGGAATAAGTTTGCTTGTCGAGCGTTCTGAATATGATTCGGTTCGGGCGGCCATTCCGGCGCCCCTTCATCCCCTGAAAACCTACCGGTTGGATGGAGATACTTTATTACCATTTGTCCCAGATGGTGTTTCCGGTTTAAGTGAACCGTTTAATCTACCGGTCCAAGCTCTGCCCAAGGCTTACGCGGCGGTCGGTTACTTCTCGGCCATTCGCTCGAAAACTATTCTTGATCAGCATTCGATGACCGGCAAAAAAATTCTGGGTTATGCGGTTGATGCCAAAAACGCCACGGACATCGACACTCCGGTTGACTTTCTTGTCGCCGAGCTCCGAATGAAAGAAAGACTGGCTAGTCAAAAATAATCATCTAATCCAATGGCTGCCAACAAAGACCTAAAAGAATTTTACGATAGTGTGTACAAAAAAGGGGAGAAGACTCACTACAGCAAATTGATTTTAGGCGGGACGATTACCGAAGAGAAGCGGAAAATCCTTAAGGCGCTGTCTTGGCGAGGGAAGCGAGTGCTTGATGTTGGTTGTGGCACTGGCGAACTCGCCAATCTTATCGCCGAGGCGGGGGCCAAGGAGGTTATCGGTATTGATTATTCTTCTGAAGCCATCAATCTTGCCAAAAGACGTTACCAGAGAGTAAATCTATCGTACGATTGCATAGATGTGGACAATCTGAAAGGAACTTTCGATGTCATCACTTTGGCTGGAGTGCTTGAACATATCGATAAGCCTCTCTCCCTGCTGAAGAAACTGAAGCAGATGCTTCGGCCAGACGGGTCGATTATTGTTACTTGTCCGAACTGGTCTAACCCGCGCGGCTATATTCTGCTCGCCCTTAAAGAGCTTTTCGACGCCAAAATTACTCTCGCCGATATTCACTACTTTACGCCGACCGAATTTGAGAGTTGGGCAACCGATCTTGAGATGGCTTTGGAGTGGGACACTATTGAGCACGATTGGGGACATGGGTCTAAACTGATAACTGATTTCAAGAAGCGTTTGCCGAGCGTGCTCAAAGATTTTAAAGATGTCTCGCCGACCCGGATTGACAGTTTTTTGTCATGGCTTGCTGTCCACGTGCCGACGCTCGAGAGAAAGCAGAAAATGAATGGCGCGGTCGGTTTCTACCACTTTACGCTTAAGAGATAGGACCCCACTCGGGAGTCTTTTTGTCGGATTTATCTACCTAAATCAACACGTCTGTATTGATCACTTTTTCCTTTTTGCATTTTCTCCTCGATTTGTTACTATGTCCCAATGCAAAAAGAAAAACGGAAATTGGTTCGTATGGTTAAAGACGGCAAGGAGGCGAGTTTCAATGATAAACACTTCCATTACAAATACCCAACATTTTGGAAGTGGTTCGATACGATACCTAAGTCGGCAAAGATTGTCGAGATCGGTTGCGGTACGGCTTCGAACACCAAAAAACTTCTCCAGATGGGTTTTTCAAACATTCATTTGCTCGATATAGAAGACCAGCGGACTTTTTCCGAATCAGCGATGGTGCCACGCGATCCTCTCCGAGCCCTGCCATTTACGATTATTGACTCTAACATTGAGCCGTTGCCGTTTGGCGATGGGACTGTCGATTGCGTTATTGCCACCGAGGTTATCGAACATCTTGAAAACCCGTGGTTTTTCATTCGGGAGATTTATCGCGTGCTCGCTCCGACTGGCGTGCTTATGCTTTCAATGCCTATGCCGTGGAATTTCTTGAGCCGGCTTTTGTACTTGCGAAAGGGAATGCTTGAACACTATGGACTGACCCATCCTCACCATCCATGGGCGCCAACCAAGGAGATTTTTCAACAGACGCTCAAAGGGTTTGATCTCAAAGACGCGTTTTACAGCCAGCGAAAGAAAATGCTCATCGAGAACCTGCTCGGTTTCAGTTTAAAATTCAACTTCCCGGCGACGAAAGTGTGGTGTGAATACGCTTGCTTCTTGTTTAAGAAAAATTCCGACCCGGGGGTGATACCTCGCTGGTAAATTGTTATGTCCAACAAAGAGTTTTTTGAATTAAACGGATATCTGCCAAAGATTTTTGTCACCCCGTCTGGTTTTTACACCAAGGCTTTTGACACCATGCTTAAAGAATATGGCAGTGACCGCGATGCTCTCGCCAAAGTTACGAAGGAGGCGACTGTGCCGTTTATCGAAGAGTTGAAGAAAAACAAGCACATCACCGCCATGGTCAAGGAACTCATCGGTCCCTACCGCGTCTACAGCGTCTCTATATTCAACAAGTATCCCGGTACGTCTTATGTCGGTTGGCATCAGGACGCGCCCTACTGGCGCGGTTGGAAAAAGAGTAAGAAGGAAGTGGTTACCGCTTGGTATGCTGTTGACGATAGTTTTATCGAAAACGGATGTTTGAAAGTGATTCCGGGCACGCACAAGAGCATTATCAAACACGCCACTGTCACTGATGAAGGAAACATGCTGCCGCAGAACATGGTGGTTACCGGTGTTGACCTGTCAAAAGCTGTTTCGTTGGTTTTAAAGTCTGGTGAAGCATCTCTTCACCATGGTTTGATTGTCCACGGCAGTGAGGCAAATACTTCAAATCTTCGGCGGTCGGGGATTGCCATTCGATATATTTCAACTACTTGGTGGGACAGATTGTCGGCCAAGAAAAAGTGGCTTAAAAAGTAAGGGGACAGGATGGCGGCGGGCAAAGCCCGCCGCCATCCTTTTTTGCCCGGCGGAGTCCGGATGTGCTATAGTGCCTCTCATGCAACTTAACCTCTGGCTTAGGCGCACCATTATCGGCGGTATTTTTATTCTGCCATTCGTGCCGCTAGTCGTCTCAAATCTTTTCTTCTTCCCATTCATCACTGGCAAGGCCTTTTTGTTCCGGATCGTCACCGAAATTATTTTCGCGCTCTGGATTATTCTTGCCTTGCGCGATCAGGAATACCGTCCGCGCAAAAATTTGGTTTTGTCTACAATAGCGTTGTTTGTGGGGGTAGTTTTTATTGCCGATATATTTAGCGCTAATCCATACAAGAGTTTTTGGAGCAATTTTGAACGTATGGAAGGTTTTGTGACTATCGCCCACCTATTCGCTTTCTTTATCGTTTCTGGCACAGTACTTAAGACTCGCAAGCTTTGGGAACGATTCTTCGAGACCAGTATGTGGGTGAGCGTCATTATTGCCGTCTACGGCATTCTCCAGTTGGCCGGTTTCTTTTCCATAAGGCAAGGTAGTCTTCGACCGGACAGCACCCTCGGCAACGCGACTTACTTCGGCGTATATATGCTTTTAAGCTTCTTCATCGCCTGGTTCTTGTTCCTTTCGCGGACAGGTCGTGCTCGTATTGTCTACGGTTCAGTAATGATTATCGAGCTCGTGGCTTTATACATCACCGCTACCCGTGGCGCCATGCTTGGATTGATTGGTGGCCTGTTACTCTCAGCGCTCATCATTGTTCTTTTTGAAAAAAAACGTCCGCGCTTGCGCAAAACCGTGGCAATTATTTTCGGCGCTTCAATGATTTTCATCGGCGCCTTCGTGTTGTTTAAAGATTCTCCGTTCCTACAAAACAAAGGTCCATTGTCCCGTCTTGCCACAATTTCTCTCGCCGAAGGCGCGCCAAGATTCATGGTCTGGGACATGGCGTTTCAAGGTTTCAAAGAGCGGCCGATTCTTGGCTGGGGACAGGAGAGTTTCAATTATGTGTTCAACAAATACTACAACCCGAATATGTACGGGCAGGAGCAGTGGTTCGATCGTTCCCACAACATATTTCTGGACTGGCTTATTGCCGGAGGTCTATTAGGATTTATCTCATACCTTTTACTATATGGCGCGGCCATATTCACCTTATGGCGTGGTCCAGGTAGCGCGTTTTTTTCTCTTGCCGAGAAAGCGGTACTCACGGGTCTTTTCGGCGGCTACCTCGTGAACAACATATTCGTCTTCGATCAGCTGACGAGCTACTTGATTTTTTTCTCGATCCTCGCCTTCTTCTATTCACAGAATGTGTTTCAGGTTCCGGCTCCTAGAGACGCGCGCTATCGGCGGTTTGATAGAGTTTTGGTGAATCGCATCATCGCGCCGATTGTCATTATCTTGCTTATCGTTGGTCTTTACTCCATCAATATCAAACCGATGCGGGCTGCGACTACTTTGACTAAGGCGCTCCAGCCGCAAAACGGTGGGCCAAAGGAAAACCTAGAACTGTTCAAAAGGATTTTCAGTTACCGTACATTCGGTGACACAGAGGCTCGCGAGCAACTCGCCCAGATTTCTTACGCGATTACCACTGCCACATCCGTGCCGATTGACATCAAACAAGCATTCTTTGATTTGACCAAGTCAGAGCTTTTACTGCAACTCAAAAGGACTCCAGAGGATGCCCGCTACCAGTTTTTTATGGGGACATTTCTTGATCGCTTTCGTCTATACGCCGACGCCAAACCTTTTTTGGAGAAGGCCTTGGCTCTATCTCCCCGAAAACAATCCATGCTTTTTGAGCTGGGCACGGTCTATCTCAATACTGGCGGTATAGAGAAAGCGCTCGAGTTTTTCAAGAGAGCAATGGAACTGGCTCCAGATTATCGCGAAGCTCGATTGATTTACGCGGTCGGCGCGATTTACGCTCGCGATCAGGTTTTGGCCAGAAAGATTTTGGAGCCGATTGCCACCACTACTTTGCTTCCAGATGAGCGTTTTGTCACGGCTTACGCGGCTATCGGAGATTTCAATTCGGTTCTTGCGATCCGCCAGAAGATGGTTGAGGCCAATCCAAACCAATCTTCGGCCAGATTGTCCTTAGCCGCTGCCCTCCTCAAAGTCGGTCGGCGCGAAGAATCCATTATTCAAATCAAAAAGGCAATTGAGCTAGATCCGAATTTCAAAGCCCAAGGCGATGAAATTATAAAACAGATCCGAGCCGGCTGGACACCATAGTTTTTACCCTACAGATGCCTATCGTCAAAGATAAAAAATTACTTGTTATTGCTGACTCGCCCGGCCCAGCTGATTCGCTCTTGTCGCTGTTGCCCTTGCTAGACGACAAGGTTTCTCTCCAGGTATTTGCGGTGGGGAAGCCATGCGATATCCTGAAGCAAAATGCGGTCATTTGTCTCAATAGTTTAGATGAGGCCAAGCGGGAGTTAGTCCTATTTTGTCCAGACGCTGTCTTGCATACGGTAATCTCTCTTTTGCACGGCCCGTTTATTGCCAATGATTTGGTCAGAGCGGCGCGTCAGAAAGGTCTCCCGATTATGATGTTTCAAGATTTTTGGGCGAACCACCGTTGGCCGAATAATCGGGAG
>Ga0233424_10002946_pt1 | contig 11462 bp, 9 predicted proteins | sample Watercolumn_Towu_FD_181011 | JGI IMG/M metagenome (GOLD analysis project Ga0233424, IMG submission 181011) | Freshwater microbial communities from Lake Towuti, South Sulawesi, Indonesia - Watercolumn_Towuti2014_125_MG | ecosystem: Environmental > Aquatic > Freshwater > Lake | place: Indonesia... | reverse complement strand
ACCTGAAGAGCATCGAGGCGAGCGACTACACCTACCGCGTCAATCACGCGTACAACAAGAGCGTCGACGCCACGCTCACGCGCTCGCTGATGGAGCTCTCCGGCGGCCCGCTGATGCTGGCCGTGTCGGCCGAGCTGCGCCAGGACAGCGCCAAGGTCGACCCCGCGCCGTTGGACTTCGTGGCCAAGGACGCCAACGGCAAATATCTCATCGACGCCTTCGGCAACGTCACCAAGCACGACCTGGTGGGTGAATCGCCCACGGGCGTGGCGCGCGACCTGAGCCGCGACATCAAGTCCGCCGTCATCGAGGTGGACGCGCCCGTCACGCGCCGCCTGAGCCTGAACGCAGCGGTGCGCTCCGACACCTACAGCGACCTCAAGACCACGACCGTCAACCCCAAGATCGGCGTGCGCTACCAGGCCTTCGACCAGCTCGTGCTGCGCGGCTCGGCGAACACCGGCTTCCGGGCCCCGTCCATCATGGACATCCAGAACCCCACGCCTGAGGTGCGCACCCAGCTGATGGACGACCCCGTGCTCTGCCCCAGCACCACGCCGACCATCACCAACACCGGCAACCCGGTCAACGGCTTCACGCGCGACCAGGTCTGCAATGTGCTGACCAACTACTGGACCAAGTCACCCGACAACAGCTTCCTCAAACCCGAGAAGTCGCGCGGCTGGACGCTGGGTGCGGCCTTCGAGCCCACCAAGGGCCTGCTGATGACGGCCGACTACTGGGGCATCAAGCTGAGCGACATGCTCGGCGCCGTGGCCATCGCCGAGGTGCAGCAGCAGCCGGCCAAGTATGTGCAGAACATCATCCGCAAAGCCGATGGCACCATCGACTACATCGTGGCCAGCCAGGCCAACCGCGGTGACACCAGCATCCGCGGCCTGGACCTGTCGGTCGCCTACCGCACCGCCACGCCCATCGGCCAGGCCAGCTTCTCGCTGGAAGGCACCTACTACGAGAGCTACCGCTTCAGCGCCGAGAAGGGCGGTGCGATGCTGAGCAACGTTGGCATCATCACCAACGATGCGCGCTACGGCGGCGCCGGCGTGAACTCGGGCCTCGCGGGCATGCCGCAGATCAACCCGCGCTGGAAGCACACCGCGTCGGTAGGCCTGCGCAACGGCCCGTGGTCGGGCCTGCTCTCGGTGCGCTACAACACCGGCCTGACCGACATCACGCCGCGTGCCGGCTCCACGGTCAACCGCGTGAGCCCCTACAGCCAGTACGGCGCGAGCCTGGCCTACACCGGCTTCAAGGGCCTCAAGCTCAGCTTCGCGGTCAACAACCTGACCAACGCGAACCCGCCGATCACGTCCAACACCATCTACACGGGCTACATCACGAGCCTCGCCGATGTGCTGGGCCGTGCCTACAAGCTGACGGCGGACTACACCTTCTGAGCATGGGCACGCTGCACGCACTGCGCCGCCGCGGCCTGCTGGCCGGGGCGGGTGCCCTCGGCCTGAGTGCCGCCTGGCCGGCGGCCGCCCAGGCGCCCGCCGCGCCCCTGGGCATCACCACGCGCGGCTGGACGGCCACGCAAGGCGGCCGTGGCGGCCGCATCATCCCGGTGACGACCCTCGCGCCGGCGGGCCCGGGCAGCCTGAAGGCGGCGCTGGAGGCGAGCGGCCCGCGCATCATCGTCTTCGAGGTGGGCGGGGTGATCGACATGGGCGGCGAGCCGCTCAAGATCAGCGAGCCCTTCGTGACCGTGGCGGGCCAGACCGCGCCCGACCCCGGCATCACCGTCATCAAGGCCGAGACGACGATCTCGACCCACGACGTGGTCATCCAGCACCTGAGCTTTCGCCCCGGCGAGTTCGGCCGGCCCAAGAAGGGTGGGGGCGACCAGGACGGCATCTCCACCCTGGGGGGCGCGCGCGACGTCATCGTCGACCACTGCAGCTTCTCCTGGGCCACCGACGAGAACCTCTCCGCCAGCGGCCCGCGCTTCCAGGGCAAGACGGTGGAGGCCTGGCGCGAGGCCACGTCGCATCGCATCACCTACAGCCACAACCTGCTCTACGAGGGCCTCGGGAACTCGGTGCATGTGAAGGGCGAGCACAGCAAGGGCAGCCTGATCCACGACAACGCCACCGGCGTGCTGCTGCACGCGAACGTGTACGTGTCCAACCGCCAGCGCAATGCGCTGTTCAAGGGCGGCACGCACGGGGCGATGGTGAACAACTTCGTCTTCAACCCGGGCGACCGGGCGGTGCACTACAACCTGCTCGCCAACGAGTGGGAAGGCCAGCCCTACCAGACGGGCAAGCTCACCCTCATCGGCAATGCCATGCGCCACGGCCCCAGCACGGTGGCCGGCACGCCCTTCTTCATGCTGCTCGGCCAGGGCGACCTGGAGCTCTACATGGCCGACAACCTCGCTCACGATGCCCAGGGCCAGGCAGCGCCGCTGCTCGGCCGCAATCCAGCGACCACGGCGAAGCTGATCGTGGCCGCCGAGCCCTATCTGCCGCCCCAGCTGCCGCCGCTGCGTGCGGCCAGCAGCCTGGCGCGCGACCTGCCGGCCTTCGTCGGCGCCCGGCCCTGGGCGCGTGACCCGCTGGACGCCCGCGTGCTGGCCGACATGGCCCGCGGCGTGGGCCGCCTGATCGACTCCGAGGTCGAGAATGCCCTCGGCTACCCGCGCCATGCGCCTACCCGGCGCGCCTTCAAGGCCGAGGACTGGCACCTCGACGACATGACCCCCAAGGCCGGCTGGCCGGCCCTGCCCAAGCTCTGACCATGAAACGACTGCTTGCCACCGCCACAGCGCTGGCCCTCGCCGCCGCGCCCGCCTGGGCGCAAACCCCACCGCCGTCCAAGGGTGAGACGACGGCCAATGTGGCCACCGGCCCGCGCCTGATCCTGGTGGGCGACTCCACGATGGCGCCGCGCAGCGGCTACGGCAATGCGCTGTGCGCGCGTGTGCAGCAGGTGGCCTGCATCAACCTCGCACGCGGCGGGCGCTCCAGCATGAGCTTCCGCGCCGAGGGCCTGTGGCAGACCGTGATGGCCCTGCTGACCGAGGGCAGCAGCAAGCAGAAGACGCTGGTGCTGATCCAGTTCGGCCACAACGACCAGCCGGGCAAGCCCGGCCGCTCGACCGACCTGGCCACGGAGTTCGGCCCCAACATGGCCGGCTATGTGAAGGACGTGAAGGCCGCCGGTGCGGACGTGGTGCTCATCACGCCGCTGACCCGCCGCACCTTCAAGGACGGCGCGCTGCCCAACGACCTGCGCCCCTGGGCCGAGGCCATCCTGAAGGTCGGCGCGGAGCAGGGTGTGCCGGTGTTCGACCTGAATGCCGTCAGCCATGCCGCCGTGGCCGCGATGGGGCAGGCGGAGGCCGACACCCTGGCCGAGGCGCCGCCGCGCTTCGACCGCACCCACCTGGGCCCCAAGGGCGCGGCGCTGTTCTCGGCGCAGGTGCTGGACGGCCTGCTGCCCCTGCGCCCCGAGCTCGCGGCAGCGCGCACGCTGACGCCCTGACCCGGCAGGCCTCAAGCGAACCGTTCAGGCCCCGCCGGTGCCTGACGGTTGTGCGGGCTTGCGCGGGCCGCGCCGGATCAGCGTTTCCTGGTACCAGGCCTCGTTCATGCGGGCCAGGAAATGACCGTTGATCGGGAAGCCGCAGCCATCGCCCAGCACGGCCTCGCTGCCGCAGTGCGGGCACATGGCCGTCTGCGCGGCGATCGCCTGCGGGTCGTTGAAGTTGTCCACCGTCAGGCCGGTCCAGCCGACGATCTCCTCGGGCTTGAAGAGCTTCACGCAGTTGCAGCAGCCGCACTGCTGGCTCGCCTCGATCTGCGCGTGGTTGTTGGTCGTGTAGCGGTAGGCGGCGAGGAGTTCGTTCATGGCGGGGGTCCGTCCGGCGAGGTCCGTAGTGTGACTGCGGCTGCGGCCCCGCGCCATGGCGAGCCTGGGGATGTCAGGCCGCCAGGTTGTCGCGCAGCCAGGCGCAGGCCAGGTCCTGCAGCGCGCTGCCGAAGCGATGCCCGCCCGCGGCCTCCAAGGTGCGCAGCCGGCCACTGCCGCGCCAGGCCGGTTCGAGCTGCGCCCAGGCCTGTCGCACGGCGTCCCAGGGGAAGAGCGTGTCCTGCGGCGAGCCCATGAACAGCAGGGGCCGGGGGGCCACCAGGGCGGCCACGTCGGGGTGGTCGAGCTCGGCTGCGAGGCCGGGGTGGGCCATGCTGAAGGCCGACTGGCCCACGAGCGTGTGCTGCCCCGGGCGCAGCAGGCCTTCGCGGGTGCACATCCAGTGGGCCGCCACGCAGGCCGAGACCTCCTCGCAGACGGCGGCCAGCTGCCAGGCGCGGAAGGCCCCCATCGAGAAGCCCAGCACCGCGACCCGCCGTGGGTCGATGCCCGGCTGCTCGCGCAGCCAGCGGTGGGCGCGCAGGTCATCGCTGGCGATGATGCCGGCCCAGCTGTGGCCGAGCTGCATCAGGTGGTTGGCCAGGGCCTGCTGGTCGTCGCGCACGAAGCCCGGGCGGCTGCGTTCGCCCCAGCCCAGCGCGTCGATGGCGAGCACGGCGAAGCCGGCGTCCACCAGCACATCGCCCAGGAAGCGGCCATCGAAGTAACGCTGCACCCAGGCGTCGGCCGCCGGCATGGGGGCGAGCGGGCGCACGAGTTTTTCCTTGCCGATGTCGAAGCGCGCGCCGTGGTCGTGCAGCAGCAGCACGGCGGGGTGCGGGCCGGCGCCGTCGGGCTTCAGGAAGAGGGCGGGCACGCGGTCGCCTAGGGCGCCGCGCAGCGTCAGATGCTGGGCGCGGTGGTGGCCGCGCGCCTGTTCAGCCAGCACCGTCGTGTCCCAGGCGCTGCCCGGGTCGCCCGGCCGCAGCATGAGCTGCCGGGCCGTGGCCAGCGCCGGTGCACGCCAGTCGGCACCGGGGCGAAAGGCGAGCCGTGGCTGCCAGCGCGCTTGCAGGTGCGCGAGGGTGTCGTCCAGCGGCTCGGCAAGGGCGGTGCCTGTCCAGGCGGGCAGGGCGCAAGCGTGCAGCAAGGCTCGGCGCGAAATCATGGTCGCCCCTGACTGCGCTGCGGGCTTTGCTGTGACAGAGTCAGCTGCAGCGGTTCGCTGCTGCGAACGCCACCACGCCACCCACCCGAGCCCCCATGTCCCTGCGCCGCCGAGATGCCTGCTTGTGCTTGCCGCTGGTCTGGCCGGCGATGGCGCGGGCCGTGGTCGATGGCGCGCCGCTGCGCGTGGGCTGGGGTGACTATCCGCCTTTTCAGGTCAAGGGTGCCCACGGGCCCGAGGGCCTGGACATCGATCTCGTGTCGCTGATCGCGCGGGCCGCGGACGAGCGTTTGCAGTGGCTGCGCCGGCCCTGGGCTCGGCAGCTGGCCGACCTGGCGCACGGTGAGCTCGACATCATCTGCTCGGCCACGCCGGCGCCGGAGCGCCTGGCCATCGGCCGCTTCAGCCACGCCTACCGGCAGGAGCGCGTCGCCCTGATGGCGCTGGCCGGCGGCGCGCCCGCAGTGAGCCGGATGGCCGAGCTGAAGGGCCGGGCAGTGCGCATCGGCATGATCCGCGGCGCGATGTTTCCCGAAGCGGTGCGGCGGGAGCTGGAGGCCCACGATCTGCAGGGCGCGCTGGTGTCCATGCATGCCAACGACCTCACCTTGCAAGCGCTGCGACACGGTCGGGTTGACTACGTCATCGAGGACCCGGTCACGATGAAGCACCGCGCAGCCCAGGAGCCCGGGCCGCCGATCACCATCGCGCTGGAGTTGGCCACCAGCCCGGTGCATCTGCTGGTCGGCCACAAGGCCCTGGAGAGCCGCCCCGGCCTGGTCGAGCGGCTCAACCAGGCCCTGCAGCGGGCCCGCCAGTCGCCGGACTGGGCGCAGGCCCTGGCGCGCTACAAGGCCTAGGACCCGAGCCATCGCGGCAGCGCGAGCGACAGCGCGGGGATGTAGGTCACGGCCAGCAGCGTGGCCAGCAGGGCACCGTAGAAGGGCGCGATCGAACGCATCACCTGGCTCACGCTCACCCCACCGATCGCACAGCCGACGAACTGCGTGCTGCCCACCGGCGGCGTGTTCAGGCCGAGCGAGCAGTTCAGCAGCATGACGATGCCGAACTGCGTCGGATCCATGCCGGCCTTCATGCAGATCGGCAGGAAGATGGGCGTGCAGATCAGGATGGTGGCCGCCATGTCCAGGAAGGTGCCGAGCAGGAAGAGCAGCACGTTCACCCACAGGAAGATCAGCCAGGCCTGGTTGCCGCTGAGCTGCTCCAGCCATTCGCCGGTCTTCTGCGGCACCTCGTAGAGCGCCAGGAAGTAGCCGAAGGCCGAGGAGATGCCGATCAGCAGCAGCACCACGCCGGTGGTCTTGCAGGCCTTGGCGCAGGCGGCCAGGAAGCCGTGCCAGGACAGGGACTTGTAGGCCAGCCCCGTCACCACCAGCGCCCAGCACACGGCCGTGGCGGCCGACTCGGTGGCGGTGAACACGCCGCTCAGGATGCCGCCCAGGATGATCACGATGACCAGCAGCCCCGGCAGCGCCGCGACGAAGGCCGCGAACACCGCGCCCCAGCCAGGGAAGGCGCCGTTGGTCGGGTAGCCGCGCTTCACTGCCACGCCATAGGCCGCCACGAGGTTGGCGACCGTCAGCAGCACCGCCGGCAGCAGGGCCGCGAGGATGAGGTTGAACACGCTCACCGCCGCAATGCCCGCCGTGGCCAGCACGTAGATGATGAGGTTGTGCGAGGTGGGCATCAGCGCGCCGACCAGCGCCGCGTGGGTGGTGACGTTGACCGCGTAGTCGGCGTCGTAGCCCTCGCGCTTCATCAGCGGGATCATGACCGAGCCCATGGCCGACACGTCCGCCAGCGGCGAGCCCGCCACGCCGCCGAACAGGGTGCAGCCCACCACATTGCTCATGCCCAGGCCGCCGCGCACATGGCCCACCAGTCGGTTGGCGAACACGACGATGCGCTCGGCGATGCCGCCGTGCAGCATCAGCTCGCCCGCGAAGATGAAGAAGGGGATGGCCAGGAAGGAGAACACCTGCATGCCGCCCACCATCTTCTGGAAGACGATGGCCATCGGCAGCTCGGCGGCGAAGGCGGTGGCCACGCAGGACAGGCCGATGGAGAAGGCCACCGGCACGCCCAGCAACAGCAGCAGCAGGAAGCTGCCGCACATGACCCAGAGTTCCATGCCTTCCACCTCAGACCCCCGCTTCCTGGACGGTTTCGTTGCGCCACAGGGCGATGAGATGCTCGATGCAGAAGAGCACGATGAGCACGCCGGCGATCACCAGCGGCAGGTAGTCCAGCCCCTCGGGCACGCCGAGCAGGGGCTTGGGCTCGGCCCATTTCAGCGTCATCCACTCCCAGCCGGCGTCGGCCAGCAGCACGGCGAACACCAGCACGCACAGGTGGATGAGCCCCTGCGCCACGCGCCGGGCGCCTGCCGGCAGCAGGGCCGTGAGGGATTCCATGCCCAGGTGGCCGGCATCCCGCACGCCCACCGCCACGGCCAGGGCCGTGATGTAGAGCACCAGCAGCAGCGCCACCGGCTCCGTCCAGGTGGGCGAGTCGTTCAGCACATAACGGCCCAGCACCTGCCACTGCACGCAGACGACGAGGATCACCAGGCCGAGCACCGCGCCCCGCAGGGACCAGCGCGACAGGGCCGCGCAGCCACGCGTGTAGGCGCTCATTTCGTGTCCTGGATGGCCTTGACGAGCGCCTGCAGCTCCGGCGTGCTCACGAACTTCGCGACGACCGGCTGCACCGCCTTGCGGAAGGCCTCGCGGTCGGGTTCGATGATCTCGGCGCCGCCGGCCTTCACGGCCGCCAGGGACTTGGCCTCCTGCGCATCCCAGCGCTCGCGCTGCACGGTGACCGAGGCCTTGGCCGCCTCGCGCAGCTGCGCCTGCTGCTCGGGCTTGAGCTTGTCCCAGATGCGCTTGCTGATGAAGAGCGCGTCGGGCGTCATCGCATGCTCGGTGCGGCTGTAGAACTTGGCGGCCTCGAAGTGGCGGAAGCCCTCGTAGCTCGGCACATTGTTCTCGGCAGCGTCGATGAGGCTGGTCTTGAGGCCGGTGTAGACCTCGCCGATGGGCATGGGCGAGGGGTTGGCGCCCAGCGCCGTCATGGCCGACACCCACAGGTCGGTCTGCTGCACGCGGATCTTCAGGCCCTTCATGTCGGCCAGGGTCTTGACCGGCTTGCGCGCATAGACCGAGCGCGCGCCCGAGTCGTACAGCGCCAGGCCCACCATGCCCTGGTGTTCGCAGGCCTTCAGGATCTCGGCGCCCGGCGCGCCGTCATAGGCGCGGCGCATGTGGGCGGTGTCGCGGAACAGGAAGGGCAGGGCCGGCACCAGCGTCTTGGGGCACATGGCGGTGAGCTGGCCGAGGTTGACGCGGGTCATCGCGAGCGCGCCGAGCTTGACCTGGTCGACGGTCTCCTTTTCGCTGCCCAGGGCGCCCTTGTTGAACACCTTGACGGTGAGTTTGCCGCCGCTGCTCTTGGCCAGCACCTGGCCGAGGTGCCGCACGGCGACGACGGTGGGGTAGTCGTCGCTGTTGTGCACGTCGGCCGACTTCAGTTCCAGGGCCTGCGCCGCGGGCAGGGCCAGCAGCGCAGCAAGGGCGGTCAAGGTCTTCATCGAAGGGTCTCCTGGTCGAGCGCGCGGTAGCGCAGGTTCGAGATGCGGGCTTCGCCGCTGCCGGCGGCATACACCGCCGGCCGCAGGCTGGCAAAGCCGCCCGCGGTGTTGTGGTGGTAGCCGCTGACGTCCATCTGCACCGGGAACTTGACCCAGGGCAGCGAGGCGTCGGCGCGGCTGAAGAGCGTGAGCACATGCCGCACGCAGCGCAGGCGCAGCTGCATGCGGGTGCTGATGCCGGCGGGCTTGGGCACGGCGCGGATGTCCTGGCCGTAGCGGTGCAGCTGGAAGCTTTTCGTGTTGGCGCCCATGCCGGCATACAGGCGCGGGCTGTAGAACATCACGAGGCCGGCCTGCACGCCGTCGTCGATGTCCAGGTCCAGCGTCAGCTCGAAGGCGGGGTCACCCTGGATGAAGCCCAGGGGCGGGCTGTCGCCGGGGCCCTTGCTGCCGGTGGCGCGCAGGTGCAGGCGGCCCTCGGCCACGCGCACGCGGCCCTGCTGGGCGCTGCCGCTGAGGAACTGCCAGTGGGGCTTGAGCGCAGTGCCGGCGAAGTCGTCGGACAGTGGCTGCCCGTGGGGCACGGCACGGCCACCGCGCGGCTTGGGCAGGGGCCCGCCATCGTCGACGTCGACATGGAACCAGCCGTCCGCACTGAAGCGCGCCGGTGCGAGCAGCATCTGCCGGCCGAGCGTGTGAAAGCTGTTCTCGTAGGCGTGGTAGAGCATCCACCAGTCGCCGGCCGGGCCCTGCACGAGGCTGCCGTGGCCGCGCGACCACCAGCGCTCGCGCGGGCTTCGTGTGCGCATCAGCGGGTTGTGCGGCGCCTGCTCCCAGGGGCCGGCCAGCGTGCGGCTGCGCGCGGCAATCACCATATGCCCGGTCGGCGGGCCGGCCGTGCCGCCCACGGCCAGCAGCATGTGCCACCAGCCGCCGTGGCGCAGCATCTTCGGGCCCTCGGGCGAGAAGGCCTCGACGTCCCAGTCGTCCGGATAGCGCCAGGGGTCGTAGATGTGCTCGACGGGGCCGGCCACGCGCAGGCCGTCGTCGCTCAGCCGCACCCGGTCGCCGCCGGACAGGAAGAGCCAGCGCTCGCCGTTCTCGTCGGCCACATGCGTCGGGTCGATGTGCCGGTGCAGGCCCATCGGCTGCGGCTTGGACCAGGGGCCTTCGATGCGGTCGGCCCAGGTCACGAGGATGTCGTTGGGCGCGGCCTTGACCGGCAGGTAGAGGTAGTAGCGACCCTGGTGCTTGCACAGGTCCGGCGCCCAGACGCTGCCCACGGCCTCGTGCAGCGCGTGGGCCACAGGCCGCCAGTTGACGAGGTCGCGCGAATGCCAGATGAGCAGGCCCGGCACGGCCTCGAAGCTGGAGTGGGTGAGGTAGTAGTCGTCGCCGTCCTTGAGCACCGTGGGGTCGGGCCGGTCGCCGGCCAGCACGGGGTTCAGGTAGCGGCCATCGCCCAGGTCGGCGCGGCGCTGCCCCTCGATGCCCTGCGGCCAGGGCCGGCAGGGCGGCAGGTAGGGCTGGCCGGGCGCGTCGCTGCAATCTGCACGCTCGGTCGCCGCCCAGGCCGGCGGCGCGGCCAGCAAGGCCAGCAGCTCACGGCGCAGCAGGCTCATTTGGACACGTTCGTGAACAGCGAGGCCCAGCACGCTTTCGGGCTCATGTCGGCCAGGTTCCAGTCGGCCTCCACGAAGGCGCGCTGCGTGGCCTTGCGGCGCGGCAGGCCCTCGGGGTTGCTCTCGGTCTCGTCGTTGACCAGCTGGCCGCGGTCCTCGGCGATGTCGGAGAGCTGCTTGAAGTCCAGCGGGTCGCGTGCCCAGGGCCGGGCGCCGACATACAGCGGCAGCAGCTTCTCCAGCTCGCGCGGGGTCACCCAGCTGAGGCCGGCCGGCAGGTAGGGCTCACGCGCTGGGATGATCTGCGCGCTGCTGCTGGTGTAGCGGCCGGTCAGCGGCAGGGGCTGCCCCTGGCGGTCCAGCGCGAGGTTGTCCTGCTCGAAGAGCTGCACATCGCCCACGCCGCCCAGCGTGAACAGCGGCAGCTGGCGCTCGGTACCGGGGCCGGCGCGGTAGACGTTGCCGGCCAGCGTGATCTTGCCAGTCTGGTAGGGGCGGCCCACCCACTCGTGGGCGATCAGGTTGTAGTGCACCGCCCGGGAGCCGGGGTTGTAGATGAGGTTGTTCACCATCGCGCCCCACACGCCGCCCTTGAACAGCGCATTGCGCTCGCGGTTGGACGCATACACATTGCCCAGCAACAGGATCTGCGAGGCGTTGTCGTGGATGAGGCTGCCCTTGCTGTGCTCGCCCTTCAGGTGCACGGCTTCGCCCAGGCCTTCGTAGATCAGGTTGTGGCTGAAGGTGATGGCATGCGAGGTGGCGGCGCGCCAGTCCTCGGGCGTGGCGCCCTCGAAGCGCCTGCCGCCCACCGACAGGTTCTCGTCCGTGGCCCAGGAGAAGCTGCAGTGGTCGACGATGACGCGGGCCGCACCGGTGGCGGTGGAGAGGCCGTCGTGGTCGCCGCCGCTGCGCTTGGGCCGGCCGTAGGCGCCGGGGCGGATGCTGAGGTGCTGGACGATCACGTCCTTGGCGAACACCTCCAGCTCACCCTTCACGAGCGTGATGCCCGGGTCGGGTGCGGTCTGGCCGGCGATGGTGACGCGGCCCTCGCGCAAGGGCCAGCTCTTGCCACCCATGTCGATGACGCCGCCCACCTCGAACACGATGATGCGCGGGCCGGGCGTGTCCAGCGCGGCACGCAGGCTGCCGGGGCCGTCGGTTGCCAGCGTGGTCACGCGCAGGA
>Ga0233424_10002944_pt1 | contig 11464 bp, 11 predicted proteins | sample Watercolumn_Towu_FD_181011 | JGI IMG/M metagenome (GOLD analysis project Ga0233424, IMG submission 181011) | Freshwater microbial communities from Lake Towuti, South Sulawesi, Indonesia - Watercolumn_Towuti2014_125_MG | ecosystem: Environmental > Aquatic > Freshwater > Lake | place: Indonesia... | reverse complement strand
CTGATCGCTCAATCACTCCAGCGTGCGACCACGTCCTTCCGAGGTCGTGGCTATGGATCAGGGTGAGTTCGATCAGCCCTTCCGCCCAGTGCTTGTCGGTCTCGGCATACACCGCCAACAGTCGCCCGTCCGGCAACAACACCACATCCGGGTTCTTCGTGAACCGTCCTGCAGGCCGCCACGCCGTCCACGTTCGCCCCGGTTTCGACTGCAACGACCGCATCGAATGGCAGACGTGGCGGGATGCGCTGCCTTCCTTCACTTGAGAACCTCGTCCAGCTTCTGTTGCGCCAGACGCGTGTACTCGTCAAGCACCTGCTTGGCGTTCGCCTTGCCCGCCCAGATGTCCGGGATCATCTTGTCGCCCATCGTCCGGACGTCGCCGAAGCCCGGGAAGTTCGGCATTGGCACGAACCCGGTGATGAGATCGTAAAACGGCCACGATTCGGCGTCTTTCTTGAAATCTTCGACAAACGACTTGTCTTCCAGCACATAGGTGTACGCCGGAGGCACCCCAGCCTCGCGCGCGAACGTCAGCCCCATTTCGGGGCGCGACACCCACGTTGCCGCCAACCAAGCGGCTTGCTGTCGCTTGGCATCCTTCGTCTTGAATGCGGCAACGCCATACCCCTCGCCGTGCGTGACGCTCTTCTTGTCCTTGTTCCCCTTGCCCGTCGGGTAGTAGCAGGTCCCAAACTGGACGTTGTCCTTCCGATAGGTCTTGACCCGGGCAGCCACGCCGAACTGGAACACGACCTGCCCCTGCGCCATCTTCTCCGAGTAGCCCCCCTTGTCGCCGTCGTGGGCCCGCATGAGCCCCTGTTTGATGAGCGACAACTGGAACTCGACCGCCTCGACCGCTTCCGGAGAGTTGTACGAAAACTTTGAACCGTCGGCATTCATGAAGCGATGCCCGTTGTTGAGAACAAGCATGCCGGTGCGGCTGTAACTCCACTGGTCGTCGTACCCGGTCACCGTCGGCGGTTGTGCGGCCTTCTTCTGATAGTCGACGAACTGGTCCCAGTTCCAGCCCTTCGGCGGCGGTGCAGCCAGCGACGCCTTCTTGAGGAACTCGGGCTGGTAGTACATCGCGAAGTGACTGGTGTAGGCCGGAACGGCGAACACCTTGCCCTTCCATGTAAAGCCCCCGCCGAGCAGTTCCGGCGTCAACCCTGATCGAGCCTTCTTCCAGTCGGCGTTTGCCTTGAGGCCAGCGTCAACGTCAAGGATTGCGTCCTTGCGGAACAGGTCAGACAGGTAGAAGTGCTGGCCAATCGACGCGTCCGGTGGGCTTCCCCCAGCGACTGACGACACGAGCTTCTCGAACGCCTTCACGCCGCCCTCGGCCGGTGCGGTGAAGGTCACCTTCACTCCCGCCGGGCCGGCACCGAACGCGTCCATGACCTTCTTGAAGGCAATCGTCTCGGGGTGGGTCTCGGGGTTCCACGCCCAGACATCAATCGCGACGCCCTTCACATCAGGAACCGGCGCGCTCTCGTTCGCCCCACCGCAGGCGGCAAGCACAACCCCGGCGCCCCCCGCAGCGAGTGCGTGACGGCGCGTAACCCTGTTAGCCCGACGGACGACGACCCCAGCAGTCACCATCTTGATCCCCTCCCGGGCGCGTCAAGCGCCCGACCCCATACCCCGCCCGCGTTCGAGCAGGGTGGCCTGCAACGCGACGCGTACATCGCTCGCGCGCTGTTGACCACTCGGTTCCATCTCATCAAGCCAGCGGGCGTACCGCTGACTCGCTTCGTCGTGGTGCCGACGGAGAGCCGTTCGACACTCGTCGACGTCGCTACCGCGCAACGTCGCGACAATGTCATGGTGGGCTTGGGCAACAAGCGGCGCGTCCGTGTCGGAAGGCCCCGGGAGACCATGAGCCTGAGCGGTACGTATCAGCCGCCAGTACAGGTCGGTCAATGCAAGCGCCATGCGGTTTCCCGATGCCTCGACAAGCGTCCGATGAAACTCGCTGTCCTGTATCGCAAAAGACTGTCGGCGTGTGGCGTTCCAAGACATATGGGACGCAAGTTCCTCAAGACGCCCAAGGACTGCAGGTGTGACACGCCCCACCAAGGACGCCACCACCTCCCCTTCCACCGCCCGTCGAATCTCGAGGAACTCTGGCAGCAGGCGATCGTGAAACGCCAAACCAGACGCCATGTTGGCCACGAGGGCTTCGACATCGAACGGCTTGACGAACCACCCGAGACCCGGGCGAGGGGCGACCAAGCCGACGGCCTCGAGTCCATGCAGCGCTTCACGCACGGAGACGCGACTCACACCGAGCCGGTTGACCAACTCCGACTCACTCGGCAGGCGGTCTCCCGATGCCACGCCACTGGACGCCAGACGGCGACACAGGTACGCCTCGACGGCGCGAGGCTCCGATTCGCCTGACAACGGTAGACGCGCAGCGTGTGACCTCGTCACTTCGCCGACCACCTCCCGAGGCGTCGCTGAGCCTGAGGCCTTATGCCTAACCGGTCATACAGGTCTGACCGGAGTGTACTTCCTCAAAGGCCCCCTGCCAACGCGAGTTCCCATCGACAGGTGGTTCACCAACCAACCTGCTCCTAGATCCACGCGTCACGGTGGCGTCGGCGCGAGTAACGTGCCCCGCGCGGCGGCGCGTTGCCGCCGCCGAGGAAGCACGAACACCATGAAGGTCACCGGATTCCGCACCGTCCTCTACGAGTTCACCATGGATCGCCCCCTCGGCGACGCCAACGGCCCCACCGGGTCCGACTACGGTGCCGGGTCATTCCTCTTCATCGATACCGACGCGGGGATCACCGGGCTTGCCCCCGGCGGCGGCCCTGCCGTTCACCGCTTCGCCCACCTGATCGTCGGCCAAGACCCGCGCGGCGTCGTCGGCCACTGGAAAGCAACGATGGACGCCTGTTTCAAGGGCGGCAACGAGGGGCAGGACAAGGCCGCCATCTGCGCCATCGACATCGCCCTGTGGGACCTCAAGGCGAAAGCCGCGAACGAACCGCTTTGGCGCCTTCTCGGCGCGCGCGAAGGGCGATGCAAAGCGTATGCCTCCGGCATCGACCTCTGCCTCGACGACGACGGCATCCACGCCTTCTACGCCCGCATGGCCGACCGAGGCGTCGACGGCGGCAAGCTCAAGGTTGGCCTCGACATGGCGGCGGACCGCCGCCGCCTCGCGATCATGCGGGACGCCCTTGCGCGCGCGTCTGATCGCCCGTCGTTGATGATCGACAGCAACGAGTACTGGTCGCCGAAGCAGGCAATCCGCTTCATCAGCGACCTCGAACGTGACTTCGATCTCGCATGGGTCGAGGAACCGGCGCGTCGGTGGGACTATCGGGGGCTACATCAGGTGTCGCGCGCCGTCCGTGCCGCCGTCGCGACCGGCGAGAACCTGAACGACGCGTCCGACTTCTACCCCTTACTCCTCAACGAGGCGGTCGACGTCGTGCAGGTTGGGTCTGGAACGAGCGGTATCACCGGCGCGATGCAGGTGGCCCAGATGGCTGCGGGTTTTGAGTTGCCTGTCTCCCTCATGAACTGCCCGGCAAACTTCATGGCGCACCTCGCCGCCGCCCTGCCGAACCATCTCGCGATGGAGGTTGTCGACCCGGGAAGGGAACCGTGCTTCACCTTCGACAATCACATCGAGGACGGCTTCATCCACCTCGGAGACTCGCCCGGCCTCGGCATCGTGATCGATGAGGCCAAACTCGAAGCGCTTCGCGTTGATCGGTTCACGCCCCCGCCCGGCTTGGTGATGCCGTTCCCTCGCCGCGAGGGCGCCGGCCTCTACGTCAAGCCATTGAGCACCGCCGAACGCGCCGCGATGGGGTGGGGGTGAGGTACTCGCGCCCCCCTACTCTCCCGACTGATCCTCCCACGGTGCCACCTTCGTCCCCGCACCCGGGCCGGACATCAACTGCAGCATGTTCCCGTCGGGGTCTTCGCACACCGCAAGGCGGAAGTCGTCGTTGAACGCGAACGGCGGATACAGCACCTTGCCGCCAAGCGACTCAACCTGTGCCAAGGTGCCCTCAAGGTCGTCGACGCGCACGCACAGCGTCACGCGCCGAATCTCACCTAGCGACAAGCCGCCGTCAATACCGTCCGGATGGTTCGTTGTCACCGGCCCCAGTTGAAGGGGCCGAGCGGCGCAAACGTCCACCCGAAGAGGTCACCATAAAATGCGCGTTGTACGTCCGGATTCGGCGACCCGATGTCGAAGCGGATAATCGGGTTGCCCACGGTGCTGTGTCCTTTCATCGCCAGCGCACCGTGCGCCCAGCGGTCACGTCGGGCAGAACGTCACGGGCACGCGCCGGTTGCGATTGTGATCAACCCGCCACCCACAACCGTCCCGCCACGGAGGCCATCGCCTGATGTCGACCACGACCGTCCCCACCCCCACGAGTCTCGTGCGCCTCGGTCACGCGCGCGTCGACGTCACCCCACCGATAGGCATCTACCACCGCATGTGGGGCGCCGCCCGCCACGACCGCGCCACCGGCGTCCACCGGCCACTCATCGCCGACGTCCTTGCCCTCGCCCCCCTCGACGGCGACGGCACCCCCCTCATCCGAGTTCACCTCGACGCCGTCGGCCTAGCCCGACCCGACGACACCGCCCTGCGCGCGGCGATCTCTGAGGCGACCTGCGTCCCTGTCAACCACATTCAAATCTGCTGCTCGCACACGCATAGTGGCGGCCTGCTCAACCCTGACCGCGTCCCTCTCCCCGGTGGCGACCTGATCCCCGGACATCACGCCGCCACCCGCGTCAACGTGGCGCGCGCTGCCGCCGAAGCCCTCGCACATGCCCGGCCGGCCACGATCACCTACGGCACCGGCACCTCCGCGATGGGCGCAAACCGCGACTACCGCGACGTCGGCAACGACCTGTGGGCCTGCGGCTTCAACCCCGACGCACCCGCCGACCAGACCGTCACCGTGCTACGCGCCACCGCCGACGACGGCGCCATCGTTGTGACGGCGGTCGGGTACGCCGCGCACCCCACCTCACTCGCGTGGGAGAACACCCTCATCAGCCCCGACTATCCGGGCGCCTTACGTGAGGTCGTCGAGGCCGCCACCGGTGCGCCGTGCGCCTTCATGCTCTTCCCGTGCGGCGACCAAGGCCCACGCGACAACTACGTCGGAGGCCCCGCTACCGCCGATGCCAACGGTCGCCAAGTCGGCTACGCGGCGCTTGCCGTCCTTGAGGGAATGGGGTCTCCCGCCACCGATCGTGCCTACGAGGGGCCAGTCGTCTCCGGCGCGACTCTCGGTGTTTGGCGACATTCCCCACACGACGAGGCGCGCCGCGCCGCGACCACACGCTTCGAAGGGGCCACCGCCACCGTAGATATCCCGCGAAAGCCGGGCCCATCCGCGGCGGCGTGGCGCGCCGAGGTCGACCGTCTCGAAGGCGTCGCGGCCGAAGCCGACGCCCGCGGCGACACCATCGCGGCCCGAAACGCCGCGGCGTTGGCCGAACGTGCCCGCCGGTGGGCCGGCCGACTGACTCACCTCCCCGAAGGGGCGACCGACCCCACCTATCCGTTGCCCGTGTCGGTGTTCCGCATCGGTGATGTCATCTGGGCTACCTGCGCCGGCGAACCGTACGCCGCCGTGTCCGTCGATCTGCGTCGGCGCTTCCCGGGTCGCACCATCCTGCTATCACCGCTCGACGGCCCCGCGGAGGTCGGCTATCTGCTTACCGCAGAGTCGTACGGCAAGGGTCTCTATCAAGAGGAACCATCACTCCCAGGTGCCGGTTCGCTCGAGGTGCTAGGGGGCGCCATCGCGGGGCGCATCGCCGCTCTCGAACGGTGACGTGAGGGCCGCCGTGGCAGCGGGTCGAGGTCTCCGAGTAACTGACCAAGCGCGTCGCGGCTATCCCGTCGCGACCGCAAGGTAGTCGTAGATCCGATCCTCTCGAAAGCCCGTGTCGAGGTAGAGATTCGCGGCGCGCGCGTTGGTCACATCCACTTCAATCGTGACCGAATGGCCCGTCGCGGCGAGGCGCCCGGCCACCCACCGCAAGATTGCCCGCCCAAAGCCTCGCCCCTGCCACTCCGGGCGCACCGCGAACCCGGCGATGCTTGCCTCCGTACCCTCCGACGCCACCGAGATCATCGCCACGTCGGTCCCCTCATACGAGAAGAGTTGGATGTTGCGCCCCGTCGCAAGAATGGACGACCGCGAGATCGCCATCGCCTCGTCCACGGGGCTACCAAACGCCGCCGCGCCAATCGCTCCAAGGGTCGGCACGTCGGCCAACGTCGCGGCGCGCACATCAAGGTCGGCCCCCGGCCCGAGGGTGTCGGGCGGTGCCTCTTGCAAGGTCATCGCCGCTTCGGAGTGCGAAATCGTCGCCCCGAGGCGCCGAGCGAGTGCCTGCCCGCCCTCTGACGTCCGCGGGACGACAAGTAAGGCCCGCGCAAACCCGCCACGATGCACAAAGTCGATGGCCGCCCGCACCAACCCCAGCCCGATCCCGCGACGCCGAAACGCCGGGTGCACCACCGCAACGACCTCGGTGTCGCCGCCACCGAAGCCATACGTGGCGGCGTAGCCGACGACCCGCCCATCAACGCGCCACACGAAGTCCGCCGTCTGCGCGGCAATCTCCGGCGGCACCGGCAACGCACGCCCGTTGATGAACGACGCATTCGGCCCCGGGTCGGTCCCGTCGGTCGCCGTCGACGCCTCAACGAGGGCGACCAGGGGCCCGATCATGCCCGGATCCAGGATCCGCCGCTGGGTGATCTCCCCCGGAGGGGCGCGGTGATCGTCCGAACTTGGCACGTGCCGATTGTTGCACGGCCATGCGGTCGACGGGTCACGCCTGTAAGACACCGCGGGCGTCAACAAGGTGACCTGGCAGATGCTACCGTCCCACCATGAATGCCACCGCCGGGTCGCACCTCCTCGACGTTGCCCGGGCAATGCACGACCGCGTCATCGCCGATCGCCGCGCCATCCATCGGCACCCCGAGATTGCTTTTCAAGAACGACGCACCGCCGCCCTCGTCGCATCGCGCCTCACGGACCTCGGCATCGATGTCCGCACCGGCGTCGGTGGCACCGGCGTCGTTGGCACCTTGAACGGCGCTCACCCCGGGCGCACCGTCCTCCTGCGCGCCGACATGGATGCCCTGCCGATGCCCGAGGCGGCGATGCCACTGAACGAGGGCTTCCGCTCCGAGGTTGACGGTGCCATGCATGCGTGTGGGCACGACGCCCACGTCGCCATCTTGCTTGGCGCGGCCGAGGTCCTCGCCGCGCGCCGGGCCGATCTCACCGGGACCGTGAAGTTCATGTTCCAACCGGCCGAAGAGATCGTGCAAGGTGCCCCGGCAATGATGGCCGATGGCCTCCTGGACCCGCTGCCCGACGGCGCCTTCGCGTTGCACGTCGCGCACAACCTCCCGACCGGATCGCTCTTCTCGACCCCCGGCCCAAGCGCCGCCGCCTCGGATCGCTTCGAGATCACCCTCACCGGCCGAGGCGTCCACGCCGCATGGCCACATCTTGGCATCGACCCTGTTGTCGCCGGCGCGCACCTCTCCACCGCCCTGCACTCATTAGTCAGCCGCGAGATCGGCCCCGGCGACCCGGCGGTCATCACGGTTGGCAGCCTCGTCGCGGGTACCGTGGGCAACGTCATCCCCGATACCGCCACCCTGCTTGGCACCGTGCGCACCTTCCGCCCGGCCACGCGCGACCACCTCGAACGCCGCGTTACCGAGATGGCGCATGGCGTCGCCTCGACGTTCCGTTGCACCGCCGACGTGGCGTACTCCCGCGGCACGCCTCCGGTCATCAACGACGCTGGGGCTGTCGACCTCGCCCGCCTCGCCGTCACCAAGGTCGTGGGCGCGTCGGCGTGGGCGTCGCCAGCCAACGAGGGGCCAACGATGGGCGCCGAGGACTGGGCGTTCATCCTCGAACGCGTCCCCGGGTGCATGTTTATCCTCGGCGTGCGCGACCCCGCGTGGGAGACCCCGCGCCCGATTCACTCACCCCGGTTCGCCCTCGACGAGAACGCCCTTCCGTACGGCGTCGCCGCGATGGCGGGGGTGGCGCTCGAGTTCCTGTCCCAAGCGTAGCCGTCCCGCGCGGCCGCGACCACCGTCCGTTTCCCGCCGCCGCCGTTCCACTCGTGTTTGACTTGGGCGAAACCGGTCGGGGGGCGGGCCGAGGGAAGGAAGGTGCGCATGGAACGGCAACTGGTCCTGGAGTTTGTGAGGGTCACCGAGGCCGGCGCGATTGCGTCGGCGCGCCTGATGGGGCGCAGCGACGCCAAGGGCGCCGACCTCGCGGCGGTCGAGGCGATGCGCCATGCCATGGATGAGGTGCGCATGATCGGCACCATCGTCATCGGTGAGGGCGAACGCGATGAAGCGCCGATGCTCTACATCGGCGAACGCGTCGGCACCGGGTGGGCAACCAACGGTGACGTTACTGGCGCGGGTGCCGTCGCGTCGGTCGATATCGCCGTCGACCCGCTTGAGGGAACAAGCCTCGTCGCACGCGGACAAGACGGCGCCATCTCTGTCCTTGCGGTCGCCGAGGCGGGTGGCCTCCTGCACGCACCCGATATCTACATGGACAAGTTGTGCGTCGGCCCGGGCGCCGCCGGCAAGGTGCGCATGGACTACCCCGTATCCGCTAACCTCCGGATCATCGCCGACAGCCTTGGGCGCGAAATCGAGGACCTCACCGTCGTCATCCTCGATCGACCCCGCCACGAAACGCTCATCGAGTCCGTTCGCGCGACCAATGCACGCATCCGCCTGATCGCCGACGGCGACCTCTCCGCCGCGATTTCCTGCGCCGTCTCGGGCACGGGCGACCACTGCGTCATGGGGTCCGGCGGCGCACCCGAAGGCGTCCTCACCGCCGCCGCCTTGCGGTGCCTCGGCGGCCAGATTCTCGGGCGCTTCCTCCCGCGGAACGACGCCGAGCGGCAGCGATGCCTTTCGATGGGTATCGACCCGAATCGCGTCTACGACACCGCCGAACTCGCCAGTGGCACTTCAATCATCTTCGCCGCGACCGGGGTCACCGACGGGTCGCTCCTGAAGGGTGTGCGGTTCTTCGGCGGCGGCGCCCGAACCCATTCGTTGGTCATGGGCCTGGATTCGCGCACGATCCGCTTCGTCGACACCGTCCACATGTTCGACGCGCAGGCGTTCGGGCGCGTCCGCCTCTAGTCGGCGCCCTCACCAGAGGTTTACGAACCGTTAGCACGACCCCCAATGCCGGGCGCGACCGTGGTTCCATCAGCCGGGTGCGACACCACTGCCCGGCCACGAAGGTAACCGCGATGAACACGGTCAAGCTCGGACGGAGAGGCTTCCTCGGGGCGGTCCTGGCAACGTCCGCCGTCCCGGCGTCGCTCACGTACGCCGCGTCGGCAGGGGCGTCTGGCGCCACCCTCGCCGGGTTCGATGCCTTCGCGTCGCGCGTCAGCGTCCGGCAAGACGGCGCAGCGTGGGTCATCGAGAGCAACACGCTGCCGGACCACCCGATGATGGCCGGTATCCGCGCATGGCAACAGCAGGTGCCGACCCCCAAGGGCTACACCAGCGCCAACGCGTGGCGCCTTCCAGTTACGCCGGTCGCCGCCACCAACCCAATCTCCGCGCGAAAAGCGCTTCACCGTGGTGCGATCGCCATTGCCGTCAACGGCGTCCCGATCTTCAACGTCATTCGCGAGACTGGTGACGACGTCTAGCTTGGCAGCGAACTCGACGAGTACGGTGGTCACTCCGGTCAGGCCGACGACTACCACTACCACATCGCCCCGATGCACCTGCAGGCCACTGTGGGGATCAGCAACCCAATCGCCTACGCCCTCGACGGCTACCCGATCTATGGCGAGACCGAACCGGATGGGTCGGTGGTGACCGACCTTGACGCCCTGAATGGCCACGCCGGGAACGACGGTGCGTACCACTATCACGCGTCGCGGACGTACCCCTACGTCAACGGCGGTTTCCACGGCGTCGTCACGGTGGAGGGTGACCACGTCGGCGGTCAGCCGGTCACGCGTCCGGCCCGTCCGCCGGGACACCCATTGCGCAATGCCCTTGTCGAGGCAGTGCAGTCAACAGGCGCCGGGGCGTGGCACCTGCCGTACGCCGTCGCCGGCAAATCGGCCTCAATCGACTACGTGGTCGCACCCGACTCGATCACCTACACGTTCACCGACCTGTACGGGACCACACGCACCGAGACCTACCAGCGTGGCACCGCCGGTAGTTCACCATCGGGAGGCCTCCCCCTGGACGGCCAGGCGATCGGTCCGCCACCTCCGGTCGGTGAGTACGGGCCACGACCGATGCCTCCGGCGGGTCAAGGTGGGCAACGCGGCCAAGGCGGGAGCCAACCGGGTCCGGGCCAAAGTGGCCCACCACGCCAAGGCCCGGGTGAGCAGGGACGCAACGGCCCACCGGGCACCAACCCCGCACGACCGACCCAGACACCGAGTGCGTAACTCCCGGCTTGAGTTTGGTCCACGGGCCTCCCCGTTCGCGGACTCGGCCGCTAGGTCAGGGTCTCTCCCGGCTTCAGCGCAAGAACGGCGAGACCATCCGCCTCACCCGCGGCGCGCAACGCCTCCGGCGTGCCGGTGAGGGCCGGGAAGGTGCCCCAGTGGATCGGGATGACGCGATGCACGCCAAGCAGGCGCGCGGCCCGGGCCGCCCCCGCCGGACCCATGGTGTAGTGGTCACCGATCGGGAGCAACGCCAAGTCTGGCTTGTGGATCTCCCCGATCAGCGCCATGTCGCCAAACACGTCGGTGTCACCAGCGTGATAGACCCGGAAGCCGTTCGCGAGGGTGATCACGAAGCCGCTCGCCTCGCCGCCCGGGTGTTCGGCACCACCCGGGTCCGCAATGCTTGAACTATGGACCGCGGGCACCATCGCAATCTCGAGACCGGCGATGTGCACCGAGCCACCACGGTTCATTCCCATCACGTGTTCCACGCCGTTGCGGTCAAGCCAGACCGCGATCTCATGGATCGCCACAACCGCCTTCGGCTTCGCCTCCGCGGCGATTCGCAGCACGTCGCCGAGGTGGTCGCCGTGCCCGTGCGTGATCAGGATCACGTCAATCGGCGGCAGCGCGTGCCACGCCGGCGGGCACGACGGGTTGGTGTACACCCATGGGTCAACAAGCACGCGCGCGCCGGTTCCGCACTCGATCAGCGTCGTCGCGTGCCCCAGCCACGAGATCCTGGTGCCGTCTCCCAGCGCTGCGGCCATCGCCACACCCCCTCAATCGCCCTGCCGGGCAATCCGCCACGGCCCTGCAAGGTTGACGCCGTCACTGTCACTCCGTAGTCTCATGGTTCACGCCAGAGACAAGGGATGACCAATGCAGGCGCATGATGCCACCCGGATGGTTGCGGTAGTTGGTGGGGTACTCGGACTCGGCCTGTACCACA
>Ga0233424_10002943_pt1 | contig 11464 bp, 9 predicted proteins | sample Watercolumn_Towu_FD_181011 | JGI IMG/M metagenome (GOLD analysis project Ga0233424, IMG submission 181011) | Freshwater microbial communities from Lake Towuti, South Sulawesi, Indonesia - Watercolumn_Towuti2014_125_MG | ecosystem: Environmental > Aquatic > Freshwater > Lake | place: Indonesia... | reverse complement strand
CCGGGCTTCCTGTTGGATTCGCGAGATCGGGCTGCGCGTTTCGGAAATCGCGATCCGTTTGATCGCCCGGTTCTGATTCAGCTCACGATGTAACGCCCGAACGACGATCCCGAACCCGCCGGAACCCAGCTGATTCCGCACGGTGTATTTCGATTTCAGCGACTCCGGAATCGGGATCTGACCGCAGTCGAGCTTCGTTGCCGTCGGCTCCGCCACATTCAGCTGGGAGCCGGTAAGCACGTCATCCGGCGAATAACGCCGAATCTGCTCTAACTCGGGATAGTAGCGCTGGATCTCCTCCACCGACACGCGGCTCGGGACGGTCACGTCGATCGCACGCCGCAATGCCTGCCATAGCCGCGGCAGTTCACGCGGATAGTCGTGACGCAAATCTTCCAGACTGAACGGCTTGCGAGCTTCGAGCCATTCGACAAACACCGAGGTCAGCGCATGCTCCGACTGTTCGGACGAGCTGCGGCTCAATCCGTCGCGAATTCGCTCGTCGTCGCTGCGGCTGAGGGGCATGGTCGACTATTGTACTCAGAACCGCGCGTCGACTGAAACCCTCAAGCGAATCCTGCAACCGCCCGCCAAACTACTTCGCCGCGGCGGGTTCCTCGCGCAGCCGCTTGTGGCAATTGACGCAACTGATCGTGAGTTGGGTGAACGCCAGCGTCGCGCCGTCGAGACTCTCGCGACTCGCCTGCCTGATCAGCTCCGCGTTCGCCTCCTTGAAAATCTGCAGCTGGGCCGCATAGCCGGATGGGCGCCGCCGCAAAAGGCCTTCGAATCTGTTGAATCCCTGCATCGCCTCGGCGTTCTCGGCAATCCTGTCAAAATCCGCCTCCGCGAGACCCTGCAGGATCTTCTGCGCGTATTCGAGTTTCAATTTCATCCAGACGCTTGGTTGCGTCTCCCCTTCTTTCTTGCCATCCGGACGCACCGGCTCCAGCCCCGCGACGATGCCGCCGCTGCCGATCCAAATCAGAATGGAAAGAAATCCGCAAACTACCAGTTTCCATTTCATGGCTCGTCTCCTTGCGAAGAGTCCAGGCCGATTCGGCTGGTATCATCAATCGTGATTCCAGCATTACCCGTTACGAATCCCTGCTCGCAAGCCATGTGCCATTAATGCGCGGGGTTGCATCCCCGCTCCAGCTTGCCATTTGGACACCCCGAGGTGCCCCAAAAACCGCAAGCTCCCGCACTGTTGGGGCGTAAGGCGGCACAGCCCGGTGTGCGTTGGTGCACATGACAGACCGAACTCGCACGCAGCCCTGTTGCGGAATCTTCCGAACTTGGCGAATGTGACGCGCCCGGTCGGGCAGACGATCGTGGAAACCGTGGGATGCTTGTCACTGTCGCTGCGACGTCCAACCATAATGGAATCCGTGTGCGATCATTCCGTGTCCGTTCATGTCGGAGCCTGTACCGTGCCGCGTCGATTGCCGCACTGGATTCGCCTGTCAATGTTGGTGCTGGCGCTGGCGGGGTCGGTTCAGGGAGCCGACGACCTGCGAGACCCGCATCGTCAGCACGGCGCGCCGGCCCTGCTTGGATCGCTATCTTGCGCCGCGTCCGCCTGTCATGGACGGGTCGGAAATCGTCGCGAGCCGACAACCCAGCCGGGCGGCGAATTCGTTCGCTGGTCACTCGACGATCCCCATTCGCGTGCGGCACAGCTGCTGACGAGTCCTCGTTTCGCGCAAATACTCGCTCGCTACGTCGACCCGGATTCCAACGACGACAACGAACGTCGGCGACGTACCGGCCTTTGCGCGGCCTGTCACGATCCGATGGGCATCGCGACAACCGTCTTCGGCGAATCGGCGACAGTTGGGATTTCCGCGGAACCCTTGACGGATGGCAGCGTCTCGAACGGGCCGATCACCGCTCATCGAGGAATCGGGTGTGAAAGCTGTCATGGGCCGAGCCGCGATTGGATTGGCCATCACGCTGAGCCCGGCATTTCCCGCTCGACGCTTGCCGCACTGGGAATGACGCCCACGAAGTCGTTGGCAGAGCGGGCCGTTGTCTGCTCCAGCTGCCATGTCGGCTCCGCCACGCAGGACATGAACCACGACATGATCGCGGCCGGGCACCCGGAGCTGATTTTTGAGCTGGCCAGTTTCATGCGTCGATTGCCAAAACACTGGAACGATCGGCAGGAAAGGTCGCGGGTGACCGAGTTCGAGTCGCGCGTCTGGCTTGCTGGACAATGGAGTTCATTGCAGGCAGCACTGAGAACCTGCGAAGGGAGAGCGGACCGGGCAAGCAGCAGCAGCGACGCGCAGCCTTGGCCGGAATCTGCCGAATACGATTGCCTGGCTTGCCACCAACCGTTGCAGGCAGCCGCGGCAACAGTCCCGATTCACCACCGCAAAACCACGATTCTGCAGCCCGTCTTGCAGCGAAGTCGCTGGCCGTATGCATTTGCCGATCTGGTGCTGGATCCGTCGGACACGGACTCCCGCGGGCGACTCGATCGACTCCTGGCGCCGGTCGCCTCCGGATTTGCAAGCCCCCAAGCCACCGCGACCGAACTGCGAGCCCTGCTCGCGCAAGTCCCGGTCCGGCCCGACGCGATCACATGCACCGACTCCCCGACGCGGGTGATACTCGAGGCTGTCCGGTCCCACGCGAACAATGCCTCGACCTGGGACGAATTCTGCCAGCTGGTATTGGCATTGTCCGCGGTCGAGCGCGCGTATTACGATGAACTGCAATTGGTATTTCCCGGCGGCAACGATGAAGCAACAAATCGCACGCGGGAGGTCCAAGCGGATCGCCGGCAGCTTGAGTTGATTCGCAACGGGCTTGCATTCGCCCCGAACGGCCGAATCCCGCGTTGGATGTTGACCGGGCAGGGACCGACCGACCACGATCGCGATTCCGATCGTACGGCTTTTCCGTCGCCCCGATTGCCCGATATGCTGAACGAATTGGCACGAAACTGGCAATTGCGTTGGGATTCTCTGCCGGGCCGCGCGGCGCCAGGCAATGGGGCCACGAAATGACCGCTCGCCGAACTCATTTACTGATTCCAATCGGTCTTCACGCGGCACGAATACTGCTGTTCTCGCTGTTCTGCCTGGGACTGCAAGCTGTCCGCCGGACGCCAGCATCCGAATCGGCATCGTCCGTGCCCGCCGCGTCGCGCTATGACAGTACGACCGACTGCCGCGATTGTCACGCGCGTCTGCCGATCGAGACCGGTCTGTTGCAGGACAATCCGGCCGAAGTCTGGGATCGGCAGGATAAACACCGGTTGGCGTTTTCCGAGCTGCTGCGCCAGCGTGGACTGGTGCAACGCATTCTCGGCTTTGATCTCCACGAGATCATCGTGGATGATCGACTATCGCAACGCGAGGCGGATCAGCGCAAAGTTGAAGCAGCCCGAGCCTGTTTGCGCTGCCATGCCACCTGGCCGGTCGATGAACCGGAACCGCCTGTCGAGCTCAAGTTCGGGGTCTCATGTCAGGCGTGCCATGGTCCGGGTTTCGACTGGTCGCGGCCGCATCGGGAAAAATGGTGGCGGTTGTGCACGCCGGAAGCCAAGCAGCGACTGGGCATGGTCAATTTGCGAGATCCGGTTCGGCGAACGCAATTATGTGTTTCTTGTCACATCGGCGATCGGGCGCAGGATCGTTTTGTCACCCATGCGATGTACGCGGCGGGACATCCACCGCTGCCCAGTTTTGAATTCGGAGCATTCCGCGAGCAGATGCCCGCACACTGGCGGCCGCTCGCCGAGAAAGCCGGTTTTCCCGGCCGCGATTCGGACGCCGGTATCGATCGGCGCGACGGATTCAACGAACGGTTCCAGATCCGCGCCGACGACATGCGCGCAAGCTATCTGCTCGCCAACCAAGGGCATCTGCCTCCTCATGCCACGCGCGATGTCGCGCGAACGCGTGATACGGTGATCGGTGCCCTCGTGGTATTGAGCGAGTTCACGCGAATGATTGGCGAATCGAACGCGGAGTTGCAGTCGACGGCCGGGGCGATTCCCGATTTCGCTTTGTTCGATTGCACCGGTTGCCACCATGAATTGCGCTTCGAAGCGGGACGTCCAGTGGTCGACGTTCGTGGCATTCGGCCAGGGCGTCCGGCGCTGCCACTGTGGCCGATGGCGTTGGCTCGTCAAGCGCTGGAACTGTTGCCCCCTGACAAAAGCCAAGGCGATCGGGACGGTCTTGAATTCGTCGCCAGGTGGCGAGAGTTGAGAACGGCAGTTGCGCGACGCCCGTTTGGCTCGCCGGCCGAGGTGGCGACCGCGGCGGAACAATTGAGTCGCTGGACCGTTCAACGAATTGAGGAATCGGGACGTCGATCGATGAGTAGCGTCGATACTCGGCGATTCTTGTTATCGTTGACCGAGTCGGACCGTGACCCGGCGATCGTGTCCGACTTTGCCTCGGCGCGGCAAATCGCCTGGGCGATACGGGAAGTTGCGGCCGATTTGAACTGGCCGCTCCAGCAACGACAGGAACTGTTCCTGACCGACGAGTCGATCGATCTGCTGAGGCTGCGATTGCCATCCGGCCAGTTGCAGCAGATTGTCGAGGCGGTACCGGACTTGCTACAGGCTCAACGGAATTATCAAGCCTCGTGGTTCCGCGATGCGTTACAACGCACCCGAGGGCAGCTCCGCGAAGGGAAACGCGAAGAGTGAACCGGGCGGTTCACACGGGAATTACTGAATGGCGATGGTCTGCGCAAGCGGCCGCAAAACGTTATCGACGACATATCCCTCCACCAATTCACGGCATAATTCGGCCAGTCTTGCCATTGCCGCGACATACGACTCGTGGGCGTCCAGACTGCCATAACGCCGAACCGTGAAATAGACGCTGATCTGATCCTCGGGGTATTCCCCCGTGCGGACATGATAGGCGTTGGTCCGAGTTTCGATGCTCAGCCGGCATTGTGTCCGGCAATCGCTGTCGAGAGCCAACTGGATCGACGGTTCATGCGAAAGCACCGTGGAACCGGGCAGATTCGCCATCCGCTCGAAAGCCGGAGTCAGTCCCAGCGCATTGACCAGCACCTGATTCTGATTGCCTCGGTAACTGAAATCGAATCCGTACATTACGTTCAGCGATTCGCAATCCAGCGGCGACAGCGACAAGTGATACGGAACCAGTTCAAGAACACGAGCATGTTGCTGCAGGGCTTCTTCGGGGGAGCTTGGGTTGACGTAGCCGGAGCAGACCCGCCGCGTCTCCACAGTCGCCCAACGATAATTACCGCGGTCCTTATCCTCCTCGAGTACAAACTCTCCTCTTTCCCGCGTGTAGAAATTCCGCATGGTCGGATAGAGTTTCTGCAGCTGCTCAAAATAATGCAGGATCGACTCGCGACCTTGAGGGAGGTCCATCTCGGTGTTGAGATTCATGTTGACGTAATAATCGTCAGCGAAAGATTCAAACCTCCCCATGGATAACTCCTGGGTATTATGTCGCGATCGAACCGGCTAGAATCACCAACTTCAGTATAAGACGACTGGCAACGGTCGCAAGGAGACGCAGGGCCGGCGACCCCAAATCGTCGAATTTCGATGCTCTATTCAGGAGGAACACCCGATGCCTCAAACGGCGCAGATTGTCTGGCGTCAATCATCCGTGGATCAAGGTCGAACGCTGGCAACATTCCCCTCGGAACTCGGCTGGATGTGCTGTTGCTGGCAAGCAGACCTGCTTCGGCATTTCACATTCGGCCACAAGTCGTCGGTGCAGGCTCAGCAAGCGACGCTTTCGTCCCTGGCGACGGAGCGAACGAAAGCCACAGCTGCGGGTGCCGCGGCAAAAGGTGCAAGAGGCAAGAGCGACGAATCGGGATCGCCAGGGGCGTCGGGCGGACCGTCCGAACTGCTGCGGCCGTATGAACCGACCGACGAGCAAGAATCGCTTGTACGGCTGCTGGCGGATTTTGCGGCGGGAACGGCCGACAGTTTTCGGGACGTCGGAATATCGCTTGACGGAATGACACCGTTTCAGAAACGAGTGGTCGGGTGCTGTCGCCGAGTGAGCTGGGGCGAGGTTGTATCCTACGGCGAATTGGCGCGCCGGGCCGGCCGACCCGGCGCGGCGCGTGCCGTCGGCACGGTCATGTCGCGCAATCGTTTCCCGCTGATCGTGCCCTGCCACCGCGTCGTGGGCAGTCAGGGAGAACTGGGGGGATTTTCGGCTCCTGACGGAACGCGCATGAAAGTGCGACTTCTTCAACAGGAGGGTTCGATGCCATCGCATGGTCTGCCCACAGGCAACCGCCGTAAACCCCGCTAGACTCACCGACACAAGCTGCCTAATCCTTACGCACAGGCTTCCGGGCCGCTCGTTGACACCCCTTCCTAAGCCATTTAGTATGAAGAGGTTGTCGATTTTTGTCGGGTGGCCGGCCCGACGATTCCCTTTGAGGCAGACATTGACCACACCATCGCGCAGCGGTGTTTTCGATCAGGGTACGGACCCTCGGGTCGAGCAGTTCACCGAGAGTATCAGCTTCGATAAACGGTTGTACGCGCACGATATCGAGCAGGATATCGCCCACGCGCGCATGCTCGCGCGGATCGGAATCCTGGACGCCATCGAATGCGAACAAATGGAGCAAACGCTGCGCAAAGTGCAGACGCGGATCGAGCAAGGACGGTTCGAATACAGCTCGTCGGACGAGGACATTCATATGCACATCGAACGTGCATTGATCCGGCGACTGGAGGACACGGGCCGCAAGTTACACACGGCGCGTAGCCGCAATGACCAGGTCGCGACCGTTTTTCGGCTCTGGGTGCGCGACGCGATCGACCGGGTGGACGGGAAATGCCGCGAGCTGCAGCGAGCATTTCTGGCGCGGTGCGAGCGTGACGCCGGGGTGGTCCTGCCGGGGTACACTCATTTGCAGCGGGCCCAACCGGTACTTGCGGCCCACTATTGGCTGGCGTACATCGAGAAATTTGAGCGGGATCGGCAGCGTCTATGCGACTGCCGCAGACGGGTGAACATCATGCCGCTCGGTTCGGCCGCAATCGCCGGTACTTCGCTGCCGATCGATCGTGCGGACGTGGCCAGCCAGCTGGGCTTCGACGGCATCGCGGCCAACAGCATCGACGGGACAAGTGACCGGGACTTCGTATTGGAAACCGCCTTCTGCCTGGTAATGATTGCCGAGCATCTGAGTACCTGGGCGGAAGAGTGGATCCTCTGGTCGACGGTCGAGTTTGGTTTTCTCCGATTGCCGCAGGCATTCTGTACCGGCTCGTCGATCATGCCGCAGAAGATCAATCCGGACGTACTGGAACTGACCCGTGGCAAAACGGCCCGCGTCATCGGCAGCCTGCAGACGTTGCTGGTGCTGGTGAAGGGACTGCCGCTGGCCTACAACCGGGATTTGCAGGAGGACAAGCCGCCGCTTTTCGACGCCGTCGACACGGTGGAAGCCTGTCTGGAGATGGCGACGGCCGTCGTGGAGGGGGCCGAATTGAATCGCGAATCGATCGCCGCCCGCCTGGACGAAGGGTTCCTGGACGCGACCACGCTGATGGAATATCTGATCCTGCGCGGCACGCCGCAACGCACGGCGCACCACCTGGTGGGAACGCTGGTGCGACGAGCGATCGAGTGCCGTTGTCGACTGTGCGATCTGCCGTTATCGGAGTTTCAGCAGTTGCAGCCTGAACTGGACGCATCGGTCTATCAGGTTTTGGGTGTGGAGAATTCATTACAAGCGTTTGTAAGCTACGGTTCGACGGCTCCGCAGGAAGTGGCCCGCCAGATCGAACGATGGAAGCAGCAGATCAGCCCGCTGCCCGTCGATGACGTCACGACTTCGAGTGCCACCACTTTATGAGTTGTCTCGCATGAATCGCCGAATCACGATCACGTTTTTCTGTATTCTCGCCGCCGCCACCCGACTTGCGTCTGGCCAGAATGACCCGTTTGAAACCAACGTGCCTTCCCCGGAAAAGCGAGCCGGTTCCGCCGCGGCGAAGGGCTTGGCACGGCCGCTGGAAGTCGGTGAGGAAACCGACGCGGCGATCCTCAGCCTTCGTCGTTCCAACCCAAAAACTCCCGAACAGTTGATCGAGGCCGTGCGCGTCGTTTTCGACCTGGGGCGTTTCGATGAGGCGTCGAACTACATTGATCGTCTGCTGGAACTGAACCTGGACGACGCAACCCTGGCGGCATTGCGTTCTCGACCTGGTTCCGATTTTTTTCTGCGGATCGCGAATCAGGAGTCGTTGACAGCCGCGCGACGCGAGTTTGGGGTTCGAGTGCTGGATGCTTCGGCACGGGTAACGCGCGATGCTGACCGATTGTCGGCGCTGGTGCCGAAACTTTCCGACGCTTCGCTGCAAGTCCGCGCGGCGGCCGGGTCGGAGTTGATCCTGGCCGGTCGATCGGCGATTCCGCCATTGGTCACCGTCCTGGCGGACGCTGCGCGTTCCAACGAGCATCCGGCGATCCGGCAGCTTCTGGTTCGCCTGGGGAAAGACGCCGTGGAGCCGCTGGTCGGCACATTGCAATCCGACGATCCGCAGCTCAAGGCCCAGGTGATCCGGGTCCTGGGAAAACTGAACGCAACGCGCTGCGTCAGTTATTTTCTGGCACCGGCGATTTTGCCCGATGCCAACGCGGAGCTACAGTCGTCGGCCCGAGATGCCTTGGCGCGGACGGTGCGAGAGTTGCCGTCAAGGGACGATGCATGCCGATTTCTCGCCCGCCGTATTCAAGCCCATCTGGGCGGCGAATCGCCGGTGGCCGTCGGCAGCGACGGAACGGGAGAACTCTGGGACTGGGACGCGACGGCGCGGCGTCCTGTGCCATGGATGCTGGATGCCCGGGTGCTGAACGTCGTCGAAGCTTCACGTCTTGCGCGCGAGTTGGCGCTGCTCGCACCGGACGACCAACAGCACCAGCGGTTGGCCCTGGCCACGCGGCTCGAGGCGGCACAGTTAATCGCCGGACTCGACAATCCACCATCGATGGGCGATCCCTCCGTCGTCCAGTTCGCGTCCCAGGCGGGCATGGCGCTGTTGAACGACGCGCTGACCGATTGCCTTCGGAACCGGCGATCCGTTGGAGCAATGGCGATCATCCATCTGCTGGGATCGATCGCCGATCCGTCGCTGTTGGAGACGTTCGACGGACGCCCCGCGACGCTGACAACCTGCTTGCAGCATCCCGATCGACGGGTTCGTTTCGCCGCGGCGATGGCGATCCTGCGCATCGATCCGCCGTCGGCATTCGCCGGGTCCAGCATGCTGACCGACTGCCTGTCGTATTTGAGCTCCACGGTCGGCATGCGCCGCGTTATCGTCGTGCATCCGCGTCCCAACGATGCCCAATCGCTGGTGGGGATGCTGAATCAGCGCGGGTTTGAAGCCGAATCGGCGCCGACGGGCCGAGCCGGTTTTCAGCTGGCAGTAAAGAATCCGGATTGCGAGTTCCTGCTGCTGAGCGAGGTCGTCGAACAGCCGCGGACTTTCGAGATGCTGCAGATGCTGCGTCACGAGCCGCGCACGGCGCACCTGCCGGTCTGCATTATCTCGCGGGCGGAGGACGTCGAGAAATTGCGGCGCGAGTCGCAGCTTGACGAGTTCACCTTCGTTTTCGTCCGGCCCTACGAGATGGACTCGCTCGACCAGATCATTGACCGTTCACTTTTGATCGCGGCCCGCCAGAATGTGGGTCGCGACCAGCGGGTCGAACAGGCGCGGCAGTGCCTGGAGTGGATCGCACGGATGAATGAAGCGGAAAATCGTTACGAATTCTACGATCTGCCACGCGTGCAACCGGCGGTCGAGACAGCCTTGCAGACCGGCGAGTTGTCTTCGCTGGCCGCACGCATTCTCGGACAATTCGGGTCACCCAGGTCGCAGCAGGCGTTGATGGAGTTCGCCAGTGAAGCCCACTGGCCGGTCGGCGATCGGCGCGAAGCGGTCAAGGCGTTCGCTGCCGCCGTCCAAAAACGCTCGATCCTGCTCACGCGCGACGCAATCATGACCCAATACCGACGCTACAACGGCAGCGCACGGTTGGACCAGCAGTCGCAACAGGTGCTGAGCGATATTTTGGATATCCTGGAACAGCCGCCGCCCTAGTCAACTCCACGAACGCCGGATGGATTCGTTCGTCAGCATGCCAAACTCCCAATCCCAAGCCTCGAATTTCGCCAAGGTGGGCGCGGACCATGGTCCACCCATCGCGGGTCTGATTGGGTCGAGTCCGGCGATGCAGGAGGTCTACCGGCTGACGCGCCGCGTGGCGCGCAGCAATGCCTCCGTGCTGTTGCTGGGTGAATCGGGGACCGGCAAAGAGCTGATCGCCAATGCACTTCATCGGCTGAGCGATCGGGCGGGTGGTCCGTTTGTGCGGGTCAATTGCGGAGCGCTCAGCGAAAGCCTGCTCGAAAGCGAGCTCTTCGGACATGTGCGCGGTGCCTTCACCGGCGCCATCAACAACCGTACCGGCCGATTCGAAGCAGCCCACTCCGGCACGATTTTTCTCGACGAAATCAATTCCACCACTCCCCACCTTCAAGTCAAGCTGCTGCGGGTGCTGCAGGAACGGGAGTTCGAGCGGGTGGGTGATACGAATACAGTGCGCGTCGACACGCGCGTGATCGCCGCCAGCAACCGCGAATTGCTGGGGCTGGTCCACGACGAAAAGTTCCGCGAGGACCTTTATTGGCGGCTCAACGTGGTCTCGATCCAGTTGCCGCCGCTGCGGAACCGCCGCGAGGACATTCCGGAACTGGTGCACTTTTTCCTGCGGCACTACTCGGAGACCAACGAGCGATTCGTGGTGCACGTGCATCCCGCCGCCCGGCAGGCGCTGCAGGAGTACCACTGGCCGGGAAACGTGCGCGAACTACAGAACTACGTCGAGCGGGCGGTGGTGCTGGCGGAGACCGACGAACTGACGGTCGAGCTGTTGCCTCCGGTCGTGCTCGGTAAGCAACCTGCGCCGTCCAGCCGCTTGCTCGGCGCGAATCTGGAGACGCTCACATCGGCCGTCGTCCAACAGGGACTCTCCAATTCCGGTCCTGACGAAGACAGCCTGCATGCCAAGATCGTCAATCGGGTCGAAAAGGAACTGCTGGCCCAGGTGATGCTTTCCTGCAATAATGTGCAGATCAAGGCGGCCAAGCGTCTGGGTATCAATCGCAACACCCTGCACAAGAAATTGAAAGAGTACGACCTGGAAAATTGACGTGCATTCGCCCGGAGAGGCCGCTGGAATGTTGTCGGGGATGACGATCACATGTTTCCTGGGGAGCTACCTGCTCGCACTGGGAACAGAAATCGCGCGATTCGCATTTCGAGCACGGGCGCGCGCCTGGTTGAACGTGGTGTTCGCCTTGGCCGGGATCCTGGCCCATTCGCTGTTCCTCGGGCAGCGGGCGACGATCGCGTTGCAGCAGCATCTGCCGCTTTTTTCCAGCTGGTATGAATGGTGACTGC
>Ga0233424_10002942_pt1 | contig 11467 bp, 7 predicted proteins | sample Watercolumn_Towu_FD_181011 | JGI IMG/M metagenome (GOLD analysis project Ga0233424, IMG submission 181011) | Freshwater microbial communities from Lake Towuti, South Sulawesi, Indonesia - Watercolumn_Towuti2014_125_MG | ecosystem: Environmental > Aquatic > Freshwater > Lake | place: Indonesia... | reverse complement strand
CATTCGTCGTAACGATCACCCTCGGCAGCGCGTCTACGGCAGGCAATGACGCGGTCACCATGTCGTTCGCGGTCACCGGAGGTACCGTCGACCTCGGCGGCGGTGCCGACGTGCTCTCGTTGGCAAACGGCACCAACCGCCTGACCGTACGGAACACCGAAACCGTCCTCGGCAGCGCCGGCTCCGACACGGTGACTCTGGGGACGGCCGGAGCCGTGACGGTGGATGGCGTTGAGACCCTGATCGGGTCCGGCGGTATCGATGTCCTGACCCTGGCCGGCGGCGGGACCCTGACGATTTCGTCAATCGAGAGCGTCATCGGATCCAGCGGCGACGATGTCGTCATCCTCGGATCCGGCTCGAACGGAGCCGTGATCGACCTCGGTAGCGGAACCGATCGCATCATCATGAGCAGCGGCGCGGAGATCAACGTCTCGGGCGTCGAAACGGTCACCGGAAGCTCGGGCATCGACACGGTGACCCTGGCTGCTGCCGGCGCGACGACCCTCAGCGGCGTCGAGAGTGTCATCGGCAGCAGCGGCGCCGATACGGTAACTCTTGCCACGGCGATGTCGGGGCTCAGCGTCGACCTCGGCACCGGCACCGATGTTCTCAATCTTGCGGCTGGCAGCAACACCCTGGCTGCTTCCGGCGTCGAGACGATTCGCGGCACGAGCAGCGCCGACACGCTCACCCTGACCGCGGCGGTATCCGGCACGACCGTCGATCTGCAGGGCGGAAGCGACACGCTGACGCTCGGCGATTTAGCCAACTCGCTTGCCATCATGGGGATCGAAAGCCTGATCGGCGGCTCCGGCAGCGATACGGTGACCCTCGCCTCCGCCGCCACGATCACCGTCAGCGGCGTCGAGAGCCTGACCGGCAGCGGCAGCGCCGATGTCGTCACGCTGGCCGGCCTGGCCAGCGGCATGACGATCAATCTCGGCGCCGGCACGGACGTTCTCAATCTGGCGGCCGGCAGCAACACGCTGGCACTCAGCGGAGTCGAGACGGTCGCCGGCACCGGAGCCGCCGATGCGCTGACCTTGGCCACCGCTTTCACCGGCGGCACCATCAACCTCGGCGCCGGCAGCGACACGCTGACCCTGGCTGACGCGGCCAACACCCTGTCCGCCGCGGGCATCGAGACGCTGATCGGCGGCTCGGGCGCCGATACAGTGACGCTGGTAGGCACCGTCAGTGGCGCGTCAGTCGATCTCGGCGCTGGCAGCGATGCCCTCACCCTTGCCGCCGGGGCGAACACCCTCGCCGTGAGCGGCGTCGAAACCATCACCGGCACCTCGAGCAACGATGCGTTGACGCTGACGTCGACTGTGAGCGGCGTGACGATCAACCTGTCCGGCGGGACCGACACCCTGAACCTGGCGGCCGGCACCAACACGATCACCGCTTCCGGCATCGAGACAATTGCCGGGTCGGGCAGTGACGACGTCCTGACCCTCGCCGGCAACGTGACCAGCGGTACCGTCGACCTGGGTGCCGGCACCGACACTCTGGCGCTCGCAGCGGGCAGCAACACGCTGCGGATTCTCGGCGCCGAGACCGTCAGCGGTTCGGCCTCGGCCGACACGCTGACCCTGTCGGGTGCGATCAGCGGCGGGACGATCGATCTGGGCGCGGGAGCCGACGCGCTCGTCCTGGCAGCAGCGACCAACAGGCTCAGCGTGGCGGGCGTCGAGACGATCACGGGCAACACCGGCGCCGACACGATCACCCTGACCGCGAATGTCAGCGGTATCACGGTCAATCTGTCGAGTGGAACCGATGTTCTGAACCTTGCTGGCGGCGCGAACACTCTATCAGCCAGTGGCGTGGAGACAGTGGCCGGCACGAGCAGCAACGATGCCCTGACCCTGACCGCCGGCTTCACCGGCGGCACCGTGGATCTCGGGGCGGGCAGCGACGCCCTGGCCCTGGCCAACGCCACCAACACCCTCAGCGTCGTGGGCATCGAGACGATCACCGGTGGCACGGGCGCGGACACGATCACCATGACGGCACCGGTGACCGGCGCCTCCGTCGATCTCGGCGCCGGCACGGATGTCCTGAACCTGGCGGCCGGCAGTTCGTCGCTTCAGGTGGCCGGCGTGGAGACACTCGCCGGCACGGCTGGCGATGAGTCCGTGACCCTGACCGGCAATGTCTCGGGCATCAGCATCGCCCTGGGCGCCGGCACCGACGTTCTCAACCTCGCCGCCGGTGCGAATACCCTCGCGGCCAGCGGCGTGGAGACTGTCGCCGGCACCGCCAGCGACGACACCCTGACCCTGACCGCCGGCTTCACCGGCGGCACGGTGGCGCTGGGCGCTGGCAGCGATACGCTCACCCTTGCCAACGCAACCAACACCTTCAGCGCCTCCGGCATCGAGACGATCATCGGCGGCACGGGCTCCGACACCGTGACGCTGATCGACAACGTCAGCGGCGCCATCGTCAGCCTCGGCGGCAGTTCAGGTATCGACGTTCTCAACCTCGCCGCCGGAGTCAACACGTTGTCGGCGAGCGGTGTCGAGACCATCACCGGCACGAGCAGTGCCGACGCGCTGACCCTGACCGCTGCCTTCACCGGCGGCACCGTCAATCTCGGCAGCGGCACCGATACCCTGACCCTCGCCAACGCGGCCAACACCCTGTCCGTGACCGGCGTCGAGACGATCATCGGCGGCACAGGCTCCGACACGATTACCCTGACCGCGGCCGTGACCGGCGCCTCCGTCGATCTCGGCGCCGGCACCGATGCTCTCATCCTCGCCGCGGGCGCCAACACGCTGGCTGCCAGCGGTATCGAGACCGTCACCGGTACGAGCAGCGCCGACGCCCTGACCCTGACCGCGGCCTTCACTGGCGGCACCATCAATCTTGGCATCGGCACCGACACCCTGACCCTGGCTAACGCGGCCAACACCCTGTCGGTCACCGGCGTCGAGACACTCATCGGCGGTACCGATGCCGACACGGTCACCCTGACCGCGGCGGTGACTGGCGCCTCCATCGACCTCGGAACGGGCACCGATATCCTGAATGTCGCCGCGGGCACCTCCTCCCTGACCGTGGTCGGGGTCGAGACCCTGTCCGGCACGAGCGGCGCCGAGGTGGTGACGCTACTCAACAACGTCTCCGCCATCAGCGTCGACCTCGGCGCTGGCACCGATGCCCTTACTCTTGCGGCGGGCGCGAACACGCTGGCGGCCAGCGGCATCGAGACTATCACCGGTCAGGCAGCCGACGACAGCCTGACCCTGACCGCGGCCTTCACTGGCGGCACCATCAACCTCAGCGGCGGCACCGACACGCTGACCCTCGCCAATGCGGCCAACACCCTGTCGGTGACTGGCGTCGAAACCGTGCTGGGCGGCACCGGCGCCGACACGATCACCCTGACCGCGGTCGTCAGCGGAGTGTCCGTCGATCTGGGCGCCGGCAGCGACGCGCTGACCCTGGCGGCAGGCGCCAACACACTGGCCGTCAGCGGTGTGGAGACAGTGACCGGCACCTCGAGCGCCGACGCTTTCACTCTCACGACCGGCGTCACGAGCGGCACGATCGACCTGAGCACCGGCACCGACACCCTGACCCTGGCCAATGCCACCAACATCGTGTCTGTCACCGGCGTCGAGACGATTATCGGCGGTTCCGGCACCGACACGCTGACCCTGACCGCCGCGGCAACCGGCCTGTCGATCGATCTCGGCGCAGGCACCGATATCCTGAACCTGGCGGCCGGCACCTCGTCGGCGACCATCGTCGGGGTCGAGACCCTTGCCGGGACGAGCGGCGCCGAGGTGGTGACGTTGCTCAACACCGTCTCCGGCATCTCGATCGATCTCGGTGCAGGCACTGATCGCCTGACCCTTGCGGCAGGCGCGAATACGCTGGCAACAAGCGGCATCGAGACTCTGACCGGCACGGCTAGCGCTGATACATTGACCCTGACCAGCGGTTTCACCGGCGGCACGATCGACCTCGCGGCCGGAACCGATACGCTGACTCTGGCCAATGCGGTGAACACCTTCACCGCCGTGGGCGTTGAATCGATCATCGGTGGAACCGACGTCGATATCGTCACCCTGACCGGCACCAACACCCTCTACGCCACGGGCATCGAAACCCTGCTTGGCGGTACCGGCAACGACGTGCTGACCCTGAGCGCCACGGCCAGCGGCATGACCGTCGACCTGGGTGCCGGGACGGCCGACCGCATCATCCTGGCCGCGGGCGGCAATACACTCACCATCGCCGGCGCCGAGACGATCACCGGCGGCTCGGGCACGGACGTCGTCACCCTCGGCAGCGCCAACGCCAACACGGTCAACGTCACGGGCGTCGAGACGCTGTTCGGCAGTGCCGGCGACGATGTCGTGACCCTCACCGCGGCCGTGAGCGGCATTTCGGTGGATCTGGGAGCGGGCACTGCCGATCGCCTGACCTTGGCGGCCGGCGCGAACACCCTCGCGGTCTCGGGCATCGAGACCCTCAGCGGTACGGCTTCGGCGGACACGCTGACACTCAGCAACGCCGTGTCCGGCCTGTCGATCAGCCTCGGCAACAGCAACGACATCGTGACGTTCGGGGGGGCAGCGACCAACGTCACCATCGACGGGGGTGCCGGCACGGACCGCATCGTGCTGGGAAACTTCAACAACACGATCGGCGCCACGGGGGTCGAGACCATTACCGGCGGATCGGGGACCGACCGGGTGGCGATTGCCGCGGCAACCTCCGTCAACCTGGGGGCTGGCGACGACGATATCCTCGATCTCAGCGCCATCGGCAGCATCAATCTGGATACCGCCGGCACCCAGTACCAGGGCATCGAGAAGCTGGATCTGCGCGGCGGCCTCACCAACACCGTGACGCTCAATGCCCAGGACGTTCTCGACCTTTCATCGACGACCGACTCGCTGCTGGTCCGTGGCGACGCCGGCGACACGGTATCGATCGGGGTCGGTGGCTGGACCGCCGCGGGTACACAGAGCAACCCGCAGGGCGAGACCGGGACGTTCAACGTCTATACGCAGTCGGTGGGCGGCGTCACCGCCACCCTGCTCGTCGAGAGCACAATGAGCGTGACCTGAAGCCGGTGCGCCTCAGGCGGGCGCGCTGTCGACCATGATCAGGATCGAGAATTCGCCGGCGCTGGCGCGCGCCACCGGCATGATGCGCACGGCTCCGGCGACGACGCGCCCCGGCATCACGTAGAGCAGGTGCGCCTTCGCCGCCTCCATCGAGCCCGAGCCGAAGGCGGCGAGCACGGCGTCATAGCTGGACGCCATACGCAGCTTGAAGAAATGGTCCAGCACCTTTCCAGGCAGGTTGACGTAGGCCGACCCGTACCAGCGGCCGAATGCAGCGGCCGAATGCCGGGTTCGCCCGCAGGATCCGGCGCTCACGTGTCATCACCAGGCAGGCAGCGGGGCACAGCTCCACCAGCGTCTCGATGTTCGTCGCCCCCGCCGCCAGGCTTGCCTGGGTCGCGGCCTCGGAGGCGGCGCGCACCCGGCGCTCGCCTTCGGCCAGACAGAAGAGGCGGAGCTGCGAGGCGAGGTTCGCCGAGTTTGGCAGCTCGGCCGCGATCTGGGCGACCAGGCGCCCGAGCTTGAGACCCCGCTCGCGCGCCGCCGCCTCCAGTGCATCCCAGAACGGCTCCTCGAGCTTCAGCGAATAGCGACGGCCGTCCGCCTGCAGAATCCGCTGCCGCGGTTGTCCGGAAAATGGGCTTGCCGCCGCTTCCATCGTAGGTCACATCCCGATGTAGGGATAAGATTGGGATAATTACCAAGTATAAACAAGAGCTTATATGTTAACGCGACCGTGCGGGGCGGGCCTTGGCGGGTGGCAGACCACGCCCCAGCCTGATCGCCTCGTCGCCGAAACGATCACGCACGGCATCGATCGCCTTCTCGATGGCGGCCCGCTTGGCGCGCGGCTCGCCGAACAGGTCACCCGCCGCTGCCGCGGGCGCGACAGCGAGATCCGTCACGCCGGCGCCGATCAGGCGGTAGCGTATCGAGCGCGTGGCGGTTTCGCGCGCCAACAGCGGCTCGAGAACGCCAAAGATCGCGTCCGCTAGCTGCGTGGGTGCCGGCAGCTGCCGCCGGCTGGTCAGGATCTTGAACGAGGCCGTGCGCAGCTTCAGCACCACCGTGCGGCCGGCAAGGTTGGCGCGCTTCAGGCGGCGCGACACGGTCTCGCAGAGCGGCCAGAGCTCGGCGCGCAGCGCAGCGCCATCGGCGAGGTCCCGCTCGAACGTCGTCTCGGCAGAGATCTGCTTGGCCTCCCTCTCGGGCTCGACAGTCCGCTCGTCGACACCGCGCGCCAGCGCCGCCAGCCGCGCGCCGTGCGCGCCGTAGCGCCGTGCCAGCGTCGCCGCGGGGGCACGCCGCAGATCGCCGATCAGGACGAAACCGTCCGCCTCGAGGCTCTGGGCCAGCACGCGACCGACACCGGGAATGACACGCACCGGACGCGCCGCCAGATAGGCCTCCGCTTCAGCCCTGCCGGTGACGCCGAAGCCGCGCGGCTTGTCCATCTCCGAGGCCAGCTTGGCGAGGAACTTGTTGTAGCTCAGGCCGATCGACACGGTGATGGCGATCTCCTGCTCGATGCGGCGGGCGATGCGCGCCAGGGTCACCGCCGGGCTGCGGCGATGCAGCGTCTCGGTCCCCGCCAGGTCGAGATACGCCTCGTCCAGCGACACCGGCTCGACCAGCGGCGTGGCCTCGAGGAAGACCGCCTGCACCTCGCGGCTGACCGCGGCGTACTTCGCCATGTCGGGACGGATCACCGTGGCCTGCGGGCAGAGCTGCAGCGCCTTGAACATCGGCATGGCCGAGCGCACCCCGAAGCGCCGCGCGATGTAGCAGGCGGTCGACACCACGCCGCGACGGCCGCCGCCGACGATCACCGGCTTGTCGGCCAGCCCCGGATTGTCGCGTTTCTCGATCGCGGCGTAGAACGCGTCACAGTCGATATGGGCAAGCGCCAGGCGCAACAGCTCGGGATGTCGCACCACGCGCGGCGAGCCGCAGCGCGAACACGATCCCGCGGCGCTATCAGGGAATTCGTTGAGGCACTCTCGGCACAGGCCGGGTGCACGGTCATCCATCAGCCGGGACTCCCGATCGGTCGGCCGGAAAAGCTTATCTGCGCATGACGGGGTGTAGAACGGTGTTCAGCGCCGCGGCCGCGAGAAGTATATAAAATTGTAGGTAAATTGCCGGCTAGCCTCCACACGGTGGCACCGGCGCCCGTAAGCTTCCCGCGCGATTAAGGCAACAACGGCGCTGTATTCACGGGCCAATAGCTGGTTAGCGGAAAATTTACCGCTTTCGACTACGCTTTAATTCTGGCTTTTACTAAACTTGTAGCAAGCGGCGCTGCCGGCCCTCATGAACCTCCCTTCTCGCTATACGCGACGCCTGAAACTTCCTTCGACCTGTAATATCTCCAGCAGATCTGCTAACATACAACAAACACAATCGGTTAGGATGAGGCCCCGGTCATGCAGGTAGTCGCCGAAGAATCTTTGGCTACGGCTCCCGATGCCGAGCTTCACCGCGAGGTTGTGACCCGGCTCATCGAGAAGATGGGCGGCCAACGTCCGCGCGAACTGGTCCTGATCCAGCCGCCTCTGGTCCCCGAGAAGTTTTTTGACGTCGCGGTGGCGCGCCGCTGCGGCTACTACAACTTCCCGCCCGCCGGCCTGCTGTACCTGGCGGCCGCGGCCCATGAAGTCGACCCGTCGCTGCGCATCGTCATCATCGATCTCAATCACAAGCTGCTCGAGGCCGCCCAGCAGGACGGCTTCGAGTATCAGGTGTGGAAGTCCTGGGTTCGCGACGAGATCGAGCGCTGCGAGGCTCCGCTGGCGGCGGTCACCTTCATGTTCGGCACGACGAAGCCGTGCTTCATCGATGTCAGCAGCTTTGTCCGCGAGGCTTTCCCCAAGGTGCCTGTATTGACAGGCGGCGTGCAGGCGACGTTCGACTACAAGGAAATCCTGCGCGACGGGCTGGCGGATTTTGTCGCCCTCAAGGAGGGTGAAGGCCAGCTGCAGGACCTGTTGAGGTCTCTGATCGCCGGAGCCCCGGTGGCCATACCCAAGGGCAGCGCCGTTCTCGATAACGGCAAAATCGTCGAGCTGGGTCAGCCGGCGATGGATGCGCGCCAGTCGTGGGATATCCGGCCGTACTATGACCTGATCGATGTCGCGAGCTATTACAAATACGGTGGCCTTGGCGCGTTCTCGCGGTTTGTCGGCGCTGATAAGAGCTATGCGACGGTCCTTGGCCGACGTGGTTGCCGTGCGCGGTGCACGTTCTGCACGGTGCGCAATTTCAATGGCCTCGGAATTCGCATACGCGAGACCCAAGACATTATCGACGAGATCAAACACCTTGTTGAAGAAAAGGGCGTCGATTACATCGACTGGCTCGACGACGATCTGCTCTTCGATCGCGAGCAGGTCATCGCAATGTTCAAGGGGCTCGCCGAGCAGGTCCCTGGCCTGCAATGGACCGCGAGCAACGGATTGATCGGGGTTGCGATCGACGAAGAGGTCATGGACTGGATGGTCCGCTCCGGCCTCCAAGCTTACAAAATCGGCATCGAGTCAGGGAATGACAAGATGCTGAAAGTCATCAAGAAGCCGACGACCAAGCTCAAGTTGAGACAGCGCAAGGCGTTGTTTACGAAGCATCCGCATGTGCTGTTCAGCGGGAATTTCATCATCGGATTCCCGAATGAAACGTTTGGCCAGATGCTCGACACCTACAATTTCGGGGTCGAGCTGGAGTCCGATTGGGCGAGCTTCTACATCTGCCAGCCGCTTCGGGGCACGGAAATGTTCTCGGCCTTCCAGGCCCTGGGCGACGATCGCTGCGAAGAGGAACGCTACGACAAGACCATCAATCCCGGCCGCTCCGCCGAGCGCGGCGAGTTCGGATACAAGTTCGAGAAGAAGCGCGACGAGATCCTGACGGGCTGGGATATTTTCAATCTGCCGCGCGGCACGATGCCCAGTCTCGAGCAGCAGAAGGAAATCTGGTTCACCTTCAATTTCGTCGCCAATTTCCTCAACAACCCCAACCTTCGCCCGGGCGGAAATGCGGCCAAGCTGATCAAGTGGCTTCTCGCCATTCATGATGGCTATCCCTACGACGCGTCAATGGCAGCCGCGCTGAGCCATTGCTACCTCCTCGCGGGCGACATGGAAGCGCACCACAAGCATCGGACGCGGTTCCTTGAGCTGACACGGGACAGTTCCTATTGGCAGACGCGCTGCCACCAGTTCCCCGAGCTGTTTGTCCTGGCCGGCGTGGAAACGCCGCCGGAATGGTTCCGCGGGACGCCCGCCAAGTCTTTGACACGGCAGCTTCCTGAAGACGTCCTCGTTCGCGCCGCATGAAATTGGCCAGGAAGGTCGCCGTCGTTACCGGCGGCAGTCGCGGTATTGGTCTTGCCATAGCCACAGCCCTGCTGCGCGAAGGCGCCACGGTGGCAATTTGCGGGCGTGATGACAATGAATTGCGCAACGCGCGAGCGAATCTGGACAGTGCCTACCCCGGCCGCCTGACAGCCACCGCCTGCGACGTCAGCAAACTTGAAGACGTACGCGCGTTTGTCGAGCGCGTCGCCGCGAGCAGCGGCATCGATATCCTCGTCAACAATGCCGGAATAGGAGTCATCAAGGCTTTCGACGAGATGACGCCCGATGATTGGAACTCGACAATTAACATCAACCTGACCGGCGTCTTCAATTTCTGCCACTGCGTCGTGCCCTTCATGAGGCGAAAGGGCAGCGGCGATATCGTCAACATATCCAGCCGCTCCGGGCGCAATCCGCATCCCGGCGGAGCCGCGTACTGCGCCTCCAAGTTCGGACTCAACGGGCTGACGGAGGTGCTGCAGATCGACCTCCGCAAGCATGGCATTCGCGTGAGCAGCATCATGCCGGGTCGTGTCAGCACCAATTTCGCCGGCGAATCACCCGCGAGCTGGCACGTGGCCCCCGAAGATGTCGCGGAGACCGTCGTCCACGCGCTCAGCCTGCCCTCGCGGACCTTCGCGGGGCGGATCGAACTGCGTCCTTCTTTCCCTCCTCGCTAGAAGCATCAGATGCTCGAGAACAAGAATGCACTGGTAGTGGGCGCGGCCCAGGGGCTTGGGCGCACCATCGCGATGAAGCTCGCAAGCCACGGGGCCCTGGTCTTCCTCGCCGACATACAGGTCGAGAAGGCGAAGGAGGCGGAATCCGCCATCCGCGAGAGAGGGGGACAGGCCATCGCCGTTGAAGTCGACGTCCGCGACGACTCCTCTCTCGACAGGCTGATGGCGTCGATTGATGCCCGCTCAGGCCGGCTTGACGTCCTGGTCAATTCGGCGGCCCCGCCCCGCTCGGGCCGGCTTCCGTTTCCCGACAACGTCGCCAAATGGGATACGGAAATGGCGATCCTGTTGCGGGCACCCGTCATCGCGGTTGCCAAGGCGCTCCCGCTCCTGCGCCGCGGCGCGCCATCGGCCGTCATCAATATCGCCTCGATCCTGGCCGAGAAGGTCGCTCAGGAGTCCGCCGCCTATCATGCCGCGAAGGCGGGGCTGGTGCAGTTCACGCGGTATCTGGCCTTCCAGGAAGCTGCAGCGGGCATCCGAGCGAACGCGGTGCTGCCGGGGATCGTGGACCGGGATGGTGGTCCAAAACTTTCCGACAACGCCGACAACAGGGTGGTTCTCGAGGCCGCTGTTCCCATGGGCCACGCGGCGAATGGCGAGAATGTCGCCGATGTCGTCACCTTCCTGGCGTCAGACCAGGCAAGCTACATCACCGGTCAGTCGCTGGTCGTGGACGGTGGCTTGACGCTGGGCGAAGTCTTCCACGTCAGCCGGAAAATCCGAAACCTGGACACGAGCAAATAGTTCGGCCGCGGCAGTCGGGTGGCGGGGCAATCAGCGGGAAATAGGATCAGAAAATCAGTCGAGAGCGGGCGGGGTGGTGCCCAGGGCCGGAATTGAACCAGCGACACTGCGATTTTCAGTCGCATGCTCTACCAACTGAGCTACCTGGGCCCATCGCCTTGTATGGGAATGTCCTGACGGACCCGCCGCTTATAGAGAAATCGTCCGGGGCTGTCCAGCGGACCCGCCGGTCAATTTCGCCCCGATTCCGGGTCGTTGGCGTCGGGATCCGAAGGCTCATTCGTGGGGAGGCGGTACCCGCCGATCAGCCAGCGCGACAGGTCCTCGTCGCGGCAGCGCTGGGAACAGAACGGCTCGCTGCCGGACTGCGGCGGCCGGCCGCAGATCGGGCATTTACGCCGGCGCGAACGACGGTCCGGAAAGGGCACCAGCTTGTCGGTCATAGCGCCTCGCCATTGAGGACGGCCCGTGTGCGGGTGCGGATCATTTCGAAAAGTCCGGCACGGGTCCAGCCGAGCACCTGGATCGAGAT
>Ga0233424_10002940_pt1 | contig 11475 bp, 12 predicted proteins | sample Watercolumn_Towu_FD_181011 | JGI IMG/M metagenome (GOLD analysis project Ga0233424, IMG submission 181011) | Freshwater microbial communities from Lake Towuti, South Sulawesi, Indonesia - Watercolumn_Towuti2014_125_MG | ecosystem: Environmental > Aquatic > Freshwater > Lake | place: Indonesia... | reverse complement strand
CGGGATTTATGCCCAGCGCAGCGATCACCGGCGCGTCATCGAGGCCTACAACGAGGCGCTGAAGCTCAACTCCGGCGATGCGGCTTCGCTCTCCTTGCGTGGCGGCGCGCACCTCAACCTTGGCGATTTCCAGCGCGCGCTGTCCGACTACGACTCCGCCATCGCGCTCGAGCCGCGGGTCGCCGCCCGAGGAATTGCTCGTCGGCACTGAGACAGCGGACGACGCTGCGGTCTACAGGCTTAACGAAACGCAGGCTGTCGCAGCGACCACGGACTTCTTCACGCCGATCGCCTTCGAACGAGGCGACGGATCCAGCTGAAGGCATACCCGATCAGCGCGCCGAGCGCTGTCATGATCACGAACGTGAGCACGCGCTTGACGAACGGTTCTTGCGCGAACTTCGCCGACGGATAAATGAACGTCGGGAGGGAGAGGTAGGCCGTGACGATAGCGCCGATCATCCAACCGGGCGCCCGCAAGGCGCCCTGCGGCCGCCGGGCCCACCGGCCCGCAAGTGCCCCCATCGGGATTCCGCAAAATCCCCCGACCCACGCGCCGAGCAGCGCCGCGGAAAGCGCGAGCGAGCGGAACAGCTCGAATCCCGAAGTGCCCCACGCGGCGAACGCCGCGAACAACAGGTGCAAAGGCGTCAGTGTGAACAATGCGAAGAGGGCGGTGAACAGCGCGCCCCCCACAACGCTACCGATGAGACTGCCTTGCACCCAGGGAGGCAACCTGCAAACGAGGTTCGAAATCCGAGACAGGAAGGTCGGGGCCTTCATGGTGCGGGGAGCAGGCTACGCCGGATCGGATGGTGACTCCAGCAAAGAAAGGATAGGAATTTAAGGATAGGAATTTCCTTACCGCTCATGCCGCACGATTTGAGCGCCAGCGGCCGGAGCCGGGGTGCTGAGCGGTGGACTGGTGCCGCAATCGGTCATGAGCGCCAAGGCGCGGGAGGGATGCAAGGCGCGTTACGGCAAATAAGAGCCGCCGAGCTCGGCGTAGTCGTAGAGGACGCGCGCGACGTCCGGCAGCGGCGGCGCGAGGCGGCCGTAGCCGGGGGCGTACAGCCAGCAGGGAACGCCGGCGGCACGAGCGCACTGCACGTCGATCAGGCTGTCGCCGACCAGGACGGCGCTTGCACGCTCGCCGCCGGCCCGCTCGATCGCGGCGAGCAGGGGCTCGGCATCGGGCTTGCGCCGCGAGCAGGTGTCGGCGCCGATCACGGCGCCGAAAAACGCCAGCAGGCCGAGGTGGTCGAGGACCTTGCGCGCGAGCGCCTCGCCCTTGTTCGTGCAGACGCCCAGGGCGATGTCCTGGCGCGCGCAGCGCTCCAGCGCGGCGACAACGCCGGGATAGGGCCGCGAAGCGTCGGCACACCGCGCGACGTAGGCCTGCTCGAACGCGGCTAGGACGCGCGCGCGCAGCGCTGGATCGGCGACCGCCGCCTGCACCATGCTCTCCAGTCCCCCGTGGACCGATCGCAGGGCGACGTCGGCATCCAGCGCCGGCAAGCCATGGCTGCCAAGCGTTGAGTTCAGCGCCGCCGTGAGGTCGGGCAGGGTGTCGACCAGGGTGCCGTCGAGGTCGAACACCAGGGTGGCCGCCATGGGCGCTCTGGCTAGAGGTCGAACCGCTCGCTGCGGTCCTCGTAGTCGTGCAGGTGCACGATGGCGCCATCGCACTCGGCGAGGACGACGGCGTACGCGGGCGGCTCGTGGCTGCCCAGAATGCGGGTTCGCGCGCCAAATTCCAGCGCGACCTGGTGGCAGGTGCCACGGACCGTGGAGATCGGAATGCCCCGCCAGCTGCCTGCGATCGGCCGATGCACATGCCCGAAGAAGAGCTGCCGCACGCGCGAGCGGTGCGGCTCGAGGGCACCGGCAAACAGAGCCGGGTCGAGCAGGCCGATGCGATCCATGGTCGGGATGCCGATCGCGAAGGGCGGATGGTGCATGAACAGCCACGCCGGGTCCTGGGGGCGTTCGGCGAGCGTCGCCGCAAGCCAAGCGGCGCGCCGCTCGCAGTAGACGCCGTGGGGCACCCCGGGCTCGTTGGTGTCGAGGACCAGCAGGCGCCCCACCGGGCTGTCGATCGCGAACTGCACGAAACCGTCGGCGTCGATCGGCGCGCCGGGAAAGGCGGCGCGGAAATGCACCCGGTTGTCGTGGTTGCCGAGCGCGAGGTGCACGGGCACCCCCAGGCCGGCGAGCGCCTCCCCGAGCGCTGCATAGGCCGCGGGCTCGCCAAAGTGCGCGAGGTCGCCCGTGACGATGCAGAGCGCCGCGTCGGCGTGCTCCGCGTTGATGCTCGCCACCGCGCGCCGCAGCCGCTGCAGCGGGTCGAGCCCGTAGATCCTGCCGCCGGGCTCGACCAGGTGGGTGTCGGTGAGGTGGATCAGCTTCACCGCGGCAGCAAGGCCTGTACGTCCCTCGTCATGGTCTGCAGTGCCTGGTCGGGCGCCACCGACTTCGAGACCACCGTCTGCAGGTGGTCCTTGATGACGTCGGTGATCTTGAGGCCGTTCTCGCCCGGGAACGCGTACCACGCTGTCAGCATCGGCAACTGGCGGATGGCGGTCTGGTGGTTCGGGTTGGACTTGTAGAACTCGCCCAGCATCTTCGGGTCCTGCGCCGGCTTCGCGTTGGCCGGGAAGTAGCCGGTGCCCTTCACCATGATCGTGGCGCCGACCGGCCCGGTGGCGAACTTCATGTACTCCCAGGCCGCAGCCTGCCGCTTCGGGTCGCGCGCGAACATCATCGCTACGTTGCCGCCCGCCGGAAGCAGGGCGCCGCTGGGGCCCACCGGGAAGGCGGCGGTGCGCAGGTCGAAGCGGCCGCCGACCTGCTTGGTGACGCCGCCGAGGCGCGAGGTGGAGTGCGCCCAGATGCCCAGCTGCCCGGAGATGAAATCCTGCAGCGCGGTGGCCTGCGAGACGTCGCGCATCGTGCCTTCGCGAACCATCGCCGCCAGGGTGGCGATGGACTTCTGCCCGGCCGGCCCGTCGAAGGCCACCTTCTTCTCGTCCGCGCTGAGCATCGTGCCGCCGTTGGAGAATACCAGCGCCTGCCACATCCAGTTGCCAGTGATGTCCCAGTCGTAGTGGAAGCCGTAGGTCTTGCCGTCCAGCGCCGCGATGCGCTTGGCCAGCGCGAAGATGCCCTCCCAGGTATTCGGGAACGCATCCGGGTTGGCGCCCGCCTTGCGCACCAGGTCGCCGTTGAAATAGATGATCGGGGTCGAGAGCGAAAAGCCCATGCCGTACTGGCGGCCCTTGACATGGCCGAGGGTCATCAGCGAGCCGTCATAGCCCATCGAGGCCCAGCCCGCCTCCTTCTGGATAAACGGCGTCAGCTCGACCGCGATGCCGCGGTCGACGAAGATGCGCTGCCGGTTGAGGCCCTGGTAGGACACGTCGGGCAGCTGGTTGGTCACCGCCTGTCGCAGCGCGTTCTGCGTCGCCTCCTCATAGCCCGGCTGCGGCGCGCGGAAAGTCACCTTGTACTGCGGGTGGCGCGCCATGAATTCGCGCGCGATCGACTCGTGCACCTCCTTGAACAGGTCCGGGATGGCGTAATCGACGACGATTTCAGTCTGCTGCGCCGCGACCGAGGCGGAAAGCGAGAGGCCTGCCAGCAGGCCGGTGATCCAGGATTTGCTCCAGCGTTTCATGGGGGTCTCCTTTGGTGAGTGGTAAGTCAGCCTTTCACGCCCGAGAGCGTGACGCCTTCGATGAACCGGTTCTGGGCCGCAAGGAACGCAACCACCAGTGGCGCGGTGATGATCACGGTGCCCGCCATCAGCGGCCGGTAGTGGATGCCCGCCTCCTCGTTGCGGAAGAAGACGGTGCCCAGAGGCGGCGTGGCGAGATCGGGGCTGGAGATCACCAGCAGCGGCCAGAAGTAGTCGTTCCAGTGCCAGACGAAGGAGAAGATGCCGAACGCGGTGAGCGCGGGCACCGCGGCGGGCAGCATGACGCGCCAGACGATCTCGAACTCGCCCATCCCGTCCAGGCGCGCGGCATGCAGCAGCTCGTCGGGCACGCCGCGGAAGAACTGGCGCATGAGGAAGATGCCGAACACGGAGACGACGAACGGCAGCACCAGCGCCGCGTAGCTGTCGAGCAGCCCGAGCTTGTGCAGCATCAGGTAGAGCGGGATCGCGGTCGCGGTGTGGGGGATCATCAGCCCGAGCAGCACGAGGCGGAACAGCCCGTCGCGCCCGGCGAAGCGCAGCTTGGCGAGCGCGTAGGCCGCGGGCAGGTTGACGAGCACCTGCAGCGCGAAGATGGCGCCGCAGACGACCAGGCCGTTGGCGAGGTAGCGCAGCAGCGGCACCTTGGTCAGCGCGTCCCGGTAGTTTTCCCACGCGTGCCACTGCTGCGGCAGCCAGTTGAGCTCGCGCGCGAAGATCTCGGTCGGCGGCTTGAAGGAGGTGAGCAGCATCCACACGAACGGCGCCAGCATGACCACCGCGCCAGCGAGGAGCAGCGCGTGCCGCAGCAGGCGCAGCGCGCGGCTCATGCGACGCGCCTCATCCATAGTGCACCCGGCGCTCGGCCGCGCGCATTTGCAGCCAGGTGAGCGCGAGCAGCACAGCGAGGAACAGCACCGTGATCGCCGCGGCATAGCCGGCGCGGAAGAAGTTGAAGCCCTCGGCGTAGATCGTGTGCATCAGCACCTCGGTCTGCTTGTTCGGGCCGCCCCGGGTCAGCACGTGCACGGTGTCGAAGACCTGGAACGAGCGGATGGCGCAGATCACCGTCACGAACAGCGTGGTCGGCCCGAGCAGCGGCCAGGTGACGCGGCGGAAGCGCTCCCAGGCGCCGTCGGCGCCGTCGATCGCGGCGGCGTCGTAGAGCTCGCCCGGGACCGCCTTGAGCCCGGCGAGGAAAAGCACCATCGACAGGCCCAGCATCTGCCAGATGCCGATCGCGCACAGCGTGCCCAGCGCCGTGCGGGGGTTCTTCAGCCAGTCGGTGGGGCTGCCGCCGAGCAACTCCCAGGCGCGGTTGACCAGTCCCACGGACGGATGCAGCAGGAACTGCCACACCACCGCCATCGCGATCAGCGTCGAGGCGACCGGGAGGAAGTAGGCCGCGCGGTAGAAGCGCCGCAGCGAAGGATCCGACTCCACCAGCATGGCGACGGCAAGCCCGCCGGCGACGGAAGCCGGCACCACGACCCCGATGTAGACGAGCGTGTTGCGCAGCGACTTCCAGAATACCGGGTCGCGGGCGAGCTCGGCGTAGTTGGCGAGGCCGATCCATTCGAGGGTAGCGGCGCCGAACTGCCAGCTCGTGAACGAGAGCGCGAGCACGCCGAGCGCGGGCCCGAGGACCAGCAGGAAGATGAGCGCCGTTGCCGGCGCGGCCAGGCCCCAGCCGGCGAGCGCTTCGCCATCCAGGCGCGCGGCGCACCGGCGCGCCGGCGCGATCGTGATCGCCGCCTCAGCCATGTACTGCTCGCAGGGCGGCTTCCGCGACAAGCGTGAGGCGTGCGCCGGACTCGTCGAAGGCGAGCACACGGTCGGTGCGCGGCCGCAGCCCCACCGGGTCGCCTGCGCGCAAGCGCGGCGCGGCCTCGCTGCGGATGCGGACGACGGCCGGCGTGCCGTCGGGGGCGCGGACGTGGGCGAGCACCTCCGAGCCCAGGTGCTCGAGCCGCTCCACCGTGGCCCGGATCGAGCTGTCGCCGGCGGATGCAACCTCGAAGGACTCGGGGCGGCAGGCAACCTGGATGCGCCGGGCGTGCCGTGCGGTGCGCACCTGTAGCGCGACGCCAAACGACGACACGCGCCCCGCGGCATCGACCTCGGCCGGCAGGACGTTGATGCGGGGGCTGCCGACGAACTCGGCCACCTGCAGCGAGGCCGGGTCGTCGTAGATCTCCTGCGGCGTGGCGACCTGCAGCAGCCGCCCGCCCAGCATCACCGCGACGCGGCTGGACATGGTCATCGCCTCGTGCTGGTCATGCGTGACGTAGATGAAGGTCGCGCCCAGGCGCTGGTGCAGCGCGCAGATCTCGCCGCGCAGCTGCGTGCGCAGGTGCGCGTCCAGGTTCGACAGCGGCTCGTCCATGAGGAACAACCTCGGGCGGCGGACCATGGCGCGGCCCAGCGCCACGCGCTGCTTCTGGCCGCCGGAGAGCTGCGCGGGCTTGCGCGCGAGCAGCGGCCCGATGCCGAGCGCGCCCGCCGTCTCCGCCACGTCGCGCTCGATGCCCGTGGCGATCTTCCGCGTCCCCGGCAGCCAGCGCCCCAGCAGCGGTAGGCGCTGCGCGAACGTCAGCCGCCGCATCGCCAGCGGCAGGGCCAGGTTGCCGGCCACGCTCAGGTGCGGGTACAGCGCGTAGTTCTGGAACACCATGGCGACGTCGCGAGCCTTAGGCGCGAGCCCGCCCACATCTCGCCCGTCGATCTCTATTGCCCCGGCGTCCGGGTGGTCGAGGCCCGCGACCAGCCGCAGCAACGTTGACTTGCCGCAGCCCGAGGGGCCCAGCAGCGAGAGAAACTCTCCGTCGGCGACCTCGAGTGAGACCCGGCTGAGTACCTGGACGGGCCCGTATGCCTTGTCCAGCAGGCGCAGAGTGAGCGCGGCCATGGGGCGTTCTGTCTGTCGTCGGGACGTTTCCGTCTTGTTACCGGCCGCACCCCGCGCGGCGCGCTCGCCGGGCCGGCTCAGGCCTTCGCACCGCCTGCCCAGCAGGCCCGCACAAGCAACTGATCGAAAGGCAAATGGCCACGTGCGCCGACGACCGCTGAGGTCGGCGGCGTAGCGAATTCCGGCTTGTAACATCCCTGCAATGTCGGAAGCCTAGCTTTCGCAGTTTCCGCAGGAGAGAAAAACTCATGCTGGCACGCAATCTCGCCGCGATGGCGCTCGGCTTGGCTACGCTTGTCGCCCCGCACTTCGCTTCCGCGCAGCAGCGCGCTATCTGCTACAACTGCCCGCCCGAATGGGCGGACTGGGGCTCGCAGCTCAAGGCGATCCAGGCGCGCCTGGGCATCACGGTGCCGCCGGACAACAAGAACTCCGGCCAGACGCTCTCGGCCCTGATCGCGGAGAAGGCCAAGCCGGTGGCCGACATCGCCTACTTCGGCGGCACGTTCGGCGAGCCGGCGCGCGGCGCCGGCGTGCTCGCCCCCTTCAAGCCCGCGGGCTACGACAGGATCCCGGACGACCTCAAGGACCCCGACGGCCACTGGTTCACCATCCATGCCGGCACGCTCGGCTTGTTCGTCAATACCGCGGCGCTGAAGGGCAAGCCGATACCGCAAAGCTGGAACGATCTGCTCAAGCCCGACTATCGCGGCATGGTTGGCTATCTCGACCCGACCAGCGCCGCCGTCGGCCAAGTCGGGGTGATGGCCGTGAACCTTGCGCTCGGCGGCAGCTACGAGAACCTGGACCCGGCCATCAAGTTCTTCAAAGCGCTGCAGCAGAATCAGCCGATTGTTCCGAAGCAGACGTCGTACGCGCGCGTCATCTCCGGCGAGATCCCGATCCTGCTCGACTACGACTTCAACGCTTACCGCGGCCAGCACACCGACAAGGCGCCGGTGCGCTTCGTCATCCCCAAGGAAGGCACGGTAGTATTCCCGTACATCATGGGCCTGGTGGCGAACGGCCCGAACCCGGACAACGGCAAGAAGGTGCTCGGCTTCCTGCTCTCCGACGAGAGCCAGACCATGTGGGGCAACGCCTACCTGCGTCCAGTGTTCGCCGACAGGATGTCGGCCGAGGCGAAAGCCAAGTTTCTGCCTGATGCGGAGTACGCGCGCGCCAAGCCGATCGACCTAAAGAAGCTGTCGGCGGCGCAGAAGGCCATCGTCGAGCGCTATAAGGAAGTGAACTGACCGGCCGCGCCGGCCCGGTGCTGTACCTGTTGTTCCTGCCCGCGGGCATCGTCTTCGCGGCGTTTTTCATCGTCCCTCTCGGCCAGTTGTTCTTGATCGGCGCGAGCGGGCGCGACGGCTGGGCAGCCTACGCCGCCATTCTGACCAACCGCAACTACCTGCATAGCCTCGTCTCGACCACTCTGCTGTCGGCTGCCGTGACTGCGGCGACGCTGCTGATCTCTGGAATTGCCGGCGTATTCCTTACACGCAACCGGTTCGCCGGGTGGTCGGCGCTGGTCGCCGCGCTCACGCTTCCGCTCGCGTTTCCGGGCGTGGTGATCGGCTTCATGGTCATCATGCTCGGCGGCCGGCAGGGCCTCGTGGGCGACATCGCGCTCCGGCTGACGGGCGAGCACTTGGTGTTCGCGTACACCATGACCGGGCTCTTCGTCGGCTACGTGTACTTCTCCATCCCGCGCACCATCCTTACGGTCATGGCCGCGGCGGAGAAGCTCGATCCGCGCATCGAAGAGGCGGCGCGCTCGCTGGGCGCCGGCCCGCTGCGGGTGGTGAGGGACGTGATCGTGCCGGCGCTCAAGCCCGCGCTGCTCTCGGCGGGCGCGATCTGCTTTGCGACCTCGATGGGTGCCTTCGGCACCGCGTTCACGCTCGCCACGCGCATCAACGTCCTGCCGGTGACGATCTACGGCGTGTTCACCGAGCAGGCGAACATCGCCGTGGCGGCGGCCCTGTCGTTCGTGCTGGGCATCCTCACCTGGGGGGTGCTCGCCGCGGCGCGCACCGCTGCGGGATCTACCGTGGCGGCGGCGGGCTGACGTGCGGCAGCGCGGCGTATCCTTCTGGCTGCTGCTCGGGTTCACGCTCTTCGTCTGCGCGTTCCTGATCGTGCCGGTCGTCATGTCGATGCTCGCCGGCGTCACGGTCAACTACCAGACTGGCATCTCGAGCGGCTTCACCCTGCGCTGGGTGGCGCAGGTCTGGGAGGGCTACAGCGACACCATCTTCCGCTCCATCGGCATAGCGCTCGCCTGCCTCGCCTGCACCCTCGTGCTCGGCGTGCCGGCGGCCTACGCGCTCTCGCGCGCGCAGAGCGGCTTCGCCCGCGCGATCGAGGAGTTGCTAGTGATGCCGGTGGCGATTCCCGGCCTCGCCACCGCCATGGCGCTAATCGTCACCTACAACACGCTCGGCAATTTCCGCACCTCCTGGACGTTCATCCTGGTCGGCCACGTCCTGTTCACTCTGCCCTTCATGGTGCGCTCGGTGCTGGCGGTCCTGAGCGTCATCGACCTGAAGACGCTGGAAGAGGGCGCGGCGAGCCTGGGCGCGAGCTTCCGGCAGCGTTTCTTCACGGTGGTGCTGCCGAACTGCCGCCCGGGTATCCTCGCCGGCTCGCTGATGGTGGTGACGCTGTCCATGGGCGAGTTCAACATGACCTGGCTCCTGCACACGCCACTCACCAAGACCCTGCCGGTCGGCCTTGCCGACGCCTACGCGTCCTTGCGGCTCGAGGTCGGTAGCGCGTACACGCTGGTCTTCTTCGTGATGATCGTGCCGCTCCTCATCGGCATGCAGATGCTGGCGCGCCGGTGAGCCCGCTCGGGATCCGCCTGGAGCGCTGCGCCAAGACCTTCCCGGACGGCACGCGCGCCCTCGATCCGCTCGACCTGGAGATCCGCGCCGGCGAAACCCTGGTCTTCCTCGGGCCGTCCGGCTGCGGCAAGACGACCACGCTGCGCATCATCGCGGGGCTGGAAGCGCCGGACGCCGGCGGGCGGGTGCTGTTCGACGGCGAGGACGTCACGCAAGTGCCGATCGAGAACCGCAACGTCGGCCTGGTGTTCCAGAGCTATGCCCTGTTTCCCAACATGGACGTGCGCGGCAATGTCGGCTACGGGCTGCGCATCCGCGGCGTTTCGGCCGCGGAGCGCAGCGCCCGCGTCGACGAGATGCTGGCGATGATGCGCATCGAGGCGCTTGCCGACCGGCGCATCGACCAGCTCTCCGGCGGCCAGCGCCAGCGCGTGGCGCTCGCGCGGGCGCTCGCGGTGCGTCCGCGCGCGCTGCTGCTGGACGAACCGCTCACTGCGCTGGATGCCAAGCTGCGCGACACTCTGCGGGTGGACATCGACGCGCTGCTGCGGCGCCTCGGCGTCACCTCGATCTACGTGACGCACGACCAGGCGGAGGCCATGGCACTCGGGGACCGCATCGTCGTCATGGACCACGGCAGAGTGGCGCAGGTCGGCGCGCCGCGCGACGTCTATTACACGCCAGCCACTGCCTTCGTCGCCGACTTCATTGGCACGATGAACCGCCTGCAGGGCCGGGTGGAGAACGGGCAATTCGTCACCGGTGCGGGCGCGGAAATGCTGTTCCGTCCGGAATCCGTGCGCCTGGCCGAAGACGGGCCGATTGCGGGAACCGTCGCAGCGGCGTTCTTCCTCGGCGACCACACGCGGATCTTCGTCGACTGCAGCGGCCGGCAGGTCATCGTCGAGTCCACGGAGCGGCGCGAATTCGCCCGCGGCGCGCCGATCCGGCTGTCGATCGATGCGGCATCCGTGATGACGCTCAAGGATACGCCATGATTCTCGCCCAGGTCACCGACACGCACATCCGCCTTCCGGGCAGGCTCGCCTACGGGCGCGTGGACACCGCAGCGGCGCTCGCGCGCGCCGTCGCCGCGCTGAATGTGCTGCACCCCCAGCCCGACCGGGTGCTGCTAACCGGCGACCTGGTGGATTTCGGCCGCGCGGACGAGTACGCGCATCTGAAATCGATCCTTTCGCTCCTGCGGGCGCCCTACCTCCTGCTGCCGGGCAACCACGATGAGCGCGGGCAATTGCGCGCCGCGTTTCCGGAGCACGAGTATCTCGGCACCGAAGGGTTCATCCAGTACGCCATGGCGCTCGGTCCGCTGCGCCTGGTGGCGCTCGACACGGTAATTCCGATGCGCGGCGACGGCGAGCTCTGTGAGTGGCGCCTGGCGTGGCTGGACGAAACGCTTGCCGCGGAGCCGGGCATGCCGACCTTGGTGATGATGCACCACCCGCCCTTTGCCACCGGCATCGGCCACATGGACAAGATCGGCCTGGCGGGTAGCGAGCGGTTCGCCGAAGTGATCGCGCGCCACCCCCAGGTGGAGCGCATCATCTGCGGACACCTGCATCGCCCGATCCAGTGCCGCGTCGCAAACACCGTGGCGTCGACCTGCCCGGCCCCCTGCCACCAGGTGGCGCTCGACCTGAGGGTAGACGCGCCTTCAGCCTTCGTTCTCGAGCCCCCGGGCTACCAGCTGCACCACTGGATCGAGGGCACGGGCCTCGTCACCCACACCGCAGTGCTCGGGGACTATGAAGGGCCGTACCCGTTCTACGACAAGGACGGCCGCTTGATCGACTAGTTCTTGCAGGCCTCCACCTGCAGATCCAGCAACCTTGCCCGCGAGTATGGACACAGTACCTGCGCAACCGGCCGAATACCGCCTCCGGCTTCAGCGGCCGCGGCTTCGCGCGGATGGTGAAAGGCGACCTGCGGGAGGCAAAGCAGGATTTCGAGAAGGCGCTCGACCACAATGTCTGGGACCAGCGCACGGTCATCTGGCTGCA
>Ga0233424_10002937_pt1 | contig 11481 bp, 10 predicted proteins | sample Watercolumn_Towu_FD_181011 | JGI IMG/M metagenome (GOLD analysis project Ga0233424, IMG submission 181011) | Freshwater microbial communities from Lake Towuti, South Sulawesi, Indonesia - Watercolumn_Towuti2014_125_MG | ecosystem: Environmental > Aquatic > Freshwater > Lake | place: Indonesia... | reverse complement strand
TGCCGGCCGGATGAATCTGAAAGATGCTGGCATCCGTGCTGTAGAGCAGCCGCGCTACATCATCGAAGAGGATGTCGCCTTGAAAGAAGCCACGCAGATCGTCCTGCAGACGGCGCAAGTCCACGGAAGGGAACCTTTGCAGCAACGGCCGCTTGCGGCTTAGCGCTCGCCGGTATTCGCGCGTTGACTCAACCGATGCCGCGAGCGCTAAGCCGCAAGCGGGTGAAAGCTAACTCACTTTGCTCTTGGCCTGTTCCAAGCGAATCTTCTCTTGCCGGTAACGCTCGCCGATGGCGATCTCGAAGGGTTGGTGGGCGTCGGTAGGCTTCAGGCCGCGATAATGCGCCTCGCAACGATAACAGACAACGACGTCGCCGACCATCAAATACATGGCGCCGTCGATGATTGCCGACCCGATCAGAAATGCCCAGCAAAGCCAGGGTTCGTAAGCGTAATACGCGATGGTGGCCAGTATCAACGCGACGACGAGGATTGCCATTCCGAGCGCGTGGGGGAAATCCTTCTTCTTGTACAATTCGTGACTGCCGCACACGACGCAGTTCGAAAGCGCGGGATCGACGGCGTCCAGGTGTTGCCGATGATCGCACGCCCGGCATTGCCAATCGCACGCATGGTCGATCGGCGTCGCCGCGGGAACATCACAGGAGGGACAGGCCAGCGTCACTTTCACAGAACAAACCCCGTTTTCTCCACCAGCAGCATGCTCGTCAATTCACCCAGGTAAGCGACGATGACGAGGACATAGAGGATACCGGTCGCGGATTGCGTCGAGCGAATGCGAGCCGTCTCCCAGGCCATCCAGCCAAGGATCAGCGGCGCGATCAAACCGAGCACCCAGCGGACGGGCAGCCACAAGAGCAACTCCATCTCCAGCGTACTGTCGCTCTGTGCCCTTGTCCATCCCCACAACCCGTAGCACGCCAGCCCGATGCGCACAAGGACCGTCACGGCCACGGCGCCCAGCAAGCGCATGAGCGGCGAGATCGTCATCGCCGGCGCGATCAGGTACGCGTGCCCCATTAGCATCGCCGTGGTCGCACCGCCCACAACCAGAGCGCACAACACTTCGTCGGCAATGCGCACCGGCTCGCCATGCCGTAGCACGCCGCCGTAGATGAGGCAGGCCATGAGCGCGACCGGGGTAAGCCAGTTTGTCAACGTTCCGCCCGGCGCTTCATCTAGGTGCCAGACGAAGGAACCGACCAGGCACAGCACGACCGCCGCCGCGAAGATCGCCCAGAAGATCGCGTCGGCTGTCTCCCACATGAATATGCCGACGAGGACGCACAGTCCCAGCGCCGTCAGAAAGTGGACCCGGAAAAAGCGCGGCGGAATCTGTCCGGGCGACAGGATCGGCAACATTACGATCAAGCCGGCCGCCAACCGCAAGCAGAACGAGGCGACCAGCGCCGACAGAGCGACCACGCTATTTCCCCGTCTGGATGAGGGCCATGAACTCCGAGCGCGTCGCGGCATTCGTCTGGAAGACTCCGCGCATGGCACTGGTCGTACACAGACTATCGGCTTTGCGCACGCCGCGAATCGCCATGCAAGTGTGCGTTGCTTCGAGAACGACGCCGACGCCGCGGGCGTTCAGCTCCTGCATCACGAGGTCGGCGATCTCCTCGGTCATCCGTTCCTGCACCTGCGGCCGCCGCGACAGTATTTCGACAATGCGCGCCACCTTGCTCAGGCCAACGATGCGCCCCTGCGGCAGATAGGCGATGTGGGCTTTGCCCAGGAACGGCAGCAGATGATGCTCGCACATGCTCTCGAAGCCGATGTTCTTGACGAGCACCATCTCGTCGTATTTCTCGGTAAACGTCTTGCGCAGGACCGCGGCCGGGTCCTTGCGCAGGCCGGCGAAAAGCTCGTCGTACATGCGGGCAACCCGGTCCGGCGTCTCACGCAAACCCTCGCGATCGGGGTCCTCGCCGATGGCCAGCAGGATCTCGCGCACCGCGGCAGCGATGCGTTCGAGATCGACAGGTTGCGTGAGGTCGCGTCCGGACTTCTTCTTTTTGGCGAGAGAGTTCGTGTGCGTTGCACCGGCCATGCAGAGAGCCTTTGCGAGTTTGACGCTTGCGCTGAGTGGCGACAACGGGATCATTCTATGACATTGCCAGGATAAACAGCAGGCGTAGCAGCCAGCAGATGCCCAGAAACACAATGACGCCGAAGTATTTCCACCGATGGCCGTACCAAATGTGTTCGAACACATCGCGCCACGTGAGACCGCGCCGCAACTGTTCGTCGAGGATGGCGCAAAAGAGCAATGCCGTGCCGATTACCGTTGGTTCGAGCTGGCTGGGCACGCCCCACATGTTGGTGAGGTTCGGGAGCAATATCAGGATCGACGTGCCGATGAGCATGCCAAGTGTGCTTCCCTCGCCGCCGCGCAAGCTGCATCCGCCAAGCACGGCGCCGGCGATGGCGTAAAGCTCCATGAAGTTGCCGGTCTGTGCAGGTTGCACCGTGTTGTAGTGGATCACATACATAAGCGAGTACAATGCTGCGAAGCCCGAGCAAATCACATAGGCGAAAATCTTGTACGCATCGACGTTGATGCCCGAATAGTGTGCGGCTTTCTCATTGCTGCCGATGGCAAAGAAATAACGCCCGTAGACGGTCCCGTGGAGGAAGATCGTGGCGACGGCGAAAAGGCCCAGCAGCAGCCAGACATAGATGGGAAGCCAGAGAAACTGTCCCTGGAAAAATTCGCTTACACCCGCCACATGTTCGGCAATCGGCGGAATCTGGTCCTGTGCGATCGAGCGTGCCGCGCCGCGGTAGATGAACAGGCCGCACAACGTGACAACGAAAGCCTGCACGCGCAGATAGGTGACGACCAACCCGTTGACCGCGCCCACCAAGGCGCCAAGCACCATCACCAAGAATGCCGGCACTCCAAGCACGATCCAGGGCGTCGCCCACTCGGCCCAGCCTTGTGTGTAGGGCGGAATCCACACGGCGAACTTCAACACGAGGAAGCTGAACGCGCAAGCGCAAAGACCAACAACCGAACCGATCGACAGATCGACGCCGCCGGTGATGATGAGCAAGCCTGCGCCCAGACAGAGTATGCCCGACAGGCCAATGCGCTGACCGAGGTTGAAGGAGTTGCTGCCCCAGCGCGCCGAATCGGTCGCGCCGAGAATGAGCAGATAGAGAAGCACCATGAATACGAAGATGCCGATCAGCTTTTTCATGGACGAAACGCCCCCTCCATCTCGCCCCCTTTCCCCCCGTTGGCCGAGATGGGATGCACCCCTCCGGTCGCCAGGTTCATGATCGCTTCTTCGGAAAGCTCGCTGCGCTGAAGTTCGCCTGCGAGGGCCCCCTGGTGCATGACGAGCACGCGATCGCTCATTCCCAGGATTTCTTCGAGGTCGCTGGAGATCATCAGGACCGCGGCGCCGGCGTTGGCGAGCTCGTCCATGAGGGCGTAGATCTCGCTCTTGGCGCCGACGTCGATGCCGCGCGTCGGTTCATCGAGGATGAGCAGCCGCGGCGTGCGCGTCAGCCACTTGGCGAGCACGACCTTCTGCTGATTTCCGCCCGACAGGTTGCCGACCACCTGCGTCGTGCTCGGCGTGCGCACCTTGAAACGCTCGCACATGCGCTGGGCCAGCGACTCTTCGCTGCCCGGCCTGATCATGCCCCATGTGCTCAACGTGGCCAGCGACGCGATACTGATATTCTGTTTGACCGTGTCGTCAAGGATGAGCCCCTGCACCCGGCGATCCTCGGGAATGAGAAAGACGCCTGCCGCGATCGCGTCGGCGGGCTTGGTGATCCGCGTGCGCTTGCCGTCGATGTCGATCGTTCCCGCCAGCATCGGCCGCACGCCGAACAGCGTCTCGGCCAACTCCGTGCGTCCTGCGCCCATCAGGCCCGCGAGACCGACGATCTCGCCCGGTGCAAGTTCCAGATCGATGCCCGGCTGATTCGCCTGCCAGCGCACGCCGCGTGCCGAGACGACTGCCGTCTCCCCTCTCCCCGCCGGGGGAGAGGGGCCGGGGGTGAGGGGGCGGTGGCGCTGAAAGAACTGCTTCAGGTCGCGGCCCACCATCAGCTGAACGATTGCCTTGTGATTGATCTCGGCGCGTCGGAGGTCGCCGGCGTTCTTGCCATCGCGCAGCACCGTGACGCGATCGGCTATCGTCTCGACTTCCTTCAACCGATGCGAGATGTACAGGATACTGATGCCGGCCTGCTTGAGTTCATTGAGCACGGCGAACAATCGAGCCGTCTCACTCTCGGTCAGGCTCGACGTTGGCTCGTCGAGGATGAGCAGCCGCGATTGCAGCGACAGCGCGCGCGCTATCTCGACAAGCTGCTGCTGCCCGATCGACAGGTCCTGCACCAGCGTCCGCGCCGGCGCGAGCAACCCCAGCCTGCGCGTGATGACCTCGGCGTCGCGCTGCATACGGCCACGATCGAGGACGCGCAGCGGCCCGCCCCACGTCGGCTCGCGGCCGAGAAAGACGTTTCCCGCAATGTCGAGATGACCGGCAAGGTTCAGCTCCTGGTGAATCAGCACGATGCCCAACCGCTCGGCGACGGAAACATCGCGAATGGCAACCGATCGGCCATCGACGTGAATCGTCCCCGCGTCGGGTGAATAGACGCCGGCCAGGATCTTCATCAGGGTGGATTTGCCGGCGCCATTCTCGCCGACCACGGCCAGGACTTCACCGTACTCGATGCGCAGGTTTACGTCCTGGAGCGCACGGACGCCCGGAAACGATTTGCTGATGCCGGTCGCTTCGAGCATCGCGGCCATGCGACTATTTTCCGATTTGCCTCACCGATCGGCGAATGCGTGGGGTAAAATAATTTCGTTCCGTTCGACGAGCGGGGTTGCGTTAGCGCCCCGTGTCAGTATCACGTGCCAGGTCTGCATGCACGGGGCGCTTACGCAACCCCGCTCATGTTGACTGCAGTATTACGGGGTCGGTCATGTCATCCGTTGCAGGTCGCCTGTTGATCGCGCGAGCCGCACTGCGCGACGGCTTTTTCGGCCGATCCGTCATTCTAATGCTGAAGCACGGCGCCGACGGCGCGCTAGGGCTGGTGCTGAATCGCCCCGCCCAGGCCAAGGAGCTTCCCTTTCCCGTTTTCGTCGGCGGTCCCTGCGAGATGAACGGCCTCCTGATGATCCACGGCCGATCCGAATGGCTGAACTCCAGCGATGAGGAGAACGTCGAGGTGTGCCCGGGCGTTTATCTCGGTACGGCGGTACATTTCGAGAAGGCCGCCGAATCGAACGACCAGACCAGCGATCGTTTCCGCGTCTTTACCGGGTATGCAGGATGGGGCCCCGAGCAGCTCGAATCGGAAATGAACGAAGGCGCGTGGATCGTCCTGCCCGCCGACGGAAAGGTCATCTTCGAAACGCCTGCGCTGGAGTTGTGGCAGAAGCTCGCGCCGCCAACGTTGCCTGAGCCGAGCTTGAATTGAGTATAGGCGAGCCGAGCCCCGTAAGGGGCCGGGTTGAAGCGGATTCAACCCGGCCCCTTACGGGGCTCGGCTCGCCTATTCTTCTATCGCAAATACTTCAGCGCCCGCTTCGGCGAAATGTGCAGCGCCGCGGCGATGAGCAGCGGACCGCCGACGCCGAACGGCACGTCGAGCTGCGCACGCGGCACATCCAGCGCCACCGCAAGCTGCGTGAAAAAATCGCGCGGCCAGCCGTCGCTGTGGTGATGAAACGCCTCGCGGATCGTCACATGTTCGCGCATCGTGAAGCTGCGCAGCGTGCGATAATTCGCGCGCGTGAAGCAGCCCTCGGTGAGCGGCATGCGCAGGAGGTAGATCTTGGACGGTATGTAGTCGTCGTCGCAGAGGACGCTGACGACGCGCAATTCGGTCAGGCCGGCGCAGCCGAGGTCGGCGACGTTGGCGTGCCCGTGCCAGACCGCTTCGACTTCGTCGCGGCGCACGAAACGCAATTGCTTGTCGGCATCAACGATCAGGTAGCGAATCTTCATCTCCCATTACCTCCATGCCGGGGAACGAGTCATCCATCCGAGCTTGCTTCGTCTCTTTGCGAGTAGAAGAGACGAGTCCTATCATCCTTGACCGCTCCATCGTAAACGATCTTCGCGCATTGCCACAAAGGTTTTTTTTCGTTTATGCCAAGATCGCAAAAACGGCACAACCCGAATTCGCAAAAAAGGATTGACACGAATGCAAGTTCTCGCTCGCGGTTTAGCCGGCGAGCTTGCTCGCCGCGACCTGGATGCCGTTCGCGGCGACCAAGATCGCCGGCTAAACAAACGCTAGGATTTTCTGTAATGGTTTGCTCCCTTCTGGCTCTTCCTTGCGATGGGGAGGACGCTTCTTGAACGAGGACACTCGCAAGAGGATCGAGGAACTCTTCAACCGCTGCGGCCGCGGCATCGGCAGCTATGTCCTCCTGCGCGTGCGCAGCCCGGAGCTGGCCGAGGAGATCACTGCCCGCGTTTTCCTCAACGTGGTACGCTCCATCCGTCAGCAACGCGGCTCCATCGTCGCCTGGCTGTGGGCGATCGTGCGATCCGAGCTGTCCCGGCATTATCGCGAGCGCCCCACGCGATCGCTGCCCCAGGACCTCGTGGCGTTCCAGCAGGAGCCGCTCGACGATTTGGAGCGCGTGGAACGTCAGCGCCTGCTTCAAACCGCGCTGGCTGAGTTGCCGGAGGAGCATCAAGAGATTTTGACGTTCAAGTTTTTCCTCAACCTGAGCAATGTCGAGATTGCTGAAATCGCCGGCCTGTCGGCGAGCAACGTCGGCGTGAAGATTCATCGAGCGCTCAAGGTGCTGCGCGACCGCCTTTCTTCTCTCGCCCCGTTCGATCATGCCCCTACTGAATGGTGAAACATGACGCAGAAAAACATCACGAGGGATTGGCCCGCCGACCCGGCCAACGACGAATTGGCAAAGCTTGCCGAGGAGTTGCAAGGCGCGGCGCCGGCGCTGTCCGATGACGCTCACGCGCGCGTGGCCGGGCTGATGCAGGCCGAGATCGAGCGCACGCAAAGCCGGCAGCGCTGGCGCAATGCGGCGCTAGGCTGGTCCCTCGCGGCAGCGGTGCTCATCGCGATCGGCGCGTACGCCGCCCTTCGCGACGATACGCCAGCGCAGGTGGACAGGCCCAGAGCGGCGGCGCCCGTCGAAGATCGCGTGACCGTCGCCGTGGGCGAGACGGCGCGGCCAATCGTCACCGAGCCATCGCTGATTCGCATCGACGATTACCGCGGCCTGTTCTCGGATTGATTCCCTCCCCGTCTAGCGCCCGCTCCATCCGTCCGTTTCGTATCGGAGTCCAACGATGACTTCCTTTCGCATATTCCTGTCGAGCATCGTTGTCGCCGCGGCGACGCAGGCCGCACTCGCACAGACGGACGCACCGGCCATCGCATTCGCAACCAAGCATGTCGGCAAGGAGCCGACGCTCGAGCAGAGGCTCGGCCTCGCCGAGATGCATCGCGAGCAAGGCCGGCTCGGCGAATTGCACGCGCTGGCGGGGACGCGTGCGGACATCCAGGAGCTGGTCTGCTGGCGCATGTTGCCGCTGCCGCCGGCCAAGCGCGAGGAATTCGGCAAGCAATTGACCGCGCTGAAAGAGCTGCATCCAGGAAATCCATGGACGCCGATTCTTGACGTTTACCTGCTAACCGGCCAATCCGACCGCGCGGCTCTCCTGCAAGCGATCGATCGGCTGCCTGCCGAACTGCCCGCGCGTTTTCCGGGGGAAGTCGGCGAGAAGGCGCACCTGACGATCCTGCGCGACATCGGCACGCCGCGGCTTACTGCCGGCATGCAAGTCATCGCCGCTCGCTCGCACGATCCGCTGCATGCGCTGCGCGATCTCGACCGGGCGCTGAGCCGGGAGGCCGAATTCCTTCACACGGCCGGCCGCGAGCAGGAGGAAAAGAAAATCATCGACGCGCGCGATCGTCTGCGCCGCGCTTACCTCGCGTCAGCCCGCCACCTCGTCGAACGCCTGTTCGCTCTAAACCTTGCCGGGAAGATGGACGAACGCAATGCCCTCATCCGCAAGGCGCAGGGCTTGACGTACCTGCACGATCGCCGACTGCTTGCCGGCACGCTCGAACGTCTTGATGAGCAAGTTGCCTGGACGCGCCTGATCGAGCCGATGTTGGCCGGCGAGATGACAATCGTCAACAACCCGCCCGAATTGCCCCAGGTTTCCGCTCGGCCGGTCGCCGAGTTGAATATCCGCGCCGAGAAGAAGATCGTCGAAGGCAAGACGGTTCATTACGAAGGCAACGTACGCTTTCACCTTCGCGGCATCGACGTGACTTGCGGCAAGTTGACGCTCGTGCAGGCCAACGATCCCGCCTCGGTGATCCTGCAAGGGGCGGACAAGATCGAGCTGCGCGGCTTCGCGACTTTTCCGCAAGGCGTGCATGCCGATCGGTTCGCGTACCATGCCGAGAGCGGCGCTTTCACGCTTGGCGGCGACATCCGATTGCAGGCGTTCGATCGCGTGACGAAATGGCGCACCTGCATCCTCACGGCGCGCGGCGACGTGCGCGAGCCGCACAGCCTGCTCGACGATTTCCGGGAGGCCTTTTCGCTCGACGCCAAGCTGGCCCTGCTGCCGCGCATCGGCAAGGTCTACACCGACGACGAGTTGCCCGATGAGGCCCGCTTCCTGCTGGCGATCGAAATCCTTCGGACCCACCTGAGCTGGCATGCGCCCTATCCGCCAGCCGTGCCTGAGCGCAATCGGCGCGAGTTGCAGGAGCTGGTGAAAAGGATCGAGCGCGTGCGCGAACGCCATTATTCCAGTGGCTGGCAGGAAGCCATGGGGGGCGAGCCGTGGACGGTCGATGATGTTTCCGATGAGGCACAGGAAGCGTTTCGTACTTTGTTGCGCGAATGGTACGGCAAGGCCAACAAGGATCCGCGCGCTAATCAGACGGACCTGCTCGACATTCCGATTCCCGGCAAGGACCTCTATTTCTGGCGCCTGCGCGATCCGCGCCATGCCGAGGTTGCGCGGGCGATGCGCCTGCTGCAGAACATCCGCGCCGAGGAATATTCGGGCAAGGCGCACCAGTGGCGCGAGGAAATCGCTCGCAACAACACGGTCGTCACCTTCGACATTCCCGGCGCGGCCGCCGCGGGCCGGTCCCACCACATCGTGATGGACGCGCGCAATGCCGATCGCGTGCGCCTCAAGCTCTATCGCGTCAAGCGGCCCGAGGAGCTACTTCATGCGACGCGCCACATCGGCAAGGATTTCATCTACCGCGATCACGGCATCGACCTCGAACAGCATGGCTTGAAGAGAATCGAGGAGATCGTCAAGCACCAAGAAAAATCCATCCTCGAGAAGGAAGGCAAATCCGCATCGAAGGAAAACGAATTCGTGCCGAGCTGGCAGCCCGAGCAGCTCGTGCATGAATGGGACGTGCGAGTCGCCGATCTCAAGGTGCACTACGAGCGACGCTATCGCAGCCGGTCGTGGCGCGAAGATCGTTGGTGGGACGACGAACTCGACGCGCACTACTTCGGCGACGAGTGCTATCAGCATCGCGCTCGCCTCGAGAAGGACTATCGGACGCAGCGCGAGGACCAGCTCAGTTCCTGGCAATGCAACCGCATCGTAGAGATTCCTGGCAAATACCTCGCGGACGCCGGCGCCTTCGTGCTGATTGCGGAGGCGAATGGGCAAAAGGCGCACGTGCCGATCGTCGTCGAGCCGATCAGCCTGACGCTCCGGCGCTGCCGGGACGGCGTGTTCGTGCAGGCCAGCGATGCCTCGGGCGCGAAACCTCTCGCCGGCGCGAAAGTGTACGCGCGTGGCATGATCGGCGACGCTCAAACCGACAAGCAGGGGGTGGCGTTTGCGCGCGTGTTTGCCGCGGGGGATCGTCCGATTGTCGTGCACCACGAAGGGCGTTTCGCCATTGGCGGCTTCGGCGCCGTCTTCGAGGGCATCTACGCCCCAGCGATTGACGATCACTACATGCGCGACATGCTGAAGCGCGCCAGGCATGGCCGCGCGGACCGGAAGGAAATGCTGGCATCGGTCTACGAGGATCGCCACGTCATCGCCGCCTACACCGATCGACCTACCTATCGCCCGGGCCAGGAAGTGAAGTTCAAGTTCCTCGTCCGCAAGCTCATCGCCACGTCGAAGGGGGAAGAAGGAAGCGGGTTCCGCGATGCCGACTTCGATCACGCGACGCGCTTCGCCCTGCCGGACCGCGAGCGCGGCGTCGCCTTCGCCGTCACCGATCCGAAGGGGCACGAAGTTGCACGCGGCTCGTGCGATCTCAGCGAGTTCGGCACCGCGGCGGGAAGCGTCCAGCTCAACGACGAAACGGTGCTTGGCGCCTACTCGTTCCGCATCCGCATCAAGGGCGAATGGCGCATCGTGCCGGAAGTCTTCGCCGTCAAGCACTATCGCCGCCTCAACTTCGAGGTGACTCTTCAGGGCGTGCCGCAAAAGCTAACCATGCTTGAAGGGCTGAAAGTACACGTCAAAAGCCAATATTACTTCGGCCCGCCGGTCGCCAACGGAAGTGTCGAGGTTCGTGTCTTCCGCAAGACTTTTGGCGACCCGCTCGTCGAAACGCATCATCGTCTCGACGGCAATGGCCTGGCCGAAATCAATGTCCGCCTTCCCAGGGAGTTGGATCCAGGCGCCTACATCGTCGTCTGCAGCGTCACCGACGAGAGCGGCCTCGCGGTGACGGCGACATCGCCTTTCACGCTCGAAGGTCCGCCGGCGCCGGCGGGAACAACGGGCCTGGATGCCCTGCCCCGCTTTGTCGCGGTGAATCAATCGTTCAAGGTCAACACGCAGGCCAAGGAGATCCACGCCACCCAGCAGATCACGTCGCTCTCCTTCCGCGCGGTCAATGGCGTCGCGACGCTTACCTTGCCGGAACCGGGTTGGTATCAGCTCACCGCCGGCGAACAGAAGACGTCGATCTTCGCCTACGGCGGCAATCAGCCGCCCACCAATCACTCCACGGACATGGTGGAGCGCGACGACGAGGACAGGCCGCGCGTCCGGACGCCGAAATGGGTGAACCTGAGCGACTTCACGTACGAGGAACACGACGACCATTCGCGCTGGGAGAAGCCGTGGACGCATCTCTACGCCTTGTTCGACCAGTACAACGCCTCGGTTGGCGACAAGCTTCGGCTGCTCGTCTACGTGCCGACCAAACAAGCCAAGCTGCTGTTCACGTTTGAAGCACGCACGATCCTCGACTACACGATCGTGCAGACGTCCGAAGCGGGCTATCAGGTTGTCGAGTTGCCGATCAAGCCGCAGCATTTCCCGAACTTCTACCTACAAGGACGCATCTTGGACGGCGCGCAGCCGCGCGAGGACAAGCAAATGTGGGCTGCCAAGAAGCTTCGCGAGGTGATGCAAAAGAAGTTGATGGAGGAAACCGACGACTAGATCGATCCGCAGTGGTGCCGCG
>Ga0233424_10002936_pt1 | contig 11481 bp, 8 predicted proteins | sample Watercolumn_Towu_FD_181011 | JGI IMG/M metagenome (GOLD analysis project Ga0233424, IMG submission 181011) | Freshwater microbial communities from Lake Towuti, South Sulawesi, Indonesia - Watercolumn_Towuti2014_125_MG | ecosystem: Environmental > Aquatic > Freshwater > Lake | place: Indonesia... | reverse complement strand
GGAGCCAGAGTGTTGGAGTGGTGGTGTGCAAGGGCGGAAAATACAAGTACGCGATTCCGAGCGACTTCCCGGCGACACCGGCCGGCGGATACAAGTCTCGACCTTCGTGGTATCCGACGATCACTCAGATTCTTGGCGGTGGTAAGGCCGAGCCGACCTGTTCCAGCTCGAGCGTGAAATTCACGCAGCCGGTGATTCCGCTGGCGAGCCTCACGACAACGGTTCCCTACGGAATGGTGACCGGCACCCACGTGACGCCGATCGACCACGCCTACCTCGGATTGAAGACGCTGGAGATTCCGGAGTCGCAACTCAAAGAATCCGACTACGTGAACGTGACTGCCCCCGGCGACGGCACGATCACCGAGCTGAGTTCGCTCGGTGCGCCGTCGACGAACCGCGTCATCATCGACCATGGCTGTGGTGTCTATTCCGTCTACATGGTGCTGAATCGGCCAACGGGTGTCTTGGCGAAGTACGTGTCGGAGATGAACGCCAAGGGCGGCCACTTGTCGCTTTCCGTGCCGATCAAGGCCGGCGAGGTCTTCGGGCAGCAGCGCGACAACGCGCTCGACCTCAACGTCTTCGACGGCAGCCAATGGCTGAGCGGATTCGCGTTCCCGGCTTCGTACCTCACTTCCGACACCTGGAAGCCGTACACGGCGGACTATCTACCGTTCTTCTCAGGCGCCATTCGCACGGCGATGGAGAACTCTCTGCAGCGCACCGCATCGCCGCGCGTCGGCAAGATCGACTATGACATGATCGGCTCGGCGTCCGGCAACTGGTTCCTCGACGGTACGTTCGGGTACGGCGGCAAAGCGACGGCGTTGTATCAGAACGCGACCAGTCGGATTGTCCAGGGCGTAGTCGACGGCAAGAACAGCAGCTCATGGAGCCATCTCTCGATATCTCCGCACCAAGTCGACGTCGACCAGTGGGTGTTTTCCATCGGATGGTTCAACGATCCGAAAGGTGACTTTCAGCAGATGATCCTCTCCGTGCCGGCGGGCAAGCCGGCGCCTTCAAGCCTCACTGCGTCGAGCGGGGCGGTCGTGTATGACCTCCATCAGCCGGGCGTCGACTATCCGACGCCGGCTGGCTCGAAGGCGTCTGCCCCCGTCGGCTACAAACTCCAGCCCGGTCAATCCAAGGGTCAGGTCATTCTGCAAGTGAATGCCGACGGATCGTTGTCGGTCGAGTTCGGTTCCGCCTTCACCGCCGCGAAACGAACCTATCGCCGGTAGCACGGCTGTCTGCTGAGCGTTCGCTGATCACCGGCGAGCATTGCGCCCGCTGAATCGCCACGCGCGGTCGTCGTCGACGCGTCGTGACGGCTGCGGGGCGGGCCACAGCATCGGCAGCGCGCTCGTGATCGCCACGAGTTCGTCGTCGTTCGGCTGCGGCCGCACGCTGGTCACGACGACGTGCTCGTTCACAGCGGGATGTTGCCGTGCTTGCGTTGCGGTGATTCGTCGCGCTTGGTGCGCAGCACGCGCAAACCCTCGACCAGTTTCACTCGCGTGTCGGCCGGGTCGATCACGTCGTCGACGAAGCCGCGCTCGGCCGCGACGTACGGGTTGGCGAACTTCTCGGTGTACTCCGCCACCAGTTGCGCGCGCCGCCTCGCGGGGTCGGCGGCCTGTTGCAGCTCGCGTCGGTAGACGATCTCCACCGCACCCTGCGGACCCATCACCGCGAGTTCGGCCGACGGCCACGCGTAGGCGAGGTCGGCACCGATCGACTTGGAGTTCATCACCACGTAGGCCCCGCCGTACGCCTTGCGGGTGATCACCTGGATGCGCGGCACGGTCGCCTCGCAGTACGCGTACAGCAACTTCGCGCCGTGGCGGATGATGCCGCCGTACTCCTGGTCGACGCCGGGCAAGAAACCCGGCACGTCGACGAACGTGACGAGCGGGATATTGAACGCGTCGCAGGTGCGCACGAACCGCGCCGCCTTCTCGCTCGACTCGATGTCGAGCACCCCGGCGAGCACCATCGGCTGGTTGCCGACGATGCCGACAGGGTGGCCGTCGATGCGCGAGAAGCCGCACACGATGCTCTTGGCCCAGTTGGGGAAGTACTCGAAGAATTCGCCACCGTCGACCACCTCGGCGATCACCTTCTTCATGTCGTACGGCATGTTCGCCGTCGCCGGGAGCATCGAGCGCAACGACTCGCAGCGCCGCGCCGGATCGTCGGTCGGTTCGCTGCGCGGGGGCTGGCCGAGATTGTTCTGCGGCAAGAACGACAGCAGATAGCGCACGTCGGCGAGGCACGACTGCTCGTCGGCCGACACGAAACTCGCCACTCCGCTCTTCGACGCGTGGCTCACGGCGCCACCGAGTTCTTCGAGCGTCACGTCTTCACCTGTCACGGTCTTCACCACGTCGGGGCCGGTGATGAACATGTGGCTCGTCTCGCGCACCATGAAGATGAAGTCGGTCATCGCCGGCGAATACACCGCACCGCCCGCGCACGGCCCGAGAATCACCGAGATCTGCGGCACCACGCCCGACGACTGCACGTTGCGCCAGAAAATCCCGCCATAACTCGCGAGCGACACCACGCCTTCTTGGATGCGCGCGCCCGCGCCGTCGTTGAGGCCGATCACTGGCGCACCGGTCTTCAGCGCGAGGTCCATCAGTTTGTGGATCTTCTCGGCGAACACCTCGCCGAGCGCGCCGCCGAACACGGTGAAGTCCTGGCTGAAGACGAACACCTTGCGGCCGTTGATGGTGCCCCAGCCAGTGATCACACCGTCGGTGTACGGGCGCTCTTCGAGCCCCGCCGCTTGCGCGCGGTGCCGCGCGAGCAGGTCGAGTTCGTGGAAACTGGCGGGGTCGAGCAACGCGTCGATGCGCTCGCGCGCGAGCATCTTGCCTTTTTCGTGCTGGCGCTCCACCGCACGCGGGCTGCCGGCGTTGCGCGCCTCGTGCTTACGAGCCTCGAGATCGGCGATTTTGTCGGCGATCGGGTCGGCGGCCACGAGACGACGCTAGTAGTCAGCCCCCGGCGAGCGTCGTCTGCGTGTCGATCAGCGACTCGGTCACGTTGATCGTGGTGCCGAGCATCGTGAGGTCGCCCGTCGTCGTCGTGCCGACGACTTCCACGTTCCACACTCCCGCAACGGGCAAGACGAGCCCGCCGTCGACCGGCGCCACTGCCGCACCGGCGAACCTGATCGGCACGATGAGCGCGATGCCCGCGTAGCCCTCGGCGCTCGGTACGAGTCGCACCTCGAAGTTGTTGATGCGTTTCGGTGCGAGCAGTTCCACGCGCATCGCGTTCGCCCCGGTGGTGAGCGGCGTCAGCGACAGCACCACATGGAAGCGGTCGTTCTTCAGCTCTTCGCGCCACACGTAGTTGGCAGTCGGCGCCGCGCGCTTGGCGACGGCCTGCGGTGGTCGCATCGACACCGCCCACGACGTCGCCGCGAGAATGAGGATGCCCACCACGATTTCCGTGCTGATTGCCCGGCGCAGGCGCCATGCCATCTTCGCCGACATCCGTTTCTCGCGCGACAGTCGCCGGCCGGCGAAGTTGCGCAGGAGCAGCATGATCCAAATCATCAGCGCAGTCACCACGAGCTGCAGCACGTTCAGGCGCCCATGGCTGCTCGTGAAGATCGCCGCACCGTCCATCAGATACACCTGCACCAGCCCGGTGAACACGGTGGCGACGATGAGCAGGCCGGAGATTCTCGCGAAGTAGCGCACGGCGTCGACCAGGTCGCGTTCGCCGGGGCCGGCGAGTGCCGCGCGCGCGAGCAACGCGAGGCCGCCCATCCAGATGCCCATCGACCACGCGTGGAAGATGCCGAAGATGTACGTGAACACCGGGAGGTTCTGCCCGACGCGCGACAAGCCGTAGGTCGCCATCATCGCCAAGAGAAAGAGGATGGCCGGCACCTGCGTCTCGGGTGCCAGCACGCGGCGCGGCACGAAGGCGAGCCACGCCGCACCGAAGACGAATGCGATTCGCAGCGCGAGCACGAACCCGAACGCAGAACTGAGCGCCCCGAACCATGAGAACGGATTCAGCGCCGCCACGAACGAGTCGCCGCTCGTCCGCGCGGCGTGCAGCGCGACCACGAGATACAGCGACACCACCGCACCGATCCACGACAGGCGCAGGAACCGCTGGGTGGTGTCGTACTCGAAACCCTCGGGCCAGCCGATCACGATGTACATGAGCCCGCCAAAGACGCAGATGACGAACAGGTACTCCATGATCCGCAGCAATCCGAGCACGAGACCAAAGCGCGACTGACCGGCGGGAATCGTCGTGACTACTTCTCCGACCACCGTGGTCGGCGTCACGCCGTCGGTGCCCGCCGCGAGCGTGGTCTGCGTCGTCACGAGCAGCGTGAAGTTGAACGTGCCGAGACTGTTGATGTTGCGGTTGATCACCCACGTCACCGTGCACTGGCCGGGCGGCGGCAGCGAGGCGAGCGGTGCCGACACGGTCTGCATGTCGACGGCAATCACCGGCGCACCGAGCGACACCGTGACACCGTCGCAACGCATCAAGATGCCGAGCGCCGCCGCGTCGTCGGCATCCAGCTTGTTGCGGAAGATGAGCTGCAGCTGCGTCGGCACCACCGTGACCGTCGAGTTCGGCTGCGGGTTCGACGAGATCAACTCGTTGGGAATGTTGGAGAGCGCGCTCGCCACCGCACCGAGGCGCGCGGCAGACACGACGAGGAACAGCGCGCCGAACAACGCGAGAAGCGCTCCGCACGCAGCACGCCGACGAAGGCCACGAACATAACCCATTGGCGTGAATCAACGGTACCCAAGCGGCACGCCCGCATCGTCGCATCTCGACGCGAGTGCGACCGCGTCGTCGCACCGATTCGTCAGCCCACCCGAGGGGTAGGCTCGCAGCGAAATGGCCACACAGTCGCTCTACCGCCGCTATCGCCCGCGCCGTTTCGGCGAACTGAAGGGCCAAGCGCACGTCGTGCGCGCGTTGCGCAACGCCGTCGCCAACGACCGCGGCGGACAGGCCTACATGTTCTCCGGGCCGCGCGGCACGGGCAAGACTTCCGCGGCACGAATTCTCGCCAAGGTGCTCAACTGCCTGAACCCCGACAAGGGCGAACCGTGCTGCGAGTGCGAGTCGTGCGTGGCGATCGAGCGCGGCACCAGCTTCGACGTGCTCGAGCTCGACGCGGCGAGCAACAACGGCGTCGACAACATCCGCGAACTCATCGAGCGCGCCGCGATGGGCAACCCGGGTCGGCACCGCGTGTTCATCCTCGACGAGGTGCACATGTTGAGCGCCGGCGCCGAGGCCGCGTTGTTGAAGACGCTCGAAGAACCGCCGCCGCACGTGGTGTTCGTGCTCGCCACCACCGACCCGCAGAAGGTGAGCGAGACCATCCGCAGCCGCACGCAGCACCTGCAGTTCCGTCTGCTGCCGGCCAAAGAGTTGGAAGAGCACGTGCGGTTCGTGGTGCAGGATGCCAAGCTCGACGTGTCGCCCGAGGCGATCCGCCAGGCCGTCGAGCAAGGCGGAGGTTCGCCGCGCGACACGCTGTCGGCACTCGAGTTGATCGCGGTCGGCGGCGGTCAAGCGGAGGTGTTCGTTCGCCCAGAGGACGTGATCGAGTCGCTCATCAACCGCGATGCAGCGTCGGTGCTGTCGCAAGTCGGCGCGGCGATGCAACGCGGCCACGACCCCAGGGCGCTCACCGAGCAGATCGTGCGCTTCCTGCGCGAGATGTTCCTCTCTGCGATGTCGCCGCAACTCGTGCAACTCTCGGAGGAGCACGCCAAGGTCGCCGCCGAGATGACCTCGCGCTACGGCATTGCCTCCGTCGTGCGCGCGATCGAAGTGCTCGGTGAGGCGCTGCTCGACATTCGCCGCGCGCCCGATCCGCGATTGGTGCTCGAAGTCACCCTCGTGCGGCTCGCGTCGAGCACGATGGGCAACGACGCGGCTTCGCTCTTGGCGCGCGTCGAGAAGTTGGAGTCTGGTGCGGGCCGCCCGCGCGAAGCCACCGGGCCGATTCCGCGACCGAGCATCGCCGCGATGACGGGTGCGGGCCCTGCACGAGCCACCGAGCGTCGCGACACCGGCGCTCGTCCAACTGCTGCGCGGCAGGCAACACCGACACCAGCGACTTCACCCGCGCCGCGAGCGTCGGCTCCCGAGGCGTCGTCGGGGCCCGTCGGCAATGTCGTCGGCAACGTCGTCGAGGATCTCGTCGCCGCGTGGCCGAGTCTCATCCGCACGCTGAAGGCCACCGTGCGCGCGTTGTACTCCGCCGTTGAAGTCTCCGCGCTCGAGGGCGACACGCTCGTCGTCTTGGCACCGAGCGAGATGCACAAGCGCAAGTGCCTCGAGTGGAAGTCGCAGGTGTGCGAGGCCCTCACGAAGGCCGCCGGTCACCCGATCGACCTTGACGTGCAGGTGAAGCCGCCGCGCAACGCGACGCCGTCGGTGGGCACGACGCGACCGCCTGCCGCTGTGAGCAAGGCTGCCAACAAACCTGCGAACGAACCAGTGAGCACGTCTGCCGCTGACGAAGACAGCGATGCAACCGAATCCGCCATCGACGCCGTGGCCCGGTCGTTTCAAGGGTCGCGCATCGTCGACTCGCCGAAGAATTGACCCACGCCCGTGGCGTCGGCCTACTCGCGCTCGCTGCAGGCGATGATCGACGCACTCGCCCGACTGCCTGGTGTCGGGCCGAAGTCCGCGCAGCGCATCGCGTTCCATCTGTTGAAGACCGACCGCGAGGAGGTCGCGCGACTCACCGCGGCCATCGACGAGGCACGCAGCTCGGTCGGGTTCTGCGAGTGCTGCTTCAACTTCTCCGAGACACCGCTGTGTCACATCTGCCGAGACGACCGTCGCGACGCCAGTGCCATCTGCGTCGTCGAAGAATCGCGCGACGTGGTGGCCATCGAGAAAACCGGACAATTTCGCGGCCGCTACCATGTGCTGCTCGGCGCGATCAACCCGCTCGAAGGTGTCGGGCCCGAGCACCTCAAAGTTCGCGAGCTGTTGGTGCGACTCGAGCCCGAGGGCGTTGGCGAAATCATCCTGTGCCTCAACCCGAACACCGAGGGCGACGTGACGGCGATGTATCTGGCGCGCATCCTGAAACCGCTCGGTGTGAAAGTCACGCAACTCGCAATGGGGCTCCCGGTCGGCGGCGACCTCGAGTACGCCGACGAAGTCACCCTCGGGCGCGCCCTCGTCGGCCGACGCGAAGTCGCCGACTGAGTAGTCGACTGAGTCGTCGACTGAGTCGTCGACTGGGCTGCGCTACCTGACGCTGCGCACCACGAGCGCGTCGCCCTGGCCGCCGCCACCGCACAGCGCGGCCGCACCCACACCGCCGCCGCGACGGCGCAACTCGTGCAACAAGGTGAGCGCGAGCCGGTTGCCGCTCATGCCGATCGGGTGCCCGAGCGCGATCGCGCCGCCGTTCACGTTCACGATGTCGTCGCTGAGACCGAGCTCGCGCATCGACGCGATGCCGACCGCAGCGAACGCCTCGTTGATCTCGACGAGCGACAAATCCGCAAGCTTCATCCTCGCGCGTGAGAGCGCCAGGTTGATCGCACGGCTCGGCTGGTGGAGGAGCGACGCCGAGTCGGGCCCGGCGACCATGCCGTACGACACGAATTCACCGAGGGGCGTGACGCCGCGTTGTTCGGCGGTGCGCTTGCTCATCATCACGACTGCCGAACCAGCGTCGCTGATCTGGCTCGCGTTGCCCGCCGTCACGGTGCCGTTCTTGTCGAACGCCGGACGCAGCGCGCCGAGCGACTGCATCGTGGTCGCCGCGCGCACGCCTTCGTCGTCTCTCACGACGAGCGGGTCGCCTTTGCGTTGCGGCACACCGACGGGAACGATTTCTTCAGCCAGCCGGCCTGCGGCGATGGCGGCTGCCGCGCGCGCGTGGCTTTGCATCGCCACGCGGTCTTGCTCGTCGCGCGAGATCGAGCCTGCGGCGTAGCGCTCGGTGCCGAGCCCCATGAGGCACGCGTCGAACGCGCACCACAGTCCGTCTTTCACGATTGCATCGGCGAGTTCGGTGTTGCCGTAGCGAAAACCGCCGCGCGCACCGCTCGCGATGTACGGCGCGTTGGTCATCGACTCCATTCCGGCGGCGACCACGATGTCGGCCTCGCCGTTGGCGATCATCTGGTCCGCGAGATAGATGGCGTTGAGTCCCGACAAGCACACCTTGTTCACGTTCACGCTCGGCACGTTCATCGGGATGCCTGCCCTCACCGCGGCTTGCCGTGACGGCACCTGCCCTTGTCCGGCCATCAACACTTGTCCGACGATCACATGTTGCACCTCGTCGGGTCGCACACCGGCGCGCTTCAGCGCCTCGGCGATGGCGAACCCGCCGAGGTCAGCGGCGGAGAAGTCGCTGAACGCGCCGCTCATCTTGCCGATCGGCGTGCGTGCCCCCGCGACGATGTACGAACCCGGCATGTCGACCTCCTGATTGCGAGCAAGAGTACCGCTCGACCCGCCGTGACGTTCGCACGGGCTTGACCCACTGTGCTGGCGTCATCGCTCGGTAGTTTCTACGCGTGGATTTAATCAGGGATGCCATCAACAACGGCGCCAGTGGCGAGCAACTCGCCGGCATTCCGCTACCGGGTGCGTACCGCGCGGCGGTGATCGAGAAGAACGACACCGAAATGTTCGCCGGAGTCGCCTCTCGCGACAAAGACCCGCGCCGCAGCGTGAAACTTCGCGAGGTGCCGCTGCCAGACATCGCCCCCGACGAAGCACTCGTCGCGGTGATGGCGAGCAGCATCAACTTCAACACGGTGTGGAGTTCGATCTTCGAGCCGATCAGCACGTTCGGCGCACTCGCACGGCTGGCGCGCGAGAGCGCGTGGGCCAAGCGCCATGATCTTCCGTACCACGTGCTCGGCAGCGACGGCTCGGGTGTCGTGTTGCGCGTCGGCAACGCCGTGCGCACGTGGAAGCCTGGCGACCGCGTCACGATCCACTGCAACCACGTCGACGACCAAGATCCGAGCGCGCACGACGACTCGATGCTCGGTGCCAACCAGCGCATCTGGGGCTACGAGACCAACTTCGGCGGGCTCGCCGATCTCGCCGTGGTGAAGGCGAACCAGTTGATGCCCAAGCCCGCGCACCTGTCGTGGGAAGAAGCCGCGGTCAACGCGCTGTGCAACAGCACGAGTTACCGCATGCTCGTGTCGCAGAACGGCGCGCGCATGAAGCAAGGCGACGTGGTGCTCATCTGGGGTGCGACCGGCGGCATCGGCGCGTACGCGGTGCAATACGTGCTGAACGGCGGCGGCATCCCGGTCGGCGTCGTGAGCTCGCCCGACAAGGCGCAGATCTTGCACGAGATGGGCTGCGAAGCGGTCATCGACCGTTCGAAGGCCGGCTACAAATTCTGGAAAGACGACGACACGCACGACGAGAGCGAGTGGCGGCGATTCGGCGGCGACATCCGCGCACTGGTCGGCGAGGACCCCGACATCGTGTTCGAGCACGCCGGACGCTCCACGTTCGGCGCGTCGATGTACGTGGTGAAGAAAGGCGGCACGGTGGTCACCTGCGCGGCCACCAGCGGTTACATGCTCGAGTTCGACAACCGATTCTTCTGGATGCGACTCAAGCGTCTCGTCGGCTCGCACTTCGCCAACTACCGCGAGGCGTACGAGGCCAACCGCCTCATCGCCAAGGGAATGATCGACCCCGTGATCTCGCGCACCTTCAAACTCGAGCACACCGGCGAGGCGGCGTACCAGGTGCACCGCAACTTGCACGAAGGAAAGATCGGCGTGCTGTGCCTCGCGCAGAACGAGGGCGAAGGCGTGACCAACAACGAGTTGCGGGCCAGGGTGGGCGAGGCCCGACTGCGCAGGTTCCGACGATGATGCTCACCGAGATCGACCACGTGGCGATCGCCGTGCGCGACCTCGAATCAGCGATCGACTACTACAAGCGGGCCTTCGGCGCCACCGTCGACCACCGCGAAGTGGTTGAGCGCGACGGAGTCGAAGAGGCGCTGCTCAAGGTGGCGGAGAGCTACATCCAGTTGCTCACGCCCACTCGTCCCGACTCGCCGGTCGCCAAGGCGATCGAGAAGCGCGGCGAAGGCTTGCACCATGTCGGGTACCGTGTCGCTGACTGCAAAGCCGCGCTCGCGGCGATGGTGGCCGCAGGCGCGACGCCGATCGACAAAGAACCGCGGCCCGGCTCGCGCGGCACCACCGTCGCGTTCATCCACCCGAAGGGCTCGTTCGGCACGCTCATCGAACTCGTGCAGGAGTAACGGCCCTCCGTGACGACGGAGGCGTTGGCGGTCGTCGGTGCACTTGCCGCGGTGGTGGCACTGGTCGCATCGCAGCGACTCACGACGCTCGTGGCGCGCGACATCGGCCGTGCACCCGTGCGGTTTCCGCGGTGGTCGTATGTCGGCGCCGTCATCGTCGGCGCCGTGTCGCTCGCGCGCAACGAGAACGAACCGGCGGCATCGACCGTGCTGGTCGCGATCGTCACCGCGTTGATGCTCGTGCAGGCCCCGCTCGATCTTGCGATGCGACGTCTGTCGCGATCAGTCACGCTCTGTGCCGTCGCGGCGACTGCGGTCGTCGTCGCTCTCACCGCAGTGACGGACGACGATCTTGCCGGGGCAGCGGTCGCCGCAGCAGTCGCCATCGCGGTTGCCGCCGCGTACGCGCTCCTGCATCGGTGGTCGCCGTCGTCGCTCGGTTGGGGTGATGTGCTGCTCGTCGTGCCGCTCGCGCTAGCGGTCGGCTCTGTGGCTCTCGACCGCGTGGCGGTGTGGCAGTTGCTCGCGTCGGCGACGGGGGCGCTGCACGCGCTGGTGGCGCGACGGTTGCGCGGCACCACGAGCATCCCCTTCGGACCGCACCTCCTTGTAGCGGCGTGGCTGGTGCTGCTTGCGAGCGTCTAGGTTCGGCTCCGTGATCGTCCACCTCGTCGACGGGACGTACGAGCTGTACCGCCAGTTCTACGGCCAACTCGGTCGCCACACCGACGAACACGAATACGCGGGCGTGATCGGCGCTCTCTCGAGCACGCTGCAGTTGATCGAGGACGGTGCGACCCACGTCGGTGTCGCGACCGACCATGTAATCGAGAGTTTCCGCAACGACCTGTGGCCCGGCTACAAGACGAGCGAAGGGATGGAGCCCGACATCCTCCGCCAGATTCCGGTGCTCGAGCGCTCGCTGCGGGCGATGGGCGTGACCGTGTGGGCGATGCATGAGTTCGAGGCCGACGACGCGCTCGCGTCGGCGGTGCGCGTGGCGTGCGAAGACCGCCGCGTGCACCAGGTGCAGTTGCTGACGCCCGACAAAGATCTCGGCCAGTGCGTGAGCGGCCGGCGCGTGGTGCAAGTCGACCGGCGCAACGGGTCGTTGATCGACGAGAAGACCGTGCGCGAGAAGTTCGGTGTGGGCCCCGAGTCGATGATCGACTATCTCGCGC
>Ga0233424_10002935_pt1 | contig 11483 bp, 8 predicted proteins | sample Watercolumn_Towu_FD_181011 | JGI IMG/M metagenome (GOLD analysis project Ga0233424, IMG submission 181011) | Freshwater microbial communities from Lake Towuti, South Sulawesi, Indonesia - Watercolumn_Towuti2014_125_MG | ecosystem: Environmental > Aquatic > Freshwater > Lake | place: Indonesia... | reverse complement strand
GCGTTCCCGTGACTCCGCGATCGACGCCATCTTCGTACTCTGCCTGCACGGCATCACGCTTGATGCGTGACTTGATACACCGTTCAAAAAGCTTCATGTCCGCTACACCGACTTTCCCGGCGCGTGCAAGGAGATCTGCGCGGGCGAGCGCACCTTGATTCTCATAGTTATCATCCACAAATTCCCAGAACCTCCCCTGATCGGCGGCACATTCCGCAGCTTCAGCGGCTTCCTGAGCGTAGGCATGGATGGCACGGAGCGGGAAGTGATGGAATTCGTACCGGATATTCTGTCCATACTTCTCGAGAATCGGTTTCACAAGCGTGGTATGTGCCCCCTTACACGCTGGACACTGAAGATCGGCAAATTCCTCAACGATCAATGAGGATGCCGGGTTTCCCGTTGGGCTTTTGCTGCTTTCCGGGGAAAGCCCTTCGCGACTCACGCAGGCTGCAAGCAAAAGAAGAGAAAGAGGGAGGAGCTTCTTCATAGCATGCGAACGATACCTCAGTGGAGAGGCAATGTGAAGGAGATGGTCGTTCCCACCCCCTCTTTGCTCTGAAGATACATTTTCCCGCCCGCCTGTTCGACAATACTTTTCGCGAGGAAGAGGCCGAGACCATTGCCATGTGGCTTGAAACGCGTCGCATTCGAGGCGCGCGCAAACTTCTGGAAGAGGCGTGGAATGTCGTCTTCGGGAATGCCACATCCTTCATCCTGCAACTCGAAAAACACTTTTCCTTGTTTGATTTCGGCACGAATATCGATGCTTTTCCCATTGGGCGAGAAATCTATCGCATTCCGAAGGAGTTCTTGCATGGCATCTGCAATGAGTTTCCGGTCAAGGGCTATTGGTTGTGTGCCTTCTGCAAAATGTGTCCTCACTTTCAATTGCTTTTCGCGAATAATTTCTTTGGAGGAATTCACCACTCCTCTGACAACGCTTCGGAGCGAGCTGGGTGTTGTTTTGTAATGGAGATTCCCCTGTTGCAGGCTCTGGGCTTCGCACAGTGTTGTCACGACCTGCTCGAGACGCTCAACCCCTGCATCAAGTTGGGTGCATACCTCACTGGCGGTCCCGCCATTCTTTCCAACCCGCTCACGCAGAATACCTGTCCACCATCGAAAGAGTGCAACAAGGGGGCCAAGCTGGTGAGATGCCAAAGTCACCAATGCTGAGCGTTCTGCTTCAATTTGGTGTAATGCTTCGACGCGTCTCCTCCATATGATAGAAGCAACGTACGTAGCCAGAATGATCCCCAGGAGGAGAACGAGGAGGAAGGCAATGGGAGAGAAGATGCGGTACGAGAGCTGTAAGAAATCTTTTGCCTCCATGTCTATGCCAAGGACTGCGATGACACTTCCATCGCTCCCATGAATAGGTGCGTATCCGGAAATAAGTGCACCCCATTGATCGACGACCACCTCATCATCGACGGTGGGGCCGATAAATGCTGCTTCCTGAAGTGCTGGGATGTCACTAATGTCATAGAGATCGCCTGGATATGATCCTTCCTCATCTTCTGCAATGATGCCGTCACCATTCTTGTCGAGTTCGGCTTTACTTGCGAGCGAATCGGCATCAGCAACGAATGCGAGGACATGGGGATCCTCTGTCCGTCGCATAATGTATGCGAAACGAATATTCGGAGAGTATTTCCGGATATGCTCCAGTCGACGGACCGTGTCCCGAAAGATGGGAGAATGCATATCCTCTACACCGGTGATGTTCCTCAGGAGATCTCCATGAAATTGCTGTGCACCGATCACTGCTGTGGTGCGGAGTTTATCCCGGAGTTCCTGCTCCATGGTTTCTCTTCCCTGAATGAAGAATGCTGTTCCTATGCCAACAATACAGAGCAAGACGAGACCTCCGACCAAAAGCACGCGGAGGTTTTTCAGAATTTTTTGGAGTGACGAGAGAGCCACGCGGGTGTGTATAAACGTATCCCCACAGCATAGCACATTCTGGTACGATAGTCACCCATGAGCCTGTACCTCAAATACCGCCCCAGGAGCTTCGCCGACGTTGTTGGCCAAGACCATATTGTGACGACCCTGGAGCATGCGGTAGAGCGCGATCAGCTTGTGCATGCGTATCTCTTCTTTGGGCCACGGGGAACAGGAAAGACATCCATGGCGAGAATCCTCGCGAAGATTCTCCTCATTCGGGATGTGCAGGATGAAACACTTCAGAAGCAAATTCTCCAGAGTGTGGATGACGGGAACCTTGTCGATCTCATCGAGATCGATGCAGCAACGAACAGACAAATTGACGATGTGCGCGACCTCAAAGAAAAGGTTCAGTTCGCTCCCTCGATTGCCTCTGCCAAGGTGTACATCATCGACGAAGTGCACATGATGACGAAGGAAGCTTTCAATGCGCTCCTTAAAACTCTGGAGGAGCCTCCGGATCATGTGTACTTTATCCTGGCGACGACAGAGCTCCACAAAGTTCCCGAGACGATTCAATCCCGTTGTCAGCGTTTCCCGTTCCACCAGATTGGGGATGAAGATATTCTTCGATCCCTCCAGAACATTGCGGATAAGGAGCGCATCAAAGTGACGCGTGGCGCTCTCCGCGCGATTGCGCGTCATGTGAATGGAGGAATGCGCGATGCCATTTCCCTCCTCGATCAATTATCTTCCCTTGCCGAAGTCACCGAAGAGGAGGTGCGCCGGCGTATAGGGGAAAGTGCGGAAGAGGGAGTCGAGAACTTGTGGGAAGCACTCGAAAATCGCGATAGGATGACCGTCCTCACGATCATTTCCTCTCTGCAGGAGAAAGGGGTATCGCTCGAAGTCTTCCTCCGTCAGCTGCTTTCCCGTGCACGTCAGGATCTGCATGCATGTATCGAGGCAAAAACGGATACCAAGCCCTCTCTCGAGCGCATCGATGCCATTTTTGGAGCCCTTCGGGACATCCGCATTTCGCCCGTTCCTGCCATTGCGCTTGAAGTTGCACTCGTCGAACTCTGTATGAAGGATGAGGGAGAGGTGGACACCGAAAAGAAGGAGAAGAAGAAAAAGGGCGAGGGCAAGGGCGAGCATGTGAGTGAAAGTAAGAAGGAAGAAACAGCACCAGTGAAAGAAGTTCCGACTGTGGCTTCTTCCGGAGCTACATTTGTTGCACGCGAGATGACGCTCGAGGCAGTGCGCGAGGTCTGGAATGGGATCGTGACCTCGGTACAACCTGCATCGGTGCGGATGTCCCTCAAAGATGCGCAGCTCCAAAAAATGGAAGGTGATCACGTGACACTCGCATTCTCGTCGTCATTCCACAAAGAGAAAATTACAGACCCTAAAGCGAGTCGCGATATCGAGCGTGCCCTCAAAGATGCATTCCATCAAACGGTGCACATCGTCTGCGTGCTCCAGGAAGAGCAGGCACTCGCTGGTGCCGCCGCACATGCGGAGGAAACGGTCAATATGGCGGAAGCCGTTGCCGAGATCTTTGGTAGGTGATAGGTGTTAGGGATTAGGTGTTACATGTAAAACCTAAAACCTAAAACCTGATACCTTGGTGGTATGGATATCCAAGAGCAGAAGCGGACCTTGCGCGAAGCAATGAAGCAGCGGCTGCAGAGCTTCTCTTCGAAAGAGCGGGAGGCGGAGAGCAGAACGCTCCAGCGTACACTTTTGAAGCTTCTTCCGGATGACCTCCAGATTCTTGCTGCATACATGCCGCTTTCTGATGAGCCGGATATTCGACCACTCCTCGAAGAACTTCTTTCAAAGGGCGTGAGGATTTTCCTCCCGCGCTTTGAAGGCGGAGGTCTCGTCTTTCGTGAAGCAAAGGATCTTCAGAGTCTTACAACGGGGGCACTCAATATTCTGGAACCTCCGTCTCATGCTCCTCTCCTTGATCCTCATGTTCTTACCCATGTTCTCGTCCCCGGTCGTGCCTTCGATCGCTTAGGCAATCGCCTGGGGCGGGGGAATGGGGGGTATGACAAGTGGATTTCTCTTCAGAAAGAGGCAAATCCTGCGACAAAATTCTGGGGAGTGTGTTTTGAGTGTCAGATTGTTTCAGAGGTGCCGGTGGAGGATCATGATGCGAAGATGGATGCGATCGTGACGGCGAGGGGGAATTTGTATTAAGTACTGACTTGCAGGGGATTTTCCTTACGATATGCTCTGTCTGTGCCAATCTACACCTCTGTCCAAAAATCTGATCCCGCAGTCTTCGCAACCATTAGCGGAGAAATCAAGCGTGAGCAAAGCGGTGTCGAACTCATAGCCTCGGAGAATTACGTTTCGGCAGCAGTGTTGGAGGCGCTTGGTTCCCCTTTCACCAACAAGTACTCTGAAGGCTATCCAGGGAAGCGGTACTACGGAGGACAGGAATTCACCGATCAGGTGGAGACCATTGCGATCGAACGTGCGAAAGCAATCTTTCGCTGTGATCATGCGAATGTGCAGCCGTCGTCCGGTGCCGGGGCGAATGTGGCCGCATACCTTGCGTGGATGGATCCCGGGGACACCATTCTCGGGATGGATCTCTCCCATGGGGGGCACCTCACGCACGGTTCGCCTGTAACGCACATGGCAAGACTCTTCAAGTTCGTCCGGTACAAGATGAAAGATGTCGAGACGGGGGAGATTGATTATGATGAAATGCGGGAAGTCGCGAGGCGCGAGAAACCAAAAATCATTCTTGCGGGGTTTACCTCCTATCCCCGCGAACTCAATTACGATGCCTTTAAATCGATTGCGGATGAGGTGGGTGCGATTGCCATGGCTGACATGGCACATATTGCAGGACTCATTGCAGCAGGTGTGCTCAAGAATCCGTTTGATGCAGGTTTTCACATAATGACGACGACAACACATAAAACTCTCCGTGGTCCACGGGGAGCAATGATTCTCACGAAGGGGGTGGTTTCCAATCCTCTGAAAGCTGTCGAGAAGACTATTTCTAATTTACCGACACTCGTTGATAGGAGTGTGTTTCCGGGTTTGCAGGGCGGACCACACATGCATCAGACAGCTGCAATTGCTGTTGCCCTTGGAGAGGCGCAGCAACTTGCTTTCAAAGAGTATGCGAAGCAGATCCTGAAGAATGCAAAGTGCATGGCGGATACTTTGATGGGGGCAGGAGTGAAACTTGTGACGAATGGGACGGATAACCACCTTATGGTTGTTGATTGTGTAAAAAGCTGGAATCTTCCCGGAAAGGAGGTCGAAGAACTTCTCGATCGAGTGGGGATTACGACGAGCAAGAGTCCGATTCCTGATGATCCTCGTCCTCCATTTTCCCCAAGTGGATTGCGTCTTGGCACTCCAGCAATGACGACGCGTGGAATGAAGGAAGAAGATACGAGGAAACTTACATCGTTCATGCTGCAAGCAATCGAGAAGCGAGCAGATGAAAGTGCTCTGAAGAAACTCCACGAGGAGGTAATCGCCTTCTGTCACAGGTTCCCTGTGCCCGGGATCGTGTAGCATGGGCTTCAGCCCGTGCAACTATGTTTTACGGCAACTCTCAGGCTGCTTCGTCTCTTGGAGCGCCTTGTAGAACGGCGTATAGGTATTCGATGGGCTCCAGACTTGAAATCCGCAGAGCCCCGCGTCATACACGGCCTGAATTTCATCACCGATGTCTTTCGCAGAGGCGCTATAGCCCTGAATCCACGGTCGAAGTTTCACGGCTTCTTCCTCTCCCAGGCGTTCGGCATAACCCTTGAGTGTGCGAAGAACGAGTGAATACATCCGACTTCCGCGATGAGTCGCAGGATCATAGTAGGCGCCTTCTGCGAAGCTCGCGGGGTAGGCCATCGGGGAAATGACATCGACAAGTGGCGCGAAGCGGACAAAGTCCTGGCCGAGACGCCCGATATTTGCATCAAACTCCCACCCTAAGATCGCATAGGTACTGATACCAATCTTGGTATCTGCTTTTGCTTCCGTGACAACCTCACGTGCCATGCGAAGGAAGGCTTCGATGTGCAGAGCTTTCTCAACTGCTGTGAGCCCTACCTGTTCCATCGTATATTCCGTCGGGAAGCGAATATAATCAAAATTGATTTCATCGAGATCTTCATACGAAACGAGATCTTCGAGGATTTCGCGGTTATAACTGATCACGGTCTCATCCGAAGGGTCGACCCACACACTCCCAACACTCCTTCCTGTCACAGGATGTCTGATTTGCGTTTCCGGTGCCGCGTACGCGAGCCCGGGATCCTTTGCCACCACGAAGCGTGCGATCGTATAGAGACCATTCTCTTTTGCAAGTTTCAGGACTTTTTCAATATCGTATTTTTTTCGGATGAGCCGGAATTCTGCGGCGCGCGGAGAATCAGTTTCGAAGAACACATAGGTATCTTTCACGTCGAAGACGAAGGCTGATCCTCCCGCCGCCTTGATATGTTCGATCGTCTCTTCGAGAAAATATTCATCCGCGGTACGAAGTGCCGTCATGTAGACGCTGAGGTGATTGTCAGGGTGAGGGCGGGGGGGAGGGGAGGGAGTGAGTTCCTCCCCCTGTTCCTCAGGTGCCGCTGCATGCATCGCAGGTGTCTCTTCCGGAATGGTGTTCTCCGTGATCCTCTGCAGTGTGCGCTCATGTATCGCCATGCGTACGGCAGCAGGACCAATACTTCGAGAAAGCGTGAAGAGGAGAATCGAGAGGGTCGCGATCGGGACGAGAGACAACCTTCTTTTTTCTGACACACGCTCCGTACTGTGACCTGCAGGGAGGAGCAGGAGGGGATTCTCCGGAGACGGGAGAAGAAGGACGTCCATGGAGTGTATTATTTGATCATTATATAACATTTTTATATTTTTGGCAAATACCTCCAAAAGAGGCATCATGCTCCCCGCATGACACAGGATATTTTCCGGAGTGCGCGCTATGCATTCCGTGGCCTCCGTACTGCGGTACAGAGCGGGCGCAACCTCCAGCTCTTCCTCGTCTCGTATCTCCTCCTCGTTCTCTACGCCTCTCTCCTCCCGCTCTCGTCTTCCGAGTGGCTAGCTCTCCTTGTTTCTGGTGGGCTCTTTCTGATTACAGAGCTCCTCAATACGGCACTCGAGCATCTTGCGGATGCGGTTGATGATCACCTCAAAGGGGAGCACAGAAAAGAGAGCTTCACGGCTATCAAAATGGCGAAAGACATTGCAGCGTCTGCCTCACTCGTGAGCCTCCTACTTGTCGGCATGGTTGCTATTGCTATCGTCTCCGTTCATATCCGCCTGTAATTCATCGATCGTTCGTGTGATGGAGAGCTCCAGGCGTGGCGTGAGTTCGCGCTTCATGATGCGTCCTGCTTTCTCCCAGGTGAGAGATGTGAGAACGGGGGTGAGAAGCACTGAGAGTCCGGTTATGAGGGTAGCGATGCAGACTGCCTTTTCGCCTTTTGTGAGTGGTGCGCGGGGTTTCATGCGACAAGCGAAGTGATGCTTCCAGTAGGTCACGATTTCGAGAATGTGTTCCGCAATCTTCAAGCGAGGTCCTACTCTCAAGATGAAATTGAGGAAGAGAATTTCTGCTTCTGCAAGTTTGCCTAAGCCCCCAATCGCGAATGCATGATGGAAGGCGAGTGCCAGGAAGAGTCCGAGGACGATGAAGAAGATGTCGACCAAACTCTCACGCAACGTTTCGAGAATCGTCCATCGCCAGGAGAGTCTATGGAGCGTGCGGTACTTAATCGTATCCAGCCCCATGTGCCCAAGGACCAGTACGAAGAAAATTCCCATATTGAAGACGATACTGGCGACGATCGTCGAAACCGTGAACCAGACACGAAACCAGGGAAGCTCATCGTGCCGATGCGCGAAGACGACTATAGGTTGAACAATGACGAAGGGCGTCCGGTGGATGATGTGCATGTTTATATTATTATAGCATAAATTAAACTTATTACAAGCCCCTTTTCCCTTTCGTCGGGTCCGTCGCCTCCACCGTCGGCCCCCCCGCTTCCTTCAACTTTTTCTCTATGTCATCCATTTCAGCTCTCTCCTCACCACTGAGCGGATCACCCTGACCCAAGACTTTCTTCAATTGATTGAGGCGATTTGTCCACATCTCGCGGTCACGCCACTTTCTATATTCCTCCAATTTCATTCCTTTCTTCTTCGCTTTTTTGAGTTCCTCCTCTTCCTTCTCCTTCGCTTTCTCGGTGGATTTCTGCTGCTCTTTCCCGAGCTTCGCGGAGGCTGCCCATTTCTTAATATTGTCTTCTACCTTTGCACGCTTTTCGGTATAGCGCTCGCGGGAGAGCTTGCGAATTTTTTCCATCCTCCCGGACTCTTGGTCGAATGTCGGTGGAGGGAGGGCGGCGACAGAGAAGGGGCGGCTGGTCACTCCGTCAATCATGAGGCGCATGTAGGCATGGTACTTTGGGAGATCAATGAGATCGTCTTTCAATTTCTCATCGCCAAATTGCTCGGCAATTTCCTCCGCATCTTCTGAGCCGATCTGGAAGGAGACGAGTGTGCCGACGTTCCCAAAAACAGCATCCCGAAGCATCGTGTTACTTTTATCCGGTGTGAGCTGCCCAATGTACTGATTTGCCATCGTGAGACACAAACGGTATTTGCGCGCTTCGGAGAGGATCGTTGCAAAGGAGTTCGTTGCGAAATTCTGGAATTCATCAACATACAGGTAGAAATCCCGGCGATCACGTTCCGCAACATCTGCTCTACTCATCGCATCGAGCTGGAATTTGGTCACAAGCATCGATCCTAGGAAGTTCGAGTTATCTTCCCCGAGTTTCCCTTTGCTCAAGTTCGCGATAATGATCTTCCCTGTATCCATTGCGTGACGGATATCCAGCGTACTTGCGACCTGTCCGACGATATTCCGGATGAGGGGAGTCGAAAGGAGTTGTCCCACTTTATTCTGAATTGCGGCAACGGCTTCTGTCCGGAATTTCTCGGACCAGGAATTGAATTCATCTTCCCAGAAGCTTTTGACGAGGGGGTCTGTGATCCTTGCGACAATTTTCTTCCTGAAGACATCGTCTGCGTACATCCGCATGATCCCGAGCATCGAGTTTCCTGAGGATTCGATGAGTGCGAGGAGGGTGTTTCGTAAAATGTGTTCCATCCTCCCGCTCCAAACATCGGGCCAGAGCTTCGTGAAGACTGCCATAAGGCCGGATGCAATCAGCGGACGCTGCTCCTCGGTGCGACACTCCAGCATGTTGAAGGAGAGCGGATAGTCACGGTCCGCAGGATCGAAGAGGACAACATCGTTCGTCCTCTCCCTCGGAACCATCTTGAGGACGCTATCCGCGAGATCTCCGTGTGGATCAATCACCGCAATGCCCTTTCCACTTTGAATATCGGAAAAGAGCATGTTCTCAAGCAGCGTCGATTTTCCCATGCCTGTCTTTCCAATCGCATAGACATGGCGACGGCGGTCATCGGGGCGAATGCCGAACGTTGTTCTCCTGCCGCGAAATGCGGCTTCCCCTAAGACTGTGAGCGTCTGTTCTTTCTCTGCGAGTGGCAGGTCTGTCGGGGGTTCCAGTTTCCGGCTTTTCACCCAATCGATATTGGGAGTCTTGACGAGCACAGTCGGGAGGTGCCAGAGCGTTGCGAGCTCTTCATTGCTTAAGAGGAATCCCTGACCGATCAGTTGGGTTTGCAGATGCTTCTTCGTTGTCGTCTGTCTCACTTTCAGTGCGTTTGATTGCGGAAGATCAAATTGCTTGAAGCTTCCGAGAATTTCCTGGAGCTTTGCTTCTGCATCCACTCTCTTCTGCGTCGGGGCAATGACATTGATCTGTATGGAAGTCGCATAGAGCAGGCGGTTCATTTTGTCCTGGGCTGCTTGCAATTCATCTTCCCGATCATGGCGAGCACCGGATAACTTCACGTCGTACATTCGTGCTTCTTCAATGGTCGTCTCACCTGTTTGAATAGGGGAAACCAAATCGCCCATTCCTATCCGAAACCAGCTGCGAAAGCCCCCAAGGAGCATATCGGGCACAAAGAGCGCAAGGCGTCTCCATCCGCGGGCGAGATGCACTCTCGTGAGCAGGTTTCGAAACCACGACCATTTTTTTGCAAAACCTTTATTGAGGAGAGGGAGAAAGCGCAGCGCCCTCTTTCGGAATCTATTCCAGATCGGCTGAAAGACGATGGCGATGTGGCCACGCATTCCAGGATGCGAGTACTGCGAGAGAGTCGCAGTGATGCCAGACAGCGGATCGACACTGATCCGGTTCAAGATGTCATCGAATTGTAAATAGCGCTTCAGGGGGAAGATGTCCGGATTTTCCAGCTTGAGTTCAATAACGTGTACGTCTTCTCCTTCTCGTGGCTCCAAGGCTTTCTCCTCAATGCGTTCCACATCAATATCAGGATACTGTGCGTATATCTGGCTCTCGACGAGAGCTGCCGCGCGAGGCGATGTCCTCGCAAAGAAGCAGATTTTTCCCTCAAAAAAACCAATTTCAAGTGAAATATGTACTCCATGGTGTTTGCGGAGTGCATGCATCGACGCAAGCGCCTGTTCCATCAAGATGGGGCCGCGTTTGGGAGCCTTATCATCCTCTTGGACTTTGGAGGCTCGAATCTTCAGGAGGACCTCTTTGCCCTCTTTGCCTTTGGTGCCCTCTTTGCCTTCCATCATGAACGGAGAAGATCTGCGACGAGCTCCAATGCCACTGTATTGTACGCATAATCCATGCGCATGGGGCCGAGAATGCCGATCACCCCTTCGCTTCCGCGCAGGGCATAGGACGTCACCATCATGGAGCAGCTCTGGAGTTCGTGGAGCAGGTGTTCTTCTCCGATGTAGTACCGGACTTTCTCATCGATAGCGATCTCCTGAAGAGTATGAGCCAGTTTTGTTTCTAAGACTTCCGCAACGAAGCGGGCAAGATGCGCATCCTGCTCAAACTCCGGTTGCCGGAGAATATTGGAAAAACCCATGTAGAAGACCTGATCGCGGTGGGGGACTGTTGCGAAGCTCACATTGGGAATCATCTGTGCAAGGAGCGAGACTGCTTCATAGACCCGCTCCTGATCTTTGCGGCGGAAGTACTGCTCTTTCAGGGTCTCAAATTTTCGCTGCACTGCACGTTCTTCCTTCGTTGGCTGCATGAATTCCCGGACATACATGCGGTACCCCGCTGCGGTCGGGATGCGCCCGGCCGAGACGTGGGGTTGGACCAAAAACCCCTCATCTTCGAGCGTCATCATCTCCGATCGAATGGTTGCGGAGGATACAGGGAAGTGCGCGGACTCGAGGAGACGCTTGGAGCCCACAGGCAAGGCAGTATCAATGAACTGGTCAATAATCGCCGCAAGAAGCCTGCTCTGGCGTTCGTTCATACTCTCTATAGTATAGCACCTGATGTACTGCCTCTTTTTTGAGCCTGCTCTTTCACCATTGCCTCCGTGGGCATTCCCCATCCAGCTTGCATCCCCGTGATGGAGCGCAGGAGTTCCATGTCGCACGTCTTCCCCTCTACGGTGCACCACGTTCTCAGATCCTTGATGTTCTTCTCCGTTGGCATTCCCCGTCC
>Ga0233424_10002932_pt1 | contig 11491 bp, 10 predicted proteins | sample Watercolumn_Towu_FD_181011 | JGI IMG/M metagenome (GOLD analysis project Ga0233424, IMG submission 181011) | Freshwater microbial communities from Lake Towuti, South Sulawesi, Indonesia - Watercolumn_Towuti2014_125_MG | ecosystem: Environmental > Aquatic > Freshwater > Lake | place: Indonesia... | reverse complement strand
CCTTAGTTACGGTCCTAGAAATCCAGGAATAAAAAGCCTTTTTACAGCGGTCTGCGACACGATTTTGGGGCTGCAGGATTACCTTGAGGTCTACGGAGCCGAATGTGATACAGCCGACGGGTCTTGTGTGCGGGACTTTATTGACGTTCGCGACCTAGCTGACATCCACGTCTTGGCCGTAAAACAACTCCTCAAGGGGCACCAAGGGGGAATATATAACTGCGGCTACAGTCGGGGCATCTCTGTTTTCGAGGTCATAAACGCGGCGCGGCGCGTTACGGGGAAAGATGTGCCCGTTGTCATCAGGCCAAAACGCAATTTTGACGCGGAATGCGTTGTCGCAGACTGTACACGTCTGAATACGGATTTCGACTGGCAACCTAGCTTCGGAGCGCTTGAAGAAATGTTTGAAACCACACTGGCATGGCGTGCAAAGTGTCTGGACTCGTCGATAACGGCACTATAATTGTACCATTTTGGATGTATTTGCGCCCGATTTGGGACACATTTAAGAATTCTGCGTCCACCTAGTTTTTTGTTCCGGTTCTAGGACTTGCTCAGTACGAGGCGGCTCTTGTCCAGGTCATGCTGGCATATAGGTTGCAGTCTAAGACTTAAATATTCCAGGATAATCAGATTTATGACGACAGCTAATATTCAAAACGCTCTTCCTGTGGCCGCCAAAATTGACGAGCCCCTCGATCTGGCCGTAGTCATCCCGGCTTATAATGAAGAGGGAGCGATCGTCGCGACGGTTGAAGCTGTTCGGCAAGCTCTCGATCCGCTCGGCATCACATACGAAATCATTGCCGTGAACGATGGGTCGACGGACAATACACTTCAGGAGGCCCGTCGGTCAGGCGCAAGGGTCATCAATCAGCCCGGAAACATCGGGTATGGTGCCGCGTTGAAAGCGGGGATTTTGAACAGCCGCTCCACCTACGTTGCAATCTTGGATGCGGATGGCACGTACCCGCCGTCGTGTCTGCCTCACATGCTGGAAATTGCCCAGACGTCCGACATGGTTGTGGGTGATCGTGGGGTGGCGATGAAAAACGTGCCACTGATTCGTAGGCCAGCTAAGTGGATATTAAACGGACTGGCGAATTTTCTCGCGGAACGAAATATACCAGATTTAAACTCTGGTCTGCGTGTATTTAAGCGAGATTCATTGATGCCGTTTTTAAAGCTTTTGCCCAATGGGTTTTCATTTACGACTACAATAACGTTGTCGATGATTTGTTCAGGACTGATAATTCACTACACGCCGATTGCGTATGGTAAGAGAATAGGTAGTTCGAAGATTCGAGCCGTGCACTTTTTTAGTTTCATTTTATTAGTTTTGCGAATTGTTATGCTGTTCCAACCGTTGCGTATATTTTTGCCATTCGGTGCCATACTATTTACGTTGGGCGTGGCTAAGCTAGTGTATGACTTCACCCTTTATGACGTTTCTGAATCGGCTATCTTCTGTTTATTGGCGTCGTTGATCGTATGGTCCTTAGGCCTCATAGCCGACATGATTTCCCGCTTGCACCTGAAGCCGGCGTAAGGTGGACCTGATGCAACCCGCTCGACCTCGTCCTAACGTAAAAACGCTCATCAAGGTCGCAGTTTCGGTGAGCTTGCTTCTCGCACTCGTCTTGATGACAGATGTTTATGCGGTTGGACGGGCTATGCTTTCAGTCGGTCCCTTGCTTTGGGTGGGCAGCTTGGGTCTTTACCTTGCTGGGCATGTGATCTCTGCCCAAAAGTGGAGGCGTCTAGCGGCGCCCGAACTTTCAAGGTTTCATAGTCTTAGGGCGCATTTTTCAGGTTTGGCAGCCAACCTCGCACTTCCCGGGGCAGCCAGCGGCGACATTGTTCGCGCAGGTGTCGCTATGCAGTCGGGACGAGAGCGGGCTTTGATTGCAGTAGGCTCACTTGCCGACCGCATCATTGATACGTTTGGTCTCTTGATACTCGCCTTCGCCGGATGGCTCTTGGCGACCCCAGTGGCTGACCATGTCGCGTGGCCTGCCGTCTTAGCGGGTATCTGTGTTATGGGTGTCGTGCTCTTCCTGCTTGCTAAACCCTGCACGCAAGGTGCGCTTCGCTTTTTTGAACGCCGTAGTGGAAAGGTTTCGGGGCTTATTGCCAAGATGCTGAGAAGCGTTCTTGTCTTGTTGGGTTCTCCCTTTCAACTCCTGACCTGCTTAGCTATTTCCCTTTTTGTTCAGGGCCTTTTCATTGGCATCAGCGCCATGATTGGCATGGCGGCTGGGATTAATGTGAGCCTTTTCGTCTGGGTCTTTGCGTGGCCATTGTCCAAGTTGGTGGCCACTTTGCCGATCAGCATGGGGGGGATTGGTATCCGCGAGGCCAGTCTTGCAGGCTTGATGGTCCCGTTTGGCGCAGACCCAGCACTGGTCGTTGCTTCTGGTCTGGTCTGGCAATCCATAGTCATCGTCGGGGCGCTTGTGGGGATGGCTATGATTTCTTTCACCAGTGCAGGCATAGGCAAGCCTGGCGAACAAAATGGAGATATGTAAACGTGGCGAAGCAGCTAAAGATTGCAGTTTTAGGCGCAGGACCAGCGGGCTTAGGAGCGGCGCTTTACCTTCATCGCTCGAAAAAAGCCCAAGCGACTGTCTTTGAGGCTGCTGAGAGAGTAGGGGGGGCGGCTAGCTCCTTCGAGATTGCGGGAATAAAGTGTGATTTGGGTAGCCATCGACTTCACCCCGCCGCCGAGGATTTTATCCTGAACGACATTAAGGCTATACTGGGCGAGGATTTGCTGTGGCGGCCGAGGCATGGTCGAATCCGGCTTCAATGGAAATGGATCCACTTCCCACTTAAGCCCGCTGACTTCGCCCTGAATGCCCCAAAACCCTTCGTTGCCTCCGTAGCCTTAGACAGCTTAGCGAAAATTTTGCCCAAAAAGCCCGTACGCGAAGAAACCTTTGCAACTGTCTTGGCGGCGGGTTTGGGGCGCACTATTTGCCAATCTTTTTACTTCCCCTATGCGCGAAAACTATGGGGCGCCGAGCCTGAGGAGCTTGATGCTACCGCCGCGAGGCGTCGTGTTTCGGCGTCGTCGTTACCGAAAATGTTAATGAAGGTAGCGCGACAGCTTCCGTTTCTTAAGTCACCAACGACGGGTGGATTTTATTATCCCAGAGAGGGATTTGGTCAAATCTGCGAGGGCCTAAAGCGCGAATCTGAATCCTTAGGAGCGACGTACAGGCTCAATGCCCGTGTGACCCAACTTACCCCACGAGCTGAGGGCGGCTATACGCTCACATCTGAAGACAGAACGGGGCACGTCGAGGCTGAAGACTACGATCAGGTTTGGTCGACCTTACCCATTTCCGTCTTGTCCAAGCTGATGGGACCGGTAACGCCAACCGAGGTCTTAAGCGCGGCAAGCGCGATGCGCTCGCGTGCGATGATTCTGATCTATCTCGTTCTAAATACCGATCAGTTCACAGAGTACGACGCGCACTATTTCCCCGAGACTGAGATCGGTCTCTCACGCCTCTCAGAGCCCAAAAACTACTCGGCTAAAGGTGTCCCCGCAGGACGGACAGTCCTTTGCGGAGAACTGCCCTGCGCAGTAGGAGATTCTTTCTGGAAAATGTCAGACGAGGGCCTCTCTCAGAAAATGTGCGATTGGCTGGCAACCGCAGGGTTGCCAGTAAAGGCAGAGGTCATAAGCGTGGAAACAAGGCGTATGAGCCACGCTTATCCCATTTACGATAAGGGCTATGGCGCGCACTTTGACCGATTGGAGTCTTGGGTTTTAGCGCAGCCGAACTTGGTTAGCTTCGGGCGACAGGGCCTTTTTGCACACGACAACACACACCACGCGCTCGCCATGGCACATGGAGCCGTTGGGTGTTTGTCTGAAACCGGCACTTTTGATCACGAACAGTGGGCGAAGGCGCGTGAGGGATTCAAAACACATGTGGTGGAGGACTAAATGCGTAGGAACGACAAACGCTCGACACCTGAGCGAGCGCCCACGGTAGCGTTCATGATTATGACGATGTTCGGACGGGCCCACACATTTGCTGCGGCAGGCGCTGGAGCGATTGTTTGCGCTTTGGCCATCTGTGTCGCCACGTTGATCCTTGTCATTAAGGGCGCTGGGCCAGGATACGAGGTGGGGCCAAACCTTTCGGCGTTACAGCTCTTCTGGCCGGGGTATTCCGTTAGTTGGCCCGGCGCATTTGTCGGGGCTCTTTACGCGTCAATCATCGGCGCAATTGGCGGGTTTCTCGTAGCTATGTTCTGGAACTTTGCGCACATCGTCATTGTCGGCGCAGCCATGTTGAATGGTGATTGGCTGGAGAGGGGGGAGTAATAATGTCAAAACTCAAGCATTTACCCAATTCAAACATTTCTGACACCGAAACGATTGTCGAGTCTGCTGTGCAATCGCATCTGGTAAAGAAAGCGCTTCGGTTTAATACTGTGGTTTTGGCAATCGTCGTCGGGCTAGGATGCGCGTTTGGACTGGTCGTCATGACCTACGCGTCTTTAGCTCTTACGGGAAATAGTGCGGGGCACTACTTAAACCTCCTTGGCGTCTTTCTTCCTGGCTACAAGGTTTCCCTGACCGGGGCATGGATTGGAGCGGGCTGGACATTTGCGTTTGCCGCCATTTCAAGCGCAGTAGTGTTTCGTGTATATGCGCGTGCCATTGGCATGAATTTCACACAAAGTCTCTGGTTTGATGGCTCCATGCCGGCGCCAACCCAGCTGGTCATCATGGTCGCGCCAAAGGCATTGGGCCTGTCTATTGGACTCACGCTAGCTTTGCAATTGATGCTGTCTACAACGTGGCTCGTTATCACCGGTCGTGCAGATGAAAGCTTTCACGCAGCACTTCTCGCGAATTATCTTCCCTTTTACAAAGTGTCTTATTTTGGGGCAATTGCAGGCTCAATTGGCATTTTTCTTTATGGTTTCGTTTTTGCATATCTGTTTGCATCGGTTTACAACACATTGGTTAAGAAGCTGGGCGGGGTTAAATCATGAAAAACGTATTAGATATTCCAAAGCACGCTATTATACTCGGGGCGGGGCCTGGCGGTCTTGCGGTAGCGCATGAATTCACTGCCGGTGGAGGAAGGGTAACGGTCTTGGACCGTAACCCCTACGTCGGTGGCCTTTGCGTAACCATTGAAAAGGATGGTTATAAATTCGATATCGGTGGCCACCGATGGTTTACAAAGAATGAGCACCTGAACAATTGGTTCCGCCGTCTTATGGAGGGCGAGATTGTTATGGTCGACCGGATCAGCCGCATCTTCCATAAGGGAAAGTTCTTCAGTTACCCGATCTCCTTTGGCGACGTAATCAAGAACACCGACCCCTTAACCGTGCTGCATGCGGGTGTCTCATTCTTGGCCGTTGCCATGAGCCAAGCTGTCAAGCCAAAGCCCATCCTGAACATGCGTGATGCATACACCGCGCAGTTTGGTGACAAGCTCTACCGAATGTTTTTCGAACAATATTCCGAAAAGGTTTGGGGTAAGCCCTGTGAGCAACTTTCTGCCGACTGGGTGTCGCAGCGCAGTAAGGGCCTGTCTGTAGCGTCGTTGGTCAAAAACGCACTACTATCCCCAAAGGAAAAGGCCGTGAGCCTGATCGAGCAATTCATGTATCCGCGCGATGGTTATGTTCGAATACCTGAACGGATGGCAGAAGATATTGTCAATTGCGGTAGCGAAGTCAGGCTAAATGCCAATGTCAACCGCATTGTGAAACACGCTGAGAATGACTACGAGGTCTTCTTTGAGACCCCCGAGGGCACTGAATCGGTTCGCGGTGATGCCATTGTGTCAACTATTCCACTTGGCCATCTGGCGCGCTTTCTTCAGCCGGCATGCTCTCAAGCGGTCACCGATGCGGCCAGCAGGTTGAAGTTCAGAGACCTGGTTACGGTTAATCTTCAGATCAAGAAGACCCAGGTTACGCCTGATACGTGGTTGTACGTACAAGATAAGGACATCCTCTTTGGTCGAATTCACGAACCGAAAAACTGGAGCAACGCGATGGTCCCTGACGCGGATCACACGTCTTTAGTCCTCGAATGTTTCTGTACCCGCGGAGATGAGATATGGTCGATGAGCGACGAAGAAATCGCAAAACGCTGTATCGACGACCTCACCACCAAACTGAAGTTTTTAACTCCGGATGAGGTCGTGGGTTACCAGGCCGTTCGGACGATCCAAGCCTATCCGGTCTATGACCTCGATTACCATGCTAATGTGGGAGTGGTTATGGACTTCATCGCAAGTTTTGGCGGTGTCCACGTGGTTGGTCGAGGCGGTACTTTCCGCTATAATAATGCGGATCACTCCATCGAAATGGGCCTCCTCATGGGCCGTAAGCTCCTAGGGCATGCGGTGGACCACATGAGTGTCAATACGGAGTCTGAGTATCACGAGATCATCCAGTCTGATGGTATCAAAAGGGATCACTATGTGGTCGGTGCCCCCGCTCAGTCCTCAAAAGCCGTGATTGTAGATTAAGGTGCGGAGCAAGAGATGAGCGGAGCACCATCGGAACTCGCAATAACCGTAATTGTGCCAGCATATAACGCTATTGCATTTCTGCAACGGTCACTTCCCCCTTTGCTTGAGATGCAAAATTCGGGTGAGATTTTAGAGGTGATTGTTGCGGATGACGGTTCCACGGATGATACCGCTCACTTCGCTGAAACCATGGGCGCGCGCGTTCTTAAAAACCCGAAGCGAGGTGGCCCGGGGGCTGCAAGAAACTATGGTGCCCCTCACGCGCAAGGCCAGATTCTTTGGTTTGTAGATGCAGACGTCATAGTCCGACCGGGGACGGCACACCTCATTATTGAGACATTCAAAGATGACGCGGTCTGGGCGTTACACGGGTCCTATGATGACCATCCCCCCGCAAAGAATTTTATGTCGCAGTATAAAAACCTGATGCATCGCTTCTATCACCAGACCGCTAGAGAAGAAGCGTCAACCTTCTGGTCCGGCTGCGGAGCGGTCCGAAAAGAGAGGTTCCTAGCTTCAGGCGGATTTGACGTAAAGAAATTTACAAAACCTTCAGTAGAAGACATCGACCTCGGGTACAGATTGAAAGAAATGGGCGGTCGTTTGCGGCTTGTGAAGGCGCTTGAGTGCACCCACCTGAAATTCTGGACGCTTCGCAACGCCATTGAGACGGACATATTCGCTCGTGCAATTCCATGGTCACGTCTGCTCGTCCGGCGCCCGTCTTTGACCGATGATTTGAATGTGTCCAGCGCCGAGCGTCTTCGAGCCATTATTGCAGGACTCTTTTTTCTATCTTGCGGTCTTTCGCCGTTCGTTCCAAACGGATGGCTATTGCTCATTATCGCAACAGGGTTGATATATTTGGCGAATCGAAATTTATTCTCTTTTTTCTTAATAAGAAAAGGAATATTTTTCTCTATATTATCAATATTATATCATCAAATTTATTATATATATAGTTCATGTTGTTTTGTTTATTGTGTTGTTGAATTTAAGTTTTTTTCGCGAGATGTAGAGCGATTTTCGTGAGTACTAAATTCAATTGGTGATTGCCGTGAATGATAATTACATAAAAAAATACATTATTGTCTATTTTTCGAAAGCGTCGGAATATTTCCAACGATTTGAAAAAAATCAATATTTTTTGTTTTTTTTATTTACGGTATCGTTATTTTGGCCCATTTTGTTGAATGGTGGCGTATATATATTTGGAGACTCTCCAGGGTATCTAAATGGTGGTCGGCTGGCTCTGGATTTTGCTTTTGATCATGTAGGGCGCATTTTCTCACCACAAGGAGGTGATGCCGCCACGGGCACCTCTGGGGGCGGTAGCGCCGGCGTATCGGGAGTGAGGTCAATTGTATTTTCAGTCTATGCCGGAATAACCCGTCACCCGGGGCATAGCATGTTTGTCATGTGTCTCCTCCAGGCAGGGTTGACGCTTTATGTTCTGTGGCTTTTGTTACGTCTGACAGAGATTTCCCGGGTACCCTCTGCGACCGTCCTTATCTTGCTCACAACAGCATTACTTTCGCCGGTTGCATGGTTTGTGGTCTTGGTGATGCCCGATATCTATGCAGGCCTCGCGCTCGCATCGATCATGCTCCTTACCTATTTCAATGACCGATTGGTGGTGACTGAGAAGGTGGTACTTGCCGGAGTCATTGGGTTTTCGGTAGCAAATCACCTCAGCCATCCACCTATCTTCGGTCTACTGACGGCTTTATCAGGACTTCTGTTTTTGAGGAGATGCACCAAGGTTGACTGGAAAAGGCACATGGTCGCGTTTTCGTGGGTGGCTTTACCGGCCTTGCTTGGCCTTTGCGCGATGATTGGTGCCAACGCTGTTGGGTTCAAACAGACCAGTGTCTCTGGGAAGCGCTATCCCATTGTTTTAGCCAGTTCCATTCAGGCCGGGCCCGCTCGCTGGTACCTCAAAAAAGCCTGTGCAGAGACCCCAGAGGTGTACGCCGTTTGCGAAGTCTATAAAGCAGTTCCCATGCCAGACACATCGGGAGAGTTTTTATTTGGCGTCAACGGCGTGCGGCAGCGGGCCACACCCGAGCAGATGGAGCGGATACGTAACGAAGAAGGGACCATCTTAAAGAATGCGACACTGGCCTATCCGTGGGTGACAATTAGCGCGGCTGTTGGCCGTTCTGCGTTTCAATTCGTTCGCATTGGCCTCGACGATCATCGCTTTGATAACCGCTTGCTCGTTCAGCCCGACGGCTCCGTTCGCGCCAGCGAAACCTACGATCCTAAGCCCTTGTTTAAAAGATTTTTCAGAATACTGTTTGGGCTAGAGTTACTCGCCGGTGTCATATTTTTTGTCTGGGTGTTTAAGAAGCGACCGTTTGCACCGATTAGTCCAATCTATGGACTCCTATGGTTTTCAGGTATGGGCGTGTTGATCAATGCTTTTGTCTGTGGCGCAATGTCGGCGGTTACCGACAGGTATCAAGGACGGATTATCTGGGTGTTTTTGACGGTTTGCCTGATAGCCGGGGCCGAGCTGTGGAGATTACGAGCGCGGACACCTAAGTTAGCTGAACCCGCCAAGGTGATAGAAGAACCCCGATCAATCGAGGTGGTCTCGCGCCGGTCAAAACGCCGACAGATGGCAAAGCGGTCTCGCGCCGGAAAAAACACAAGCGCGTCTAAATAACAAAATCGGCCAGAATCGGGAAATGATCTGAACCAATCGTCGGAAGAGGGCGGAGTTGAATAGACGAGACTTTTCGTCCGAGCACATGATCAATTTGAATCCCCATGGGGGGGACGCTTGTTGGCCAGGTTTGCAGGAAACCTGTGTTCACTGAGGGCTTTAGGCCGGCATCTAAAAGTGGTTGAAAGCTTTTTGACCAAAGGGTGGCATTTAAATCGCCAACGACCAAGACTGGCAGAGTTTCTTTGGATGTGAAACTTGCCAATTCTGCGAGGTAGCTTGCATTCGTTTCTGAACTGTTTCTCGATTCAGGAGGCGGGGGGTGGGCAACAAAGAGAACAAACCGAGCAAACTGTGCCCGAGTTACATAAATTCGAGCGCCTTTTAGAAGAATCTGCTCAGCGTGAAATGGCTGTTGTGCGTATACGGCCCCGACATTAATACCTTCTGGCGGGGAATATTGGTAAGGGTAGGCTGAGAGAGCGGACAGCCTTTGCGTCCAGCCGGACGTCGTTTCCGTCACCGCCAGAATGTGTGGCTTTTGGATATCAATCTGACCGATGAGGCGATCATAATCTACATTGCTAACAAGCAGGTTGGAGAAGATCAGACGGGTCTCAACGCCAGCTGCCTGCGAGGGCAACGGCTCTATTTCACTGAGCCTATAACCTATGCGGCCCGCATTGATACTTACAACGAGTAGGACAATGAATACACTTGCGCCCGCCTTCAATCTCCACATCGTTAAAAGCAACAAAAGTGCGACGACGACGATCTGCGGTAAAAAGGGTGTGAAGAGGGGGCCAGGCCAATCAAAAAACGACACTGTTGTGACACCCAACAAAAAAGTCGCGCAGACCCAGCCAAGATTTCGGGCGAAGGGTGCTGAACTGTTTGACCTATTTAAGCGCATCGGTTTCCTTGGTCAGATGGGGTGCGAGGCAAACCCTATCCACCAAACATGAATTCGTGATAAACAGGTTCGTGAACAGACTTATTTGCTTATGTTTGGATCCTGCGTGGATTCGAAGCGGGGTCGAGTGCGAAATTTCTTAGCCCAGGTGTTAGTCGGCCTCCTTGGGGTGGGGGGGGCATCAGTTGCAACCTTACTCGCACTTAGTGTCTGCCTAGGTTCGCCTGGATTTTTTTTGCAAATGGCACGGATTTGCGTGCCCACCCTTCTTTTCGGGCTGCTGGGGTATGGATTACCCCTTTCGCTTGTCATCGAGCGCTTCACTAAAGTAAAATTAGTCTTCTATTGTCTTGGTGGTGTGGTTGGTGGTTTGGGGGCGTGGCTTTTTCACATTTACTTACCTGTGATGCGGGGTCACGGTGCCAGCGCGGCCATTCTACATGTTCTCCATAACCCAGCCGACTATTTCGCTTTGAGCCTCGCATTGTTGGGAGGTTTGGTTTCTGCTCTGGCAATGGCTCTTTCGTATCAAATTTTTACAAAAGCAAAGTATAAAATTCTTAAGAATTCTTGATTATACTGCGACATAGTTAAGATTGTTGAACGAAACGCAGTTAGAGCTTGACCTATGTTAAATAAGGTCGAGGCGGCAAAACGCCTCAACATGTGAGCGGACTTATAGACCTCGAGACAGGTTGAGGCGTACAGGTATGGCTCGCCTAAAAGCCTCGCCCAAGCGTGTCGATTAAGAGGCATTTCCCCTTTTGGGTGAGAGTTTTTGTGAAAAACGCTGTTTTGAGTGATGTGCGCGTGCTAGAAATACGAGAATTTTCGATTCTTTAACACCACCTCATGGGGGAACCGTGGCGTCTTCGTCGTTAGCCATTAAAGACGATTTCATAGGGCCGAACTCTGGCCCTAAGATAGACCGACTTACCTACGCTATTGGCGATATTCACGGCCGGTTCGACCTCTTTAAGCGGATGATCCAGAGGATCCGGCAAGATATCGAGATGAGTGGAGGGTACGGGCGTATCGTCCTCTTGGGAGATTATATCGACCGCGGATACGAGTCAGCTAAGGTTCTTGGGGGGATTATTTCGCTTCGCCAGCAAAATTGGTGCGAGGTGGTCGAGTTGCTTGGAAATCATGAGCAGGTACTCTTGAAATTTCTTGCGGACCCGTCGATTGGTCCGGAGTGGTTTCGGTTTGGAGGGTTCGAAACGGTTCGCTCCTTCGGAGTTCCGCTTGCGCGGGATCCGGAAAGCCCTGAGGAATGGAAACTCGTATGCGCGCGGCTCAATGCCGCGATACCTCCGGAATATTTGTCCCTCCTCAAATCGATGAAGTGCAGATTTGACGCTGGTGACTACGTTTTCGTGC
>Ga0233424_10002931_pt1 | contig 11492 bp, 7 predicted proteins | sample Watercolumn_Towu_FD_181011 | JGI IMG/M metagenome (GOLD analysis project Ga0233424, IMG submission 181011) | Freshwater microbial communities from Lake Towuti, South Sulawesi, Indonesia - Watercolumn_Towuti2014_125_MG | ecosystem: Environmental > Aquatic > Freshwater > Lake | place: Indonesia... | reverse complement strand
GACTGCTATTCGATCTACGGCGGCCGTGCGGACCTGAAGTTCGAGGAATACGATCCGCTCACGGGCAAGAAGTCGGGCAAGATCAACACCAACCGCGAGGTCGCTCAGCGCGAAATGGAAATCCTCGACGAGATGACCGCCATCCGCGATCAGAAGGTCTGGTCGGTCGCGCGCGGGATGCCGTTCAAGGTGGATGACACGAAGACCAAGCCGTTCATCGAGATTAACACCAACAAGCCGGGGCCGCTGCCGGGGCTGAAGCACAAGTTCCTCGGCGGCACCGACGCGATCGACAAAATGAAGCTCGGCAAGAACTTGAAGATCAACCTGTTCGCGTCGGAGGAGATGTTCCCCGATCTCGCCAACCCGGTGCAGATGGCGTGGGACAACAAGGGCCGCTTGTGGGTCGCGTGCATGCCGAGCTACCCGCACTGGAAGCCGAAGGAGGAGATGAACGACAAGATCATCATCCTCGAGGACACCAACGGCGACGGCGTGGCGGACAAGTGCACCGTCTGGGCCGACAAGCTGCACGTGCCGACGGGGCTGGAGTTCTGGAACGGCGGCCTGCTCGTGGGCCAGCAGCCGGACCTGATGTTCCTGAAGGACACCGACGGCAAGGGCAAGGCAAACTACCGCGAGCGCGTCCTGCACGGCATCGATTCGGCCGACACGCATCACGCGCTCAACAGCTTCGTCATCGACGGCGGCGGGGCGCTTTATTTCCAGGAAGGGACGTTCCATCACACGCAGGTCGAGACGCCGTGGGGCCCGCCGGTGCGCAATGCCAACGCCGGCGTCTTCCGCTTTGAGCCGCGGACGTTCAAGTTCGAGACCTACGTGAACTATGGCTTCGCCAATCCGCACGGGCACGTCTTCGATCGCTGGGGGCAGGACTTCATCACCGACGGCACAGGCAACGCCAACTATTTCGCCGCTGGGTTCTCGGGCCGCATGGAGTATCCGAGCCGGCACTCGGGCTATCAAACGTGGTTCAAGAACCTGAGCCGTCCCTGTCCCGGCAACGAGATTCTGTCGAGCGCCCACTTCCCGCCGGAATACCAGGGCAACTTCCTGAACGGCAACGTCATCACCTTCCAGGGCATCTACCGCTTCATCATGAAGGAAACCGGCTCCGGCTTCACCGCCGAACATGCGAAGATTGACGGACAGAACGACTATCTGGTCACGTCGAGCGATCCGAACTTTCGCCCGTCCGACATCAAGATGGGGCCCGATGGGGCGATCTATTTCAGCGATTGGCACAATCCGATCATTGGCCACATGCAGCACAACCTGCGCGATCCCAATCGCAACCGCATCTATGGCCGGGTGTATCGCATCACCTACGACGGCCGGGCGTTGTCGAAGTCGCCGAAGATCGACGGCGCGACGATCCCGGAACTGCTCGAAGCGCTGAAGAGCCAGGAGGACCGCGTCCGGTACCGCGCTCGCCTGGAATTGACGTCGCGCAAGACCGATGACGTGATCGCCGCGGCGGCCGACTGGATCGGCAAGCTCGACAAGAAGGACGCGGACTACGAGCATCACCTGCTCGAAGGCCTGTGGGTCCACCAGAACCACAACACCGCCAATCGCGATTTGCTCAAGAAGGTGCTGGCGTCGCCGGATCATCGCGCCCGTGCGGCGGCGACGCGCGTGCTGTGCTATCAGCGCGAGCTGATCACCGATTCGCTGGAGATCCTCAAAGGGCTCGCCGACGACAAGCATCCGCGCGTGCGTCTGGAAGCAATTCGGGCGGCGAGCTTCTTCAACAACCCCGACGCCATCGAGGTCGCCCTGATCGCGGCCGAGCATCCGACCGACTACTACATCGATTACTGCATGAAGGAGACGAAGCGTACCTTGGAGCCGTACTGGAAAGCGGCGCTGGCCAAGGGCGTGACGATCCCGGTGTCGAGCGACGTCGGCGTGCGGTTCTTCCTGAGCAACATCTCCAACGAGGCGCTGCTCAAGGCGAAGAAGTCCAAGGACGTCTATAACGAGATCCTGCTGCGGCACGGCATCCAGGACAATTTCCGCCGCGACGCCCTGACGCAGCTTGCCAAGCTGGAGTCGAAGGCCGAGACGCGCATCATTCTCGACGCCATCGCCCGCATCGATCAGCAAAAGGAGACGCGCGACGAGAACGTCGTCTTCGACCTGGTCCGCCTCCTGACGACGCGCGGCCCGGCGGAGCTGACCCAGGCGCGGGCCGAATTGGAGAAGATCGCGACCACTTCTAAACAACCAGTGGTAAGACAAATCGGCTTCGTGTCGTTGATCAACGTGGACGGCAACCCCGACAAGGCGTGGGCGCTGGCGACGAAGTCGGTCCCGGCCCTGCGCGACTTCCTCGCCGCCATGCCGATGATCTCGGACGCGAGTCTGCGTGCGAGCCTCTATCCCAAGATCGAGCCGCTACTCGACAAGCTGCCGCCCAACCTCGAAGGTAAGGCGGGAGGCAAGGGGCACTTCGGCCGTTATGTCCGCGTCGAGTTGCCCGGCAAGAAGCGGACGCTCACGCTGGCAGAGGTCGAGGTGTACAGCGGCGGCCGCAATATCGCCCTTGCCGGCAAGGCGTCGCAATCGAGCACCGCCAGCGGCGGCGATGCTCAAAAGGGCATCGACGGCAACAAGGTCGGCAGCTACGGCGGCGGCGGCCAAACCCACACCGTCGAGAACACCGCCAACCCCTGGTGGGAAGTCGATCTGGGCCGCGAGTATCCGATCGAAGCCATTACCATCTACAACCGCACCGACGCCGACCTCGGCCTGCGCCTCGATGGCTTCACCCTCAAGATTCTCGATTCCAGCCGCGCGGAGGTCCACAAGCTCCTCAAGCAGCCGGCGCCCAAGCAGAAAGCCGAATTCGTCTTCGGCAGCGGCGGCGACCCGTCCGTCCTCGTACGCCGCGCCGCCATGATCGCGCTGACGACCGTGCGCGGCGAGGAGACGAAGACGTTCCATACACTCGCCAAGTACGTCAAGGACGACGGCGAACGTCTGGCGGCCATTAAAGCATTGCAACGCATTCCGCGCAAGCATTGGCCCAAGGACGACGCCGAGAAGCTGACTGACGTGATGCTCGAGCACATTCGCAAGATTCCCGTCAAGGAGCGTACCTTGCCCGATTCGCTCGACGCGATCGAATTCGCCGACGCGCTGAGCACGCTGCTCGTGCCCGACCGCGCGAAGAAGGTCCGCGCCCAGCTTGCGGAGCTTGGCGTCCGCGTCATCCGCATCGGCACCTTGCCCGAGCGCATGTCGTTCGACAAGGAAGTGATCGTCGTCGAGAAGGGGAAGGTGGTCGAGTTCGTCTTCGAGAACATCGACCTGATGCCGCACAACCTGGTGATCGCCAAGCCGGGGTCGCTGGAGGAGCTAGGTAAATTCGCCGAGGCGAACTCGCAGGACCCGGCATTCGCGGCCATGCATTTCGTGCCGAAGTCGGACAAGGTGCTGCTGTGGAGCACGCTCTTGTTGCCGCGCGACACGCAGAAGCTCAGCTTCAAGGCGCCGATGCAGACGGGCGTGTACCCCTATGTCTGCACCTATCCCGGCCATTCGATGCGCATGCACGGCGCGCTCTACGTCGTGGACAGTCTCGACGACTATCTCGCCAACCCGGAGGCGTACCTCGCCAAGCATCCGCTCAAGATCGAGGATGCGGCGCTGAAGGATCGCCGGCCGCGCACGGAATGGAAGTACGAGGAGCTCGTTTCCGACGTCGAGCTGATGAAGCCGGGCCGCTCGTTCGGCAATGGCAAGGCGATGTTCAAGGTCGCGAGCTGCGTCGCCTGTCACAAGATGAACGGCGAGGGCAACGAGTTCGGCCCGGACCTGGCCAAGCTCGATGCCAAGATCAAGTCGCTCGACATCCTGAAGGACATTATCGAGCCGTCGCACAAGATCAACGAGAAGTTCCAGACGTGGGTCATCGAAACGAAGAAGGGCAAGGTCCACACGGGCATCATCCTGGAGGAGTCGCCGAAGCAGATCAAGCTGATCGAGAACCCGCTGGCGAAAGCCGAGCCGATCGTGCTCTTGACCGCCGACATCGAGTCGAAGGCGAAGTCGAACGTGTCGATCATGCCGAAGGGCCTTCTCGACAAGCTGACGCGCGAGGAGATTCTTGATCTAGTCGCGTACCTGACCGCGCGCGGCAACCGCGATCATGCGATCTTCCGCGCGGACGATGCGCACGGGCATGGGCGGCATGAGTAGGAGTAAGCATGTACGGTTGGACTCAGATACTGGGCGGATTGGTCGCCATCGGGATTGGGATCTGGTCGATGGTGAGTCCGGAGTCGAGCCGTATGTGGCTCGGGGCATTCGTGTTTGGGCCATTCCTGATTTTCCGCGGAATTCGTGCCCTGCAGGAAGATTCGAGGACGAAACGACCAAACATTCCCGCCGGTCCAGAGGGAGTCCCAAGCGAATCGGTCAACGAAGTCGCCGATCAGCACGCGCCGCCGATGCACCAAGAGCCGAAAACAGCTCAAGAACTCGCTCGCGCCGGCGCATCGTTTGTCGAAGTCGCCTGTGAGCAATGCCGCGAGAACTATGTTTATTTCCCAGAGGCCGATGAGCTGGCAGCTAGACAGTATCGCATAGTCAGGAATTGTGCTGCTCCCTGCCCAGGGTGTGGCTGGTTACAATCGCATATGATCGATTTCTACGGTCAGTTTCCCCACACGCATTGGTCCGAACGGTTGATGATTCCCGCTGGGCTCTTGGCGCTGGGCAGCGCGGCCTTCCTGGCGTTCAATTTCAACAACTTCTACGGCGCAGGCGCGCAGCCCGATCCGTACGAATCGATCTACTGGTACGCCAATCTTGCAGTCTTTCTGGGCGCACTCGTTTGCGGAATCATCTTTGTCAAAGGCATCTATCGACGCCCCAATCCAAACGAAGCGCCACTTGAACTCCGATTGAAGAAAGGCAGTCAGCTCGGGATGATGCGAGCCGAGCTGGAGAGCCTGCAGAAGGGAACGATCGACCGAGCAACAGGAATTCAGGTCCTCGAAAGTCGGTCCAGGGATATTCGTGAATAGCAGGCCCCCTGCACTGGTAAACGGCGACCGCGTCGTCGATCATCCAGAAGCGATTCTGGTGCGCGACGGCGTTGGGCCTTTTGCGGGCCATGGCGGGATTCCCTGGGTATTCGACTTTGAAGGGGTGAGCCAGGTCATCGGCGACCTCGCGGGCCGAAGCTCGGATTGATCTGATTTTTTCCCGCCGCACGCAGCATAAACGTCATGGGCGCCTTGGCTCGCCGCCGCTTTGATTCAGCAACGTCAGGACGCCGTCGGTGATGTCCGCGCCCGGCGCGACGAAAGATGGGATCGTGCCGCCGAAGTCGATGGCGTCCTTCTTGCGCTGAATGTTCGCGGGCTGATCGATCAATTCCTTCGGCGGGTCGCCGTAGGCGAGCACGAGATCGATCTTGTGGTGGATTGCGTACTCCCTGACGGCGGCGCGAATGTCCCGCCAGAGTTCGCGGAGATGTTCCTCCTGGCGTTTCGCCTGCAGGTGCTTCAATTCGCGTTCGATATCCTCGAGTTCGGCCTGGTTCTTCTTGATCGCCCTTTCGAACGCTTCCCGATCGCTCTGGGCGACCTGGCCTGACTTGAGCGCATGATCCCACGCTCTCAATTCGTCAGTCAGTTTTCTTGACCTGACTTTGAGCGGTTCGAGTTCGGACCAAAGGACTGTTGATCCCCGGTGGGACCCATTGGCACGTTTGTAGCCGTGGAATATCCGCCCGACATCCACCACGGCGATGCGCGTGGACTCAGGCTGCGCGAAAACGCTGCTTGCCGCCAGGGTAAGTAGATTAAGTGCAAGGAAATTTCGCATGCGGCGCATCGCTTTCATGATCTTCAGGGCAACCGCGTATACCATATGCGCCAGATTCGTCAATCGACTCGTTAGCCCGCTGCGCAAGCAAGGAAGACCTTCGTTCCTTGCTCGCGCAGCGGGCTAACGGCCCTTGATATTCCGCAGGCGTCAAGTTAGCATATATTAACTTATATCCGTCGCAGGTCCACGAGGCCCACATGGAAAAACTCCCCCTTACCCAGGCGATGCGGAAGTGGCTGCTCGATCAGGTCGATATCTGGCGCGACAAGAATCTCGTCACCGCCGATCAGGCGGATTCCATCCTCGACCTCTACGAAACGCCGAAGACGAGCGCAGCGCGGCAGCAATCGGTCGCGATCTACGTGCTCCTGGGCATCGCGGCGTTCTTTGTCGCCCTCGCGGTCTTCCTGCTCGTCAGCTTCAACTGGGAGCACCTGCCGGCCGCGGTCAAGCTCATCATCATTTTCCTGACCGTGGGCGGAACTTACGCGGGCGCATTCTTTCTGCGCTTCAAGCTCCAGCAAAAGATCTTCTCGGAGCTTGTCTTCTTCCTTGGCGGCCTCTTCTACGGCGCCGCCATCTCGCTGATCGCGCAGATCTTCCACCTCAATGCCCACTATCCGGACGGACTCTGGTGGTGGGCCCTGGGCATCTTGCCGATCGCGCTGTTCCTCGACACGTTCCTCTTGCACTTGCTGCTCGTGGTGCTGCTGGCAAGCTGGATCGGCACGGAGATCACGGGGGCCCACTGGCTTTTCGGCAGATTCCCATCCGTGCATGGCTGCTATACGCTGCTGGGCTTCGCCGGATTGGGGCTGGCCTGGGCGTACTACAAGAAATCGCCGCTGACGGTCGGTCTCTACGTACCGCTCATCGTTTTCTGGGTCGTCCTGCTGCCATTCGTCTGGCAGTGGAAAGAGAACCCGATCTTCTTCATTGGCAGCGCTGGAGCGGTGTTGCTCCTGCTGGCGGAGGCCCACGAGGAAGGCAGTTCGTTCGCGATCCCGTATCGGTTGTGGGGGAGCGTGCTGTGCATGGTGGTGCTTGCCATGCTCAGCTTCCATCGGGTCCATGCCGAGGTGGTGCGGTTCGAAAACGTTTGGCACTTTTGCGTGCTCACGATCGGGCTCACGGTGTTCGCGGGAGGCGCGTTCCTCTGGTCGGCGTACCGGCAATCGCGACGCGGCGAGGACGCGTCGCTCCAGCAACCGCTCTATGCGCTGGCGCTCAGGCAATGGCTGCCCCTGGCGATGGCCAGCATCATGGTGTCGATGACGCGATCCTGGGCGATCCCAATCCCCAGTTCCATCGCTTCGATCCCGCGCATGCGGCGAGTGCGGTTGTCGTCATCCCCACCATCGTCGCCAATCTGGCCATGCTCGGCCTGGCGTTTTGGCTGATGATGGTTGGCATGCGCGAGGAGCGCGCCTTCCCGTTCAGCGCGGGCGTCTTGTACTTCCTGGCCTGGTCCGTGATGCGCTACGCCGACCTGTTCGGCGAGTTTGGCGGCATGCTCGGCGCCTCGTGCATGTTCTTCACGTGCGGGCTCGCCATCGCCGGGTTCGCCTTGTACTGGCATCGCCGCAAGGCACAGAAACGCAGCGAACGCGAAGCGGCTGAAAGAGATGAAGCGGCGGACGACGAGACAGTAATGGATTCAGCGCCGGAGACTGGATTCAAGAGGCACGATTAACGTCCCATCTGCCGCTTGCGGCTTGGCGTTCGCGGGAACCATTCAGCGGCGCATACACGCGAGCGTTAAGCCGCAAGCGGCGTGCAAGAGGTGAACCATGACGACTCTGGAAAAAGACGAAGCGACCCCGGTGGCGAAGTTCATCGACGGGAAACAGGTCTGGGGGTTGGCGCTTGGCGTGGCCGTGCAGCTGACGGTCCTGCTCGGCATGATCGGCATGCGGGCGGCCATTCTCGTCAGCGGCGAGGCCTATTTCGTGCCCGTGCAACCCGTCGATCCGCGCGACCTTTTGCGCGGCGACTTCGTCATCTTGAGCTACGAATTCAGCCGACTGCCACACGATGGCCGCGTTGACGGGACCATCCAGCGGGATCGAATGGCAATGAACGGTCGGGACGTGTACGTCAGCCTAACGCGCGACGCCGACGGCAAGCACATGCGGGCGACGCGATTCAGTCTGGAACGGCCGGGGCAAGGAACGTACTTGAAGGGGACCTTGAACGAGTTCGGTCAAATTACCTATGGCATCGAATCGTACTTCGTGCAGGAGGGCAAGGGGCATGTCTACGAGGAGGCGATCCGTTCGCGCGGGTTGTCGGCGGAGATTTCGGTGACCCCAGACGGAGTCGCGGCCATCCGGGCGCTGCATATCGCCGGCAAGTGATCGTAATTGCGGTGGGGCAGACATTCCTGTCTGCCAAGCATGGGTGATTGGGCAGACAGAAATGTCTGCCCCACCGTAATTTCTTTTTCGTTTAGAGCCCGCTCGAATCGGACAGATGTAGCGGGCGCTAAATGGGGACAGCAAGCCCGAAGACGCGCTGGAACACTAATTTGCACTAATCCACACTTATTCGGATCTGGGCGGTATTATCATTCTGATTAGCGCAGATTAGCGCGGATCAGTGTTCCGCACTTCCTGCCAACCCAAGCAGCGACGCGCCGATTCCGATGGCGGCGCCGGCGAGCATCAGCCAGGTTGCATTGACGCGATAGCGCCACAGGAATACGGCGCTTGCGACGGCCAGGGCAATCGTCAACGGATCGACGAGCGCGGCGCGGCCGAGGTCCCACGTCACCACCGCCATCAAGGCCAGCGACCCCGCGATGACGCCGTCGAGAAAGGCGCTGGCGCTGGCCGACTTGCGCAGAATCGGAAGCAACGGCTTGCTGATGGCGACGAAGATGAATGCAGGCAGAAAGATGCCGATCGTCGCCACGACTGCGCCCGGAAGGCCCGCGAGAAGATAGCCGATGAAGGTGGCGGTGGTGAAGACGGGTCCGGGCGTCACCTGGCCGACAGCGACCGCGTCGAGCAATTGGCCTTCCGTGAGCCAATGGCGGCGCTCGACCAGATCGGCGCGCAGAAACGCCAGCAGGACGTAACCGCTGCCGAAAAGGACCGAGCCGACCTTCAAGAAAAACAGGAAGATCGACCAGAGGCTCACCGGTGCCGCGGCCGCCGGCGCCGCGGCGCCCGCGCCAGCCGCGAAAGGAAAAAGCGCAAACGCGCCGACGCTATTCGCCGAATTCCGCATGCCTTTGGCGACGGCCACGGCAACGCCCGCGGCGGCGAGGATCAGCATTTCGTCCACGCCGAGGATGGCGAATGCCACGGCGAACAGAGCCGTTCCCGCCAGCAGTGGCGTTTTCACGCTCTCCTGTCCGAGCTTCCATAAAGCTTGCAGCACGACCGCGATGACGATCGGCTTGACGCCGTAAAGCAGCCCCGCCACGTGCGGAAGGTTGCCGAATTCGGTGTAGGCCCAGGCAGCGAGCGTGACGAGGACCATGGCGGGCAGGATGAAGCAGACGCCGGCCACGATGAGGCCGCGCCAGCCCGCGAGCAGGCCGATGTGAATCGCCAGTTCGGTGGAATTGGGGCCGGGGATGAGGTTGACGGCGGCGATCAGGTCGAGAAATTCGGCGCGGGTCAGCCAGCGTTTGCGCTGCACGACCTCGTCTTCCATCATGGCGATGTGGGCAGCCGGTCCGCCGAATGCTGTGGCGCCGAGGCGCAGGAAAAGGAGCGCCAGTTCTCCCAGGGTCGGCTTGACTGTGGCGTCCGCGCTGGCCATGGAATGTGGGCCTTCGAGAGTGGGAAGAAAATCAGAACAGCTAGACCGATCTGCGCGAAAAAAATCCCCTGGCAAGAACCAGGGGAGTGTTGTTTCGCGAGCAGTTTGCAGCTGAGGCTTGGCAGCGATTGCAGCTGGAGCTTAGTAGCGTTTGCCGCCGCCGTAGCCGCCGCCACGCCCACCGCCGCCGCCACCGAAGCCGCCGCGGCCGCCGCCGCCGCCACGACCGCCACCGCCGCCGCCGCGGTCTTCGCGCGGACGGGCTTCGTTCACAGTGAGTTTGCGTCCGCCGACGTCCTGGTCATGCAGAGCCTGGATGGCCTTTTGGCCTTCGTCGGAGCTGCTCATTTCGACGAAGCCAAACCCCTTGGAACGACCGGTGTCGCGGTCGATGATGATCTGGACGGACAGCACCGTCCCATGGGGCTCGAACAGCTTCTGGAGATCACCGTCGGTCATGCTGTAAGGCAAGTTACCGACATACAACTTCATAGCCACGGAGGACTCCTTCTAGAACATCACGCAACACAAACGGTACCCACTGCGGGTGCAAGCGGTCGCATGACAAATCGCAAGATGCGAGGATCGAGGGACGAGAGAAATGGGGATACCGAAGTGGTGATCGCTTCCATACTGCTCTACGAAACCCAGCGAATGGATTGATTCTATAACGATTTCCGTTCCGAAGGCAAGAGGAATTTGGACATTCGGCAAAAAAAGGAAGCTGTCGAAGTTCCGCAAAAACGGGGCGAACCCGGGCGAGCCACCTAACAAATCCCAAGCCCATGCGTTGAGGGGAAGGGGGCGGTGCGCGCCGAACGGCGGCGCGAAGCCTTGCGGATCGTTCGGACTGGAGGCGATGGAAAAAGCAATCGCGTGGAAATCCAATCCCCACTTGCTTCCGCTGATGGTTTTTCTGGTAGGATTCAATATCCACTATCAGGGGGGGCCCGAGGATTGAGCAGTTCGAGCGGACGTTGAAGGGCGAGGAGATTCATGCGGATACTCGTTGCATGGGACAATCCCGATCAGGCCGATACGATTGAGCTGCTTCTTGCGGAAGGCAACGAGATCAAGATTTGCTTGACGTCGGAAGACTTTTCCAAGAACAACGTGCTGGGCCGCTGGGACGTCGTCCTGATGGCGCTGACGTTTCCCAAGACGGCCGACGAAGGGTTCGCACACTTCCAGAAACAGCAAGAGCGCATGCCTGGCGTGCCGATCGTCATGGGCTGCCGGCAATCGGAAATGCTCAGCCTGCCACGCTTCATGACGCATGGTCTGAAGTCCTATCTCATCCGCGACGACAACGGCGACTTCATCTTCTTGACATTGGCGAGCCTTGACGCAGCGGTTCAGGCATCGCGCGCGGAAGAAGCGAAGAAGCTCAACGCCATGCTGCGCGACGAGATGGACGGCGTGCGCCGCATGCAGGAATCGATCATTCCGAAGGGCCTTGTCCCGCCGTCGGGCTATGCCATCACGGCACGATACGAACCTGCTCAGATGCAGGTCGTCGGCGAAGTCCCCGTCGTCATGGCGGGAGGCGACTATTACGATCTCTTCCTGCCGGAAAAGAACCAGCTCGCCCTCATGGTCGGCGACGCCTCGGGTCACGGCCTCAAGGCGTGCATGTCGATCATGGCCATGCATACGCTCATCCGCATGTTCACCGGCGCGCGCTATCGCGAGACGGCGAAGTTCGTCGGCGAGATCAACCAGCGTCTGTGCGACAACTCGATCGTGCAATCGGGCGGCGGCTTCATCACGCTCTTCTACACGGCGATCGACACGGACGCGCATGAGATGCACTGGACCTCGGCCGGCCATCCGGTGGCGATGATGCACAACATGAT
>Ga0233424_10002929_pt1 | contig 11496 bp, 10 predicted proteins | sample Watercolumn_Towu_FD_181011 | JGI IMG/M metagenome (GOLD analysis project Ga0233424, IMG submission 181011) | Freshwater microbial communities from Lake Towuti, South Sulawesi, Indonesia - Watercolumn_Towuti2014_125_MG | ecosystem: Environmental > Aquatic > Freshwater > Lake | place: Indonesia... | reverse complement strand
CGCTAGCCGGTTCCGTAAGGGGCAAGGAACGACCATGGCAGATTCTGGCGTAGAGGGCCGGGATGACCAGCAGAGTCAGGGCAGTGGAGGTGATCAGCCCGCCGATCACCACCGTCGCGAGCGGGCGTTGCACCTCCGCACCCATACTGGTGGCCAGGGCCATCGGGAGGAAACCAAGGCCTCTCTAAGACTTGGCGTGGTGGCCGAGGTAGCGGACGATGGCGTCCCGTTCCGACTCCGTCAACGGCGGGAGCGCTCTTTCGCGGATAAGCCGGTCCATCTTCGGCAGGATCTGTTCCCATTCCGCCATGGTCCGGAACCGTGGGTCTGGCACCCCATGGCCCCTAATATGTGGCGTTCCGTGGCATCCTCCGCACCGCCGTGCATAGACCCGGCCATCGGGAGTATCGAGGTCCGGAATTCCGGTGAGCATCGCGCATCCTGTAACCCATAGCAGCGCCAGGATGGCAGTTACGGATCTGAGTAGGCGTCCGGTAGAGACTATTGTGGACTCCTCTCGCATAGGTCTTTGTCGGCTTCCACCTGATCAGCGAGCAATCTGCAGTTTCAGATCGTCGAAATAGGTCACCGCATCGGATTTGGTCCAGAGCCCAACCTGGCCCGCTGTGAAGGTCTGATCGCACAGATCAAACACCTGCTTCTCGTTAAAGAAGACTTGTACCCGGCATCCTCTTGTGATGACGCGGAGTTTATGCCACTGTCGGACGTCAATGATCTGGTCGAAGTTCTTGAGCATCTGCCGCACGCCCTTCACGACCCGATAGATCCGAATATTCTGCTCCAAGGGATTGGCTCTGGTCAGATAGTAGTTGCGGTCGTCGGCCGCGCGCCAGATGAGGCCGCCGCCCATGTCCCCTTTGCCCTCCACCGGCAGCAGGGAAACCTCCAGATCCAGATCGGAAGACGTGATTCCGTTGATCAGCACGATCTTGTACGCGTGCTCGGCCCCCTTTCCCACCACTTGCCCTAGTACATGAGGTGGGCTGAGGGCGCGGTCGGTTTTCAGAACGTTCCAATCCCCAGCGCGCCTGCCATCGAACAAGGTCCCGATTGCAAAATCCTTGGGCGGTCCACCGGGCGGATCAGCGTCAAAGTTCCACCGGTACATGGTGGAGACGGGTCCAGGGCCTGCCATGAGAGAGCTTGCCAAGACTGCGACGAGGGAGACCGCCAAGCTTGGGAACATGACGTGGGGGGCCTTCATTGCTTTGACCAGTTCATCGGGTTCAGGCTACCGCCATGTCACTTCGTCCCAGTAGAGATGCACAAAGGTTTCATACGGCGGAAAATTGTTCGTGTTTTGTTCTTTGGACCGGACCCAGAGGTCAATTTCCATGCCGGCGGGGTCGGTTTCACCGCCGGGTAGAGTCCGTTTGCCCGGGTACTGGACTTCGTGCGTCTTGGGATCGCGGGAACGCTCCATCACCATGAAGTGGGCGTCATAGTCCTTGTAGAGCGGCTGATCGTTCTTGTACATCGTCGCCGTGCCCCATCCCGCGAGGTAAAGCCAGGTTTTCGGGTAAAGAGGATCGCCATTCCCCGAGTCGCCATGTTCATAAACCCTCGTCGCAATGCCTCCGTCTTGGAACGGTTGCTTCGCCGCAAATTGGTCGAACACAATCCGGTACCGATCAGCCCCCTCGATGAACTCGGCCACGACGCGCCCGGTGTTGGTTCGTTCGTTTACCGCAACCTCAACAGCTCCCTCAAACGGGATGAGATGTTTACCGGCATAATCCAGGTGATCCCAGGGAGAAGTATCCTTCATGCTACCAACGAGGACGCCTCGTCGGCCGGTCATTCGAAACTCTCCGCTGTAAAACGGGTGTTCGGTTGGCTTGAAGATACGGGTTCCTTCGGAGCCCTTGGGAGTTCCGAATACACCATCCTGAGCCCATACCAGGAAACCAGGTCCGACCATGCTGATCACCAGGGCTGCGCGAGCGAGAATCTTTGCATTCAGCATTCTCTTAACCTTTCGTTCTGAAACCAGGTCCCCGATGTATAACCCTTTGCGCACTTTTAAACTTCAACTTGCTATGCTGGTTTCTTATCATGATATCGAGCTAAAACGGCTGCGATGCCACCTTGAATAAAGCGCCGGGATAACGAGGAGTGTCAAGGCCGTGGAGGTGATCAGCCCGCCGATCACCACCGTCGCGAGCGGGCGTTGCACCTCCGCGCCCATGCTGGTGGCCAGGGCCATAGGAAGAAAACCCAAGCTGGCGACCATCGCCGTCATGAGGACCGGGCGCAAACGGTCCATCGTGCCTTGTGTGACGGCCTGATCGGTGGGGATGCCTTCGGCCTCTAGCCGGCGGATGTGACTGACCAAGACCACGCCGTTGAGGACCGCAACCCCGAACAAGGCAATGAATCCGATAGCGGCTGAAATACTGAGCGGGAGCCCGCGGAGCCAGAGAGCCAGGACCCCACCCGACAGAGCCAACGGTACGTTCAGAAAAATCAGCAGCGCGGGACGCATCGAGCCAAAGACCACCGACAGCATGCCCAGAATCATCAGGAGAGTAGCCGGGACCACTATGGCCAGCCGACGCGACGCGTCCTGCAAATGCGCGAATTGCCCGCCCCACTTGAGTTCGTAGCCGATCGGGAGCGGGACCGATTCGGCTACTGTTCGCTGTGCCTCCGTCATAAAGCTGCCTAGGTCGCGGCCCCGGATGTTGCACTCCACGATGATGCGTCGCTGGACGTCCTGCCGGCTCACTTGCGCTGGCCCGGAACCCACTAGGATCGTGGCCACGCGCGAAAGGGGCACCAGCTCGCCGTGAACGGTTGGGATCAGGAGGTTTCCCAAGGCGCTGGGGTCAGTTGACGCCTCCTCGGCCAGGCGGACGACCAGCTCGAACCGTCTGTGGCCCTGTACCACCATCCCTACGACGCGTCCCACGCGCGTCACCTGGACCAGGTCGAGTACCTCCCCCGCCGTCAAGCCATACCGTGCGATCTGGTCCCGGTCCACGATGACCCGGATCAAGGGCAGGCCGGCGATTTGCTCGACCTTGATGTCCGCTGCGCCGTGGACCCTTTCTAGCGCGCGGGCCACGGCCTCGGCCTTCTGCTTGAGCACCTCTAAGTCCGGCCCGAAGACCTTGATGGCCAGGTCCGAGCGCGTGCCCGCAATCAACTCGTTGAACCGCATTTCGATCGGCTGAGTGAAGCCGAGTCCGACACCAGGGACTTCGTTCAACACAGCCGACTTCATGGCGGCGATGAGATCGTCTCGCGTCCGTGCGGTCGCCCAATCCCGGTAGGGTTTCAGGATCACGAAGGTGTCCGATAATTCCACCCCCATGACATCCGTTGCTACTTCTGGACTCCCGGTTCTCGTCACGATCTCGGTCACCTCCGGGAACTGACGAAGCACTCGCTCGACCTGCAGGGCCGTCGAGACGGATTCGCTGAGCGAAACGCTCGGCAGGCGCCAGATCTGGATGGCTAGGTCCCCTTCATCCAGCCGGGGCACAAACTCGATGCCGAGTGTCGCCCCCATTCCAAGACTCGCCAGGAACAGCCCGATGGCCAAGCCGGAAACCTGGATCGGACGTGTCATGGCCCAGTGGAGACAGGGGCCATAGGCCCGTCGAAGGAGGGCAGTCACCCGTGTTTCCTCCTCCGTCGTCGTGGGTCGGGCGAACCAAAAGGCGAGGACCGGCGTGACGGTCATGGCAAGCAGAAGGGAACCGGCGAGGGCAAGGGTCACGGTGATCGCCATCGGGCGAAACATCTTCCCCTCAATCCCCGCGAGCGTCAGGACCGGGAGGTAGACGAGAATGATGATTCCGACTGCGAAGGCCACCGGCCGCAGGACCTCACGGCCAGCCGCCTGGATCGCCTCCAATTTTTCATCAGGCGTCGTGGGAGCTTGTCGGGGCAGACGTCGCAGGATGTTGTCTATCATCACGACCGACCCATCCACCAGCAGGCCGAAGTCGATGGCCCCCAGACTCATCAGGTTCCCGGAGAGCCCCGCCTGGACCATCCCGGTGAAGGCGATGAGCATCGAGAGCGGAATGGCCGAGGCGACGATCAAGCCGGCACGGAGATCCCCCAGGAACAGGAAGAGGACCGCGATGACCAGCAAGCCCCCTTCCACGAGATTGTTCCGGACGGTTTGGATGACGTTCGAGACGAGCAGGGTTCGGTCATAGTAGGGGTCGATGGTCACTCCGGGCGGGAGCGTGGCCTGGATTTCTTGGACTCTCGCCTTGACGCGCTCGACGACCTGCTGCGCATTCTCCCCGGCCAGCATCTGCACCATACCGATGACGGTCTCGCCGTTTCCCATAGCTGTCGCCGCGCCGATCCGAAGGGCTGGGGCCTCTTTGACCTCGGCCACATCCTTGATGAAGATCGGCACCCCGCCGGGCCCGTGGTCCACCACGATGCGGACCAGGTCAGCCGTCCGCGTGACCAACGCCTCGCCCCTGATGAGCAGTTGCTCGCGCTGGTGTTCGATGTACCCGCCTCCCACCATCGCATTGTTCCGCTCCAAGGCCTCGAAGACCTGCCGCAGCGACAGACGGTAAGACAGGAGCTTGGCGGGATCGACGATGACCTGATACTGCTGGGCTTCTCCCCCCCAGATGTTGACCTCGACCACACCGGGAACCGCCCGTAGCCGCATCCCGACGTCCCACTCGAGGATGGTCCGCAAGGCCATGGCGCTGTACCCTTCGCCTCGGAGGGTGAACTGATAGACTTCACCCAGGCCGGTCGTGAGCGGTCCCATGAGCGGACGGCCGTATTCCGGTGGGATACGTTCGACGGCTCGGGCGAGGCGCTCGCTCACCAACTGCCTGGCCCGATAGATGTCCATGTCATCGCCGAAGATGGCGGTCACCGCCGATAGCCCGTAGCGTGAGACCGAGCGCGTCTCTCGGAGGCCAGGAAGCCCGCTCAGCGATGCTTCAATCGGGAAGGTCACAAACTGCTCGACCTCGACCGGGCCAAGGGTCGGCGAGCGGGTGAGAATCTGGACCTGCACCGGTGTAAGGTCCGGCATGGCGTCGATGGTGAGGTGGGTCAGGGACCACAGCCCGACCGTGACGACCATGAGGATCGTGACGAGCGTGAAGAAGCGGTACCGGAGCGAGAGGGTCAGGACGCGATCCATCTCACCCGCCCTCGCCCGGCTGGATGTGCCCTTTCAGCAGTACGTTTTTGAGGTCGAAGACGCCGTCGGTGACGACCCGGTCTCCGACCGTCAGACCGTTGCGGATTTCGACCCACCCCTCCCCTTCGCGCCCCACCTCAACCGGCACGAAGACATAACCGGCTTGGCGCTGGACGAAGACTCCACGGGTCTGATCGAGCAACGTCACGGCCGACACGGGTACAGCCAGCGTGGAAGCACCCGCCACGGCCATCCGGACTTCCACATATTCCTGGGGCTTGAGACGGCCGTCCCGGTTGTGCACGTCGAACCGCACGCGGACCATCCGTGTCTTCTCGTCGGCGAGAGGCGAGATATACGTGAGTGGAGCGGTGATCGGCTCCGCCCCCTTCGGCACGATTGTGCCGGTGTCCCCCTCGTTGAACCGGCGCACCTGTTCGATCGCTAGGCTGGCGAAGATCCAGACGCGGCTGGTGTCCACGATCTCGAACAGTTCATTGCCCGGCGACACGCCTTGCCCGAGCACGATGTGTTGCGCCACCACGGTGCCCGCGATCGGCGATTTGATGGTATAGCGATGCCCCTCGACATGGTGGTCCCGTTCTAGTTGCTGCAACTCTCCTGCGGTCATGCCCATATTCAGCAGCTTCTCACGGGCATGCTGGTAGCGGGCCCTAGTTTCGAGATAGCGGCCTCGTTCCTCGACAAGCCGGCGTTCCGTGACGATCTGCTCGGCCCGCAACTTCTGGGTCCGCTGAAAACTGTTTTCCGCCACGTCGGCTTGGGATTTGGATACGAGATACTCTTGTACTAATTCATCAAGCCGTGGCCCCCCGATGGCCACCAATGGCTGCCCGCTTCGGACACGGGCGCCCAGTTGTACGTGCAACTGCTCTACTTGGCCTTCGATCCGGGAGGTGATTTTCGCCACCTGTTTGAGGTCCAATGCCACCTCGCCCGGCGCCGTCACGATTTCGGGAACGGCGCGCCTAGCGGCGGTCTCCGTCCGCAACCGGTCTTGCACCGCCGGGGGAGCTTGGATCGTGCGCAAGCCTGGGGAACCAGCCTTGGCGGCATTGAGGGGCGCGGGCGGCGGCTCGCCGCCTCGGTCCCCGCAGCCCAAGAGCAGCAGGGCAACCGCCAAAACGATCCGTCTTCTGAGTCTAACCCGATCGTTGTTCATAGCGTGCTCCTGCATCCCTGCGTCAATGACAGTTCGAGCGATCCCAAGTCATAGTTTTCCACCCGTGGCGCGCTCCAACCGGGTCAGTGCGACCGACAGCTCGAAGCGCGCCTGTGTGTAGTCGAGTTGGGTCTGCCGGTACACCCGTTGCGCATCCACCACATCCAGCAGACCGGAAGCCCCCTGCTGAAAACTGAACTGGGCGATCCGAAGAGTTTCCTGCGCCTGCTTGAGGAGCTCCTTCTCGAAGAGATCGATCTGCTCCGCTGCCGCCTGCGCGTCCTGAAAATCCTGCTGGATCGCGCGCGCAAGCTCGTTCCGAGTACGGAGCATCTCTGACTCCATTCGATGCTTGGTTCCCATCGCGGTCGCCACCTCCCCTTGCCGCTGATACCAGAGCGGCATCGGAATGTTCAGGCCCGCTCCGAAGGCCTCCCGTCCGATCTCTCGCCAATACCCTGCGTTGACGGTCACGTCAGGCACTCTGGCCTGTCGTTCCCGCTCGACGGTGTGGTCGGCCTGTTCCACCGACGCCCATTGCCGCCTGAGGGTTGGATGCCGTTCGAAGGCCAGTGCCGTCAGCGTGTCGGTGTCCATCCCCTGTCGGAAGGATTCAAATTCCCCTTTCACCACAAAGGTCCTCCCGAGCGCACCAGCCGCCACCGTATCCAGCCCCACGCGTGCCACACGCACCGCGTTTCTGGAGCGAGTCAGTGCCTGATTGGCCTTCAGCGCTTCCACGTTAGCCTTCATGACTTCGAAGGGTGTCGCCTCCCCAGCCGCCAGCCGGACCTTGACGACCCGCAGCACTTCTTTCGTCATGGCGAGATTCTGCTCCGCCGTCTCAGCCTGCCGCTGCACCAGCAGTAGGTGGTAGAACGCCAGCTTGACGTCAGCGATCAGATTGAGCCGGACTTCTTCCAATCCAACCCCGGCACCGGCGACCCCCGCCTCTGCGGCGCGCTGACGAGCCGCGCGCTTGGCTGGCCACTCCAGCGGCTGGCCGATCGTGACGTTGTATTCGGTGATCGATCGGATCGTACCGGGGTCGCTCCCAATTGCCGCGCGCCCGGTATCCTGCAGCAGACCACGCCCGCCATAGCCGCCGACGTTGGGATTCGGGTAAGCACCCGCGGCCACCCGTTGGCCGTGGCTCTGCTCTATGGTGCTCTTGGCGCCCGCGATGGCGGGGTTGCGCTCCAGGGCCAGGTCGATCACGGCCTCAAGGGTATAGGAAGAGGGAGCGGGCTCGGCCGCATGCACGTCGGCTCCGATCACGACGAAATGGGTGACTGATACAACCAGTACGAGAGTTACAAACAATGGGTGTGCCATGGGGCTCTCCATATGAAGGAACGGCTCAGCCAGTGGGAAAGAGAGGGTGCTCTCCTTCTGGCGTCAGCAGCAGACCGCCGCTGCGCTAACTGGACTGCGCTAACCGGAACGACGTGAGACTCGAAGTAGACTCAGATCGAGGGGAAGGGTGGAGCACGTGGAGAGAGACTGGCAGACAAGAAGCGGCACGGAGGAGAGGCCAGGGGCAGGATGGGCACGAAAGAACTGGTCAGTGCTTCCAGCTCGGTTTGCCACGCAGAAGAGACGGTATCGATCTGGACTGGCTTCCCAAAAGGATAGTCCTCAGACAGAGCCAGGGAAAATCCGAATTCGGGGTGATTCAGTGCATGCGCAGAGGGGCCGATGGCCTTGAAAGACGCGGCCGTATCCCCTGGAGAAACAGCGTCGTGGTGGGCTTCATATTCGCACGACAGGTCAGGAGAAAAGACCGTGTGCGCGATCCCGCCGTGGGTATGTCCGACATCGCCATGACCGTGGTCCACTTCCGGGTGAACGTGGACCAGTGGAACCACGAGCATCCACGCCGTCAACCAAGCCAATACCACGGTGCGAACCCAGGTCATCTTTGGATGTCGATGGAGCATGGAACCTCGACCGTATCGACGCGAGGGTACCATCTCACAGGTCTCAGGTCAACCGGACACCCAAATGGGCGCGCCGACGGTTTCCAGCGCGTTGATGCGAGCCACCGTTGGTCCACTAGCAGGCTGTTGAAAAACCATTTTGGGGCTCCCGAATGGCAGAGAGGCAGTTAGCCAGCGACGATAGGCAAAGAGCCTGCAGGATGGTCAAAAAGGCCGTCCAGCGCGGCCGCAGCAAGTGAGGAGGCGAAGCGTACTCTTTGCTGTACGTTGAGCCTCTAAGCGCCGCGAGAACAAAGCTGGCGGCCTTTTTCAACATCCTGCTAGAGATAGACATATCGTGCTAAGGAAGCGCACCACGATACAGCAATCCTTGCGGGAATCCTATAGGGAACCAACAGTTGCCGACCGGATGGCTGGGAGAAAGGCGTTGGAAAAGTTGTGGCAGAATGCCGCGTCAATACAGACGTTGTGTAGCGTTTTCGGACATGGGCGGTCCTGCGTCTTGAGCCTCCAGCGAGGGAGATTCGACACATTATGCAAACCATCCCAGCGTCTTAGGGTCTGGGGCCGGATGTGCCGGATGACGTGGCCTCTGACTTGCAGCTTGACACAGGGTCGATGGCTGGCTAGCATGGGGACCCAACTTTCGCGTATGACACAGCCCAGCCGGAAAATCGTTGCAGTCTGTTTGGTATTCTGCCTGCTGCTGCTCAGCGGCTTGGTGTACGTCCAGGCCATGGAGCATGCGGCGCACTATGCGCACCACCAGGCCGCCACCCATGCGAGCGTTCTCTGCTCGTGGATGTGCGCGGCAGGCCAGAGTCTCGATGCCGTCACCTTTGTCTTCCAGGCGGACTCGGGTCCGCTCGCTTTGGCTGATCCGCCGGTTTCTCAGGATCCGCTGACCTCCGTTCTTCCCTCTCCCGTCACCCGCGGCCCTCCTTTCTCCGTCTAAGCTAACCTCGATCAACCGCCAGCCCGCTGCTGTCAGCCCTTGCGGTTGCATGCCGGGTATCTCATGAGACAAAGACGGAGAAGGAGAATTCATAATGTCTATTCATCGTAAAATGTCTATTCATCGTAATATGTGTGCGCGCATCTTGCGCCTGGTTTTGATCGGAGTGATCGCATTGGTTCCCTCACTGGCGGACGCAGCCTGCGGCGCCGTTTCGTGCTTTGTCGTGATCGGCTCGCAGCAGCAGGTGCCCCAGAAGGGCGTGCTGACGGTCAACGGCATCTACAGCTATACGCCGATGAGTTTGCCGACCGGCTCGACTGGACGCATTCCTGAGGTCAACGTGCAGACCAAGCGTCTCATCCCTGGCCATCACGAAGAGGTTGCGACAATCACCAATACCTATACCCTGGACTTGAACTACGGCGTCACGGACCAATTTGGCATCGAAGTCACCGCCCCATTTCTGCTCCGGAAGCATGCGCATTTCCATTTTCACCAAGGACATCGGGAAGACCTGATCGGGTTCTCTGACAACGGACTCGGCGACATGCGGATCACGGCCAAGTACAACATCCTGCCCACGCTCACGAGCATGGTAGTGGCGGGGGTCGGCGTGGATCTCCCGACGGGAAAGAATCGTTCACGGGACAGCCAGAACAATATCATGGAGCCGGCCACGCAGATCGGCCGCGGGCAGGTGGGGCTGATCGGCTCCCTCTATCAGACCTACGAGCTGATCCCCCATCGGCTGAACCAGTTCAGCTATGTCAGCTATCGCCATACGTTCCGCAACCACGACGGCTATCAGTACGGCGACGAGTACTTGGTGAATTTCGGGCTCAACCTGACAACCGTGGACTGGCTGGTGTTTACCCAACAGATCAACTGGCGCTATCAAACTCAGGACAATTTTTACGGGATCAATCCGGCCAATACGGCGATCCACAACATCGATGTGCCCAACACCGGCTCGACCTTCACCGCCTACACGCCGGGCGTGCTCGTGAGCGTGCAGGACTGGTTCCAGTTCTACTTTTACTCGCAGTTGCCGATCGCTCGGGATGCGAACAACAACCTGGCCCAGGACATTAGCTATACATTCGGCATCACGAAATATTTCCAACTCTCCGGGGCGACGCCGAGCCCGCAGAGCTGAGAGTTGGTATTGCACTGGTGGCAAAGTAACTATCCGCTCACACCACTTCGAGAAGGAAGCACTGAAGGGTTTTCTCGGCGCGCGTCAGCTCGATACAGCGTAACAGAGCGCGCCGTTCAACCGAAGGTTGGTATGGCGGTTCTAGCAAGCTCGGTATGGAGGAAGGTATGAGAGCGCATACGATTAAGACTATGGCAAGCATCATGATGTTTGCCCTCGCCTGGCTGGCCTACCAAGATGGCCCGGTCTGGGGCATGGGAGCCAGGCCGCCAGTGGTGGGCTCGCCGGCGGCGGACTTCACCCTGGCCGACCTGGAGGGACGCACCCAAAGCCTGAGCCAGTTCCGGGGCAAGATCGTGCTGGTGAACTTCTGGGCGACCTGGTGCAAGCCCTGCACGACGGAAATGCCCGCCATGCAAGTGACCTATGACAAGCTGCGCGACAATGGGTTTGTCGTGCTGGCGGTGAACGAGCTGGAGGATGAGGCGAAAGTCCGCGAGCACATCCGCCAATACGGCCACACCTTCCCCGTTCTAATGGATCGGGACAACCGCGTGGCAAACATGTACGGGGTGTTCGGTCTGCCGGTCAGCGTGTTCATCGATGAGAAGGGAATCGTGCAGGAATACATCAAGGGCGGGCTCCTGACGGAGGAGAAGATCCATCAAGTGGTGGCGCGCATCCAGGCTCAATCGGCCATCCGGGCCGCCGCGACACGGTGACGATCAATCGACCATGAACGCACCTTTATCAGCGCAGGCCGGGGACCTTCGGCCATACGCCCAAAGCTGGGCGGTCTCCTTGCTGCTGCATGCCCTGGCCGTTGGGTCGGCGGTGGTTTTCTTGGGGGATTTGAAATTGGTTCCTGAGCCGGAGCCCTTTAAGTGGGATGTGGCTCTGGTGGAGGCACCCGAACTCAAACCAGTAGAGCAACCGGCTCCGTCACGGGCGAAGCCCGAGCCGGTGGCAGCGGCGACTGAGCCAACGGAAGCGCTGGTTGAGTCTCAACCGCAGGTCGAAACCCAGTTGGTCCAGCAACCAGTCCAGACTGTGCAAGCCGTTCAACCGGTGCAGCCGGTTGAACAGAAAGTTATACGGCAG
>Ga0233424_10002928_pt1 | contig 11497 bp, 5 predicted proteins | sample Watercolumn_Towu_FD_181011 | JGI IMG/M metagenome (GOLD analysis project Ga0233424, IMG submission 181011) | Freshwater microbial communities from Lake Towuti, South Sulawesi, Indonesia - Watercolumn_Towuti2014_125_MG | ecosystem: Environmental > Aquatic > Freshwater > Lake | place: Indonesia... | reverse complement strand
GGCCAGCGCCATCGTCGTGCGGAATGGCACGACATCATCCATCAGCCCGTGAATGATCAGCAGCGGATCGCGCAGCTCGTCGCCAAGGTGCAGCGCCGATCCCCTTACGAACGCCTCTGGATGCGACGCCGGCGTTCGCGTGATCGCCACGTCGTCTGGTCCGAACGCGTGCGGATCCACGGCGGGTGCTCCGGCGACACCGGCCGCGTAGACCCCTGGCCGCTTGAGCAGCGCGAACACCGAAAGCAGCCCGCCATAGCTGCTGCCCCAGATGCCGATGCGCCGCCCGTCGACATGGGGCAACGCCCGCAGGCCATCGACGACCGCCTGTAAATCGTCGAGGTCCTTGCCACCGTAGTCCATCAGGAACGCCTCACGGAACCGACGCCCATACCCCACGCTCCCGCGCACGTCCACCTGCACGACGATGTAGCCCTTTTGGACCAGGTACTGCTGCAGCGTGCCGGCGAGGCCGTTCCAGCGATTGCGGACGGTGTTTGAATACACCGGCCCGAAGATCACGGGATGGCGGCGCGTCCGGTCGAGCCCCGGTGGCTCGAGAATGCGCGCGTGAACGACGAAGCCGTCAGCGGCATTGGTAAAGGTGGCGTACCGCGGGCGAGCCCACGTCAGCCGTGAGAACTCTGCGAGCGGAGAGGTCGTGACCCGGCGCTCGGTGACAGCACCTCCGGCCTCTACGACGATCAATTCCGGCGGCGTGACGTCGTCCGTCCATATCGTCGCAAGGCCGCGGCCGTTCGGAGCCACCACGGGCGAGTGCGTGCCGGCCCAGGACGTTAGAGCGATCGGCGCGGCGCCGCCGGGTGTCAATCGATATACCTGCCGCTCGTACGGGCTCCTCACCGTTGCGGTGAACGTAATGGTGCCGTCGCCAGCAATATCGACGAGCGCGGTCACGTCCCATGCACCTGACGTGATGGGGACTGGCGCGGTTGCCGGCGCGGCCGCGTCGATCGCATAGAGATGATCGCGCTCCGCGAGATCGGCCAGCACGATAATGCGACGCCCATCAGGGTGCCAGCGCGCGGAGTAGGAGGGATAGATGCGCGTCGCGCGGTGGTCGTGCCACACCAGTTTCGGTTCGGGCGCTCCGGCGTCGAGCACCGAGAGCCAGCGATCGGTGCCGGTATCCGACACGCGGTCGATCAACAAGCGCCCATCGGGCGCCCACTGAAAGTCGCTGACACCGCGGTAGCCGGGTGCGTCGAGTGGAATCGGCCGCAATAGCCGGGTGGCGACATCGAGAAGATGCAGCGTCCGCCGCTCGTTCTCGTCACCTGGGTAGCCACGTCGCAACTCGCTCGCGATCGTCTCGTCACCCAGGTAGGACGGAAACGGCACGCGCCGAACATGCCGGCGATCGACGTGATGCACCACAATCGTCCGGCCGTCCGGCGCCCACGCAAACGGTCGCCAGCTCGCGCCCCAGACGCCCGTGCCGATCTCGACATCGGCCCTGTTGTAGGTGCCGAGCGGAACGCGGGCGATGCCGGCTACTGCCACCTGAGTCAGCCGCACCGGGGCGGCGCTGCCATCGAGTGGCCATAGCCAGAGGTCTCCATCACGTAGAAAACCAAGCCTGGTTCCATCCGGAGACATCGCCAGATTCGCGGTCGGGCCACCAAGCTCGATGCGTTCGGGATCGCCGCGGTCAGCATTGATGCGGAACGTTGCGCCGGCAGAGGTGAACAGCACGGTGCGGTTGTCGCTCAACCAGAGATACTCGCTGACACCGGTTCGCGCGCGAGCGGCCGCTTGCGCAGCGAGCGCCGCGGTCGACCGGCCGGCCGGCGGCGGCGATGCGGGATGCGTGCGTTCGAGATCGGTCAGCCTCCGCAAGCCGCTGCCATCCGCGGCCACGATCCACAGATCACGAAACGGCAGGCCGCGATCGCTCCACGCAAACACAAGACGACGGCTGTCGGGTGACCAGACGGGTGCGGCCGGCGGCGTGCCGATGATGCTGGGTCGCGACACCACCCGTTCCAGGGACAGCTGTGGCACAGGTTGCGCAGCGGTGAGCGCACCGGGCAGCACCAGGCACATGGCGATCAGCGAACCGCGCAGGGCTATCGGCATGAGCAAATACTACGACGGCTATACTGACGCCTTCATGGAGGGACAACCCGGCCGCGCTACGCTCGCCCGTGACATGGGCGTGCTCGGACTGACAGCGACCGGGGTCTGCGCCATGGTCGGCGCCGGCATCAACATCATCCCTTTCATGATTCAGCGCAACGTGCCCGGCATTGGACCGTATGTCCTGCCTGCTTTTGTGCTGGCCGCGCTGCCGGCAGTGCTCGCGGGGCTTGCCTACGCGATTCTGGCATCGGCCATGCCGCGTGCCGGCGGCAGCTACGTGTATGCCAGTCGCGCGTTGAGTCCCTATCTGGGTTTCGTTGCGTCGTTCTCACAGTGGTTTGCGCTGTGCATTGCCATCGGCGTCGTGTCGTACGTGCTGGTGCCGTTTGTCCGCGACATCGCGGTGGCCGCTCACTGGCACACCGCGGCGGCCGCGCTTGAAACCAATTCGCTGCGGTTGGCCATCTCGCTCGGGGTGTTGTGGGCGGCCGTGGCCGCCAACCTGCGCGGCATTGCCTTTTACCAGCGGCTGGTCGTACCCTTGATGTTCCTCACCTTTGCCCTCGGCGGCGTGGTGATCGTCGCGGGATTCTGGTTTGGCGCCGGCGACTTCGCCGCCGCGCTGATGTCCCGCGAGGGCCGCGGGATCCCCGACCTGCCGGACAGCTTCGAGCCGTGGCCGTTCGTGTCCGCCTCGGCGGTGCTGTTCGCGTCGTTCATCGGGTTCGACGCAATTGCGCAGGCCGGCGGCGAAGCCCGGAACCCGGGCCGCAACCTGCCGCTGGCCATCGCGCTGGCGGTCGGCTCCGTCGCCCTCTTTTATCTGTCGTTCACCGCGGCCGTCTACCACGCGGTGCCGTGGCAGTACGTGGCCGACGAGGCCACTCGACGCGACGTCACCGCGCCCGGACTGCTTGGCTACCTGCTCGCGCCGTTCTGGACGGTGGTGATTGTGTCGGCGGCGGCCGTCGCGCTTGCCAAGGACCTGCCGGCGATGCTGCTGGCGACGTCTCGATTGATGTTCGCATGGGCCGAGGACGGCATCTTTCCGCGAATCGTCGCGGCCGTGCATCCTCGGCATCGCACGCCGCATGTGGCGGTCGTCGCCAGCGGCGTCATGGCCACGCTCGGCGTCCTCGGCAGTCATCTCGCCGGCGATTTCTTTCTGGGTGTCGACATTCTCGTGACCGCCATGCTGGTCAATTTCCTGTTGATGGCGGTCTCGGTGCTGACATTGCCCCGTCGGAACCCGGCCCTCGCCAGGGCCATCAGCGTGTTGCCGAACGCCGTGCAGCGCGTGCCTCTCGCCGTGCTTGCCGTGGTCGTGATTGGCAGCTTCCTGGTGGTGCATGCCATCAAGGACCTGACGGCCCCTGCGGCCGCATGGTACTTCCGCTCGACCTGGCTATGGGCGATCATGATGGGGGCCGGCACGATCATCTACTGGCGCGAGGTCACTGCGTTGGAGTCGGCGGGCGTCGACTGGCGCGCGCGGATTGCGGCCCTGCCGCCAGAGTGAGCATCACGATGAGCACGTCTGTCCAGATTCCGAGAATCGATCTTGCTCCGGACCTGACGATCTCGCGCGTGCTGACCGGCTTGTGGCAGATCGCCGACATGGAGCGCGACGGACCGGCCATCGATCTGGAGCGGAGCGCCGCCGCCATGGCGCCGTACGTCGATGCGGGTTTGACGACGTTCGATATGGCTGACCACTATGGGTCGGCGGAGCTGATCGCGGGAATCTTCCGATCGCGGCACAGCGGTGCCGTGCAATGCCTGACGAAGTGGGTGCCGAAGCCAGGCCGCGTCACCACATCGGACGTCCGCGCCGCCGTCGAGCGGGCGTTGGGGCGGCTGCGTGCGGAGTCGATCGACCTGCTGCAGTATCACGCGTGGAACTACGCCGACCCCAGCTGGCTCGAGACGCTGTACGAGCTGCAAGATCTGAAGCGACAGGGTTTGATTCGGCATCTCGGACTGACCAATGTCGACACCGCTCATTTGAGGATGGTGAGGACCAGCGGCATTGAGGTGGCTTCCAACCAGGTGTCGTTCTCGCTGCTCGATCAACGCGCGGCTCGAAGCCTGGCGCCGTACTGCGCTCAATCCGGAGTTCGATTGCTGGCGTACGGCACGGTGGCCGGCGGGTGGTTGACCGAGAAGTGGCTCGGCACGACGGAGCCGGACTGGGAACGCACCGGCACGTGGTCGATGATGAAGTACGGCCGCTTCCTGCGCGTCGCCGGGGGTTGGGAGGCACTGCAGCGGGTGCTCGCCGCTGCCAGGCAGGTCGCGTCGCGCCACCGGGTCTCGATCGCCAACGTCGCCACTCGCTACATCCTCGATCGGCCTGGCGTGGCCGGTGTGATTGTCGGCGCCCGTCTCGGCGAGCGCGCTCACATCGACGACACCCTGCGGCTGTTTTCGTTCTCGCTGTCCGACGCGGACCGCGCCGAGATTCACGCCGCGCTCGATACGCTCCTGCCGATCCCCGGTGACTGCGGCGACGAGTACCGCACGGCGCCATTCCTGACAGCGTCAGGGGACCTGAGCCATCACCTGCAGGCCATGCCGGCGCCATACGAGACCATTACAGGCGCCGACGGCCGCTCGCGGTGCCTGACCGGCACGGTGTGGGAGTCCACCGCCGGCTTCGCACGGGCAGTTCGCCACGGCGGCCACATCACGGTGTCTGGCACCACGGCGACCCTGGGAGATCGGGTGATTGGCGGTCAGGACGCCGCGTCGCAGACCCACTTCGCCATCGACAAGATCGAGGGCGCCCTCCAGTCACTCGGGGCGGCGCTGACCGACGTCGTCCGCACGCGCGTCTACGTGCGGAACGTGCGCGATTGGGAACCGGTCGCGCGGGCGCACGGCGAGCGTTTCGGCCGTATTCAACCGGCCAATACCCTGATCGGCGCTGAGTTGATCGGCGACGACTACCTGGTCGAAGTCGAAGCGGACGCGATCGTCGGCGTATGATTATGCGGTGAGCCTTCCAGTCATTCGATCGATGTCACGACCCGGGCTGGTCGCGGCGATTCTGCTGCTGGCGTCGGCCGTGATCGGCGCCCAGCCTTCGCCGCCCACGTATCAGCAACTCCTCGCGCTGTTCGCCGAGTGGCGCACGTTCGAAGAGCCGGCACGGATTGGCGCGGGCCTACCCGACTACTCGCCGGCCACCAACGCGCGCCGGTTGGAAGAGCTCGGCCGCCTGCAGGCGCGGCTTCAGGCGATCGATCAAACCGGATGGTCGATCGCGCAGCAGGTCGATCACCATCTGGTGCGCGCCGAGATGAACGGGCTCGAGTATCACCTGCGGGTGCTGCAGCCCTTCGCGCGCGATCCGGCGTACTACGCGTCGATCATCACCGGCGAGAGCGACACGCCCGCCAAAGAGGGGCCGGTCATCCACGGCGCCATCAAGCTCTACGACTATCCGATCTGGCCACGCACCGGGCTCGACGTCGTCCAGCCGCTGTCGCCGGCACAATCCGCCGATCTCGCCGCACAGCTGCGGATCATTGCGCCGCTGCTCGACGCGGCTCGCCAGAACCTGGCGGCCGGCAACGCGGCAGATTTGTGGGCGGGCGCTGTCCGGGCATTTGAAGAGCAGAGTGCGGCGCTAAGAACGCTCGCGGGTCGAATACCGGCAAGTGACAGCGAACTGTCGAGCGCCACCGAGTCGGCGTTGTCGGCGACCACCAGCTTCACCGAATGGGTGCGGAGCGAAGCGCCGAAGAAAACCGGCCCCTCCGGCATCGGCAAGGAGCACTACACCTGGTATCTCCGCAACGTGTTGCTGGCGCCGTTGACGTGGGAGGATGAGGTCACCATCCTGCGCCGCGAACTGGCGCGGGCACACGCGTCGCTGCGGCTCGAGGAGAATCGCAATCGGCAACTGCCGCCGCTGCCGGTGGCCAACACGCCGGAAGCGTATGCGGCGCTGCAGGAGAAGGCGATTCCGCGCTATCTGAAATGGATGGCCGACAACCGCATCCTGACGATGGAGCCCTGGATGGAGCGGGCGTTGCGCGAGCGGGTCGCGAGCTACGCGCCCGCGGCCTCGCGCAACTTCTTCATGCAGGCGACGCAGCGCGACCCCATTCCGCTGTGGACGCACCTGTACCACTGGTGGGACAACATGCGCATCCGGGTGGCGCCGCACGCCAGCCCGATTCGCCGCAACGCGTTGCTCTACAACGTGTGGATGAGCCGTGCCGAAGGCATGGCGACGGCGATGGAAGAGTGGATGATGCACGCGGGCCTCTACGACGAGTCGCCGCGCTCGCGGGAAATCGTCTGGATCATGTTGATCACCCGGGCCGCGCGTGGTCTGGGCAATCTGTACGCGCACGCCAACGACCTGACCATGGCGCAGGCCGCGGACATCCACGTCAACTGGACGCCCCGCGGGTGGATGCGGCGCGATCCGCTGCTGGGTTTCGAGCAACACCTGTATCTCAGGCAACCTGCCTATGGCGCCAGTTACATCACCGGCGGCCGGCTGATGGAAGAGGTCATTGCCGAACGGGCCCGCCAGCTGGGCTCGGACTTTTCACTGCAGCGCGTCATGGACGAGATCAACCGATCGGGCATGATTCCGCCGTCGCTGATCTACTGGGAAGTGACCGGTGACGATCGCATGATCCGAGAGCTGCGAGCCGGGCGGCCGTTGCCGCCGCGCTGACCTCAATGCGCTCCCCTCGCTGGCTCCTCCCGCTGCTCGTTGTGCTGTTCTTCGGCTCCGGCGCGTGCGCGCTGATCTACCAGGTGATGTGGCTGCGGCTGCTGTCGCTGGTGTTCGGCGTCACAATCTACGCGGCCAGCACCGTGCTGGCCGGATTCATGGCCGGCCTCGGCGTCGGCAGCCTCGTCGCCGGCCGCGTCGCATCGCGTATCGAAAGGCCGCTCGCCGCGTTCGGTGCGGCTGAAGTGCTCGTCGGCGTGACGGCATTCGCCACGCCCCACCTGCTCGACGCCCTCACGGCACTGTGGGTCAAGGCCCACCCGGTGCTCCCGGCGTCACTCGCGGCCCTGACCGTGATCCGCTTCATCGTCGCCTTCCTCGTGCTGATTGTCCCGACGTCGCTGATGGGCGCCACATTGCCGCTGGTCATCAAGTCGGCGATGACGCGGGATGCGCGCCTGGGTTCGCGCATCGGATTGCTCTATGCGACCAATACCGCCGGTGCCATTGTTGGGGCGCTCGTCGCCGGCTTCTACTTCATTGCCGAGCTCGGCGTGGTCCGATCCTTTCAGATCGCCGCGGCCTCGAACCTGCTGATCGGCATTGTCGCGATCGCGGCCGGCTACCAAATTCCGCCGGCCGCCCTGAGCGAGGGGTCGCCCGACACCGTCGGGCGGACGCGAGTCGACGGGCAGGGACCAAGACGGTTGATCCTGTGGACGTTCTTCATCTCGGGCTTTCTGTCACTGGCGCTCGAGATCATCTGGTTCCGTATGCTGGTCGTGTTCCTGAGACCGACTGCCTATGCCTTTACCATCATGCTGGCGTGCGTGCTGGCCGGCATCGCGATGGGCAGCGCGCTGGCGTCGCCGCTGCTGCGGCTGCGTTGGCCGTGGATGCGCGTGCTCGCGATCATCCAGGCGTTGATCGGTGTTGCGGCCGTGATGTCGTTCAACGTTCTGACACGCGCTCAAGGGGCGTCGGACGCGGCCACACCGCTGTTCGAGCGCCTCGGCGTCCATCCCTACCTGGCGCCGCTGGCGGCGTCGAGCCTGATCGCCATGCTGCCGACGACGCTGTTGCTGGGCGTGGCTTTTCCGATCGGCCTGACGCTGTGGCTCGGCGCTGCCGGCCCGCAGGAGACCACGCGCCGCACTGGCGTCTTTTATTCGCTGAATGTGCTCGGCGCCATTCTGGGGTCGGTGTTCGCCGGATTCGTGCTGCTGCCCTCGATTGGCACGCGTTCGAGCCTGATTCTGGTGTCGGCGTTGGCCACGCTGTCGTCGATCCTCCTTGCCATGTCGGATCGACCTCGCGGCGGCCGTGTATCGATCGGCGTCGCAGCCGCTGCGGCAGTGCTACTGGCGGCCGGCGCGACCGTCGCCGTCGATCCTTTCGACGTCGCCTTCGCGCGTTTCCATCGCAACGAAACGCTGGTGTGGCGTGAAGAAGGCGCGCAAACGACGGTCGCCGTGCACGATCGCCGCGGCAACCCGCCGATGAGAGTGATGTACCTCGACGGCAACCACCAGGCGAACGACTCGCCCGGGACGGCGTTCGTGCATCACCGCATCGGCGCACTGCCCGTGATGCTGCACCCCAACCCGACATCCGCACTGGTCGTCGGGCTCGGCGGCGGCGCCACGCCAGGCGCGGTGGCCAGGCTGGGCGTCGCCACCGACGTGGTCGAGCTGTCCCAGGCGGTCGTGGCCGGCTCGGAGTTCTTCAAGCACATCAATTTCGATCTCTTGACGCGCCCAAACGTGCGGCTGAATGTGGACGACGGCCGGAACTTCATGATGATGTCGCGTAAGAAGTACGACGTCATTACCGCGGACATCATTCTGCCTCGCCACGCTGGAGCGGGATCGTTGTACTCGAAGGAGTATTACGAGCTGGTGCGCAGCCGGCTGGCCGATGGCGGCCTGGCGATGCAATGGAACGGCGGCGACACGATGTCGGAATACAAGCTGCTGATGCGGACGTTCTTGTCGGTGTTCCCCTACACCACGCTGTGGGGCGACGGCAGCCTGATGCTGGGCAGCATGACGCCGTTCGCGCTGAGCCGCAGTGCGTACGAGGCCAGACGCACCGGCTTCGAGCAGTTACCCTGGGACGTTGCCACGCTGCGGCGGATTTTCCTTGCCGGCCCCGATGAAATGCGCGAGTTCGCCGGCGATGGCCCGGTGCTGACCGACGACAAACCGATGATCGAGTATTTCCTGTCGTTGCCACTGAACGACGGTCCCGGCGGCTATCAGGGGCGAAGGATTGACATTGAACGAATCCTGACACCATGAGGAATTCGGTGATTGGGCGATTCCTTGATTGACGACTGTTGGGCGATTGTCGATAGCTGATTGGGCGAGTCGTTTTCAATTGCCAAATGAATCGACAGTCGCCAAATCACCAACTCGCCCAACAATCAAGGAATCAAGGAATCGCCCAATCGTCAATGTCATAGAATTCGCTGATATGCCCGTCGCCGCTCCCGAGATAGACAAGGCTCGTGCCACGCTCGACGCGTGGGTGCGAGAGTTGATGCAATGGCATTTCAATCCTGAAACCGGCTGCCCTTTCTGGCTGCAGTGGGCGGAACAGGCCGGCTGGGATCCGCGGCAAGAAATCTCGGGTTACAACGACCTCGACAGGTTCGGCTTGTTCCAGGACGAGTGGCTGCGCGGCGGTCCGGTGCGGCGGTGGGTGCCGAAGGCCTACACGGACCGGCCCATCTATACCTTCGAAACCGGCGGCAGCACCGGCGTGCCGAAGTCGCGCGTCAACATCGACGACTTTCGGATCGACTACGAGAACTACTCCGCCACGCTCCCTGATGACAAGTTCCCGAAGGGCGCCGACTGGCTGATGGTCGGCCCGAGCGGACCGCGCCGCCTGCGCCTCGCCATCGAACACCTCGCGCAGTACCGAGGCGGTTTGTGTTTCATGGTCGATCTCGATCCGCGCTGGGTCATCAAGCTGATCAAGATGGGCGAGATGGAGATGATGGAGCTCTACAAGCGCCATGTGATCGATCAGGCGCTGACGCTGTTGAAAGCGCACGATTCGATCAAGTGCCTGTTCACCACACCGAAGCTGCTCGAAGCGCTGTGCGAGCGCATCTCCCTCAAGAAGGCCGGCATCACCGGCGTGTTCTGCGGCGGCACCGAAATGACGCCACAGTTCCATCGCTTCGCGGTCGAGGAGCTGATGGACGGCGCCCACTTCGCGCCGACCTACGGCAACACGCTGATGGGCCTGGGCCCCTCGAAGCCGCCAGCCAAGGAAGACAACTGGGCGATCATCTACTACCCGCCGGCGCCGCGCGCGATGATTGAAGTCGTCGATCCGGACGATCCGTGGAAGCTCGTTGAGTACGGCACCACCGGCCGGACGCGGCTGACGACCCTCACCAAGGAGTTCTTCATGCCGCGGTTCCTCGAACGCGACGAATGCGAGCGCGAGCGGCCGTGCGAGCAGTATCCGTGGGACGGCGTACGGAATGTGCGCCCCTTCTCGCGTTTCCAGAAGACTGTGGTTGAGGGGGTCTACTAGGCCGTCGGGCCGTCGGGCCGTCGGGCCGTCGGGAAAAACCAATGCTGCATTTGCCGATTCTTCGTTGGGGCGTTCCGTATACGAGCGTCAACCAGGTGGTGACGCCACACTTCCGCACGCGCGAGCCGTTTGTCGCCATGAGCCAGGCGAACATTGGGCTCATCAGTCGTGATCTCTTGAAGCAGTCTGAGGCGCGAGCGCTGCTGCAGCGAATCCCGGTCGCCGAGCTGGTGACCATCGCAAATCGGGCCGCCGATCATTTCCTGAACGACACGCTGCCGCTCGACCCGGCAAGCGGCACCATGCAGACGCCACAGCAGTACGTCGAGCAGGTGTCGGCCACGACCGGCATGCCGTTCAGCAACGTGCGCCGCAACATGGCCAAGGTCCACGGGGTGCTCGACAGGGTCGAGGAGGTGCTCGCCGGCCTGACACGCGGGCTCGATCTCTCCGTTCTTGATCAGGGCGTCGGCACCGTCCGCGGTCAGATGCTCAGTTTCTTCCCGCGCACCGAAGCGTTGGGTGTGGTACTGCCGAGCAACTCGCCCGGCGTGCATTCACTGTGGGCGCCGACGCCGGTGCTGAAGATGCCGCTGGTCCTCAAGCCGGGCAGCGCCGAGCCGTGGACACCGCTTCGCATCATCCAGGCCTGGGTGAAGGCCGGTGTGCCCGCGGGGATTTTCGCCTACTACCCCACCGATCACGCCGGCGGAAACGAGATCTTGCACTCGACCGGCCGGGGCATGGTGTTTGGCGATGTCGGATCGACGAAACGCTGGAAGGCCAGCGGCCACGTCGAGGTCCACGGGCCCGGCTTCAGCAAGGTGGTCATTGGCCCGGATGTGGCGGACAACTGGGAGCAGTACATCGACGTCATTGCCGAGTCGATCTCCAACAACGGCGGGCGCTCGTGTGTGAACGCCTCGGGTGTGTGGGTCACCAAGCACGGCGATGCGATCGCCGATGCGCTCGCCAGGAAGCTGGCCACGGTCATTCCCCGCGCCTCAGACGATCCGGCCGCGGTGCTCGCGCCGTTCGCGGATCCTGAAACGGGCCGCAGAATCGCCGCGATGATCGACAGTGACCTGGCCGCAGAAAGTGAAATCACCAGGGCCACAGCAGGCGGAGCAAGCGCCGCAGCAGGCA
>Ga0233424_10002927_pt1 | contig 11506 bp, 9 predicted proteins | sample Watercolumn_Towu_FD_181011 | JGI IMG/M metagenome (GOLD analysis project Ga0233424, IMG submission 181011) | Freshwater microbial communities from Lake Towuti, South Sulawesi, Indonesia - Watercolumn_Towuti2014_125_MG | ecosystem: Environmental > Aquatic > Freshwater > Lake | place: Indonesia... | reverse complement strand
CACTCCTGCTTCCCCTGCTCATCCGTTGAGCAGGTCAGTGTGTTTTGCGTGGGTCAGTTTTGCGCGAGCATCACCCCGTTTTGTGGGTCAGTTTTCGGCGAGCGTCAACACGCCATGCCTGACGACGCAGCGGTGCTGCGAGGGGCAGCGCGAGTCTTGCATGGCTTGGTCGTTGTCCGGCTGAACAGTGTTGCGGGTGAAGACCTGGAGTACGACACGAAGCCGGGTCGACACATCGTCGCAGTCGGAGGCAATCGTCTGTCCCGAGGACTGACGCTGGAAGGTTTGACTGTCTCCTACTTCCTTCGAACAGCGAGCATGTGCGACACGCTGTTGCAGATTGCACGCTGGTATGGATTTCGTCTCGGGTATGAGGATCTGATCCGCATCTGGACTACCGATGGCATCGCCAGCTGGTTTTCCGAACTGGCATTGGTCGAACAGTCCCTGCGCGACTCAATCGTCGCGCTCGCGCGTGCAGGGCGCAGGCCAGATCAGATGGCCATCCGACTCCGGGCGCACAGCAAACTTCTCCTCACCGCACGAAACAAGGCGACGACTGCTGCTGCCAACGTGGATTCCTGGTCCGGAGAGCATCCTCAGACTGTTCTCCTTCCGCTTTCCGATGCATCGCGTCTGCAGCAGAACTTCGAGGCAGCGGAGCAGCTTGTACGAGATCTTGGCGGGGTCCGAGAGGTTGTCGGTGGGCTGCTCGCGCGTGACGTGACGCCAGAAATCGTCATTGACTTCCTCCGCGCATACCAAGGTCATGATGACGCGGTGGCGTTTCGCGCAGACCTGATTGCCGATTGGATTGCCGAGCGTTGCGCAGCCGACGAGCTGACCGATTGGTCAGTCTTCGTTGCATCGCCGTCAGCGGGCCGGACGCAGACCATAGGTGGACGGGTTGTAGGCCTCGTGAAGCGACGAAGGGTAGGGTCGGAGAGCATCGGCATCCTTGTGGATCCTGCCCACGAAGGCGTTGACCTGCCGGGAGGTGCATCCGGCTATCGGCGGCCGTCTGGTGAATACGATGCGGAGGCGATGCGGTCTGCCAGACCTGCGACACAGGGCTTGCTGATCGTCTATCCACTGGATCCCGACTACATGGGGCTCAACAGCGCAACCCCCGTGATCGCACTCGCCCTGAGCCTGCCGCAGACCTCGGATGTGGCCACCAAGTGGATCGTGAACAGCATGGTGGCAAATGGTTGAATTTCCCACCTACCAGCACTGGTCCGCTCTGAGGCAGTCGCGGCCAGTGGCCGATGACGCGCTGGCAGTTGTATCAGTAGAAGTCAACGGAGTATCGACGGCGCTTTCGATCGGCATGGACAACCGTGGTTGGCTGCATCTGCTGGTGCCATGTGACGCCGGGGTCCCCAGTCAGACAGTGCCTGACCTGAATTGCCTCAAGGTTCGTCAACGCACCCTTGACGACGGCACCTTCATCGAACTGTCCGCTCCGCCATCTCACGAACGGGTCTTCACACCGTTCTGCAAAGAGATCATCTCCGCTGTCTGCGAGGATGGTCGAGAGGCTTGGCCGGCGTTGTCCGCAACCGTGCGCGCCTGGCAATCTGCCTGGAAGCCAGTGCGACCGGCGATGGACAAGACTACGCAGGTCGGTCTTTTCGGCGAGCTGGTCGTCTTGCGCTATCTGCTCATCCCAGCAATGGGGCCAAGCGCTGTGGGGTGCTGGAGCGGCCCGGAGTACGAGCGCCACGACTTCGTGCTCGACCACCTTCACATCGAGGTCAAGACGACCAGGAAGAGCCGCCCCGAGCATGAGATCTCGCGGCTTGATCAACTGCATGTTCCCACCGGCAAAGACCTCCTTCTCGTCTCGATCCAGCTTGAGGAAGCTTCGGCCGGGAGAGAGACGATCGCGACGCAGCTTGATGCGGTCATCGACCTGTTGCGCGGTGATTCATTTGCGCTGGACAACTTCATGACCAAGATGGTGAACGTCGGGTGGAGTGACGAGATGAGGGCGTCCGGAGAGCTCATGCGATTCGAGCTCAGGGACCACGGCATCTATCCCGTTGACGAGAGCTTCCCTCGACTTCCCGAGTCGTTCCGTCCGCCTTCAGGCGTGGTGTCGCTGCGATACACGATCGACTTGGCCAACTTGCCAGCCATCGGCATGGAGGAGGCCATCCAACTGGTCCAGACCTCGGCCTTGATTTGAAGGCACAGGCGGAAAGCTGGAGTTTCCATGGTCGACATCGTCAGCCCGGAGAAGCGCTCCTCGATGATGGGGCGGATTCGTGGGCGGGACACGCAGGCCGAGATGCTGGTCCGCAGTTACCTGCATCGTGCCGGTCTGCGGTTCAAGGCGAATGATCGGTCTTTGCCGGGCAGTCCGGATCTCGTCCTTCCAAGGTACCGGTGCGCCGTATTCGTTCATGGATGCTTCTGGCATCGACACCAAGGCTGCAGGTTGGCGGCGGTACCAGCGACCAGAGTCGAGTTCTGGAATGCCAAGTTCGCGGCAAACGTGGCGCGCGATGAAAGAGCGAACACTTCGCTGCTGGCTCTTGGGTGGAGGACGTTCACCATCTGGGAATGCGAGGTCCATGATCTCGACGTCCTAGATGCCCTGTTCTGGGCAGTGGTCAGTGGATAGGCACTGCCGCGACCTTGCGGACTTTCGCGGGCTCAAAGTCGCCTGCTTGTTCGCGCTGGTACTGCCGATCCCCGGCTACGGCGTGGCACACCCCAAAAGCAGGTCAGCCACCGCCAAGTTCAGCAGCGGTTCACTTCTTGGAATACGCACGCCACTGTAGGTGCCGCTCTCGGAGATGAATGCCCCACTAGGCTTCAGAGCCAGTCGTGGAAGAGTGGCGTCACTTGCAACTACTTGGGCACCCTACGGGCAGCACCTGCGCCATTGATTTGCAACTGCTGAGAACATTTGCAGATTCAATGAGAACCTACAAGCTCAAACGTCGATATTCCCCGCCCGCAACGCATTCGTCTCGATGAAGTCCCGCCGCGGCTCCACCTCGTCGCCCATCAGCATCGTGAAGACCTTGTCCGCCTCGATGGCGTCTTCGATCTGCACGCGCAGCAGGCGGCGCACGGTGGGGTCCATCGTCGTTTCCCAGAGCTGCTCGGGGTTCATCTCGCCCAGGCCCTTGTAGCGCTGGCGGTTGACGGCGTTTTCGGCCTGGCCCATGAGCCAGGCCATGGCGGCGCGGAAGTCGTCGACCTTGGCTTCCTTGGCCTTCTCGCCCTCGCCCTTGCGCACGATGGCGCCCGGCTGGATCAGGCCCTGGAAGCTCAGGCCCGCGTCGGCCAGCACTTCGTAGTCGGCGCCGTGCACGAAGTCGGCCGAGATGATGCTGGCGCGCACATTGCCGTGGTGCATGCGGGCGATCTTCAGGAAGAGCTTGTCGGTGCGCGGGTCGGTCTCGACGGTGACCTCGGCGTTGTGCAGCGCGCCCTTCAGCGCGGCGGCGCTGGCTTCGGCTTCTTCACGCGTGTCGACCTTCAGCGCCAGGCCGTTGGCCAGCACGTGCAGGGCTTCGATGTCCATCCAGTTGGACAGGCGCTCGATGACGCTCTGCGCGGTGACGTACTTGCGGGCCAGCGCGTCGAGCGCGTCGCCGACCAGCGTGGTGCCGGTGCCGGTGTCCAGGCTGGCGTCCTGCAGCGCGACCTTGAGCAGGAAGCCGTCGAACTCGTGGCCGTCCTTCAGGTATTGCTCGTGCTTGCCGACCTTGACCTTGTACAGCGGCGGCTGCGCGATGTAGATGTGGCCGCGCTCCACCAGCTCGGGCATCTGGCGGTAGAAGAAGGTCAGCAGCAGGGTGCGGATGTGGGCGCCGTCCACGTCCGCGTCGGTCATGATGATGATGCGGTGGTAGCGGAGCTTGTCGGGGTTGAAGTCGTCGCTGCCCGCGCCGCGCCCGATGCCGGTGCCCAGGGCGGTGATGAGCGTGATGATTTCGTTGCTGGTCAGCAGCTTTTCATAACGCGCTTTCTCCACGTTCAGGATCTTGCCGCGCAGCGGCAGGATGGCCTGGAACTTCCGGTCGCGGCCCTGCTTGGCGGAGCCGCCGGCGGAGTCGCCCTCCACGATGTAGATCTCGCACATCGCCGGGTCTTTTTCCTGGCAGTCGGCGAGCTTGCCGGGCAGGCCCAGGCCGTCGAGCACGCCCTTGCGGCGCGTCATCTCGCGGGCCTTGCGCGCGGCCTCGCGGGCGCGGGCGGCGTCGAGGATCTTGCCGCAGATGGTCTTGGCGTCCAGCGGGTTCTCGAGCAGGTAGTCGGTCAGCAGGCGGCTGACGATGTCTTCCACCGGCGCGCGCACTTCGGAGCTGACGAGCTTGTCCTTGGTCTGCGAGCTGAACTTGGGCTCGGGCACCTTCACTGACACGACGCAGGCTAGGCCTTCGCGCATGTCGTCACCGGCGACTTCGACCTTGGCCTTCTTGGCCAGCTCGTTGTCGTCGATGTACTTGTTGATGACGCGGGTCATCGCGGCGCGCAGGCCCGTCAGGTGGGTGCCGCCGTCGCGCTGCGGGATGTTGTTGGTGAAGCAGAGGACGTTCTCGTTGAAGCCGTCGTTCCACTGCATGGCCACTTCGACGCCGACGTTGGTGCCCTGCTCGGACACCTTCTCGCCCACGGCGTGGAAGATGTTCGGGTGCAGGGTCGTCTTGCCCTTGTTGATGAACTCGACGAAGCCCTTCACGCCGCCCGCGTAGGCGAAGTTGTCTTCCTTGTTGCTGCGCTCGTCGACGAGGCGGATCTTGACGCCGTTGTTCAGGAACGAGAGCTCGCGCAGGCGCTTGGCGAGGATGTCGTAGTGGTAGTCGTTGTTCTCTTTGAAGATCTCGGTGTCGGGCAGGAAGTGGACTTCCGTGCCGCGCTTGTCGGTCTCGCCGATGACCTTCATGGGGCGCGTCTCGACGCCGTCCACCATGACGCTTTCGCCGTTCTGCGGCACGCCCTTGGCGAATTCCAGGAAGTGCACCTTGCCGTTCTGGCGCACCGTCAGGCGCAGGAATTTGGACAGGCCGTTCACGCAGCTCACGCCCACGCCGTGCAGGCCGCCGGACACCTTGTAGCTGTTCTGGTTGAACTTGCCGCCGGCGTGCAGCTCGGTCAGTGCAATCTCGGCGGCAGAGCGCTTGGGCTCGTGCTTGTCGTCCATCTTCACGCCGGTCGGGATGCCGCGGCCGTTGTCGATGACGGAGATGGAGTTGTCGGTGTGGATGGTGACGACGATGTCGTCGCAGTGGCCGGCCAGGGCCTCGTCGATGGAGTTGTCGACGACTTCGAACACGAGGTGGTGCAGGCCGGTGCCGTCGGACGTGTCGCCGATGTACATGCCCGGGCGCTTGCGCACCGCCTCCAGGCCTTCCAGGATCTGGATGGAGCTGGCGTCGTAGGCCGCAGGCGCCTGCGGGGCGGGGGCGGGGACGTTCTCGGGGGTGGCGCTGCTATCGCTCATCGGGGACTTTCAGAGGCCGCAACGCGGCCGGTACAACTCTCAAACCAGAACCCCCCGCGTGGCGGGGGGCAGGGGGTGCGAAACGTTCACGGCATGCCATGCCGATGAGGATCGTCAGATCCGCATCGGCATCACGACGTACTTGAATCCGGTGGTGTCGGGGATGGTCAGCAGCGCGCTGCTGGCGCTGTCGTTCAGGTCGATGCACACCATGTCCTGGCTCATGTTGGACAGGGCATCCATCAGGTAGGTGACGTTGAAGCCGGTCTCGATCTTGTCGCCGCCGTAGTCGATCTCGATCTCTTCCTTGGCCTCTTCCTGCTCGGCATTGCTGGACGCGATGGAGAGCAGGCCCGGCTCGAAGGTCAGGCGCACGGCCTTGAACTTCTCGCTGGTCAGGATGGCGGCGCGCTGCAGGCTGGACAGCAGCGGCGCGCGGCCCAGCGTGAGGCGGAACTTGTGGTTCTTGGGGATGACGCGGTTGTAGTCGGGGAACTTGCCCTCGACGAGCTTGGTCACGAACTCCATGCCGCTGAAGCTGAACTTGGCCTGGTTGCCGGCGAAGCGCATCTCGATCGCGTCGTCGTCCTTGCCGTCCTTCAGCAGGCGCTGCAGCTCCAGCACGGTCTTGCGCGGCAGGATGACTTCCTGCTTCGGGATGTCGGTGTCCAGCTCGGCCTGGGCCAGGGCCAGGCGATGGCCGTCGGTGGCCACCAGGGTGAGGTTCTTGCCCTCGGCCACGAACAGGATGCCGTTGAGGTAGTAGCGGATGTCGTGCACCGCCATCGCGAAGTGCACCTGGTTGATGAGGCCCTTGAGCGCCTTCTGCGGCACGCTGAAGGCGGGGCCGAAGTCGGCGGCTTCCTGCACGAGCGGGAAATCGTCGGCCGGCAGGGTCTGCAGTGTGAAACGGCTCTTGCCGCCCTGCAGCGTCATCTTGTTCTGGTTGCTCGTGAGGCTGACGGTCTGGTCGGCCGGCATGGAGCGCAGGATGTCGATCAGCTTGCGCGCGCCCACGGTGGTGGCGAGGTTGCCGGCGTCGCCGTCGAACTGCACGGTCGTGCGCACCTGGATCTCGAGGTCGCTGGTCGTGAGCTCCACCTGGTTGCCGGTCTTGCGGATCAGCACATTGGCCAGGATCGGCAGCGTGTGGCGCCGCTCGACGATGCCCGACACCGCCTGCAGCGCGGCGAGCACCTGGTCCTGGGGAGCTTTCAGAACGATCATGGAGACCTCTTGACGGGGAGTTTTCAGCGGGGGCTCACGCCCTCGAAACGCGCGCGCGCGTGAAGCTGCGATTGTCGCCCGGAATCGTGACGGCGCCGGGCGGACGGCAGATGCTGGAGGCTACGGGTCAACCCGAATTCGGGTCTTGGATGCCCGGGCTCGCTCGGCCAACCCGGTGCCGAAAGTCAGCCCTTGAGCGTTTGCTCCAGCACGTGCAGCTGCTGGTTCAGCTCGGTGTTCTTCTGGCGTTCGCCGCCGATCTTGCGCACAGCGTGCAGCACGGTCGTGTGGTCGCGGCCGCCGAAGAGCTCGCCGATCTCGGGCAGGCTCTTCTGCGTGAGTTCCTTGGCCAGGTACATCGCAATCTGGCGCGGCCGGGCGATGCTGGCCGGGCGCTTCTTGGAGTACATGTCGGCGACTTTGATCTTGTAGAAGTCGGCCACCGTCTTCTGGATGTTCTCCACACCGATCTGGCGGTTCTGGATGGACAGCAGGTCTTTCAGCGCCTCGCGGGCCAGCGTGATGCTGATCTCCTTGTGCGAGAACTTGGCATAGGCCAGCACCTTGCGCAGCGCGCCTTCGAGCTCGCGCACGTTGGCGCGCACGTTCTTGGCGACGAAGAAAGCCACGTCCTCGGGCATGGGCTGCCCCTCGGCCTCGGCCTTCTTGATCAGGATGGCCACGCGCATCTCGAGCTCGGGCGGCTCGATGGCCACCGTCAGGCCGGCGTCGAAGCGGGAGGTGAGGCGCTCGTCGATGTCCACCAGGCCCTTCGGGTAGGTGTCCGAGGTCATGATGATGTGGGCCTTCTTGGCCAGCAGCGCCTCGAAGGCGTTGAAGAACTCCTCCTGCGTGCGGTCCTTGCCGGCGAAGAACTGCACGTCGTCGATCAGCAGCAGGTCCAGCGAGTGGTACTTGGCCTTGAGCTCGTCGAAGGTCTTGCGCTGGTAGTTCTTGACCACATCCGAGATGAACTGCTCGGCGTGCAGGTAGAGCACGCGGGCGTCGGGGCGGTCCTTCAGCAGCGCATTGCCCACCGCGTGGATCAGGTGGGTCTTGCCCAGGCCCACGCCGCCGTAGATGAACAGCGGGTTGTAGGTGATGCCCGGCGCGCCGGCCACGTGCAGCGCGGCGGTGCGCGCCATCTGGTTGGCGCGGCCGGGCACGAGGGTGTCGAAGGTGAGCTGCGGGTTGATGCGGTGCTTGGCCGAGGCCGGCGCCTGCGAGGGCAGCTGGATGGTGCTCGGCGCCGGTGCGCTGATCCGGGGCTCGGCGCTGGGCTCGATGGCCAGGCTGGCCTGCTGCGGCTGTGCCGGGCTCGGGGCTGCAGCGCCCGGGCCGGGCGCCGGCTCGCGCGCGGACAGGGCCAGCTCCAGCCGCGTCGGGCGGCCGGCGAGTTCGGTCAGGATGGCCTCGATGCGCGCGGCGTACTGCCGGCGGATCCAGTCGCGCTTGAAATGATTGGGAACCTTCAGCGTGGCCACCAGGCCACCGCTGGCCTCGCCCGCCACGGTGGCGGCGGGCAGGGGGCGGATCCAGGTGTTGAACTGCTGCTCGGGCAGTTCGGTGGCGAGGCGCTCGCAGCCGCGTTGCCAGAGGTCAGGTGCTGCTGCACCCGCCGCTGCGTCGCCTTGCGCGGCTGCATTCGCCGCCGAATTGAACGCTTCTACGCCCGAGTTCAAAGCCTGCACCCCATCCACCCTGTGTTCTTCTTCGCTCATGTGGAAAACTTCTTTTCGAGCGGCTGGATTGTACGGAATCGGGGCCGCCAGAAGCTGGGTTATCCACAGAATTTCGAAGGGGGTCAATCCCTGGCAAACCCCGCTTGAGACAGGCCACTTATTGACCGGGGTGGCGGCTTCTGCTGTAATCACGGGTTTTCGCGCATCGAGCGGCGTGCCAATTCCTGGCGCGCTGGCCCTGGAGTGGCCCTTGAGCGCGCCGCAGCCGGGCACCAACCGCTGTGCCCAGCCTGAACAAACCCTCACAAGAGGTTCCCCATGAAGCGTACCTACCAAGCCTCCAAGACCCGCCGCGCCCGTACCCACGGCTTCCTCGTGCGCATGAAGACCCGTGGCGGCCGTGCCGTCATCGCCGCTCGTCGCGCCAAGGGCCGCAAGCGCCTGGCCGTCTAAGCCGCGCGGCGGCGCCCCTCGCGCCGCCAGCCTCCGGGCGCACCCGATGATCGGCAAGCTGCAACGCCCGGTGGACTTCGAGCGTGTGCTCGGCCGCCAGAGCCGGGCGCGCAGCGCGCATTTCGCGCTGCACCACCTCCCGGCCTCTCCGGCGCCCAGCGCCTGGCACGCTGCCAGGTTGCGCACAGCCCAGGCCGAGTTATCAACAGGCGACGCACAGCCTGTGCACAACCTTGTGGATCAAGACCCGCCCGCGCCCGAAGGGTGCTGGGTGGGCATGGTCGTTCCCAAGCGGCATGCGCGCCGCTCGGTGACGCGCCAGCTCTTGAAGCGCCAGATTCGCGCCGCATTTGCCGAGCGCCCTGGCATGCCGCCCGGGATGTGGGTGGTGCGCTTGCGTTCTCCGTTCGATCGCCAACAGTTCCCGAGCGCCGCGTCCGACGCGCTGCGCCAGGCCGCGCGTGCCGAGCTCGCGCAGTTGCTCGATCGCGCGCTCAAGCCGCGGCCCGCGCCGGCGCCGCGGCAGGAGCCCGCCGCATGACGCGCGCGCCCAGCTGGCCGGCCCGCGCGCTGATGGCCCTCGTGCGCGGCTACCGCCTGATGCTCAGCCCCTGGCTCGGCAACGCCTGCCGCTTCGAGCCCACCTGCTCCCGCTACTCGCTCGCCGCGCTCGAACGGCACGGCGCGCTCGCCGGCAGCTACCTCACCGTGCACCGCCTGCTGCGCTGCCAGCCGTTCTGCAACGGCGGTCACGATCCGGTGCCTGACAATCCGCCGCGGCTCTTTTCGCGCCTCCTGTCTCCCCCCGTCGCGCGCGCCAGCGCGTCGTCGTCTTCCTCGCCTGAGTCTTTCCATGACTGATATTCGCCGCACCGTGCTGTGGGTGGTGTTCACCGCGTCCCTGTTCCTGCTCTGGGACAGCTGGCAGAAGCACAACGGACACCCCTCGATGTTCAGCCCGGCGCCTCGCCCCGCCGCGGCCGCGTCGGCGCCGGGTGGCGCCACCAACGCCGGCGTGCCGGCCGCCACCGCCGCTGCGGGGGGCGCGCCCACCGCGGCGGCGGCGCCCGCTGCCGCGCCGTCCGAGAAAGTCACGATCCGCACCGATGTGCTGACGGTCACCGTCGACACGCTGGGCGGTGACATCGTGCGCGCCGAGCTGCCCAAGTACCTGACGTCGCCCGATCCCACGGTGACCGATCAGCTGCTGCAGATGGTGCGCCTGAAGAAGCCCGACCCCTTCACGCCCGAGCCGGTCGTGCTGTTCAACGCCGCCCAGCACTACCGCGCCCAGACGGGCCTGGTCAGCGCCCAGGGCCCGCTGCCGGCGCACACCACGCCGATGACCGTGGTGGCTGGCGAGCGCGAGCTCAAGGACGGCCAGGACGAGATCAAGCTGCGCCTGGAGTCGGCGGAGGTCGGCGGCGTCAAGCTCGCCAAGACCTTCACCTTCAAGCGCGGCGCCTACACCGTGGGTGTCACGCATGAGGTCGTGAACGCCGGCACCGCGCCGGTCACGCCGCAGGTCTACCTGCAGCTCGTGCGCGATGGCAGCACCGTCACCGGCGGCGCGGCCTTCACGCCCAGCTTCACCGGCCCGGCCGTCTACAACGACAAGGCCAAGTTCAAGACCATCAAGTTCGAGGACATCGACAAGAACAAGGTCGACATCGAGAAGACCGCCAACGACGGCTGGGTCTCGATGGTGCAGCACTACTTCGCCAGCGCCTGGCTCGTGAACGAACCGGGCAACCGCGAGTTCTTCGTGCGCAAGCTGCCGGGCCAGGTCGGCCTGCGCGCCGACACCTACGCCACCGGCATGGTGTTCACGCTGCCCACGCTCGCGCCGGGCGCCAGCACCACGCAGACCGCCACGCTCTTCGCCGGCCCGCAGGAGGAGAACAAGCTCGCCAAGCTCGCCCCGGGCCTGGAGCGCGTGAAGGACTACGGCATGCTGACCATCATTGCCGAGCCGCTGTTCTGGCTGCTCGACAAGCTGCATGGCTTCATCGGCAACTGGGGCTGGACCATCGTCGCCCTGGTGCTCCTGCTCAAGATCGCCCTCTACGGCCTGAACGCCAGCGCCTACAAGTCCATGGCCAAGATGAAGGCCCTGGCGCCACGCATCAACGACCTGAAGGAGCGCTACAAGGACAAGCCTCAGGAGATGCAGCAGGAAATGATGCGCATCTACCGCGAGGAGAAGGTCAACCCGATCGGCGGCTGCCTGCCCATCCTGGCGCAGATGCCCATCTTCATGGCGCTGTACTGGGTGCTGCTGTCCACCGTCGAGATGCGCCAGGCGCCCTGGATGCTGTGGATCACCGACCTGTCGGTGCGCGACCCCTACTTCATCCTGCCCCTGCTGATGATGGCCTCCAGCCTGTTCCAGGTCTGGCTCAACCCGCCTGCGGCAGACCCGATGCAGCAGAAGATGATGTGGATCATGCCGGTCGTCTTCGGCATCATGTTCTTCGTCTTCCCGGCCGGCCTGGTGCTGTACTGGCTGACGAACAACATCCTGTCGATCGCCCAGCAGTGGATGATCAACCGGCAGCTCGGTGTGAATTGATCCACACCCCCTGAATGAGCCCCCGCACGCGGGGGCTTTTTCTTGCCCGGCGATCGGCGTTCAATGGCGTCGCGGGGCAGAGAACACCGGCCCGGACGGGGCTCACGA
>Ga0233424_10002926_pt1 | contig 11512 bp, 10 predicted proteins | sample Watercolumn_Towu_FD_181011 | JGI IMG/M metagenome (GOLD analysis project Ga0233424, IMG submission 181011) | Freshwater microbial communities from Lake Towuti, South Sulawesi, Indonesia - Watercolumn_Towuti2014_125_MG | ecosystem: Environmental > Aquatic > Freshwater > Lake | place: Indonesia... | reverse complement strand
CGGACGCAACTGCGCTCTGCTGCGAAGAATGATTAACAAGAGGCGCATGCCTCGCTACAATGCAGACAGAAGCGTCATCAAGTAGCGTCGGACGGTCGGGGCGTCGGCCTTTTGCGATTCCCGCTTCACGACCTCGCGACCACTGACGAGACGCTGCATAGACGATGCGATCAGAAAAAGCGAGGCAGCCGTGCGCGTGCTGATGGAACTGAAGCGGATCATCATTAACGAGATCCACGACTCGCAGGTCATTCTCTTGCGCGAAGTCGAAGGCGAGCGGAGTTTTCCGATCGTGATCGGCCTATTTGAAGCCATGAGCATCGAGAAACGCATCAAGGGCTTCCAGTTCCAAAGACCGATGACGCACGACCTCATCTGCAACGCCATCGAACTCCTGGGCGGCGACTTGCAGGACATCTACATCAACGAACTGCGCGAGCACACCTACTACGCCAAGCTTCGCGTCAAGCGCGACGGGGAGATCGTCGAAGTCGATTGCCGTCCGTCCGACGCGATCGCGGTAGCCGTGACGGCGAAGGTACCGATTTACGTCGCGGACGATGTAATCGAGGAAGCGATCGAGGAGCAGTAGTAATCGGTTCTCGTTGACAGATGGCGGCCGATTATCGACGGAATCAGGTCTTGCGTTTCCTCCTGCGGGGGCTTGGTTCGCGAGGGACCGGATACCGAGCCAGCCGAACGGCAATCAGCGACGATTGATCGAGCTTTCCGAATTCATCCATGAATAGTTCAACGAATCGCTTGAACATTTCGTGCTGGTCATCAGACATCCCTTGAACCGAAAAGCAAGTCGGGTCGTCGTGATGTCGATGTGCCCATGCATGAGGAAATCGAGGAACCGTTCCTTTGTTCGAATGACGGGCTCCGTCAATCCGATCTGACAAACAACATCCGAGTGAAGCTGACAGAAAAGCTCCCACTGCCTTTGCAGTGACACCCTCACGGGATTTCGGCGAAAGGCCATGTCATGCCTCTTTCGGGATTGTAGAAAGAGCTTTTCTTTTCTCTCTCGTTCCCAAACTCCGTTTGGGAACGCCGCACCCGAAACTCCGTTTCGCGAATGCGCCCTTACTATGGTTCTCATCGGGAAACGGAATTTCCCGAAGCGGGTTCCCAAACGGAGTTTGGGAACCAGGAACCAGGAACCACCTGGAACCAGGAAGACTACCGAATCGACTTCGGCGTCGCCTGCCCCTTGGGAATGATCGTCGTGTACGCGCGCCCCTTCATGCGCGCGTCGAAATCGGCTCGCGCATCCTTCACCGACTTGGCATCTTGCATCAGCTCCACCGTGCTGAGCGCCAGCACCTTGGCGGCAACCAGCATGCCCTTGTGGCCGATCGGAGAACCGACCGCGGCGACGTTTTGCCAGCTATGGCCGGGGCTGCCGGCGGCGAAGCAGGCGGCGGACAGGCCGCCCGTCGGAACGTGCCAGCTGATGTCGCCCACGTCGGTCGAGCCGGCGTCCTGGTAGGGCGTCTTGGGGAATTCGTCGATCGTGTCGGCGAGCGGCTTGGTTTCCTTCAGGCCGAAATCGGCGCGGATGGCGGTCTGCAATTGCGTCGCCAGCTTGCGGTCGGCATCGTCGAACTTCGGCGCGCCGGCCTTCTTGAAATTCTTCAAGACCAGCTTTGAAATCGGCTCGTTCGGGATCAGCTCATGGCAATCGGTGTCGATCTGCATCGTCACCTTGGTTCGACTCATCTTGGCGGCCCCGTCGCCGATGTCCTTGAGCCAATCGAAATGCTTCTCGACGTCGGTGTGATCGTTGGCGCGGACGTAGTACCAGACCTGGGCGGTCGCGGGGACGACGTTGGGCTGGCCGCCGCCGTTGGTGACGACGTAGTGGACCCGGCTCGTCTCCTTGATGTGCTCGCGCATGTAGTTGGCGCCGACGTTCATCAGCTCGACGCCGTCGAGGGCGCTCTTGCCCTTGTCGGGGCTGCCGGAGGCGTGCGCGGCAATGCCGTGAAAGGTGAACTTGGCGCTGACGCACGCCTTGGAGGTGCTGTAATAGGTGCGGTTCTTCGCGCCGGGATGCCAGTGCAGGCAGATGTCGAGATCGCGAAACAGGCCGGCCAGGAGCATGTAGACCTTGCCGATCAACGTCTCCTCGGCGGGAGTGCCGTAAACGCGGACGGTCCCCTTGAGCTTGTGCTTGTCGATGGCGTGCTTAACGGCGAGCGCGGCGCCGACCGCGCCGGTGCCAAGCGCGCAATGTCCGCAGCCGTGGCCCGTCGTGCGGCCGGGGGCGGGCTTGCGCGAGCCGGCGACTTCCTGCGAGAGTTCGGGCAACGCGTCGTACTCGGCGAGAATGCCGATGATCGGGCCGCCCGAGCCGTACTCCGCAACGAAGGCGGTTGGCATGCCGGCTACGCCTTCGGTGACCTTGAACCCGGCCTTCTTCAGAATGCCGGACAGGCGCGCCGACGAGCGATGTTCCTCGAGTCCGACCTCGGCGTAGGTCCAGATGTCGTCATTGCACTCGATCAGTTCTTTCTGAATCGAGTCGATGTGCTTGACGACGTCGTCATCGATGCTGCCGGGCGGATTGGCGGCGTTGGGAAGCGGAATCAGTGCGACGGCAATCGCGGCGACGATGATGGCAATGATCCAGCGGTGCATGGTGGGTCCTTTGCAGAGGAATGGGGATCGCGCTCGCCTTCGGCAAGCGGCTAAACGAGCACATCAAGGATTTGCTATTTTATGCAACTTCTCATGTCGGCGCGTTCTCAATCGGCACGTCCCGCAAAACCGTCATGGCCGGCAGCGTCAATGGTCGATGATACGATATCGCTCTTTGTCTGCACGGAGGCATCGACATGGCTCAGGCACGCGCGACGCTGGAGACACAGCGAGGATCGCTCTTGACGTGGTTCGCGCTCATCGCCGGCGCGGCGGCGGGCGTCGGCGCGCTCTACCTGATCAATCACGGGCCCTGGCAGAATGAAACGGTGCAGCGTTATGTCATGCACCACGCCGAGCAGGTCGTCGTCATCCTCTTCTTTTGCTGTCTGGCGGCGCTCCTCGCGAAATTCTTCGGCGCCCTCAAGGAACGCTACGTCCACTCGCAAACGCTGCTGCCAGGCTGGGACGGCAAGCCGATGCCGGTCAGCGACGTGACCAAGCTGCAGCAGTCGTTGCACCTCGTGTGGAACAAGGTGAAGAGCACGTATCTCGGCCAGCGCATTGCGAACGTGCTCAACTTCGTGCAAAGCCGGGGCTCGGCCAACGACCTAGACGACCAGATGCGCACGCTGGCCGACAATGACGCAATCGCGCTGGATGGCAGCTACGCCCTCATGCGTTTCATGATCTGGGCGATGCCGATCCTGGGCTTTCTCGGGACGGTGCTGGGCATCACCGAGGCAATCGCGGGCATCAGCCCGGAGCAACTCGAAAAGGGCGGGGCAGGGGACGTCACCCAGGGCCTGACGAAAGCGTTCGACGCGACGGCTCTCGCGCTGGGTGTGACGCTCGTGGCCATGTTCATCAACTACCTCGTTGAGAAGTTCGAGCAGAATCTTCTCGAACGCGTCGATCGATTCGCGGACACGGAGCTGGCCCATCGCTTTGTCCGCACGCAAGCGCCAACGGCGGTTGAAAGCGCAGCGCCGTCGGGCCTGCAGGCGCTGCTGGAAAAGCAGATCGCACTGTGGAACGCAAGCATGCAGAAAGCCGAGGAACGCTGGAGCGCGCCGCAGCAACAAGAGAAGTGGGCCGCGGCGTTGCAACAAGCCTTGGAGGGCTCGCTGGCGCGGTTCGGCCAGCGCATCGTCGAAACGGAGAAGAAGCTCCTCGAACGCCATCAAGTCGTGCTGGACGGGCTGTCAAAGCTCGCCGGCGCGATCAAGGACCAGGGGACAGAGCATCAGGTGGCGCTTGCCCGGCTCACCGACGCCATCAACTTGTCGGTCGAGATGGTTGCCAAGATGCAGACAAACGAGGCTCAGCTCATTCGGTTGCAGGATGCGCTCAATCAGAATTTGTCGCTGCTCGCCAGCTCCGCGACGTTCGAGCAGGCCGTCGAGAGTCTGACGGCCGCGATTCACTTGCTGACGACGCGCGTCAATCCGGGCCAGGCGACGACGCCGCGGATCATGCGGCATGAGGCGGCATAGCTGCAAATCCGAAATCCGAAATTCGAAATCCGAAAGAAATCTCAAATTCGAATCAGAAAAGGGCAGAGCAGACCTGCGGGTGCGAATTTCTTGTTCGAATTTTGAGTTTCCTTCGAATTTGGGATTTCGGATTTCCGACTCGGATTCTGTCTCCGCGATCCTCAGAGGCAAGAATGCGCAGGCCACGCTCCAGGTTGCATGTGTCCACGTTTCCGTTCCTGGCGGTGCTTCTTTGCGCCATGGGATCGCTATTGCTCTTGCTGTTCATCATGGATCGCCGGGCCAAGATTGCCGCGCAACACCAGGTCGAGGAGACAAAGGCGGTTCGAGCGGCACGCTCGAAGGCGGAAGAGGACGAACGTCTGGCGCAATGGGAAGCGGCGCGGCGAAAGCTCGAGCAGGCGTTGCTCGCCCAGCACGGCGATCTGGCAATTCAGATGAAGGGCGTACGCAGCGATGCGGACGACGCCAACAAGAGGCTGCAATTCATTCATGCCCAGCATGCCGATCTCATCAAGCAACTCAAAGGCGAGGCAGCCAATATCAGCCTCCTGGAATTGCAGCTTGTCAATCAGCGCGGCAATTTGAAAGAAGCCGCGAAGAAGGAGCAGGCCTCGAAGAGCGAGCTTGCCGACGCGGTGAAGGAATTGGCCGAACTTGAGCTGGCCTTTCACGCACTCAAGGAATTGCGCAAACGCGGCAAGGATACCTATTCGGTCGTCCCTTATCGCGGCAAGCACGGCGACAGTCGCACGCCGATCTACGTGGAATGTCAAGCCGAGGGGGTGCTGTTTCATCCCGATCAGAAGCTGCTTGGCGGGATCGACTTCAACGCGCTGTCTTTGCGCAGCGAGATCGAACGCCGCTCGGGGCCGCTTGTGACGGCCAAGACGAGCCGCGACAAAAAGGTTGGTGAAGCGAAGGCCCAACCCTACATCCTATTCCTGGTGCGGCCGGACGGCATCGCGACCTATTACAAAGCGCAGGCTGCGCTGAATGGGTTCGCGCTCGACTTCGGCTATGAGCTGGTGGATCAAGACTGGGTGCTCGATTTCGACGGCGCTCCAGCGACGAAGCCTGCGCCGACGCAAATGGCGAAAACGAATCCGCTCGCCAAGCCGGTTCCGCCGCCCATCGGCGTCGATAGCGCAAATCCGCTGTTAACACCGAAACAGGGGGGTGGAGGAAATTCGCAGCCGCCCTGGCCGCCGGTTGGCATCGGCAACCCGAATCCGTTCCTACCGCCGAAGCAAGGGGGTGCACCGCCCAACCAAGGTGGCGGGGGCAACCTGCCGCCGCCCGTTGGATTGAGGCCGCCGAGCGTTGACACGGGCATTCCCGGCAAGCTGCCGTCGTTCGTTCCTGTGGACAAGATCGCGCCGCCCGTGCCGATCGCATCCACGGGCAACGCAGGGGCAGTCAAGCCGCCGAGCGGCGTTGCCGATCCTCCTGCCGGCGATCGGGGGCCAAAGCTGCCGCCCGCAGTCGTCAGCGACCCAAGGCCGGCGCCGCCGGTCGGTCGCGTCATTGGCAACAAGGACTTCGTGATCACGATCGACTGTTACGCCGACCACGTCAATGTGTTTCCCGGCGGCCAGATGTTTCGCTGGAAGAGCGCCGACACCAAGGCGACCGATCAAGCATTCGTTCAGGCGATCACGAGCCTCATCGCACGCCGTCAAGCGTCCGTCCGTGAGGGAGAGCCGCCTTATCGCCCGGTGATTCGCTTCCAGGTGTCGGCAGACGGTCTGCGCGGCTACTATCACGTCTATCCGCTGCTCGAGCATTTACGCATTCCGATGACGCGAGAGAACGTCGAGGATTGACGGACATTTCAGAGTGGCGACAATACTCCTGGAAACATGAACTCAGGAGTATGCCATGAACGCCGATCAATTGAAGGCCTTGCAGGCGCCGTGCAAGGAAAAATATCGCAATGACCCTGCGAGCGCGATGCACACGATGCGCGTCGAGGGTGGGTTGCGACACGATGCCGTCACCTGCGTTGTCAAGTCGGTGCGAGGCCCAATCGAGGCAGGCCTTCATCCGGCCGCGGGAGGCAGCGGCGACTACGCTTGCTCGGGGGACATGCTGCTCGAGGCGCTGGTTGGCTGTGCGGGCGTGACGCTGTCCGCGGTCGCGACGGCGATGAGCATTCCGCTGCGCAGCGGGAAGCTGCGAGCCGAGGGGGACCTCGACTTCCGCGGCACGCTCGGCGTCAGCAAGGACATCGATATCGGCTTCAAGGAGATCCGGCTCTTTATCGACCTGGACACCGACGCAACGAAAGAGCAATGTGACACGCTCATCAAGCTGACCAAGCGCTATTGCGTGGTTTATCAAACCTTGCAAAAGGCGCCGGCGATGACGACGACATGCAACGGAGCGAAGTAAACTACTCGCCGTAACGCGCGACGAGGCGGGAGATAGCGTGGACTGCCTTTGCGACATCCATCTCGTATGACTGCGACACGTCGAGAGCAGCCTCACGGACGGCGCGGAATTCGAGCACCTCGAGCGGGATGCCGGATTCTTCGGCTTCTGAGCGGAGCCCCGGCAAGCTGAGCACGATGACGGCGGCGTGTATCGCGACGGCGGCCTTGGCGACCTGGATGCCGCGCTGGGCCAGCCAGTGGTGTTGCCGCTGGAGTTCTTTCTCGAATATCTTGGTGAATTGCATCTCGTCCATCTGGCCGAGTTGGAACTGCTCGAGATGCTGATAGAGCGGCCGTGCCAGGCGGGGGAGCACGATTTCCATCAGTTGCTTCGACATGCGCTCGCACTCCGGAATAGGTAGGCTTCGCCAACGCTACAAGCTCTGATCCCAAATCCCGCCACTTGCCAAAATCTTACCGCACGATCAGGGCATACGCAAAAAATCGGACGTCGCGAACCGAAAATTCAGTCTGAAGCCAGTCCGTTTCTTCCGCAACAAGAATTCAGGCAGCGATCTCGTCTTGGGCGCTTTGTTCAGACTCTGACGATCAGGCTGTTCTCAGGCGATTGGCACGAGTTGCATTTTCCCTATTGCACCGCGCCTATTGGCGTTCCATAATCGCTGCATCACACTGAGCGATTTCGCGAATCTTTGCCACGAGGACACACCCATGCGTCGCGTTGCTTGCCTTCTCCCCATGTTTCTCCTTGCAACAATGGTCCTGACAACCGACATCAACGCCCAGGACAAGGTGAAGCCGATCACCTGGAAACGAATCGTCCTCGACACCAACTTCCGCTCCGAAGGTGTCGGCGTCGCCGATGTCAACAAAGACGGCAAACTCGACGTCATCGTCGGCGATTGCTGGTACGAATCGCCCAAGCAGCCAAACGGCGAGTGGACTCGGCACATCCTGCGCGCGGATCGCAAGTTCGACCTCGGCGTCTATAGCGATTCCTTCTGCTGCTTCTGCGACGACTTCAATGGCGACGGTTACCCCGACGTGATCGTCATTCCCTTCCCAGGCAACCCCTGCTACTGGTACGAGAACCCGGGCGCGAAAGGCGGCCTGTGGAAAGGCCATCTCCTGACCAACAGCGCTTGCAACGAAACGCCGATCTTCATCGACCTCTTCAAGACAGGCAAGAAACATCTCGTCATGGGCTGGCAGCCGCAAAAGGACGAAAAGGACATCAAGAAGGGGAACTTTAACGATCGCGGCGAGATGTGCTACTTCGTCCCCGGCAAGGACCCGACGCAGCCGTGGACGCGAATCTCCATCAGCGGCCCCGGCAAGGGTATCCCAGGCACTCAACAATTCTCGCACGGCTTGGGGCACGGCGACGTCAACGGCGATGGCCGAATAGACATCATCGTACCCCAAGGCTGGTGGGAGCAGCCGGCCAAGGCGGACGGCACGCCGTGGACTTTCCACCGCGCCAAGTACACTGACGGCAAGAAGGAGTTAGACGCGACGCCTCCCTGTGCCGACATGTACACCTACGATCTCGACGGCGACGGCAAGGCCGACATTGTCAGCTCGAGCGCCCATAATTACGGCTTCTGGTGGAGCCAGCAAAAGGACAGCACGTCGTTCGTGCAGCGTATTCTGTTCCCCGATCCGTATGCCGTCTCCAAGCTGCCGGCCAGCGTGAAGTTCACGGGTGACGAGAAGGACATGTACGACGCTGTCAATCGGGTGCGCAACGACCATTTCAAGCGTTCGCCGTTCGCCGCCAATCCGGTGCTGTGCCAGATGGCGCACGATCACGCCGTGCGCATCGCGAAATCGGGCGCGAAGGAGGAGAATGTCCAGGGCCAGTATCCTGGCAAGGTGCTCGTCGTGGCGTCCAAAAAGATCATGCTGCCCGCCGACGCAACTAAGGAGCCGAAGAAGGGCGAGTTGTCGCCGCTGCAGAAGTTCGCTCTGTCGCTGTTGCCCGATCATGACAAGGACGGCGACCTGGTCCTGCCCGGGTTCGAGGTCGGCGTCGGGGCCGCGAAAACGGACAAAGGCGAGATGCAGTACACGCTCGTCATCGGCGACCGCAAGCAGTTCTCGCTGCCGTCGCAGACGCACGCCCTCCAGATGGTGGATATCGACGGCGACGGCATGCTCGACTTCGTCACCGGCCGGCGCTGGTGGGCCCACGGTCCGCGCGGCGACGCCGGCCCGAACGATCCCGCCTACCTCTACTGGTTCGAGGCCAAACGCGGCAAGGACGGCATGGTCACCTTCACCCCCCACGAGATCGACAATAACTCCGGCGTCGGCACCAGCTTCGCCATCGCCGACATGAACGGCGACGGCCTGCCGGACGTCATCGTCGCCAACAAGAAGGGCGTGCACGTGTTTTTGCAGGTGAGGTAATTGTGCCAAAGCCCAGGGGTGAGGTGCTCCGAACCCCTGGGATCCTTGTCCAGCATTTCAGGGGTTCGGAGCACCTCACCCCTGGGCTTTGGGATGCTTCATGCGAACCACGCGATACTTGCTTCTTATGTCATGCGTCTTCTTCGTGCCGGCCTTGCAAGCTGGTGAGAAAGCCAAGTCGCTCTTTAACGGCAAGGACCTTACCGGCTGGGACACCTGGCTCGGCAAACCCATCGGCGTCGATCCGGCGATCAATCTCGTCAAGGATTACGTCAAGGCCTCCAACCTGTCCGAGGAGAAGCAAAAATCGCTCCTGGCCGAGCTTGGCGCGCTTCCCAAGAGCTTGAGCGAACCCGTCGGGCTCAACAAGGACCCGCTCAAGGTTTACACAGTCGCGGAAGTGGACGGCAAGCCTGCCATCCGTATTTCGGGGCAGATTTTTGGCGCCATCACCACCAAGGACGAATTCGAGAACTACCACCTGACGCTCGAGTTCAAGTGGGGCCAAAAGAAATGGCCGCCGCGCGAGAACGTCGTGCGCGACAGCGGCCTCTTGTATCACTGTGTCGGTCCGCAAGGCGCTCAAGGGACATTCTGGATGCGCTCACAGGAATTGCAGATCCAGGAAAAGGACTGCGGCGACTACTGGAGCGTCGCCGGCGCCATCGTCGACGTCGAAGGCGAACGCAAGGACGGCAAGGGCCCTATCACCTTCAAGAAGGGGGGCCAGAAGTTCACGGTACCGACCAAGGAAACCGGTTCGCGCATCATCAAAGCCCCCGATGCCGAGAAACCGAGCGGGCAATGGAACACGGTCGAGTTGTATTGCTTCGGCCAAACGAGCGTACACATCGTCAACGGCAAGGTGAACATGATCCTGACCGGCTCGCGCCACGTCGTCAACGGCAAAGAGATGCCGCTAACCAAGGGCAAGATCCAACTGCAATCCGAAGGTGCCGAGGTTTTCTATCGCAACGTAAGCGTTCGATCAATCGATCGCATCCCGGACGAGTTGCTCAAGTAAGCGATTCTGATATACTTGGGTTGAGTTGCCCTCTAACTTGAAGGAATCGCGATGAATCCGAATGAGCATATCGCCCCAGGGGATCCGAACCTTGGTCCCACGCCGAGCGTAGGCGGACATTCGCATCAAGGGCAACACGGTCACGTCTCGCATGGAGATCAGCATTCGGCGACAAGCGGGTTCAATCCACCCGAAGTCGCGGGATTCCAGGAACAGGATTTCGCGGCCGGCAAGGCCGTTGTCGTGCTCATGCTCGGCATTTTCGTGACGGGCGTCATCCTCTATTCGATCGTGGCGTACAACGTCCTTCCGTAGTGTTTCCATGTCGAACGCGGGCGAACTCGCGACTGTGCCGAAGATGCAAGGGACGCTTCACGTCTATGTCGCTTTCGACTGGGGCGAAGAAATCCATCTCGATCGCGTCAAGCAATTCGTGCCGGCCTCGACGCATGAGTTGCCGCGCCGCCGGCGCACTCCGCAATCATTCTTCTATCACCCGGCGCCTCTTCACGTGCCGCTTGCCGATTGCGGCGTCGAGCTGACCGAGTGCGGGCGAGTCAATGCGACGGCGGGCGTAACGCTTTTCGATTTCGCCGCTGTCTCGATTGCTTTCCACGTCCCGTTTGCGTTGCCGCCCGACGGACTCACGCGGCTGGCGTCCAGCCTTGCCGATTCTTCGCCGTGGGTGCAATACGCTCGCGAACTTCTCACGCCTTTGCACAAGCAACTGCTGCCCGCCATCCAGGACCCGCTCTGGCAAAATGATCTCAGCGAAGAGTATTTTGTCTTTCAGTTCGACCCAGCGGCATTGGCACAAATGGGCAATGCTGCCTGGCTCGCCGGCATCGTTCATCTTGACAGTGATGCATTGAGCGAGGAAGAAATGGCAGAGGCTCTTCGCTATCGCATCAGCTACAGTCCCGATGACCTGTTCATCCCCGACTGGACCGCGGCAGTGCTCGTCGATCGCGATTGCGAGGAGACGCTGCAAGCGATCGAGTTTGCGAATCTGCAACTTCTGGAATTTCGCCACATCGACAATCGCCTGGACGAAAGTCTGGCCGCTGCCTCCCGGCTCATCCAGCCTCTCACGCGTTCGCGCTGGCTCTACTGGCGCTTCCACGACAAACCGTTACGCGCGCTCGGCGAATTGAAGGTCGAGGCGAACGGCCTCTTCGAGCGGACCGGCAACGTACTCAAACTCGTGGGCGATCCCTATCTCGCAAGGCTCTATCGCCTGATTGCCAAGCGATTTCATCTCGAAACGTGGGAGAAGAGCATTCAAAGAAAGTTGGAGGTCGCTGAAGGCGTGTATCAAGTCATTTCCGATCAAGCTATTGCATTTCGCACCGAGTTTCTCGAAATAACCGTGGTCGTGCTCATTCTCATCGAGATCATTCTTGGCCTCGTGCACTAGAGGCTGTTATTGACTTAAGGACAGCTGATAGTTCATGTTAGAAGGATGAACACGACACGGAAGTCGTATCCGAGCGATGTCACGGATGCGGAATGGGAATTTCTGGTGCCCTATTTGACCT
>Ga0233424_10002924_pt1 | contig 11512 bp, 9 predicted proteins | sample Watercolumn_Towu_FD_181011 | JGI IMG/M metagenome (GOLD analysis project Ga0233424, IMG submission 181011) | Freshwater microbial communities from Lake Towuti, South Sulawesi, Indonesia - Watercolumn_Towuti2014_125_MG | ecosystem: Environmental > Aquatic > Freshwater > Lake | place: Indonesia... | reverse complement strand
GCTGCCGGGGTTGGCGAGTTCCATGCGCGCCTTCAGCGTGCGCGTGCTCGGGTTCACCTCGGGCAGGATCGCCTGCACCTTGCCGTCGAAGGTGCTGCCGGGCGCGGCCGGGCTTCTGGCCTGGACCTTGGCGCCAGGGCGCAGCAGCGCGGCCTGACTCTCGGGCACCTCGGCGTTGGCCCACACGGTGGCCAGGCTGTTGATGCGGAACAGCGTCGCACCTGGCATCACCGTCATGCCTTCACGTGCTTGCAGTTCAACTACGACACCGCCCAGGGGTGCGGTCAGCGTGATGCGTGGCTGGGTCTTCCCGCTGCGCTCGACCAGCGCGATCTGGCCGTCATCCATGCCGACTTGGCGCATGCGCTGGCGCGCACCGTCCACCAGTCCACCCAGGTCAGTGCCTTTCATGCGCCGTACCGACAGGAACTCTTCCTGCGCCGCGATCCAGTCGGGGACGTACAGACTGACCAGCGGTTGCCCCTTGGCGACCGGGTCCAGCGTGGCGCGCACGTACAGGTGTTCGACGTACCCGGTGGCACGTGCCTGCACGATCGCCTGGTCACGCTCGTTGAACGCGATGCTGCCCACTGCCGACACCTGCGGCGACAGCGTGCCTTCGGTCACTTCGGCGGTGCGCACGCCCAGGTTCTGCTGGATGCGCGAACTGACGGTGACGTCGCCCCGATCCGCATCGCCGTCGGCGTAGACCGGCGACATCATCATGTCCATGAAGGGTGACTTGCCCGGCTTGTCGAATTTGCTCGCCGGCGCCATGGGATCGTTGTAGTACAGGATTTTCTTGCCATTGGCGGGATCGACGTCGCCGGCCTTGAGGCCAGCCGCGATATGCCGCCGAGTGGCGTCTTCGCCCGATTCGTTGGGGGGTGCGGCAACAGTGGGAGTCGCCGCTTGCGGCGATGTCATCCCACTGGCACTCGAAGGCATGCTGGCAGCGTGGCGCATGCCCAGGGCGTAGAGGCCGTAGCCGGTGGCACCCAGCACGCCGGCAGTGACGAGGGCCATCACGAGGTTTTTGGTTTTCATGGAAGGTCTCTCGGTCATGGTCAGGGCTGGGGTGCGGCCGTGTCGTGACCGACCGGCACCAGGTAGTTCAGTTGTGCCCACAGGCGCGCCGCGCCCATTTCCAGGCGCAGGCGCTCGACGCGTGTGTCGATCTCGGCGCGGCGTGCTTCCAGCACCGCGGTCAGGGTGCCCGCGTTGCCACGGTAGGCGGCGATCGTGGCGCGCGTGCGCTCGGTGGCCAGTGGCAACAGCGAGGTGTCGTAGCGAGTCAGGCGCTCGCGGTCGCTGCGCCATTCCTGCAGCATCGCCAGTGCCTCGGCCACATGGGCTCGCGTGGCCTCTTCGCGTTCGGCACGCTTCTGCTCGACGCCGGCCAGCTTGGCAGCCAGCTCGCGGTCCTGGCGGTTCTTCTGGTCCCACTGCAGCGGGATCGAAACATTGACCGAAACCATGTTCGAGTAGGCTGGACCACGCTGGCTGTACATCAGCTCGACGCTCACATCGGTCTTCTTGTTGGCTTGCGCGAGGTCTGCTTCGGCCTGCGCGACTTCTTCCTGCTTTTGCATCACGGCGATTTCAGGGTGATGGGCCAGTTGGGCCTCCAGGTCCTGCGGGCTCAGGCGAACCGCATCCAACCCCGGTGCCGGGCCGAGAGGATCGTTTGCAGCGGAACCTATCCAGCGGGCCAGTTGGGTGCGGGCCGTGGCGATCTGGCGCCCGGCCTGCTCGATGCGGTCGTCGATCTGGGCGACCGCTGATCGGGCGGCGAACACATCGGCTTGCGTGCCGCGCCCGCCCCGGTAGGCAGCATCGGCGGCGTCGATCTGCAGGCGCGCTTCGTCGCGCTGGGACACCAGCACGTCGCGCACGCGCTCCTGATAGAGACGGTCCAGCCAGGCCAAGGCGGTGTCGCGCTGCAGGTTGGCAAGCGCAAGGCTGCGCCCGGCCTCGGCGACCTCGGCCTCGCGCTCGTAGCGCCCGGCGCGGGCCTTGAGCTTGTCTTCGCGCGTGAATTCCTGCATCACGCCAATCGAGCGCATGGTCATGAAGTCGCGTGTCAGGCTGAACCGATCCGCGCCGTTGATGGGCAGGTTGTTGATGCCGAGCTTGAGGGTGGGGTCGGGCCGTTGGCCGGCAGCGACCGCCATATCCCGCGCGGCCGAAGCCGTCGCATCCTGGGCTACGAGCGCGCGAGAACGATCCTGCGCCAGGCGCAGTGCCTGGTCTAGCGTCAGGCCGTCGGCGGCATGGGCGGCACCGGCGCCCATGGCGAGTGCCGCAGCGATGCCGACGGCGAGCCTGCGCCATGGCATGGCGCCGCCCGGCGTGCGGGAAGAAAAAGAGTCGATGAACATGAGACCTCCAGTTGACGAATGCCATCAGGTCGAATGGAGCATGTGCGGGGCGAGCGGAAACTCGCGGACACGCACAAGCGCGACCAGACAGGTCTGGGGCAAGCCGGCTCAGGCCGGCCGCACCAGCGTCAGGAGATCAAATGCGAAAACAGCAGTGCAGGATGGCGTGCGGCGGAGAGGCCGCGACGCGCTTGAATTTCGAGTCGGCCGAAGGCCAACCATGCCCGAGAGGCTCGGGTAGCACCGGGAAGGTGTAGAGGGTGGTCAGCAACGCCGCCGGGACGGTCGGGGCCGACGCATGGTCGGCACTTTGCTGGCCGAAACGGCAGTGCTCGACGCACAGGTTGGCGGCGCTGTCGTCGATCTGGTCGCAGCCCGTCATGGCGGCGGCGTCTGCCGTTGCGGACGTATCGGGCGACACGGCCATCGAAGCGCCTGTCTTGTCACCGGGCATGGTTGCGGCAGACGCGCCCATGGTCATTGTCGGGAAAGACTGCGGCGCGCCCGACAGTGCGGGGCAGGCATAGGCGGCAATGGCCATCTGGCCGAAGACCAGCACACCGAGCATCAGCCGGCAGACGAATTGTCTGAATGCGCGAGTCATCGTCATGCGGCCACCCCGCCAGTGCGGCGATGGGCCTCGGTGCTCGACCGCACGGATGCGCATCGACCGGCGATGCCTGCTTGCGCAGCGCGATCCACACCGACCGGGTTTGGATCAGCCTCCGGGTTTCCTGTCAACGCAGCGATGATCGAGCACGCCGATCCTTCTGGTGCCTGGGCGCAGCAATCGGCCAGATTTTCCAGCGCCGAAGCCATCGACTGCAGGTCGGCCATGCGCTCCCTGATCTCCGCGACGCGTTTGCGCGTGATCTCCCGAACGCGCAGCCGGTCGCGTGTGGCGCTCAACGACATCAACTCGGCGATGTCCTCCAGCGAGTACCCCAATGCCTGGGCTCGCTTGATGAAGCGCAGACGACGGACATCGTCCTCCGAGTACTGCCGGAACCCGCCGTCCACACGATTCGGTGCAGCCAGCAATCCACTGCGCTGGTAGTAGCGCACTGCCTCCACGCCAACGCCTGCCGCGTCGGCGAGTTTGGCGATGGTGAAGGCGTGGGTGGGCATAAAAAACTCAGTGTTCTGGTACGGAGTTTAGCACGCCCACCACCAGGGTGTAAATAACAGCAGTGAACAGCACTGCCTGTGTCGAAACGTGCGAGCTTGCCTCACACAAGCTGGAGCCTATCGAAACCGAGCATCACGCCGACTGCGACCGGCGAGCAGTCTGGGCATTCAGCGCAAAACCGGCCAATGCAATGATGAGGATCAGAGCTTGCGCGATGGTGGTTTCCGCCGACGGATAGACCCCAAGCACTTCAATGCGTGGCCAATGGATCGGGCTGGCGCTCAGCCAGCCCGCCTCCTGGAGGCCTGCAACACCCTTGCCGGCGAGCACGACGGCAAGCACCGCCACCAGAATCGAGCTGAGGCTGAAGAACTTGCCGATTGGCATGCGAGAGCTGGTGCGCAGCATGAACCACGCGAGGACGGCAAGGACAGCCATCCCGCCTAGCAGCCCGCCGAGCAAGGCGCCGTTGTTGCCGTCACCGGCCAGCGCAGAGTAGAAGAGCACCGTCTCGAAAACTTCCCGGTAGACCGCAATGAACGACAGCGCGAACAGCGCCCACGCCGAACGCCGTGTCATCGCCGCGGAGAGCTTTTCCTTCAGATAGGCCTGCCATTTGCCGGCCGTGCTTTTCTGGTGCATCCAGAGGCCGACACTCAAGAGGACGATGGCGGCGAAAAGCGACGACACCCCTTCGGTCACCTCCCGGCTGGCACCGCTGATGCTCACGAAGTAGGTGGCCACGGCCCAGGTCAGGCCGCCGCAGGCCAGCGCAACAATCCAGCCGCCGTGGACGTAGGCCAGGACATCGCGCCTCTCAGCCTTCTTCAGGAAAGCCACCATGCCGACGACGATCAGCAGCGCCTCCACGCCCTCGCGCAGCAAGATGGTGATCGACGCAATGAAGGTGGTCAGCGGGTCGGCCTTATCCGCCCCCAGTTCGGTATCGACCTGGGCGAAGAGGTAATCCAGCTTCTGCGCCGTGGCGTCGGCCTGTTCCAGCTTGCCGCTGGCGAGCGCGCCGCGATAGGCCAGCATGGCGTTTTCCACTTCGGTGAGAAGCACCTGGTTGCGCGCGCGCAAAGCGGCTTCGAGCGGCTCGAACCCATCCAGATAGGCGGACAAGCCCAAGCGCGTCGCGTTGGCCTGGTCGCCTGCGCGGGCTGCGGCAAGGCTCTCCTGGAGGCGCGTGCGGGCCAGGCCCAGCCCGCCCGTGCCGTTGGCTGCGACCGTCACCTCTGGGTGGCTGCGGACGTATGCAGTCAGGTCGCGTGCTGCGTCTGGCGTCATCCGTTCGGACAAGGCCGCCTCCGTCAGCGTGGCCACGGCTGCGAGATCGGGAAAAACGGCTTTGGCGGCAGCGTCTTTGCTCCAGGCCTGCTCACCACGCGCACGCATGGCATCGTCGTGCGACAGTGTCCCGGCGAAAAATGCCAATGCCCACCGGTCCTCATCGGAGAGCGTGGCGAAGCTGGGCATCGACGTGCCGGTCACGCCTTGAGAAACGACCTGGTACAGGGCGAGCACACTGCGCGAGCGGGCCCGGTCTCGATCGGTGAATGCGATCGGCGGCGGGTCGAGTTTGGCGCCGAGCGGGCCATCGCCCCGGCCGGTGGCCCCGTGGCAGGCCGCGCAATTGGCCTCGAACAGCACCTTGGCACGCGCGAGATCTGGCGGCTTGGCCGGCGAGAGCGGGAACGGATAGGCCTTCACCAGTGCCGCGGCCAACGCATGGGCACTGTCGGCCACGGCCTTGGCGTTGGCTTTCGCGGCGATGAGGTCGCCGAGCGCCTTGGCTTGCCGCTGCAGGTCCGGTAGCGCGGGTGTGCTCGGCAGTGCCGTGAGTTGCTGCGCCGCCGTCGCAGCAAACTCCTTCATTTCTTCGTACTCACTGGCCTTTTGAACCTTGCCATCGCTGACCGCGCCGCCGTAATCGACCGCGAGGTAGTCCAGCAACTGCCAGGTCTGCTTGGCCTGGTCGCTGGCGGCGGGGGCAGCCGCCCAGGCGGGAGACGCGGACCACAGCGCAAGCAGCGCGGCCATTGCCAGGAATCGCCTGGCACAAAGAAAGAGCATTTTCATGTTTTTACAATGAGATTGATTCTCATTTTATCGAAAACTCGCCTTGCTGCGAGGAGTGCTACGCAGCGATAGCGAAGGCTTCAGAAGCACGATGGTTTGCCCGTTGCAGGCGAGGAATTCTTCTCTGCTAGTCAGGCGGTGCAGCCGGCATTGCACGCTGAACACCGGTCGCAATGGCCTCAGTCACCGCCCACACATCGTGGCTTTCTTTGAAACCGGAGGGGCGACCAGGATTTTCAGCATGACGCCGACTCGGTCTGCCCGAGGTGCTGCCCAGCCTTGTATCAAGTGGCAATCGCCATCAAGATGAGCGTTCCCAGTGCAATGCGATACCACGCAAAAACTCCGAATCCATGCCCGGCCAGATAGCGCATCAGCAGGCGTATTGCGAGCAGCGCAAATGCGAAAGAAGCAAAGAAACCCATTGCGAAAACGCCGATGTCGTCGCTCGACAATGCGCCCCAATGCTTGAAGAGGTTGTAAACCGAGGCCGCTCCCAAGATTGGAATGCCGAGGAAAAACGAAAACTCGGTCGCAGCCTGCCGCGAAGCCCCGAACCACAGCCCGCCGATGATCGTGGCACCTGAGCGCGAAGTGCCAGGCCAGAGCGCAAGGCACTGCACGAAACCAATCTTCAGTGCATCGAGTCGGCTGATCTGCTCGGCGCGCTCGGCTTTCACATGGACGGGTCGCCGCTCGGCCCACAGAATCGCGACGCCACCGGCGACGAGCGCAACGGCCACCGGCCCTGGGCTGAAGAGCAGCCTCTGTACGTGCGATCCAATCAGCAGTCCGAGCACCGCCGCGGGCATAAATGCAATGGCAAGGTTCCCTAAAAAGTGGCGAGCACCCTGGTCGATCCGCGCCGAGACCACGATGCCCGTGAGACGAGCCCGATACGCCCAGACGACCGCGAGCATTGCGCCGAACTGGATGAAGACTTCAAAGGCATCGCGCTTCTCTTTCGCAAGGAAGGAAAGTGCATCGCCCGCCAGGATCAAATGCCCTGTCGAAGAGACCGGTAAGAACTCTGTGATGCCTTCGACGACGCCCATCACCAGCGTCTTGAGAATGGTTTCAGCTTGCATTAGCTGGCGGCTGCCGTAGCGCCGAGTGGGACGTCAGTTTCTCCGAAGCCATGGTTGTGCCCCTGTATGTATCAATGAGAATATGAGTCATCGCGCGGGCGAATGGAACTCTGCGCTGTTGCGACCGTGGCCGCGAAATGCGGCAATAAGCAGGGTCGCCACGCCCAACGAGATACCGATGTCGGCGGCATTGAACGCAGGCCAGTGCCAATCGCCCCAGTGGAAGTCGAGCCAGTCGACCACCGCACCGCGCCACATCCGATCAAAGACGTTGCCGAGTGCGCCACCGAGGATCCCTGCATAGCCCATGGCTTCGAGTGTTGCAGCCTTCTCGCGGGCGATGAACCAGGAGAGAAAAGCAGAAGCCGCCAAGCCAACCACCATGAAAAAGCCGCGCTGCCACCCTCCCGCCTGCGCCAGGAAACTGAAGGCCGCGCCGGGATTCAACCAATGTCCAATGTTGAACCATGACGTGATTTCAAGGGAGCCGTGCAAGGGCATCCACGCGACTACGGCCGCCTTGGTCGCCACGTCTGCTGCAAGCACCGCCACGGCCAACAGGTACACCCACAAGACAGTCCTGTCAGCGGCCATTTGGCTTGGCCTCTTCGGACGACCGCAGCAGGCGCAGCCCGTTGAAGACGACAGCCAGGCTGGCGCCCATGTCGGCCAGGATCGCCAGCCACAGGCTCGCATGTCCGGTGAAGGCCAAGACCATGAAGACTGCCTTTGTCCCGAGTGCAAACACGATGTTGGCCGTCAATATGCCGGCAACGCGTTGCGATAGCCGAATGAACTCGGGAAGCTTGCGCAGGTTGTCCTGCATCAATGCGACGTCGGCCGTTTCGATCGCCGTATCGGTGCCGGCCGCGCCCATTGCGAAGCCAATGCTCGACTTGGCCAACGCCGGCGCGTCGTTGACGCCGTCGCCCACCATGCCGACCGGCCCGCGCGAGAGCAGCGCTTCGATCGCCAGCAGCTTGTCCTGCGGCAGCAGTTCGCCCTTGGCGTTGGCGATGCCGACCTGTGCCGCCACGGCTTGCGCGGTCTTCGCGTTGTCACCAGTCAACATGACCGGCTCGATCCCCATCGACTTGAGCTCAGCGATCGCTTGCCGGCTGGTGTCGCGTACCGTGTCGGCCACGGCCAGCAGGGCAAGCACCTGCTGACCAGTGGCGAGGACAACGACAGTCTTGGCCTGGGACTCCAACGCATCGAGTTGTGTCTCGACCTCGAGTGTTGAAAGGCCAAGCTCTTCGATCAGCCGGTGGTTGCCGACGTAATAGACATTTCCGTCGATATTGCCCTTGACGCCGCGCCCAGGTATTGCCTCGAATTTGTCCACTTTGGCGTGCGACTTGTCATAGCCTGCGACGATGGCGGTGGCCACCGGGTGCTCCGACAGCGCGTCGATGCTCGCCGCTATGCGCAAGACCTCGTCCTTCGGTAGGCCGCGCAGCGATACGACGTCGGTCAACGTGGGACGCCCATGGGTCAAGGTCCCGGTCTTGTCCAGGGCCACTGACTTCAGGTGCCGGCCCTGTTCAAGGTAAAGCCCGCCCTTGACGAGAATGCCCCGGCGCGCAGCGGCCGCCAGACCGCTGACGACCGTGACCGGCGTGGAGATCACGAGCGCGCACGGACAGGCGATGACCAGCATCACCAACGCCTTGTAGACCCATTCGAACCAGGGTTGCCCGAAAGCGAGCGGAGGAATGACCGCGACGGCGAGCGCGACCGCGAACACCGCGGGTGTATAGATGCTGGCAAACTTGTCTACGAACCGTTGCGTGGGCGCACGCTGGCCCTGCGCTTCCTGAACCGATCGTGCAATGCGGTCGAGCGTGGTCTCGCCCTTGCGCGAGGTGACGCGAAATTCCAGCGTGCCGCGTTCGTTGATGGTGCCGGCAAAGACCGTGGCGCCCACGACTTTCTCCACCGGCATGCTCTCGCCGGTGATCGGCGCCTGGTTGACCGACGATTGACCCGCGACGACTTCGCCATCGAGGGCAATGCGCTCCCCTGGGCGCACGCGCACGACGCTTCCAAGGGACACCGTGTCCGCCTTGACTTCGCTCCATTGCCCGTCGGGCTGGCGCACCAGGGCGCTCTCGGGCGCCAAGTCCATGAGCTTGCGAATGGCATTGCGGGCCCGATCCAGGCTCAAGGCTTCGATCATCTCCGCGATGCCGAAAAGCCAGATGACCACTGCTGCCTCGGGCCATTGGCCGATCAGCGCGGCGCCGATGACGGCAACCGTCATCAGCAGGTTCATGTTCAGCGAGCGCGTCTTCAGCGCGATCCAGCCCTTCTTGAGGGTCTCCATGCCGCCCAAACCAATGGCGGCAAGACTAGCCAGAATGATGGGCCATGAGGCCTCTGGAGCACCCGCGAAGACCATGGCCTCCGCACCGAGCGCCAGCACGCCGGAGGCTGCCATGCGAATCCATTGCCCGCGCGAGATGCCGGTGCCAAACTCACGGGTGGCGGACGATGCCGGGCCGGAGGCGCTTTGAAGCACTGGAGCCATGCCGAGCCGCTCGATCGCCGCCGTCACGGGTGCCAGGTCGGCAAGTTCGTGGCTCACGGCCAGCGTGCGGCCCATCAGATTGAAATCCAGGGCCTTCACGCCGGGCATGCCTTCGAGTGCCTTGCGCAGCAGGCCTTCCTCGGTCGGGCAGTCCATCTTCTCGATGAGGTACACGGCCCGGCCCTGCGGCTCGTCACTGCCGTTGCACTCGATGTTGGCCTTCATGCCCACATCGTTCAGTGCCTTGAGGATGGGCGCAGGGTCCGGCAGATGGTGCTGGACATCAAGCCGTCGTGCCATCAAGTCGAAATCCAGTCGCTCGATACCGTCGACCGCGCCAAGGCGCTTGCGGATCGTTGCCTCTTCGGTGGGGCAATCCATGTTGGAAATGAAGAAGCGCGTGCCGCTTCCTGCGGCAGGCACTGCCAGGGGCGCATGCGGCGCCATTGCGGGCTCCGGCTTGCCGGCGGCCGGCGTCGCGCCGCCTTCGACCTTCTCGATGGGTTGCATTCCCAGCCCCTCGATGGTCCGGGCAATAGGGGCTGTATCGGCGAGCGAATGCGACACCGTCAGCGTGTGGGCCTTCAGATCGAAGTTCACAGCCTGTACGCCCTCCAGAGGCTCCAGCGCCGCGCGCAGCTGGCGCTCTTCGCTGGGGCAGTCCATTTTTTCGATGAAGTAGACGACCTGCTGTGGCGCGCCTGCCACGACCGCCTGCATGCCGATGTCGTGCAGAGCGCGCAGGATGGCGTTCTGGCCCGCGGCTTCGTGCGTTACTTCCAGGCGGCGCCCTGCCAGATCAAAAGTCATCCCACGGATGCCGTCGACCTTCCTCAGACGCTCGCGGATCTGAGCCTCCTCACTGGGACAGTCCATGTTGGCGATGGCAAAGCCCGTCACGACCGGCTCGGTTACCGTCGTCTCGGCAGTCCCTGCCGAACACCCGCAGGCCGTGCCGCAGGATGTTTGCGTCATTGTGTTGCTCATTGATCGGTTGTCCTCAGATTGCGGGCTTCGCCGCATTGGCGACGTGTGCCCGTCCCATATATCCATGTGCTTGCCAGTGCTCCGTCGTACGCGCACTTGATCGGCAAGCCTACTCAGGGCATTATTAAGAACCCTAAAGTAGGTTTAGAGTCAAGGGCAAGCCCACAGAGGGCATCAGGGAAATGCAACATGAAAATCGGTGAACTGGCCAGTGCGGCAGGGGTGCAGATCCCAACCATTCGCTTCTACGAGCAGGAAGCGCTGTTGCCGCCTCCTGCGCGAACGGCAGGCAACTACAGGCGCTATGACGAGTCGCATGTCCAGCGGCTGGCTTTTGTGCGCCATTGCCGTTCACTGGACATGAGCCTCGACGATGTTCGGGCGCTGCTGAAATTCAAGGATCGCCAGCGAGGGCCCTGCGATGAGGTCAATGAGCTGCTGGATAAGCACATCCTCCAGCTCGCCAAGCGCATTGAAGAGCTGAAGTCCTTGGAAGGGCAACTGATCGCACTCAGAGCACAATGCTGCGAGGGTCAGGTTGCCGAGCGGTGCGGAATACTCGATGGCCTGACGGCGGCTTCTCAAAAGCAGTAGCCGCCGACAGCATCAAAGCCATCGGCAATCGACAAGGAAAGAGTTGCCCCGTTCGGGCGGTAGAGACGTGTCTGAGTCCTTACGCGCGTGATGCTCGGTTGGTGGGGCGGATCGGGTCGTCGTCTGATCCGGTCAAGGGGCGCCATGCCCCTTTTTGTTTCTCTCAGCCCTGAGCATTCACCAGGGCGTCTAGCGCCGGCGGGGTGTTTGCGGCACGGCACCGAGCAGGTACGTCTGCAGCATTGCTTGGGGGGCACTCCTGGGGAAGCGCCGGCGCACTTCGCATTCCAGTTCGTGGGCCAAGCCGCGTGCGTCTTTCTCGCCATGCAGTGCCCGCTGCCGCCATGCGCGGGCCTGGGCGAGCAGATCGTCGTCTTGCAGTTCTCGTAAGTCCATGGCGATTGCCATTGTGCCGATGCCGTGACAGGTAGCAGTCCACGGGGATTTCATTGCAGTCCTGTGGGCGTCCCCGGCCCCCCTGGGAGATGACCTGTCGCGCTGTCGTGCGTAGCGCATCGAGCCGCCTGCGGCGTCTCGCCCCTGTCGGGCTTCCATCGTCTCCTCGCTCTGCTCGGCTGACACCGCTGCGATGGGCTAGTGTCCTGTCCCAGTAATTCGCCCGCAGAGCCGGGCGAGTTTCTCAAGGATTGAATCGGCGGTGGCGGTCCAGGTGAACGGCTTGCAGTTTTCGTTGTATTGGCGCACGAAGCTGTCGATCTTC
>Ga0233424_10002923_pt1 | contig 11516 bp, 8 predicted proteins | sample Watercolumn_Towu_FD_181011 | JGI IMG/M metagenome (GOLD analysis project Ga0233424, IMG submission 181011) | Freshwater microbial communities from Lake Towuti, South Sulawesi, Indonesia - Watercolumn_Towuti2014_125_MG | ecosystem: Environmental > Aquatic > Freshwater > Lake | place: Indonesia... | reverse complement strand
TCGCCGATCGCACACCAGCGGATGCCCGCATCGCCGTACCGTCGTGCCACCTCGGGGAACGGTCGCGTCGCGCCGTCGGTGGCGTCCCAGCCCTCGCCCGCGGCTCCCGTGAAGGCGTTGACTGCGCCGAGGAAGAGGTTGCCCGAGATGTTCTCGAGGTGTCCGCGGTACTTCAGCCACTTGCCCGCCGCCGAGATGTGGTCGGTGGTGCACTTGCCCTTGGCCTTCATGAGCACGGGCAGCTCGAGGTAGTCCTCGCCGTCCCACGCCGCGAAGGGCGCGAGCAGTTGCAATCGATCGCTGTCGGGTCGCACGACGACGGAGATGCCGCTGCGATCGGTCGGCGGCGGGGTGAAGGTGTCGACGCCCGGGTCGTAGCCGCGCGCGGGCAGCACCTCGCCCGCCGGTGGCTCGAGGCGTACGCGCGTGCCGTCGGTGGCCTCGAGGGTGTCCGTGGTGGGGTCGAAGTCCAGCCGGCCCGCGAGGGCGAGGGCCAGCACCGTGTCGGGGCTCGTGACGAAGCTGAGCGTGTGGGCCGAGCCGTCGTTGCGTTTCGGGAAATTGCGGTTGAAGGAGTTGACGATGGTGTTGGGCGTGCCCGCGACGGCGGCGGGGCGCTCCCATTGACCGATGCACGGGCCGCAGGCGTTGGCGAGCACGGTGGCACCGATCGCCTCGAGGTCGGCCAGCAGACCGTCGCGCTGGATCGTGGCGCGAATCTGCTCGGAGCCGGGGGTGACGAGCAGTTCGGTGCGCGCGCGCAGGCCGGCGCGGGCCGCCTGGCGCGCCACCGAGGCGACGCGGGTGAGGTCTTCGTAGCTCGAGTTGGTGCAGGAGCCGATGAGCGCCGAGGAGATCTCGAGGGGCCAGGCGTGCTCGCGGGCCGCGGCGCCCAGTTCGGCGCCCGCGCGGTGGGCGCGGTCGGGGGAGTGCGGCCCATTCACGAGCGGGCGCAGCGCCGAGAGGTCGATCTCGACGACGTGGTCGTAGCGCGCGCCGTCGTCGGGGCGCAGGTGCGGGCGCACGGCGTCGGCGGCATCGGCCACCTCGGCACGGCCCGTGGCGCGCAGGTACGCGGCCATGTGGTCGTCGTAGCCGAAGAGGCTGCAGGTGGCGCCGATCTCGGCGCCCATGTTGCAGATCGTGGCCTTGCCCGTGGCCGAGATCGTGTCGGCGCCGGGGCCGAAGTACTCGACGATCGCGCCGGTGCCGCCCTCCACCGTGAGCACGCGCGCCACGTCGAGGATCACGTCCTTGGGGGCGGACCAGCCCGAGAGCTCGCCCGTGAGCCGCACGCCGATCACCTTGGGCCAGCGCACGTTGAACGGAAAGCCCGTCATCACGTCCACGGCGTCGGCGCCGCCCACGCCGATGGCCACCATGCCGAGGCCGCCCGCGTTGGGCGTGTGGCTGTCGGTGCCAATCATCATGCCGCCGGGAAACGCGTAGTGTTCGAGCACCACCTGGTGGATGATGCCGCTGCCCGGTCCCCAGAAGCCGATGCCGTACTTGGCCGACACGCTGCGCAGGAAGTCGTACACCTCCTTGTGGGTGTCCAGCGCGACGCCGAGGTCGATCTTGGCGCCGACCTTGGCGAGGATCAGGTGGTCGCAGTGCACGGTGGTCGGCACCGCGGTGGTGTCGAGCCCCGCGGTCATGAACTGCAGGAGCGCCATCTGCGCGGTGGCGTCCTGCATCGCCACGCGGTCGGGGCGGAAGTCGGCGTAGCTGCGGCCCCGTTCGGTGGCCTGACTGCGCGGGTCGCGCAGGTGCGCGAAGAGGATCTTCTCCGCCAGCGTGAGCGGGCCCCCGAGTCGCTCGCGCCCGAGCGCGACGGCCGCGGGGAGTCGGTCGTAGACGTCGCGCGCGAGCGACGCGGTGGGGCTCACCAGCGGTCCCAGTGCATGACGCGATCGAGAGCGAGGCGTTTGGCCGGCTTGAAGTCGGTGCCCTTCGTGTACGCGATGGGGAACAGGCCGCCCTGCGTGACCTTGTCGAAGGGGATGCCGAGTGCGTCCGCCACGGTGCGTTCACCGTCGTTCATCAGGTGGATCGTCGTCCACGCCGAGCCCATGCCGCGCTCGCGCAACGCGAGCATGAACGACCACACGGCCGGCAGCAGGGATCCCCAGATGCTCGCCGCCGCGAACGCGGGCAGGCCGTCGAGCCGGCCCTCGATGCAGGGGATCATGAGCATCGGTGAGCGATGGAAGTGCTCCGCGAGGTACCACGCCGAGTCGCGCACGAGCGGCATGCGCTCGCCGCGCACGTCGCCCTCCTCGAACTTGCGCCCGGGCATGTTGGCGTACTGCGCGAAGTTGGCCTTGTAGACGTCGGCGATGAGGCGCTTCGTGGCGGCATCCTCCACGACGACGAAGTGCCAACCCTGGGAGTTGGAGCCGGTCGGGGCCTGGAGTGCGATCTCGAGGCACTCCTCGACCACGGCGCGGTCCACCGGGCGGTCGAAGTCGAGTCGCTTGCGCACGCTGCGCGTCGTGGTGAGTACCTGGTCTGCGGAGAGGCCCAGTTGCATGGGGCTCATTCTGCCGTGCCACGATGGGCGGCGGTGAACCGACGGGTGGCGGCGAGGTGAACGAGACGCGCATCGCGGACCGCGTGGCGCTCACGGTGACCGACGGCATCGCACGCGTACGCCTCTCGAGGCCCGACAAGCGCAACGCGCTAGACGGCGCCATGTTTCGCGCGATCGCCGAGGCCGGTGCGCGCGTCGCCGCGATGCGCGAGGTGCGCGCGGTGGTGCTGTCGGGGGAGGGCGCGTCGTTCTGCGCCGGGTTGGACTTCGCGAGCTTCGCGCAGATGGCGGGGGCGTCGGGGGACGGTGCGGCGTCGGGGGACGGCGCGGCGTCGGGGGACGGCGCGAGCGGGCCCGGCGGGATCGGCGTGCTGAGCGAGGACGGCATCACCCACCTCGCCCAACGCATCTGCTGGGTGTGGCAGGAGGTGCCCGTGCCGGTGATCGCGGCGCTCCAGGGCCACGCGCTCGGCGGCGGCATGCAGCTCGCGCTGGGTGCCGACCTGCGCGTCGCGCACCCCGAGGTGCAGATGTCGATGCGCGAGGTGTACTGGGGCCTCGTGCCAGACATGACGGGCACGCTGATGCTGTCGCGGCTCGTGCGCGACGACGTGGCCAAGGACCTCGTGTTCAGCGCCCGCATCGTGCGCGGCGAGGAGGCGCTCGCGCTCGGGCTCGTGACCCGCCTCGCCGCCGATCCGCTCACCGCCGCCGAGGCGCTCGCGGCCGAGATCGCCGGGCGTAGCCCCGATGCCGTGCGGGCGGCCAAGACGCTCATCAACCGTCTGTCCAACGCGGGCGCCGCCGCGCACTTCGCCGAGGAGCGTCGACTCATCGCGACGCTCATCGGTTCGCCGAACCAGGTCGAGGCGGTGACGGCCAACTTCGAGCAGCGCGCGCCCCGCTTCGCCTGACGCGCGTCACCCGATCGGTGCGATCGCACCGCCTATCCTTGCCGCATGGCGCGGACGAGCGTGGCGTGGCGTCCGCGGGTGCGCGGCGCGGCCGTGGCCGCGTGCGCCGTCGCGGCATTGACCCTCGCGGCGTGCGGCGTGGACGTGAGCGGATCCGCCACGACGGTGGTGCCGATCGGCCCCACCGACTTCGCCACCATCCCGCCCGCGCAGACGACGATCCCCAACACCACCACGACGCTGCCGCCCGGTGCCATCGGCGTGGAACAGGAGTACCTCGTGCAGCGCGGCGACTCGCCGATCAAGGTGGCCCTCATCTTCGGCATCACGGTGACGGAGCTGCTCGCGTGGAACGGTCTCGTGGATCCGTCGCAGTTCCCGTATCCGGGGGGCAGGTTGCGCATCCCGCCGAGCGCGCAGGTGGTGTCGCGCAACGTGCCGCAGACCGTGACGGCCTCGCCCGGGGGCAAGCCCGTGTGCGGCAACCGCCCGGCGGGTACCTACGAGGTGGCGGCGGGGGACTCGGTGTTTGCGATCATGCAGAAGTTCTGCGTGTCGCTGCCGGCGATGCTCGCGGCCAACAACTGGACCTCGGCGGAGTCGGCGTTCCTCTACGCGGGCCTCAAGATCAACATCCCGCCGGCCGGGAGCTGAGGCGTGGCCCGCGGGCTTGGGAGGGCGCCGGGAGCTGAGGCGGGCCTAGCGGGTCGTCGTGCGGCGGCGGCGGGCGTGGCGTGCGAGCGCCAGTGCGATGAGCTCGTCCACGAGTCCCGCATAGGTGAGTCCGCTCGCCTGCCATAGCTTCGGGTACATCGAGATGGGGGTGAAGCCCGGGATCGTGTTGATCTCGTTGACGAGGAAACCGCGCCCGCCCTCCTCCAGGAAGAAGTCCACGCGTGCCATGCCGTCGGCGCGCACCACGGCGAAGACCTCGAGCGCGAGTCGGCGCACCTCGTCGGCCTGCGCGGCCTCGAGCGGGGCGGGCACCAGCAGCCGGGCACCGTCCAGCAGGTACTTGTCCTCGTAGTCGTAGAACTCGCGGCTCGGCACGATCTCGCCCGGCACCGATGCGCGGGGTGACTCGTTGCCCAGCACCGCCACCTCGATCTCGCGACCCGCGACCGCCTCCTCGACCAGCACCCATTCGTCGTAGGCAAAGGCGCGGCGCGCCGCCGCGATCGCCTCGTCGGCGCCGCGCGCCTTGGCGACGCCGACCGAGGATCCCATGTTGGCGGGCTTCACGAACACGGGGACGCCCAGATCCCGCACGGCGGCGTGCACGAGGGCATCGGCTCCGGGCAGGTCGCGCACCACGCGGTGCTCGGGTTGGGGCAGACCGTGCCGGGCGAGCAGCGACTTGGTGATCGCCTTGTCCATGGCGATCGCGCTGCCGAGCACGCCCGCGCCCACGTAGGGCACGTGTGCCAGCTCGAGCAGTCCCTGCACCGTGCCGTCCTCGCCCATCGGACCGTGCAGCAACGGCACGGCCACCACCGGGGCGTCGTCGTCGCGCGGCGCAACGACCGCCGCGAGGTGCGTGGTGTCGCCCGCGGCCTCGAGCCGTGCAGGGATGCCGGCGGGACCGGAGGCGAGGGCGTGCATCGCGTCGCACGCGACGACCCACTCGCCGCCGCGCGTGATACCCACCGCGGTCACCTCGTATCGTGCGGGGTCGAGCGCGCGCAGCACGTGCGCGGCGGTGACGCAACTCACGTCGTGCTCGGCCGACTCGCCGCCGAAGATCACGACGACGTGCGTGCGCCGGGGGCCCGTCGACATCGGACCTTCACCGTATCCGCGGCGTTAGCATCACCGAGGTCATGCGCATGATGGCGGCTGACGTCGCGCGCGCCGTGGCGGGCGAACTCGTCGGTGCCAACGCGCACCTGGACGGCGCGTCGTTCGACTCGCGCACGCTGCGCGCCGGTCAGCTCTTCGTGCCGATCATCGCCGAGCGGGACGGACACGAGTTCATCCCCGACGCGCTCGGCCGCGGTGCGGGTGCATACCTGACCGCACGCGCGCCGGTGGGCCGCACCGCGATCCGCGTGCCCGACACGCTCGCCGCCCTGCTCGCCCTCGGGCGGTGGGCGCGTGGGCGGCTGGAGGACCGCCTCGGGGGTCGCGTGGTGGGGATCACCGGCTCGGTCGGCAAGACGGGCACGAAGGACCTCGTGGTGGCGGCGCTCGGGGCGGGCCTGCGCGTGCACGCGAGCGCACGCAGTTTCAACAACGACCAGGGCCTGCCGACGACGATCCTCGAGACCCCCGAGGACGCGGAGGCGCTCGTGGTGGAGATGGGCATGCGCGGCATCGGCGAGATCGCGCGCCTCTGCGGCATCGCGGCACCGCGCATCGGGATCGTGACCCGTATCGCCGCGGCGCACACCGCCCGCGTGGGCGGGATCGAGGGTGTGGCGCGGGCCAAGGGCGAGCTCGTGGAGGCGCTGCCGGCGAGCGGCCACGCCGTGCTCAACGCCGACGATGCGCGCGTCGCCGATCTGCGCCGCTGCGCCGCGGCGACGGTGCTGACATGGGGAGCGTCATCGGGGGCGGACGTGCGGATGGTGCGCTGCGAGGTGCGCGAGGACGGCACGTGCGACGCACGCTGGGAGACGCCGTGGGGCGTCGCCGCGGCGGTGATGCCCCTGCCCGGGCGGCACGTGGCGCACAACGCGGGGGCCGCGGTCGCGGTGGCCGGGTTGCTCGGGGTGGACCTCGCGGCTGCGACGGGCGCGCTCGAGCATGCGCCGATGGCGCCGATGCGCATGCAGCGGCGCCGCACGGCAGCGGGCGCCGTCGTGTTGGACGACACCTACAACGCCAACCCCGAGTCGATGCGCGCCGCGCTCGAGACGCTCGCGACGCTGGGTGCGCGCCGCCGTGTGGCGGTACTCGGCGAGATGGCCGAGTTGGACGAGCCCGACGCCGCGCACCGCGAGGTGGCGGCGCTGGCGGGCAGTCTCGGGGTGGAGCTCGTCGCCGTCGGCACGGAGCGATACGGCACGCCACCCGTGGACCTCGCGACGGCCGCGGCGCTCATCGCGGCGTTGGGTGACGGCGAGATCGCCGTGGTCAAGGCGTCGCGCGCCGCCGGCTTGGACGCCCTGACGCGCGGGCTCGCCGCGGGCTAGGTGCGCCCGGCGGCGCGGTCGAGGCGCGCGACGTCGCACCACCACGCGAGCACCGCGGCCCACAGCCCGCCCATCACGAGCAGCCAGCGGGCACCCCAGCGGTCGACCAGCGGCCCGAAGATCACGTTGCCGAGCGGCACCGTGCCGCCGAAGGCCATGAACCAGAGCGCCATCACGCGGGCGCGCAGCGCGAGCTCGAGGCGTCCGACGAAGACCGTCTGCATCGCCGTCGTGGTCAGGAAGTACCACGCGCCGAGCACGAACGCGACGATGAAGGCCGGCCCCGCCGTGCGGGCCGCGGCGAAGGCAAGCATGCTGGCGGCGAACCCGGCGAAGCCGACGCGGATCAGCAGCCGGGCGTCGCGTCGCGCGAGCACCGTGCCCACGGAGAGGCCCCCGATGCAGGCGCCGAGGCCCCACACGGTGTAGAGCCAGCGGTAGGTGGACCCGTCGGCGTCGATCCCGTAGTTGAGCTCGGCGACGGCGGGGAACAACCCGACGTACGGCAGGCTCAGCAACGAGAACGAGGCGAGCGAGACGACGAGGCGTCCAACGACGGGCCGCTCGCGGGCCACGCGGAACGCGACGGCGAAGCGCCCCCAGCCCGGGGTTTCGTCGCGTGGCGTGCTCGGCAGGTGCACCGCGACGAGCGCCGCGATGATGACGACGTAGGAGAGGGCGTTGATCACGAAGAACTGCGCGGTGGTCACCCCGACGACGGAGAGCAGAGCCACGAGGATCGGCCCGATGACCCGCGAGCCGTTGATCACGAACGAGTTGAGCGAGACCGCGCCGGCGAGTGCCTCGGGCGGCACGAGCGAGGTGATCGTCGAGGACCACGCGGCGATGTTGAGCGCGTTGGCGACGCCGATGCCGAGCTGTGCGAGGAAGAGCCACGCCATGGGTGCATCCAGCGACGCTCCCGCGGCGAGCGCGAGGGCGCAGGTAAGTTGGCCTACCTGCATGCAGATCAGGTAGCGCCTGCGCTCGGTGCGGTCGGCGATCACGCCACCCGGCACGGCGAGCAGCACGATCGGCCCGAGTTGGGCGAGCACCAGGAGCGCCACGACGGAGGCGCGGCCCGTGCGGGCATAGGCGTAGACCGGGAGCACCACGTTTTGCATCCAGGTGCCGACGTTGGACACGAACGACCCGAACCACACGAGCCGGAAGTCCCGCACGGCGAACGCCGCGCCCACGCCGAGCCGCGCGCCGGGGTTGGTGCGACCCGCGATGCCGGATCGGTCGGGTTCGGAACTGAGATCGGTCATGCGGCGGGCCTCGCGACGCTACCGCGCGTCGAGGGCGCACCCGGCGGAAGCGCGGACGGCGACCGACGCTCGGCGTGTGCGTCGCGGTACGCCGTGTTCGGCGACTGTCCGCTCTGCGGCTCGCGCCTGCACCCCGAGCACGCGCACTACAAGTGTGCGTCCTGCGGCTGGCGCGACAGCTGCTGCGACTGAGGGCGCCGCGCGACGAGGGCCCGGGCGGGCGTCAGGCGAGCGCGTCCACGGCACGGCCGCCGAGCGAGGCCGCAACCGTGGCGTTGACGTAGCCGCCGTCCATCGCGTTGATGCCGAGGCGCACGGCCGGGTCCGCGGCGGCGCCGCGGACCCCCTTGACCGCCACGGCGACGAGGTAGGGCAGCGTCGCGTTGGTGAGCGCGTACGTGCTCGTGTGGGGCACGGCACCCGGCATGTTGCCCACCGCGTAGTGCACCACCCCGTGGGCCTCGTAGGTCGGCTCGGCGTGCGTCGTTTCGCGGATCGTGGCGATGCAGCCGCCCTGATCGATCGCCACGTCGCAGACCACGGCGCCGCGACGCATGGAGCGCACCATCTCCTCGGTCACGACGACGGGCGCGCGCGCGCCGGCCACGAGCACCGCGCCGACCACGAGATCGGCCTCGGCCACGGCGCGCTCGACCGAGCCGTGGTTGGAGGCGAGCGTCGTGACGCGCCCACTCGCCACCTCGTCGAGCCAGCGCAGGCGCGACAGGTTGCGATCCATGACGACGACCTCGGCGCCCATGCCCGCGGCGACGCGCGCCGCGTTCCACCCCACGTTGCCGCCGCCGACCACCACGACGCGTGCGGGCCGCACGCCCGGGGCGCCGCCCATGAGCACGCCGCGGCCGCCGCACGGGCGCTGCAGCCAGTGCGCGCCCGCCTGCGCCGCGATGCGGCCCGCGATCTCGCTCATGGGTGCGAGCAGGGGGAGCGAGCCGTCCTCCAGCTGGACCGTCTCGTAGGCGATGGCGGTCGTGCGGGTGCGCAGGAGCGCCTCGGCCACCCGGGGGTAGGCGGCGAGGTGGAGATAGGTGAAGAGCACGAGGTCCGGCCGCAGATGGGCGAACTCGGCCTCCATCGGCTCCTTGACCTTGACCACCATGTCCTGGGCCCACGCATCCGCGGCGGTTGGCACGATCTGCGCGCCTGCGGCGACGAAGTCGGCGTCGGGGATCGCTGCGCCCTCGCCTGCGCCGCGCTGCACGCGCACCGCGATGCCGGCGCGCACCATCTCGCGCACGCCGTCCGGGGTGAGCGCCACGCGACCCTCGAGAACCTTGGTCTCGGTGGGCACCCCCACCGAGCGCAGGGCGGGCGCGGTCACGTCCCGACACATTAGGGCGGCGGCGGGGGAGCGTGGAATACTGATGCCATGCGCACCATCCAGAACTTCATCAACGGCGCGTCGGTACCCGCTCGGGACGGACGCACCCTCGACGTGGTGAATCCCGCCACGGGCTCGACCTACGCGACCGCGGCGTTGTCGGGTGCGTCCGACGTGGACGACGCGATGCGCGCCGCCGCGACCGCGTTCGAGACCTGGAGCCAGACGACGCCGTCACAGCGCTCGCTCGCGCTCTTTCGCATCGCCGACGCGATCGAAGCCCGCCAAGACGAGTTCATCGCAGCCGAGGTGGAGAACACCGGCAAGCCCGTGGCGCTGATGCGCAGCGAGGAGATCCCCCCGACGGTCGACCAGATCCGCTTCTACGCGAGCGCCGCGCGCGTGCTCGAGGGCAAGGCCGCGGCGGAGTACATGCCGGGCTTCACCTCGTTCGTGCGGCGCGAGCCGATCGGCGTGTGCGCCCAGGTGGCGCCGTGGAACTACCCGCTCATGATGGCGGTGTGGAAGTTCGCCCCTGCGATCGCCGCGGGCAACACGGTGGTGCTCAAACCCTCCGACACGACCCCCGCGACGACCGAACTGCTCGGCCGTCTGCTGGCCGAGCACCTGCCGCCGGGCGTGGTCAACATCGTGTGCGGCGACCGCGACACGGGCCGTGCGATGGTGGCCCATCCGACGCCCGCGCTGGTGTCGGTGACGGGCTCCGTGCGAGCCGGCATGGAGGTGGCCGAGGCCGCGGCCAAGACGCTCAAGCGGGTGCACCTCGAGCTGGGCGGCAAGGCGCCCGTCATCGTGTTCGACGACGCCGACCTGGAGGTCGCCGCCGCGCACATTTCGATGACGGGGTACTTCAATGCGGGCCAGGACTGCACGGCGGCGACGCGGGTGATCGCGGGGCCGCGCGTGTACGGCGACTTCGTGGACGCGCTGGCCGAGCGCGCCAAGGCGACGAAGACCGGCATGCCCGACCAGGACGTGGCGTACGGCGCGCTCAACAACGCCAACCAACTGAGCCGCGTGTCGGGGATGGTGGAGCGCGCCCCGCGCCACGCCAAGGTGGTGGCCGGCGGTAACCGTGTGAACGGCAAGGGCTACTTCTTCGAGCCGACCGTCGTGTCGGACCTGCGCCAGGACGACGAGATGATCCAGACCGAGATCTTCGGGCCGGTCATCACGGTGCAGAAGTTCTCGGACGAGGCCGAGGCGCTGCGCTGGGGCAACGGCGTGGAGTATGCGCTCGCGTCCTCGGTGTGGACCCGTGACTTCGGACGCGCGATGCGGATGGTGAAGGGCCTGGACTTCGGTTGCGTGTGGGTGAACACCCACATCCCGATGGTGGCCGAGATGCCGCACGGGGGATTCAAGAAGTCGGGATACGGCAAGGACCTGTCGATGTACGGCTTCGAGGACTACACGCGCATCAAGCACGTGATGGCCAACCTCAACAGTTAGGCCGACGGGCCGCGTGCGCAGCCTGAGGGGACGGGGATGAGCGGAGGCGTGGGGCCGAGGTGAGCGCGGAGCGCGGCTCGGTGGAACTCACGGGTGTCGTGAAGCGGTACGGCGACGTGGTCGCGGTGGCCGGCATCGACCTCGAGGTGGAGCCCGGGGAGTTCCTGTCGCTGCTCGGGCCGTCGGGCTGCGGCAAGACCACGACGCTGCGGATGCTCGCGGGCTTCGAGCAACCCGACGAGGGCTTCATCCGCATCTCCGGCGAGTACGTGCAGGGCGTCCCGCCCCACAAGCGCGACGTCAACACGGTGTTCCAGCACTACGCATTGTTTCCGCACATGACCGTCGCGGAGAACGTGGCCTATGGACTGCGCCAGAAGGGCACTCCCCGTGAGGAGATCCGCACGCGCGTCGCCGAGGCACTCGACATGGTGCAGATGGCTACGTTGGCCGACCGCCGTCCGCGCCAGATGTCGGGCGGTCAGCAGCAGCGCGTGGCCGTCGCGCGCGCACTGGTCAACCGGCCGAGCATCCTGCTGCTCGACGAGCCGCTCGGCGCGCTGGACCGCAAGTTGCGCGAGGAAATGCAGATCGAGCTCAAGCTGCTCCAGAGCCGCCTCGGGATCACCTTCCTGTTCGTGACCCACGACCAGGAGGAGGCGATGTCGATGTCGGACCGCATCGCGATCATGCTCGACGGTCACATCGAACAGCTGGCCGACCCCGAGACCGTGTACGAACGACCGACCACGGCGTTCGTGGCCGGATTCGTCGGGCGCAACAACTTCTGGACGGGCACCGCGACGGCGGACGGGTGCCGAGCCGACGACGGGACGATCTTCGTGGCCA